>Ga0209375_1000009_pt1 | contig 153777 bp, 145 predicted proteins | sample GraSoiAngelo_131_FD_185888 | JGI IMG/M metagenome (GOLD analysis project Ga0209375, IMG submission 185888) | Grasslands soil microbial communities from the Angelo Coastal Reserve, California, USA - 14_0929_02_30cm (SPAdes) (version 2) | ecosystem: Environmental > Terrestrial > Soil >...
TGCGGCCCTGGGCCAGGATGTTGACGGTGCCGTCCTCGTTCACCGAGAGATAGACGCCGTACGTCGAGGGCGGCGCGCACAGCTTGTCGACTTCCTCCTTGAGCGCCGTGATCTGCTCGCGCGCTTCGTAGAGGGCGTTGACAAGCTTCTCGTTCTGATTGAAGGCTTGCACGAGCTGACGGTTGGCCTCGCGCAGCTTGTTCTCGATCACCATGAAATCTTTCGGGGTGTCCTCGAGCTTCTTGCGCAGGTGCACGGTTTCAGCCTCGAGCGAGCGGACGTACGCCTGCAGGTCCTGCACCTGGATCTCATACTCGGTGAGTCGGCGGCGCGTGCTCGAATCGGACATGGAGGCTGGCAGGAACTTCGAAAAGCCTTCTCGTCCCGGGCTACTCTTTTTGTCGAACTCCTTCATAGCCCATCCCTTCTCTCTTGACCCCTCATGCGCCGCCTTCGCTCGAGCGCTTCCGACCCTGATCGAGTATAGGCGGCTGTAAAAAAGAAAGTCAAGGTTGTCAGGTCCTTCGGCGGCGTTTACGTGCGCGGATTTGCGCGCCTTTCGCCACCCGCAACGGCCCGTTTCCGCCGTTCCCGTGCCGTCGCGCGCTGCTCGTCCCACACGCAAGTTCCGTACCGGACCGGCAGCGTTCTGTTTGCCTCGAAACGGGTGGCATCAACCGCGGGTTCCACGTATAAAAAGAGGGCGATGTCGTTGCGGTTGATGCTGCGCGCCTGTTTATTGATCACGCTCCTGCTGGCGTGCCCGATTTTCTCGCGGCTGTGGATAACTCCCGTTTCGGCGCAAGCGAGGAAGGAGTTACGCGTGGGCGTCGCGGGCGTTCCGACCACGCTCGACCCCGCGGGCGCGATCGACGGCGCCGTCCCGCTCATCGCGCGCCAGGTCTTCGACACGCTGGTCGCGTTCCGCGAGGGCTCGACGGATATCGAGCCGGCCCTGGCGACACGGTGGGCCGTCTCGAAGGACGGGCTCACGTGGACGTTCTGGCTGCGCGAGGGCGTGAAATTCGCCGACGGGGCGCCCCTCACGGCCGGGGAAGTCGCGGCCAGCTTCAGCCGCGGCCTCAAGGCAGACCCTGCGGCGCCGCCGGCCGCGTGGGCGGCGCTGCTGCGCGGAGTGCCCGGCGTCATCAAGGACGTGCGCGCGTCGGACGCGCGAACGGTGCAGATCGTGCTCGTTCAGCCGTACGCGCCGCTCCTGACGGCTCTCGCGCACCCGGCGCTGGCCGTCGCGCGCGCGGCGAGCCCGCTCGAGGGGACGGTTCGCCTCGTCGGCACCGGGCCGTACCGCGTGGTGGACGCGTCGCCCGGGCGCATGGCGCTGGAGGCGGTGCCCGGACACTGGGGCGGCGCGCCGCGCGCCGAGCGCATCGTGTTCCTCGAGGTCGCCAGCGACGATCACGCCGAGGCCGAGATGGACGCGCGCGCGCTCGACGTGTGGTTGCCGGCGGGCGCGCCGCGGCGCGCGGACCACGCGCTGTCGGCGCCCGGCCTGCGCGTCGGCTACCTCGCGTTCCAGACCGAAAAGGAGCCGTTCACGCGCAAGCCGCTGCGCCAGGCGGTGGCGGCCGCGCTCGACCCCGCCGTGCTGGCGGTCACCCTCGGGCGTGCGGCGGTGCCCCTGCAGTCGTTCCTGCCGCCGGGCGTGTGGGCGCGGCGCGAGGGCGGGCCCGTGCTGGGTGGGACGCGCGCCCAGGTGCGCTCGCTCCTGCTCCAGGGAAACTGGCCGAAGGGCGCCACCGCGGCGATGCTCGCGTCCTCCGAGCCCTCGGTCGTCAACGTGCCGAAGCTGGCGGAGGCCATCGGGCTCATGCTCGGCGCCGCCGACATCCCGGTGCGCGTGCAGCTGCAGCCCGCGGACGCCTTGCGCGCGGCGCACCAGACGGGCGCCCACGAGATCGCGCTGGCGGAGGCGCCGGTCACCGGCGGCGACCCGCACCTGTTCCTGTTCCCGCTCTCCACGAGCGAGGGCGCGCGACCCGGCGCGCTCGCGCGAAACTTCTCCTTCTATCGCAACCCGCGCCTGGACGACGTGCTGATCCGCGCCAGCCAGCTCAGCTCGCGCGTCGAGCGCGCGCGGCTCTACCAGCGCGCGCAGGCGCTGCTCGCCGACGACATGCCGTGGATCCCGATCTACGTGCGGCTCGTGTGGGCCGTGACGCGCCCCGAGGTCCGCAATCTCCGGCTGCATCCCACGGGCCTGCACCGGCTGAACACCGTCACCCTCGAGCCCGGCTCGTGACGCGCGCGGCGCTCGCCGCCGCGCTGCTCGTCGTCCTGGTCGCCTCGGCGCTGTCCGGCGCCGCCGTTGCCGCGAAGCCCGGCGGCACGCTGCGGATGGTCTTCATGGCCGACCCGCCGACGCTCGATCCCGCCCACGCGACCGACCTCACGTCCTCGGCCGTCATCCGCCAGGTGTTCGACGCGCTCCTGGAGCTGGACGAGAAGCTCGTGCCGGCGCCCGCGCTCGCCGAGCGCTGGATGGTGTCCGCCGATCACCGCGCGTACACGTTCCACCTCCGCCGCGGCGCGAAGTTCCACAACGGGCGCGAGGTGCGCGCGGCGGACGTGAAGTACTCGTTCGAGCGCGCCGCGCGCGGCAAGCGGCCGTGGGTGTTCGAGAAGCTGGTCGGGGCGCGCGAGTTCATCCAGGGCGGCGCGCCGGAGATCGCCGGCGTGCGCGTGGTGGACGACGCCACGGTGGAGCTGCGCCTCGAGCGGCCGTTCGCGCCGTTCCTCCACCTGATCGCCTACGATGCCGCGTCGATCGTGCCGCGCGAGGAGGCGGACCGGCGCGGCGCCGGCTTCGCGAGCCATCCGGTGGGCACGGGCGCCTTCCGCTTCGGGTCGTGGCGCCGCGACGACCAGGTGGTGCTCGAGCGCTTCCCCGAGCACTTCCGCGGTCCCGCGAACCTCGAGCGCGTTGTCTTCCGCGTCATCCCCGCCGAGGCCACGCGCTTCAACGAGTACGCGGCGGGCCAGCTCGACGTCAGCGACATCCCGACGGGACGCTGCCGCGCCCTGCAGGCCGATCCGAAGCTCAAGGCCGACGTCGCGATCTGGCCGACGCTCGGCACGAGCGCGCTACGCTTCAACGTCGAGCGCGCGCCGTTCACCGACGCGCGGGTGCGCCGCGCCATCGCGCACGCCATCGATCCGGCGATCATCGTCAACCGCGTGCTCGAGGGCTGCGTGGCGCCCGCGCAGGGCATCGTGCCGCCGGTGCTCGCGGGCTGGACGGCGACGGCGAAGCGGCTGCCCCTCGATCGCGAGCGCGCGCGCAGCCTGCTGGCCGAGGCGGGCTTCCCGGGCGGACGCGGGCTCGGCCCGCTCGCGTATCACTTCAACACGGGCGACCTCAATCAGCGCATCGCGGAGGCGCTCCAGGCACAGCTGAAGGAGGTCGGGGTGGCGCTGGAGCTGCGGCGCCTGGACTGGGCCGCGCACATCAAGGTGGTCGATGACGGGAGCGCGGGCTTCTTCCGCCAGGGCTGGATCGCCGACTATCCCGATCCCGAGAATTTCCTGACGGTGCTCTTCCACAGCCGGAACGTCGGTCCTCCCGGCAACACCTCGCGCTACCGCAACCCGGCCGTCGACCGCCTCTTCGACGAGGCCGACACGATGGCGCCCGGCGCCCAGCGTGTGAAGCGCTACCAGGAGGCCGAGCAGGTCATCCTCGACGACGCCGCCTGGGTCTCGCTGTACCACTACGCGAGCCGTGCGCTCATCAAGCCGCACGTGAAGGGGCTGGAGCGCAGCCCCCAGTCCACCGCGCCGGAGTTCCTCGCGCCGCTGCGCAAGGTCTGGCTGGAGCGCTAGGCAAGGAATCGCGCGGACGCCGATGGGATTGCTGCGCCCGGTCTTTTCGCGCGTCGTCGCGCTCGTGCCCGTCGTCCTCGGCATCACCGTCCTCGTCTTCGCGCTCAACGCCGTCGCGCTCGGCGATCCCGCGAGGGTGGCGATGGGGCAGCGCGCGGATGCCGCGGCGCTCGAGCGGCTGCGCCGCGAGTACGCGCTCGACCGGTCGCTGCCGGTGCAGTACGCGGCGTGGCTCGGGCGGCTGGCGCGCGGCGACCTCGGCGAGTCGTTCCGCGAGCAGCGGCCCGTGGGCGAGGTCATCGTCGAGCGGCTGCCGGCGACGGCGCGGCTGGCTCTCGCGGCGACGCTGATCTCGATCGTCCTCGGGGTCGGCATCGGCGCCGTCGCGGCCGTGCGCGCGGGCTCGGCGCTCGACCATCTGCTGATGGGCGTCGCCGTGCTCGGCATCTCGACGCCGGTGTTCTGGCTGGGCCTGATGCTGCAGCTCGTCGTCGCCGTGAGGCTCGGCTGGCTGCCCGTCTCCGGCTACGGCGACGGCACCCTGACCCACCTGATCCTGCCGGCCTTCGCGCTGGGGGCTCTGCACACGGGCACCGTCGCGCGCATGACGCGCTCGAGCCTGCTCGAGGTCGTGCGCCAGGACTTCATGGCCACGGCGCGCGCGAAGGGACTGTCGGAGTGGGCGGTGCTCGGCAAGCACGCGCTGCGCAACGCGGCCGTTCCCGTCGTCACCGTGGTCGGCATCGGGCTCGCGGACCTGCTCGTCGGCGCCCCGCTCACCGAGACGGTCTTCGCGTGGCCCGGCGTCGGCCGCCTGCTCGTCGCCGCCGTGGGCCAGCGTGACGTGCCGGTGGTGATGGGCGCCGTGCTCGTCTTCGCGCTCGTCTACGTGCTCGGCAACCTGCTCGTCGACCTCGCCTACCTGGTGATCGACCCGAGGATCCGCGATGCCGCCCGCGCCTAGGCCGCTGCGTCATCGCGGCTTCCTCGCGGGCGCCGCGCTCGTCGCGCTCTTCGCGGCGGCCTCGCTGCTCGCGCCCGTGCTGGCCCCCGAGGACCCGCACGCGGTGGCCGGCGGCGGGGGCGCCACCCTGGAGGGGCCCAGCGTCAGCCACCCGCTCGGCACGGACGCCCTCGGCCGCGACGTGCTCTCCCGCGTGCTGTGGGGCGGGCGCGCGTCGCTCGCCGTCGGCGTCGGCGTCGAGACGCTCGTCGTCGTCCTGGGGTGTGCGATCGGGCTGCTCGCGGGCTACTTCGGCGGTCCCGTGGACGCGGCGCTGATGCGCGTGACCGACGTCGTGATGGCGTTTCCGTCGCTCGTGCTCGCCATCGGTCTCATCGCGGTCTTCGAGCGCCCGGGCCTCGACAAGGTGTTCATCGTGCTCGTGGCGCTCGGCTGGACGACGATCGCGCGCGTGGTGCGCGGCGAGGTGCTGTCGCTCAAGGCGCGCGACTTCGTGCAGGCGGCCCGGGCGCTCGGCGGCGGCCACCGCGCGATCATGCTCCGTCACCTTCTGCCGAACGCCGTCGCCCCGCTGCTCGTGGCGGCGACGATCGGCGTCGGCGGCAACATGGTGGCCGAGGCCGGGCTCTCCTTCCTCGGTCTCGGCGCGCAGTCGCCGACGATCTCGTGGGGGGCGATGCTCGCCGACGGCCAGACGTTCCTCGCGACCGCCCCCTGGGTGGCCGTCTTCCCCGGGGCGGCCCTCCTCCTGGCCGTACTTGGCGTCAACCTGCTCGGTGACGGGCTGCGCGACCTGCTCGACCCGCGGCTGCGTGCGTGATACGGCGGCGTGTTGCCCGTCCGCTGCTTCGAGCTCGGGCAAACGGCGCGGCGCCGGGGTCTGGCATCGGGGTTGCCCGGGCGCGGAAGAGCGTGACGAGGAACAGCTCGTGCGCGGTCGGCTTGGACTCGCGCAGGCGATCCGCGGCGACGGCCAGCCTCAGCTCGGCGTCGGCCGCCTCGGCGGGACCGCGCCAGCCTCGCGAGCGCAGGGCGAGCTCGCGGGCCTGGCGCCAGGCCTGCACGGCGGCCGCGAGGTCCTGACGCGCCAGGGTCTCGTCCATGGCGGCCAGCGCGGCGAGCCGGGCCGGGTCACGCGTGTCTGCCGAGCCGCTACGGGCGATGGCGATGCCCGACATGGCGCGCTGCGCGCCGCCGAGGGCTTCGCGCGCCTGGGCGACCGCGACGCGGCCGTGCTGGCGCTGCGCATCGCCGAGACCGCCGCCGCGCGCCACGGCGACGGCGAGGACAGCGCGCGCGTGCGGCTGGCTGGCGAGCGCATGCTACGTGCGCCCGCCGACCTCGCCCGCCCCGCCCAGCCCGGCTCCTGAGCCTCCGTGGCGGTGCCGCCGCCGCGCGCGTTGCGCGCCGGCACGCCGCCGTGCTAGAAACAAGCCGACGCCCCCGAACGACCGCTCCCGGGGGCGCTCGTGTTTATGCCGTCGATCGCCGACACCGTGACCGAGACGATCCAGTGGGTGTTCCCGGAGCACGCGGGCGCGCCGGGGCAGATCCATGGCGGCCGCATGATGCAGTGGATCACCCAGGCCGGCACCATGGCCGCCGCGCGCGTGGCCAGGGGCACCGTCCTCCTCGGCGCCATGGACGACATCGACTTCCTGCATCCCGTGAAGGTGGGCGAGATCGCGATCCTCCGCGCGCGCGTGGAGTACATCGGCACCTCGTCGCTGGAAGTCGGCGTGCGGGTGTGGGCGGAGAACGTCGACACCGGCGAGCGTGCGGTCACGCTGAACTCGCACCTCGTCTTCGTCAGCGTCGATGCGCACGAGCGGCCGCGGCCGGTCGGCGTCAGGATCGAGCCCCGTGACGCCGCCGAGGCGGCGCGGGTGGAGGCCGCGCAGGCGCGCCGCCAGCAGCGTCTCGCGCGCTTCGCGGAGAAGGCGGCGCGGGTGAAGGACGTCGACACCGCCGCCAACGAGGAGTTCCAGTGGCGCTTCGAGTCGGCGCGGTCCGTGTTGCCGGAGGACGCGCTCTTCGGCAACATGATGTTCCCCGGCAAGATGCTCATGGAGCTGGACGAGGCGGGCGGGATCCTGTCGATGCGGTACTGCAAGGGCCTGGTGATGACCGCGTGCCTGGATGCGATGGACTTCTACACCCCGATCTACACGCACGAGGTGCTGACGTTCAAGGCGGGGCTCAACCACGTGGGCTCGTCATCGCTGGAGGTCGGCGTCAAGGTCCTGGCCGAGCAGCCGTGGAGTGGCGAGGTCCGCCACGCCTGCACCGCGTACCTGACCTACGTGCATCTCGGCGGTGACCTGCGACCGCAGGCGTGCCGGCCCTTCACGCCGCGCACCGAGGGCGAGCGGCGGCGCTGGCAGGGCGCGCTGGTTCGCCGCGAGCGGCGCCTGGACCGGGTGAAGCGGCTGAAGGCCGCACTCTCGAACGAAAGAGGATAACGGCGATGTCAGGGCACTCCCGGTGGTCGCAGATCAAGCGCAAGAAGGGCAAGGCGGACGTCCAGCGCGGCAAGCTCTTCAGCAAGATCCTCCGCGAGATCACGGTCGCCGCCAAGAACGGCGGCGGCGACCCGAAGGGCAACATGCGGCTGAAGGCGGCCATCGAGTCGGCCAAGGAAGTCAACATGCCCGCCGACAACATCAAGCGGGCGGTCCAGAAGGGCACCGGCGAGCTGCCGGGCGAGTCGTACGAGGAGATCACCTACGAGGGCTACGCACCGGGTGGCGTGGCCGTCCTGATCAACGTCCTGACCGACAATCGCAACCGCACCGGGCCCGAGATCCGGCACACCTTCGAGAAATTCGGCGGCAACATGGGATCGGCGGGCGCCGTGGCGTGGATGTTCGAGCGCAAGGGCATCATTTCGGTGGACGCGGACAAGATCTCGGAGGACGATCTGCTCGAGAAGGCGCTGGAAGCGGGCGCCGCCGACGCGCGTCGCGTCGAAAAAGCTTTCGAGATCACGACCGCGCCTGCTCAAATGGACGAGGTGCGCGACGCGCTGACGCGGGCGGGCGTGCCGATCACCGAGGGCCAGGTGATGTACGTCCCGCAGTCGACGGTGCGGGTCGAGGGCAAGGACGCCACCTCGGTGGTCAAGCTGATCGAGGCGCTGGAGGAGCTGGACGACGTACAGTCCGTCTACGCCAACTACGACATTCCCGACGAGGTCCTCGAGGCTATCTCGGCTGCCTAGCCGCCTTCTCGGCATCGACCCCGGCCTCGTCGCCACGGGCTACGGGCTCATCGAGCCCGGTCCGAAGGCGGCCGTCGTCGTGGCGAGCGGCGTGATCGCCACCGACGGCGCGCGTCCCCTCGAGGCGCGGCTCCAGCAGATCTACGACGGCGTGGACCGTCTGCTCGCGGAGTACGCGCCGTCCACCATCGTCATCGAGGACCTCTACGCCGAGTACAGCTTTCCCCGCACCGCGCTGCTCATGGCCCACGCGCGGGGCGTGATCTGCCTCGCCGCCGAGCAGCACAAGGTCCCCGTGCTGGCCCTGGCTCCCGCCGAGGTCAAGCGCGCCATCGCCGCGTTCGGCAACGCCTCGAAGGCCCAGATCCAGGAGCGCGTGCGACGGCTGCTGCGGCTCGAGACGCTGCCGCGCCCGAGCCACGTGGCGGACGCGCTCGCGCTGGCGCTGACCGGACTCTCGCGCGCCGGGGGCCGCCTGGCATGATCGCCACCCTCAGCGGACGGCTGCGCCGCCGGCTCGAGGACCGGATCATCCTCGAGGTGGGCGGCGTCGGCTACGAGGTGTTCCTGCCGCCGATCGCGCTGCGCGCGCTCGAGGGCGCGCACGCGGACGACGGCGACAAGGCGAGCGAGCTCGCGCTGGTCATCTACTATCACGCCACGCGCGACCAGCCGCGGCCCGTCCTCATCGGCTTCACCTCGGACCTCGACAAGGAGTTCTTCGAGAAGCTGATCACGGTGAAAGACATCGGGCCCATGGTCGCCGCGCGGGCGCTGGCGGCGCCGGTGGCGGAGCTGGCGGCGGCCATCGCGCGTCAGGACGAGAAGTACCTGAGAGGCCTGCCGGGGATCGGGCCGCAAAAGGCGAAGAACATCGTGGCCCAGCTGTCGGCGAAGGTCGCGAAGTTCGCGCTCGCGCGCGAGGACGCGCCGGCGGCCGTGCCCTCCACGAGTGCTCCGGCCCCGGACGCCGAGGGCCTGCGCGAGCTCGTGTGGGAGGTCCTCACCAAGCAGCTCGGCCACCGCCCCTCCGAGGCCTCACAGCTCATCACCGACGCGCTCCGGCGGCGGCCGGCGATCACGACGGCCGAGGAGCTGTTCGACGAGATCTACCGCAGCCAGGCGGCGGCGAAGGCGAGGACGTGAGCGTGACCGCGGAGGACAGCCGGATCCTCAGCCGCGCGGCGGCGCCGGACGACGCGCCCTTCGAGCGCGCGCTGCGCCCCCGCACCTTCGAGGAGTACGTCGGCCAGGACCAGGCGGTGGCGAGCCTGCGCGTGTCGGTGGAAGCCGCCAAGCAGCGCGCGGAGTGCGTCGACCACGTGCTCCTCTACGGCCCGCCCGGCCTCGGCAAGACCACGCTGGCCGGCATCATCGCCAACGAGATGGGCACCAACCTCGTGACCACCGCCGGCCCCGCCATCGAGCGCGGCGGCGATCTCATCGGGCTCATCAGCAACCTCGCCGAGAAGGACGTGTTCTTCATCGACGAGATCCATCGCCTGCCGCGCGTCGTCGAGGAGCTGCTCTATCCCGCCATGGAGGACTTCGCCGTCAACTTCGTGATGGAGAAGGGCCTGCACGCGCGGTCGATCAAGCACCGGCTCGCGCCCTTCACGCTCGTGGGTGCCACCACGCGCCCGGGCATGCTGTCGGCGCCCCTGCGCGAGCGGTTCGGCATCTTCCACCACCTCGACTTCTACTCCGACGAGGAGCTGACGCGCATCGTCACGCGCTCCGCGATGATCCTGGAAGCACGCGTCGACGCCGCCGGCGCGCGCGAGATCTCCCGCCGCTCGCGTGGCACGCCGCGCATCGTGAACCGGCTGCTGCGGCGGGTGCGCGACTACGCGCAGGTCAAGGCCGACGGCGCCATCACGGAGGCGGTGGCGCGCGACGCGCTGCAACGCGAGGGCGTGGATGCGCGCGGGCTCGACAAGCTCGACCGGCGCTTCCTGGAGGCGATCGTGGACGTGTACGGTGGCGGGCCGGTGGGCCTCGAGGCGGTGGCGGCCACGATCAACGACGAGGCGGAGACGCTCTCGGAGATCGTCGAGCCCTACCTCCTGAAGATCGGCTTCATCGCGCGCGAGCCGCGCGGCCGCCGCGTGACCCGGGAGGCCTACGCGCACCTCGGCAAACAGCCGCCGGCGGGCCAGGCGCCGGGGCAGAGCACGCTCTTTTGAGCGAGACGGACGCCGTGCACGACATCGGCAAGACGCTCGTCGTGCTCGGCCTCCTGATCGCGCTCGCCGGCGTGCTTGTCGTGTTCGTCGGACGCGTCCCGTGGATCGGTCGGCTGCCGGGCGACATCCACATCCAGCGCGGGAACTGGCACTTCTACTTTCCGCTCGCCACGTCGATCGTGCTGTCGCTGCTGCTCACCCTGCTGTTCTGGCTCTTCGGCCGCCGGTGAGGGGAGCGCTCGCCGCGCTCGCGACGCTGGCCGCGCTGGCGGCGACCGTCGCGTCGGCGGCGGGCCAGGACACGATCCGCGTGGCGGTGGTGGACGGCGTGCGCGTCGCCGAGCTGCGCGGCGGCGACATCGAGATCGTCGACCTCGGCCCGGGCGCGTCCGGCGCCTGGCGCGCCAGCGTCGTCCGCGCGGTCGTCGTCAACGGCGCCGTCGAGATCGACGGCCGGCGGGCGCCCGCGTTCCGCCTGCGCAGCGAGGGTCCGATCCGCCTGAACGGCCGCGAGTATCCCGCGCCGCTCGACATCGTGCGCAGCGGCGAGGGCCTGGCCGTCGTGAACGAGGTGCCGCTGGAGGACTACGTCGTCGGCGTGCTACGGGCCGAGGCGAACGAGAAGTGGCCGCTCGAGATGCTGCGCGCGCAGGCCGTGGTCGCCCGCACCTACGCCGCCCACCACCGCAACATCGCCGCGGGCAAGCCCTTCCACATCCTCGCCTCCACCGCGCACCAGCAGTACGCGGGGCGCGTGCCCGCGGCCTCGCCGATCTGGGGCGCCGTCGGCGAGACGGCGGGACAGGTGCTCCTGTGGGAGGGCGAGGTGTTTCCGGCGTTCTACCACACCGAGAGCGGCGGTTACACCGAGGACCCGCGCATGGTCTTCGCGGCGCGCAACATGCCCGCGCTCAAGCCCGTGCGCTGCGAGTTCTCCGCCGGCTCGCCGCACTTCTACTGGAGCCTCGATCTGCGGCTGGCGGAGCTGACGGACATCCTGAGACGGAACGACGTCAACGTCGGCGGGATCGCCGCCATCGAGATCAGCGAGCGCACACCCTCGCTGCGCGCCGCCGTCGTCACCGTGCAGGGCGCCCGGAGCAGCGCGCGGGTGCGCGGCAACGACTTCCGCCGGATGATCGGCTACGACACGCTCAAGTCCACGCTCTTCGCGGTGGCGGTGGACGGCGAGTGGGCGCGTTTCTCGGGCCGCGGCTACGGCCACGGCGTCGGCATGTGCCAGTGGGGCGCCAAGGGCATGGCCGAGCAGGGCTACACCGCGCGCAAGATCCTCGAGTTCTTCTATCCCGGCACCACGCTCGGCTCGCTTCCGCTCGGCGCGCGCCTCGCGCAGTGACGATTTCCTGGCCTGATTTCGAGAAGGTCGACATGCGCGTCGGCGTCGTCACCGACGCCCGGGATTTCCCTGAGGCGCGCAAGCCCGCCTACCGCCTCTGGATCGACTTCGGCCCCGAGCTGGGCGTCAAGCGCTCGAGCGCCCAGCTGACCGCGCACTACGGCGCCGCCGAGCTGATCGGGCGCCGCGTGGTCGCCGTCGTGAACTTCGCGCCCAAGCAGATCGGCCCCTTCGTCTCCGAGGTGCTCCTGATGGGCGCATACGACGAGCGCGGCGAGGTGATTTTATTGTCCCTCGATCAGCCGGTGGCGCCCGGCAGCAAGATCGGCTAGGCGCCGGGAGCCCCCGCGCGCACTCGCGCGTAGCGGACGCCCCACAGGAAGTTCGACAGCCAGCGCGCCAGCCGCGCCGTCAGCCGGGAGACCTCGCCCTCGTGCGCGTCGCAGAAGTGGATCGTCGTCGACCAGATCGGCTGGGTGGAGAAGCCGCACTACGACCCGCTGAACAAGCGGCTGGTGTGGGCGCTTTCCGGGCGGGCGGACGGCGCGGACCACGACGTCGTCAACTTCAACACCCGCGTGCTCGGGCGGCACGGGCTCATCTCCGTCGTCCTCGTCACGGGACGGCGCGACCTTCGAGCGCGATCGCGCGTTCGTGCCTGACCTGATCGGCGGCATCAGCTTCAAGCCGGGCAAGCGCTACGAGGAGTTCGTCAAGGGCACGGACAAGGTCGCCGAGTACGGGCTGGCCGCGCTCGTGGCCGGCGGCGCCGGCGTTCTGGAAGGTGATCGTGCTCGGCGGCTTCGCGGCGATCGGCGGCGTCTGGAAGTGGCTCACCGGCCGGGGGAAGACGACCACCGCGTAGATGCCCTCACGGTCCGCCGGGATCGATCGACGGCGCATCGCGGCGATGGCCGTTGCCGACGAGGCTCTGCCAGAAGCCCCACTCGTACCAGCCGATGACCAACCAGATCGGCAGCAGGCCGAGGAACATCCAGGTCCACAGGTAACCGAGCAGCGCGTAGATGACGCCGCGGGCGATCTCGCCCTGCGCGCGGAGGCTCGCGCCGACGGCGAGCGGGAACAGGTTGATCAGCCACGCGACGACGAGCGCCAGGATCGCGAGCGCCGACCCCTTCGCCGGGGACGCGCCGCGCAGCACCGCGGAGGCGGTCGCCAGCAGGCGCATCGCGCCCGACGGGCTCATGAGCGGCGCGCTCACGGCGGCCGTCACACCGGACGATCCGAAGCGGCTCCAGCGCGCGGCGACGATGATCGTGAAGACGAAGGCGACGAGGAAGACGATCGCGACGTCGTGGCCGAGCGGACGGCCGTACAGACGGCTGAGGCCCGAGGCGATGGCGTCGAGGAGCCAGGCGAGCATCGTGGCCTCTTCATCGACTCTAGGGGAGCCGGTTGAAAGGTGTCAACGCTCGCGAGCATGTACACTAACGGCCCGTGAACGTTGACGAGTTCGATTACGATCTGCCCGCGGAGCTGATCGCCCAGGCGCCCGCGGAGACGCGCGACGCCTCGCGGCTTCTCGTGCTGCGTCGAGCCACCGGCGAGGTCGAGGACCGCGCGTTCACCGACCTGCCGGGCCTGCTGCGCGCCGGCGACTGCCTGGTGGTGAACGATTCGCGCGTGATTCCCGCCCGCGTGCTCGCCGAGGACGATGCCGGCCGGCCGGTCGAGCTGCTCTTCGTCGAGCCGCTGAGCGAGCGCGCGTGGCGCGCGCTGGTCCGACCCGGCCGACACTGCAAGCCCGGCGCGCACCTGCGCGCCGGCGGCGTGCGGCTGCGCGTGCTGGGCGCCGATCCCGACGGCACGCGCGTCATCGCGCGCGAGCAGGGGAGCATCGACGCGCTGCTGGACGCGCACGGACTGCCGCCGCTGCCCCCGTACATCGCGCGCTACGCCAAGCCGGCGCCGGAGGACTGGGAGCGCTACCAGACCGTGTACGCGGCGGCGCCGGGCTCGGTGGCGGCGCCGACGGCCGGGCTGCACTTCACGCGGGAGGTTCTTGAACGGCTGAGCGCGGCCGGCGTCGACGTCCGCGCCGTCACGCTGCACGTCGGGCCGGCGACGTTCCGGCCCGTCACCGCGGTCACCGTGGAGGCGCACCGCATCCCGCCGGAGCGGGCGCGCGTCCCGGCCGCGACGGCGGAGGCGATCGACCGCGCGCGCGCCGAGGGCCGCCGCGTGGTGGCCGTCGGCACCACCACGGTGCGGACGCTCGAGAGCGCCGCGGATGAGCGCGGCGGCGTGCGGCCGTTCGACGGCGTCGCCGAGCTCACGCTCCGTCCCGGCCACCGGTTCGGCGTGGTGGACGCGCTGCTGACCAACTTCCACCTGCCGCGCTCGTCGCTGCTGCTGCTCGTCGCCGCCTTCGCCGGCCGCGAGGCCGTGCTGCGCGCGTACCGCCACGCCGTCGACACCCGCTACCGCTTCTACTCCTATGGCGACGCGATGTTCATCGAATGAGGTCTCGCGTGCGTTCGAGCGCCGGCTTCGCCGGCGCCACCGACGGGGGGAGGTTCGGAAGGGGGGCGGAGCCCCCCTCCGAGGCTTCGTACGGCGACGCCATGCTGATCGAGTGACGCCGCTCAAATTCGAGATCCTCGCGACCGACGGCGCCGCGCGCCGCGGCCGGCTCACCACCGCGCACGGCGTGGTGGACACGCCGGTCTTCATGCCCGTTGGCACCCAGGCGACGGTCAAGGCGCTCACGCCCGAAGACCTCGAGACCGCCGGCGCGCAGGTCGTCCTCGGTAACACCTACCACCTGCTGCTCCGCCCTGGTCCGGACGTCGTGCGCGACCTCGGCGGCTTGCACCGCTTCATGGGCTGGCACCGCGCGATCCTCACCGACTCCGGCGGCTTCCAGGTCTTCAGCCTGGCCAAGCTCCGCAAGCTCAGCGACGACGGCGTCGAGTTCCGCGCGCCGCTCGACGGGGCCACGCGCTTTCTGTCGCCGGAGTCGGTCGTCGAGATCCAGCGAGCGCTCGGCTCCGACATCACGATGCCGCTCGACGAGTGCCTGGCCTATCCGGCCACGCGCGAGGCCACCGAGCGCTCGCTCGCGCTGACGCTGCGCTGGGCCGAGCGCGCGCGCGCCGCTCACGCGGCCGGCGCCGGCGGCCAGGCGCTGTTCGGCATCATCCAGGGTGGAACGTTCGACGACCTCCGAGCGGAGGCCGTCGAGCGCACGGTGGCCCTCGGCTTCGACGGCTACGCCATCGGCGGCCTGGCCGTCGGCGAGTCCAAGCCGGCGATGCTCGAGCTCACCGCGCGCGTGGCGGCCGCGCTGCCCGCCGACCGCCCGCGGTATCTCATGGGTGTCGGCAAGCCGGAGGACCTCGTGGAGTCGGTCGCGCGGGGCGTCGACATGTTCGACTGCGTGCTGCCGACGCGCAATGCGCGCAACGGACAGGCGTTCACGTCGAGCGGAACGGTGACGATCAAACAGGCGCAATGGATCCGCGAGGGCGGCCCGCTCGACGCCGCCTGTGACTGTTACACGTGTCGCACCTTCTCGCGCGCGTATCTCCGCCATCTCTTCGTGACGGAGGAGCTGCTCGCGTACCGGCTGCTCACGCTGCACAACGTGCGCTTCTACCTCGGCCTCATGGCGGCGATGCGCGAGGCGATCGGCGGCGGCGCGTTCGACGCGTTCCGGGCTCGGTTTTTCGCGGACTATCGGGTATCCTGACGGGCCTATGAGCCTCTTCTTCCCCGACGTCGCATGGGCGATGGCGCCTTCGCCGGGCGGCGTCGGTGGCGGCGGCTCGCAGCTGATGCCCACGCTGGTGATGTTCGGCGCGATGTTCGCCATCTTCTACTTCCTCATGATCCGGCCCCAGCAGAAGCAAAAGCAGGAGCGCGAGCGGATGCTGTCCGCGATCAAGCGGGGCGACAAGGTCGTCACGACGAGCGGGATGTTCGGCACCGTCACCAACCTCACCGACAAGACCATCACCCTCCGCGTCGCCGACCAGGTGAAGCTCGAGTTCGAACGGGGCGCCATCGGGCGCGTCGTGGAGGTGCAGGTCGACAAGGATGCCTAGGAACCTCCGGACCCGCGCCGCCGTCGTCCTCGTCGTCCTCCTCGGTTCCCTCTGGTATCTGTATCCGCCGAAGAAGGCGATCAACCTCGGCCTCGACCTGCAGGGCGGCATTCACCTCGTGCTCGGCGTCGAGACCGACAAGCACGTGGCCAGCCAGACCGACCGCGCGGCGGAGGACTTCAAGGCTGCGCTGGAGCGGCGCGGTATCGCCGCCCGGCGCGTCGCCCGCGAGGGGCTGGCCTCGATCGTCGTCGAGCTGGCCTCGCCGCAGTCGTGGAACGACGCGCTCACGGTGGCCAACGAGTTCCAGTCGTTCGATCGCAGCGACGAGGACCAGGCGGCCGGGCGCTTCAGGCTGACCATGCAGTCGCGCGCGGTGGCGCGGCTGCGCGACGACGCCGTCCGCCAGGGCGTGGAGACGATCCGCAACCGCGTCGACCAGTTCGGCGTGGCCGAGCCCACCATCACGCGGCAGGGCGACGACCGGATCCTGATCCAGCTGCCCGGCGTGCAGGACCCGGAGCGCGCCAAGGCGCTCATCGGCAAGACGGCGCTCCTCGAGTTCAAGCTGGTGGACGAGAAGGCCGACGTCGAGGCGGCCGTGCAGGGGCGCGTGCCCGAGGGCGACGAAGTGCTCTACCAGCGCCGCGTGGACAAGCAGACCAAGGTCGAGCGCAAGATCCCCTACGTCGTCCAGAAGCGCACGCTCCTCACCGGAGCCGAGCTGACGCGGGCCGAGGTCAACGCCGACCCGAACGCGCCGGGCAACTGGCAGGTGTCCATCGAGTTCACCGCCAACGGCGCCCGGATCTTCGGCGAGATCACCGAGCAGAACGTGGGCCGCCACCTCGCGATCGTGCTCGACGGCGTGCTCCAGTCGGCGCCGCGGATCAACGAGCGCATCCCCGGCGGCCGCGCGGTGATCACGGGCCAGTTCACGGTGGACGAGGCGCGCGACCTCGCCATCGTGCTGCGCGCGGGCGCGCTGCCGGCGCCGGTCACCGTGCTGGAGGAGCGGACGGTCGGGCCCTCGCTCGGCGCCGACTCGATCCGACAGGGCATGATCGCCATCGCCGCCTCGGCCATCGCGGTCGTGCTGTTCATGGTCATCTACTACCGGCTCTCCGGGCTCATCGCCGACGTGGCGCTCGTGCTGAACCTCCTGATCCTGCTCGCGTGCATGGCCGCCTTCGGCGCCACCCTCACGCTGCCCGGCATCGCCGGCATCGCGCTGACCATCGGCATGGCCGTGGACACGAACATCCTGATCTTCGAGCGCATCCGCGAGGAGATGCGCGTCGGCAAGACGCCACGCGCCTCCATCGACGCCGGCTTCTCGCGTGCCCTGCGCACGATCATCGACACGCACCTGACGGTCATGGTGACGGCGGCCATTCTCTACAACTTCGGCACGGGCCCGGTGAAGGGCTTCGCCGTCTCGCTCTTCGTCGGCCTCGCCGCGAGCCTCTTCACCGCGTACTTCTTCACGCGGCTCCTCTTCGACGTCGTCTACATGGGGCGCCGGAAGGTCGAGACGATCTCCATATGATCGAGATCTTCCGCAACCCGAACTACAATTTCATCGGCAACCGCCGCTGGGCCTACCTGTTGTCGGGGCTCATCACCCTGATCGCCATGGTCTCGCTGGCCACGCAGGGCCTGCGCTACGACATCGACTTCACGGGTGGCACGCTCGTGCAGGTGCGCTTCGAGAAGACCCCGACCGTCGGCGACATCCGCCGGGCGCTCGGTCGCATCGGGATGGGCGAGTCCATCATCCAGGAGTTCGGCAGCACGAGCGAGTTCATCATCCGCGCGCCGCTGACGTCCGCCTCCTCGGAGGAGCTGACGAAGAAGGTCGAGAAGGCGCTGGCGGAGGAGGCGAGCCTCGGCAAGGCCGAGATCCGCCGCGTGGAGTTCGTCGGGCCGCAGGTCGGCAAGGAGCTGCAGTGGCAGGCCATCTACGCCGTCTTCTTCGGCCTGGTCGGCATCCTTCTCTACATCGCGCTCCGCTTCGACCTCAAGGGCGGGGTGGCCGCCGTGGTCGCGGTGTTCCACGACGTCCTCGTGTGCCTGGGCGCGCTCTCCCTCATGCACCGCGAGTTCTCGCTGCCCGTGCTGGCCGCGCTGCTGACCATCATCGGCTACTCGGTCAACGACACCATCGTGGCCTACGACCGGCTGCGCGAGAACCGGGGCAAGACGAGCGCCCGGGGCCGGCCCTTCGCCGACCAGATGAACGACGCCGTCAACCAGACCCTCTCGCGGACCGTGCTGACGGCGCTCACGGTGTTCTTCTCGACGGCCATCCTCCTCTTCTTCGGCGGCAAGACGCTCGAGGACTTCGCCTTCGTCCTCTTCGTGGGCGTGATCACCGGCACCTACTCGACGACGTACGTGGCGGCGGCGCTGGTCGTGGACTGGACCCTCTACGTCGAGGGACGGCTCGTCGCCCGGAAAAAAAGGGTGGCGAAAGCCGGAGAAGCGCGTAAAATCACATGATTACACAGAGGTGCCGGGCGTTTGACCCAGCTACAGACGCTGATCGAGGAGATCCCGAAGTATCAGCCGGGCGCGGACCTGGCGGTGCTGGAGCGCGCCTACCGGTTCTCTGAGCGTTCGCACCGCGGTCAGCAGCGCGCCTCCGGCGAGCCGTACCTGTCGCACCCCCTCGAAGTGGCCAGCCTCCTCGTCGCGTTCAAGATGGACGTCACCACGGTGACGGCCGGCCTCCTGCACGACGTCCTCGAGGACACGGGCGCCACCAAGGCCGAGCTGGAGCGCGAGTTCGGCAAGGAAATCGCCGAGCTGGTGGACGGCGTGACCAAGCTCGGCAAGCTCGCCTTCTCCTCACGCGAGGAGCGGCAGGCCGAGAACTTCCGCAAGATGCTGGTGGCGATGGCGCGCGACCTGCGCGTGCTGATGATCAAGATGGCCGATCGCCTGCACAACATGCGGACGCTGGACTACCTGGCACAGGACAGGGGGCGCAAGATCGCGCAGGAGACGCTCGACATCTACGCGCCGCTCGCCCATCGGCTGGGCATGGCGAAGGTCAAGGCGGAGCTGGAGGACCTGGCGCTGCGCACGCTCTCGCCCGACGCCTACGTGGACCTCCAGAAGCGCGTGGCCAAGCGCCGCCTCGAGCGCGAGGCCGATATCAATCACGTCATCACGATCATCGAGAGGAAGCTGCGAGAGGTGGGGATCGAGTCGCAGATCCGCGGGCGGCCCAAGCACTTCTACTCGATCTTCAAGAAGATGCACGATCAGGGTCGCGAGTTCGACGAAATCTACGACCTGACCGCCGTACGCGCGATCACCAACTCCGTGCGCGACTGTTACGGCGCCCTCGGCGTCATCCACTCGCTCTGGAAGCCCGTGCCCGGCCGCTTCAAGGACTTCATCGCGATGCCCAAGGTCAACATGTACCAGTCGCTCCACACGACGGTCATCGGCCCCAAGGGCGATCCGGTCGAGATCCAGATCCGCACCTGGGAGATGCACCGCATCGCGGAAGAAGGCATCGCCGCTCACTGGCTCTACAAGGAAAAGAAGACGGGCAAGGACAAGCTCGACGAGTCTCTCGCGTGGCTGCGCCAGCTCATCGAGACCCAGCAGGACACCAAGGACCCGCGCGAGTTCCTCGACAGCGTGCGCGTCGACCTCTTCCCCGACGAGGTCTATGTCTTCACGCCCAAGGGTGACGTCAAGGCGCTGCCCGACGGCGCCACGCCGATCGACTTCGCCTTCGCCGTGCACACGAAGGTCGGCGAGCACTGCGTCGGCGCCAAGGTCAACGGCAAGCTCGTCCCGCTGCGCACCACGCTGCGCCAGGGCGACATCGTCGAGATCGTGACCTCGTCCAACCAGCACCCGAGCCGCGACTGGCTCAAGTTCGTCAAGTCCACGCGCGCGCGCGCCAAGATCAACCAGTGGCTCAAGATCGAGGAGCGCGCGCGCTCCATCGAGCTCGGCCGCGAGCTGTTCGAGCGCGAGGCGAAGAAGTACCGGCTGAACCCGGCGGCGCTCCTGACCGGCGAGGAGATGGCGCGCGCGGCCGCCGACCTCGGCTACCCGACGGCCGACGACGTGCTGGCCGCCGTCGGCTACGGCAAGGCCTCCGTCCACCAGCTGCTGAACAAGCTGGCGCCCGGCGCCACGCTCGACACCGTTGAGCGCCCGCGCACGGCGGCGGGCACGCGGCCGAAGACGGACCAGGGCGTGCGGATCCGCGGTGTCGACGACCTCCTCGTGCGCTTCGCCAAGTGCTGCAACCCGCTGCCCGGCGACCAGATCGTCGGCTTCATCACGCGCGGCCGTGGCCTCACCGTCCACGCGCGCGACTGCCTCACCGTCGCCAAGAGCGTGTTGGACCGGGAGCGGCTCATCAACGTGGAGTGGGACGTGGAGGCGCCGGCGCTGGAGCCGGCCAAGCGGCCGGTGCGCATCGCAGTCTACATCGGCAACGATCGTCCCGGTCTGCTCTCCGAGATCACCGGCGCCATCGGCAGCAAGAACGGCAACATCACGAAGGCCGAGGTGACGGTCACCGACGACCGCCGCGGCATCAACAACTTCGTGGTCGAGGTGGCCGACCTCAGCCAGCTCCAGGACATCATGACGGCCATACGCGAGGTGCCGGACGTCATCAATGTCGAGCGCGTCCGCGGCCTGTAGCGGAGCGACGATAAGGGCCCATCTGCGTCGTTGGCTCAGTCGGGGCTCCCTGCGGCGTAGGCGGCCTACGCCTCAGTCGCCCCGTCCTTCGCCGCCTCGCATCTGGCCCCTTCTCGTCGCTCCGCTCCGCGCGCTGACGATCAAGGCCCCTCGGCGTCGTTGGCTCAGTCGGGGCTCCCTGCGGCGTAGGCGGCCTACGCCTCAGTCGCCCCGTCCTTCGCCGCCTCGCATCTGGCCCCTTCTCGTCGCTCCGCTCCGCGCGCTGACGATCAAGGCCCCTCGGCGTCGTTGGCTCAGTCGGGGCTCCCTGCGGCGTAGGCGGCCTACGCCTCAGTCGCCCCGTCCTTCGCCGCCTCGCATCTGGCCCCTTCTCGTCGCTCCGCTCCGCGCGCTGACGATCAAGGCCCATCTGCTGCGTTCGCGAGGCGCGGCAGCAGCCAGGTTCGTCGCTGCTCTGCCGCCGGCATGACGCGGCGAGAGTTCGAGGCGTTGGTCGAGCGGGCGCTCCGGGGCCTGCCGAAGAAGTTCAAGGCGAAGATCGCCAACATCGCCGTCGTCGTCGAGGACTGGGCCGACCCCGAGACGCTCGCCGAGATGGGCATCGAGCCGCCGGACACGCTCTACGGCCTCTACCGCGGCATCGATCTCACGCGCCGCGACGGCTCCTACGGCAACGTGCTTCCCGACGTCGTCACGATCTACCAGGGCCCGATCGAGGAGGACGCCGCCGACGAGGAGGAGATGGCCGAGATCGTCCGCGAGACGGTCGTCCACGAGCTCGGCCACTACTTCGGCCTCGACGACGAGACGATGCACCGCATCGAAGAGGGCGAAGACTAACCCTCGGTCGCGTCTCGGCGAAGGCGCGAGCCCTACCTGCGTGCTGTTCTAGTCCTGAGCCGTAAGTTTTGCCTTGACAGGCTTTTTCAATTGTTCATATTGTTTCAGCAGATGCTGAAAGTGCGGGAGCTAGAGAAACATGCTGAAAACAGGCGAGATTCGGCGACAAGTAGCCCAGCGCCTGCTGGAGCTCTTCCCGAAGGCGAAGGGGTGGGAGGATCTCGCCGACCTTCGGGTTGCCGGCAGACCCGTCGACGTCGCGGTGAAGTTTCGCCTGGGCGACGCGGAGCGGCTCGTGGTCGTTGAGGTGAGCTCCCTCGGCCAGCCCCGACAGATCCGCGCCGCCGTCACGCGCCTCGCGGAGATCCACCGCGAGCTGCCGGCGGCCTATCCCGTCGCGGCCTCCGTCTACATCGGCCCCCAGAGCGCGCGCATCCTCAAGGACAACAACCTCGGCTACCTCGACCTCTCCGGCAACTGCTACGTCGCCTTCGACCAGGTGCTCATCGAGAAGGAAGGCAAGCGCAACCTCCGACCCTCCACCCGCCCGCTGCGCTCGCTCTTCGCGCCGCGCGCGACGCGCGTCGTGCGCGTGCTGCTGGCCGAGCCCCAGCGCGCCTGGCGGCTGGAGGAGCTGGCGAAGGCCGCGCAGGTGAGCCTCGGCCACTCGCACAACGTGATGAGCCGACTCGAGGACCTCCGCTGGGTCGAGCGCGACCGGGAGCAGCGCATCCACCTGGGCAAGCCGTTCGACCTGCTCCAGGCGTGGTGCGAGTCGTACACGTATCGCGCGAACGAGATCGCGTCGTACTTCGTGCCGGAGCGCGCGAACCGCCGGCTGATGGCCGACGTCGCCCGCGCGGCGACCGCCGAAGGGCGCCGCTACGCGTTCACGCTGAGCGCGGGCCTGTCGCTGGTGGCGCCGCAGCCGCGGCTCGCCGCGCTGCACTGCTACCTCGAGGGCGACCCGCCGCCGGTGGCGGCCGCGCTCGGGCTGCGGCCGGCCGCCGAGACCGACGGCGCGCTGCACCTGCTGTCGCCCTATGACCCCGGGGTGTTCTACGGCGTGCTCGAGAAGGCGGGCCTGAAGGTGGTCAGCCTCCCGCAGCTCTACGCCGATCTCGTCAACTACGCGCCGCGCGGCGCCGAGCAGGCCGAGCACCTGCGCCGCGAAGCGATGGGCTACTGAGGCGCGCTCTCGAAGCGCGATTGCGACAGGGAGGGGGGTGAAACCTGAATGGCGAAGAAGAAGAAGGCGACCAAGAAGAAGAAGAAGTAAGGACGTTATTCAGTACCGGTGGGGGGTGGCGGCCCTCCACCAGTCACCAGTCGGGAGGGGGGCAACGCCCCCTCCCGTCTGTGTTTAAATGACCTTCGTGACTTTCCCCGCCTTGAGGCAGCGGGTGCAGACGCGCACGCGCTTCGCCCGACCATCCACCAGCGCCCGCATCGAGACGAGATTGGGCAGCCAGCGGCGCCGCGTCAGCTTGTGAGCGTGGCTGATCGAGTTACCGACGGACGGGCCTTTCCCGCAGACATCACACCGCTGAGCCATGATCACTCCTCGAGTCGAATGGCGGACCGCCTGAGGCGGAGCGCGAACGGCCGGGAACCAGCAGGTTTTATACCACGATGACCGAGAGCCGGCAAACCCGCGCCCCCGTCGGGCCGACGACGCCGCTGCAGTACGTGAAGGGTGTCGGGCCGCATCGCGCGAAGCTGCTCGAGCGCAAGGGCCTCGTCACCGTCGGCGACGCGCTCTTCCACCTGCCGATGCGCCACGAGGACCGCACGCGCTTTACCCCGCTGCGCGCGATCCGGCCCGGCGAGACTGTGACGTGCTCGGGCGTGGTGACGGGGATCAGTCCGCCGCCGCCCGGGCGCCGGCGCCAGCCGCTCGTCATCCTGCTGCGCGACGAGAGCGGCTACGCCGCCGCCACCGTCTGGGGCCGCCCGTGGATTGCCCGTGCGGTGCAGCGCGGCCAGCGGATGATCGTGCACGGCCGCGGCGCCCGCTACCAGGACAAGGTCACGCTGCAAGTGCAGGAATGGGAAACCGTGGACGCGGCGGACGACGAGCCGATCCACGCCGGCGCGCTCGTGCCCGTGTACTCCAGCACCGAGGGGCTACCGCAGCAGGCGCTGCGCTCGCTGCTCTGGCGGCTCGTCGAGGCGCACGCCCACGAGATCGAGGAGACGCTGCCCGACGCCGTGCGCTCGCGGCGGAGGCTGCTGCCGCTGGCCGACGCCGTGCGCGGTGCGCATTTTCCCACGAGCGAGGGCGCGCGCGCGGCCGCCATGCGCCGCCTGGCCTTCGACGACTTCCTGCTCCTGCAGCTCGGGCTCGCGATCCTCCGCTCGCGCACGACGCGGCAGCGCGGAGTCTCGATGCGCCCGCGCGGCGAGCTGATCGCCCGCCTGCGCGCGAGCCTGCCCTTCTCCCTCACGGCGGCTCAGGAGCGCGTGTGGCAGGACATCCGGCGCGACATGGCCGCGCCGTACCCGATGCACCGGCTGCTGCAGGGCGACGTCGGCTCGGGCAAGACCGTGGTGGCGGCGCTCGCCGTGTGCGCGGCGGTGGAGGCCGGCTACCAGGCGGCGGTCATGGCGCCCACCGAGATTCTCGCCGAGCAGCATCTCGCGACCTTCCGCCGGCTGCTCGAGCCGCTCGGCATCGGCGTGACGCTGCTGACGTCGGGGCTGAAGGGGCGCGAGCGGGCGGCGCGGCGCGCGGCGATCGCGGCGGGGGAGATCGGCTGCGTCATCGGCACCCACGCGCTCGTGCAGGAGCCCGTCGCGTTCAAGCGACTCGGCCTCGCGGTGGTGGACGAGCAGCACCGCTTCGGCGTCCACCAGCGCGCGCGCCTGAAGGGCAAGGGCGAGCGGCCCGACATGCTGGTGATGACGGCCACGCCGATTCCGCGGACGCTGGCCCTCACGCTCTACGGCGACCTCGACGTGAGCGTGCTCGACGAGCTGCCGCCGGGCCGCAAGCCGGTCCGCACGGAGGCGCGCACGGAGTCGCGACGCAGGCAGATCTACGACTTCTTGAGGGCGCAGATCGCCGACGGGCGCCAGGTCTACGTCGTCTACCCGCTCGTCGAGGAATCGGAGCTGATCGACCTCAAGGCCGCCACCGACATGGCGCATCGCCTGCAGCACGACGTCTTCCCCGACCTCACCGTCGGCCTGCTGCACGGCCGGCTGTCGAGCGAGGACAAGGACGCGATCATGCGGTCGTTCAAGGCGGGCGCCATCCAGGTGCTCGTGGCCACCACCGTCATCGAGGTCGGCATCGACGTCCCGAACGCCTCCGTCATGCTGATCGAGCACGCCGAGCGCTTCGGGCTCTCGCAGCTGCACCAGCTGCGCGGCCGCGTCGGCCGCGGCCCGTGGAAGTCGTACTGCATCCTGCTCACGAGCGGGCGGCTCGGCGAGGAGGCCCAGCGGCGGGTGGAGGCGATGGCGGCGACCCACGACGGGTTCAAGATCGCCGAGGTCGACCTGCAGCTGCGCGGTCCCGGCGAGTTCTTCGGCACGCGCCAGTCCGGCTTGCCGGAGTTCCGCGTCGCCGACCTGCTGCGTGACGCCGCCATCCTCGAGGAGGCGCGACTGGAGGCTCAGACGATCATTGCCGAGGACGCCGAGCTTCGCCACACGGTCCACCGTGGGCTCCGCCAGGCGCTGCTCACGCGCTGGCGCGGCAAGCTGGACCTCGCGAGCGTGGGCTGACGTGCGCATCATCGCGGGTGCGTACAAGGGCCGCCGGCTGGCCACGCCGCGCGGCGCCAGCACGCGGCCGACGGCCGATCAGGTCCGCATCGCGCTGCTCGACACGCTCATGCCGTGGCTGCCCGGAGCGCGCGTGCTCGACCTCTTCGCGGGCGCCGGCGGGGTGGGGCTGGAGGCGCTCTCGCGCGGCGCCGCCCACGCGACGCTCGTCGAGCGCGACGCGCGCGCGGTGGCGGCTCTGCGCGCCAACGTGGCGACGCTGGGCGTGGAGAAGGCGGCGCGCGTCGTGCGCGACGAGGTGGCGCGCGCGCTCTCGGCGCTGGCGCGTGCCGGCGAGAGGTTCGACGTCGTGTTCCTCGACCCGCCGTACGACACCGATGACGTCGCCACGACGCTCGACGCGCTCGGCGGCGCCGATCTCCTGGCCGCCGGCGGCGTGGTCGTGGCGCAGCACCTCACCAAGCGCGCGCCGGCGGCGTCGGCGGGCGCGCTGGCCGCGTTCCGGACGCGGCGGTTCGGCGAGACGACGCTGACCTTCTTCCGTCACGGCGCACCCGGCGCCGGGCCCGACGATCCTGCGACGCGTTCGGGGTGCGTGTGAGCGAGCTTCTCGCGCCCGGCGGCGAGGCCCGGGTGCTCGTCGACGAGCTGGCCGCGTGCGCGCCGCGCTTCGGCGCCGAGGCGCGCCTGGCGAAGCTGCGACTGCTCGCGCGGCTGTCCACCGTGCGGATCGCGAGGGCCAAGACGCTCGAGCGGCTGCACGAGACCCTGTGTTTCGTGCGGGCCTACCCGGACGACGCGGCCGTGCAGGATGCCGCCGAGCGGGCGCTGCGGGAGTTCACGCTGCGCGTGCGCCGGCTGGGGCCGCCGGCGCGGGCCGGCCTGCACGACTCGGGCATCGCCGAAACGGACCTGGATTATCCCTTCGGCCTGCCGATGACGCGCTGGCTGGCGACGCGCTTTCCCGGCGACGTCAAGATCGCGTGGCGGAAGTTCGACGGCGGCGAGCGGCTCGAGGAAGCGCTGTGCCTGCTCGTCACGCCGACGGAAGGGGAGGCCCTCACCGAGGGCGGCCTCGGCTGGCGGCGCTGGCTGCGTCTCGCGAGCGGAGGGCGGGCGAGCGACCTCGAGGTGCTGCTGCGGCTCTTCCGCGAGGCGCCCATGTCCGACGACACCCGCGAGTGGCTCTTCGAGTCGCTGGAGCTGCCGATCGCCTGGCGCTTGCGCGGCGCCGCCCCCTCGCGCACGCTGCTGCGTCTGCCCGGCGCGCCCGTGTTCCACCAGCGCGAAGGGCTCCGTCGCAGCGGCGTCGACGTCGCGCGCGAGATCACCCGGCCGCTGCCGGCGCCCCGCCGGGCGGATCGCCCTCTCGCCGACGCCGTCATCGAGGCGGCGCGCGCCTCGATGGCGACACGCGCGCGCGAGCTGCACGCCTTCGCCCGCCCGAACCCCGGCGACGTCCTCGTGGCGGACCCGGGCCGTGGGCTCCGGATCGCGCTCGTCGGGCTGCAGCCCGACGACCGTCTTCCGCTCGACGCCTACTACGCGTACCTGGCGTTCAGGAATGGGGTGCCCGTCAGCTACGGCGGAGGCTGGGGATGCCTCGGCACCCTCGAGTTCGCGCTCAACATCTTCGAGTCGTTCCGCCAGGGCGAGTCGGCGCTCGTCATCGGCCAGATCCTTCGCGTCTACTACCAGCTGTTCCGCATGCGCACCATCGTCGTCGATCGCTCCCAGATCGACGACTCCAACCCCGAGGGGCTCCGGACGGGCGCGTTCTACTTCTACGCGAAGCTCGGGTTCCGTCCGACCGACCCTGAGGTTCGCCGGCTCGCCGACGCCGAGCGCGCCCGGATCGCGCGCGACCCGGACTATCGCTCGCCGCTGGCCACGCTCAGGCGCCTGGGCCGCTCGAACCTCGTCCTGACGCTGGGCGGCGGCGCGCCCGCGACCGCGGTGACCGGCAGCCGGCTGGCCGCGCTGGTGACGAGCCAGATCACGCGCGGCTTCGACGGCGACCGCCGCGCGGCGACCGCCGACGCCGTGGCGCGGGTCGCGCGCGCGCTCGGCGCGACCGGCTGGCGCCGATGGGCCCCGCCGGAGCGGCGGGCGTTCGAGCGGCTGGCGACGGTGATCGGATTGATCCCCGATCTCGCGCGCTGGCCGGCGCGCGAGCGCGAACGTGTGCGGCAGCTGATGCGCGCCAAGGGCGGCGTGAGCGAGGCGCGATACCTCGGGCTGCTCGACGGCCATCGCCGCCTGCGCGAGAGCCTGGAAGTGCTCACGCGCGAGGCGGCCGCGCCTTGACTTTCTTTCGAGCGGGCGGCTACGATGCGGCGTCGAAATCCGTGACCCAGCGAGGGTGAGCGAGTGGCCAAGCGCGCCGTCTATCCCGGGATGTTCGATCCGCTCCACAACGGCCACGTGGACGTCATCCAGCGCAGCCTCGCGATCTTCGACGAGGTGATCGTGGCCGTGGTGGCCAACCCGTCGAAGCAGCCGCTCTTCACCGTCGAGCAGCGCCTCGAGATGATCGACGAGGCGACCACCAACCTCGGCGTGGGCCCGCATCTGCGCATCGTCTCGTTCGACGGGCTCCTCATCGACCTCGTCGCCCGTGAGCGCGCCGACTGCATCGTGCGTGGCATCCGCGCCGTGTCGGACTTCGAGTACGAGTTCCAGATGGCGCTCATGAACCGCAAGCTGCGGTCGACCGTCGAGACGGTGTTCCTCATGCCGCACGAGAAGTACACGTACATCTCGTCGAGGTTGATCAAGGAGGTCGCGAGCTTCGGAACGTCTGTCGCAGGAATGGTTCCACCGGTCGTAGAAAAGCGGCTCACCGAAAAATATCCGCTGAAATGACGGGGGGCTCCGAGCGCCCCCCATACCCCCCAGTGCTGGCCGATCGCCTCAAGACGTTGGCGCCGTCCTCGACGCTCGCCGTGCAGGCCAAGGCGAGGGAGCTGCGCGCGCGCGGCATCGACGTGATCTCGTTCGGCGCGGGGGAGCCGGACTTCGACACGCCCCAGCGCATCAAGGACGCCGCCGTCCAGGCCATGCGGCGCGGCCAGACGAAGTACACGGAGGTCGGCGGCATCCTCGAGCTGCGCGCCGCCGTGTGCGCCAAGCTCAAGCGCGACAACGGACTCGACTACACGCCGGCCGACGTGCTCGTCTCCTGCGGCGCCAAGCACACCCTCTACAACCTCGTCACCGCCCTGCTGAACCCCGGCGACGAGATGCTGGTGCCGAGCCCGTTCTGGGTCTCGTATCCCGAGCAGGCGCGGCTGCTGGGCGCGGTGCCGGTGGCGGTGCCGACGCGCGAGGCGACGGGCTTCGACCTGGACCCCGACCGGCTGCGCGCCGCGGTCACGCCGCGCACGAGGCTGATCGTGCTCAACAGCCCGAACAATCCGACGGGCGCCGTCTTCTCGCGCGAGGCCCTCGAAGCCGTCGCGCGCCTGGCCGTCGAGCGCGGGCTCTGGGTGGTCGCCGACGAGTGCTACGAGTCGCTCACGTTCGAGGGACGGCACGTGTCCATCGCGTCGCTCGGCCCGGAGATCAAGGCGCGCACGCTCGTCGTCAACACCTGCTCGAAGGCGTACGCGATGACGGGCTGGCGGATCGGCTACGCCGCCGGCGCGCGCGAGCTCATCCGCGCGATGACGGACATCCAGAGCCAGGTCACGTCGAACCCCTCGTCGATCGCCCAGTGGGCGGCGGTCGAGGCGCTGTCCGGCCCTCAGGACGAGGTCGCCAAGATGGCCGGCGAGTTCGACCGCCGGCGCCGGGTGATCATCGCGGGGCTCAACGCGCTGCCCGGGGTGTCGTGCGTGATGCCGAAGGGCGCCTTCTACGCCTTCGCCAACGTCGCCGGGCTCTTCGGGCGGACGTGGGCGCAGGCCGACACGCGCACGACACTGCAAGGCTCGCTCGACGTGACCGGCTTCCTGCTCGAGGCGGCGCGCGTGGCGGTGGTGCCGGGCCTCGACTTCGGCTCGGACGCCCACGTGAGGCTCTCGTACGCCACGAGCGACGCGCTCATCCGCGAGGGCCTGAAGCGCATGCAGGCGGCGATCGCCACGCTCGCTTGATGAAATGGGGGGCCCCGAAATGGCCCCCCAGCTTGTTCAAGCGAGAGGGCTACGCCCCCTCGGACTCCCCGGCCAGCGCTCGGGGCGCCCCGGCGGAGCCGTGGCACCCCTCGATCCCCGACGCTCGGGGCAGCCCGGCGGAGCCGTGACGCCCCTCGATCGTGCGCTCGAGGCGGCGGCGCGGGCCCGCGTCACCCTGATCCTCGGCACGAGCGACACCGGCAAGACCTCGTTGACCGCGCGCCTGGCCGGCGCCCTGGCCGCGCGCGGCGAGCGCGTGGCCGTCGTGGACGCCGACGTCGGCCAGTCGGAGATCGGCCCGCCCACCACCGTCGGCCTCGGCCACGTCGCCGGCGCCGTCGCCCGGCTCGGCGACGCCGAGGTGATCGCGCTCGAGTTCGTCGGCGACACCTCGCCCGTCCGCTACATCCGCGAGACCGCCGACGCGACAGGACGGCTCGTGCGCCGGGCGCTCGACGCCGGCTTCGAGCGCGTGCTCGTGGACACGGGCGGCCTCGTCGAGGGCCCGCTCGGCCTCGCGCTCAAGCGGGCCAAGGTGCGCGCCGCCGATCCCGATCTCGTCCTCGTGCTGCAGCGGTCCGACGAGAGCGAGCCGATCGCGCGCGCCCTCGAGCGTGACGTGCGCCCGCGCGTCGTCCGCCTCGCCCCGTCGCCCGCCGTCGTCCGCCGCTCGGCGGCGCGCCGGCGCGAGCACCGCGAGCGCGCGCTGCGCGACTATCTCGCCCACGCCGCGACGCTCACGCTGCCGACGGCGCGCGCGCCCGTGCGGGATCGCCGGGGCGAGGCGCTCACGGACGTCGCGGAGGGACTGCTGCTCGGCGTGCTGGGCGCCGGCGGCGAGACGCTCGGCATCGCGCGCGTCAGAGCGTGGGACGCCGCGCGCGGCTGCATCGTGGTGGACACGCCGGTGCCCGCGGAGCAGATCGCCGCGCTCGTGGCGGGACGAGCGACGTGGCGGGCGTGAGGCGCCGGCGCGCCGCGGGCGAGCCCGGACGCGCCGGCGCGGCCGCCGTTACTTCGTGCTGGTGTTGGAGCTGCTGCTGCTGCTCGGCGAGGTCGTCGCCGAACCGCTGACGCTGCCCGACGCGCTGCCCGACGGAGTCGTCATGTCGGTCGTCGTCGTCGAGGAGCTCGAGCTCGAGGTGGTGTCCGACGAGCGCGGCGTGCTGGGCGTGCTCGGAGACGCGGACGGACTCGTCCGCTCCGGCACCGTGCCGACCTTGTCGGTCTCGGTGCGATTGCACGCGATGGTCATCCCGCCGGCCAGCGCGAGGGCGCAGAGCCCCGATGATCCTCCCTGCGGGGTGTGTTTCGACCCCCCGCCGAGGGCTGCAACGGCCATGCCCGTGGTACGATTCGAGCCCGCGTCCGTCACATCGTGCAAAGGAGACTCGCGGCATGAAGCTCGAAGGCTCGCACGACGTTCCCGCGCCCCGTCAGAAGGTCTGGGAAGCGTTCCTCGATCCCGCGCGGTTGAAGAAAGCCATTCCCGGCTGCGAAAAGCTGGAGGCGGTCGGTCCCGACGAGTACAAGGCCACGATGAAAGTCGGGGTGGGCGGCGTGAAGGGCACCTTCGAGGGCAAGGTCAAGATCACCGAGCAGAAGCCACCCGAGTCTTACAAGCTGGCGGTGGAAGGCAGCGGTGGCCCCGGGTTCGTCCGCGGCGAGACCGTCATCACGCTGAGCGACCCTGAAGGCGGCGGCACGCGAGTTGCCTACAGCGCCGACGTCCAGGTCGGCGGTCTCATCGCTTCGGTGGGCCAGCGCATGCTCGGCGGCGTCTCGAAGATGATGGCCGACAAGTTCTTCGGAAAGATGTCCGAGCTACTCCAGGACAAGAAGTAGGCGGTGGCCTCCCGTTATCTCGAGCCTCGGCTCGAGCGTGCCCCGCGCGCCGACATGCGGCGGCTCCAGACCAGGCGCCTGCGCGAGCAGCTCGCGCACGCCCGGGCCCACAGCCCGTTCTATCGCCGCAAGCTCGAGGGCGCGCCGCGCGTGAAGACGCTCGACGACTTGCGACGCCTGCCGTTCACGACCAAGGACGAGCTGAAGGAAAACCAGGCGGCGAAGCCGCCGTGGGGCGACGTCCTGGCGGTGCCGTTCGAGGACGTGCTGCGCATCCACATGACGTCGGCGACCACCGGGCGGCCGCTCGCCTTCCTCGACACCAAAGACGACTGGCACGGCTTCTATCACTCGTACGCGCGCGCGCTGCACGCGTTCGGCGTCCGCAAGGCGGACATGGTGATGGCCGCGTTCTCGTATGGGCCATGGATCGGCTTCTGGTCCGGCTTCTACGCGGCCCAGGACCTCGGCTGCCTCGTGTTCCCGGCGGGGGGGCTCTCGACGGAGCAGCGCATCGACGCGCTCACGGCGTGGCCGATCACGGTGCTCGGCTGCACGCCGTCCTACGCGCTCTTCCTGGCCGAGCAGGCGGCGAGGAAGGGGATCGAGCTGGCGAAGGACACGAAGGTGCGGATCACGTGGCACACGGGCGAGCCGGGCGCCTCCATCCCAGCCACGAAGGCGAAGATCGAGGCGGCGTTCGGCGCGCGGGCGTACGACCTGCCGGGACTCACCGAGATCGCCGCGTGGGGCTTCGAGTGCGACGCGCGCGCCGGCCTCGTGCACGTGAACGAGGACTACTGCCTCGCGGAAGTCCTCGACGAGGCCGGGGAGCCCGTGAAGCCGGGCGCGCGCGGCGAGCTGGTCTTCACGAGCCTCTATCGCAAGGCGATGCCGCTCATCCGCTACCGCACGCGCGACGTCGTGCAGCTGGCCGATCGCCGCTGCCCCTGCGGGCGCACGCTGCTGGCCCTTGAGGGCGGCGTGCTGGCGCGGCTGGACGACATGAAGAAGGTGCGCGGGATCATCGTGTACCCGCGCCGTGTCGAGGAGCTGGTGCGGCCGTTCGCCGGCGTGGACGAGTTCCAGATCGTGTTCCGGCGTCACGAGGGTCTGGACGACATCGTCGTGCGCGTCGATCCGTCACCGGCGCTCTCGCGCAGCGAGTGCGAAGGGCTCTGCGGCCAGCTCGGCGACGCGCTGCGGGTCGGGCTCGGCATCCGCGTGACGGTGGAGGCCACCGAGCCCGGCGCGCTGCCGCGCTGGGATCACAAGGCGCGGCGGGTGAAGGACGAGCGGACGGAGGTTCCCTTCTGAGGACGCACGGCGGCAAGGGCGCGGCGTTCGGGCTCGGCGGCTACCGGATCCTCGTCGTGGAGCTATCCGCCGCTGACGCGGATCGATTCTGTGCCCTCTACGACGGCGACTTCTATCTCGACCGGGATGCGGTGGCCGCCGCCATCGCGAAGCGAAGCGCGTTCGCTCGGTGACTGACACCCCGCCCGAGGTTATGCGACGGTACCGGGCGATGCTGCTCGCGCGTTCTCCCGAAGAACGCCTGACGATGGGTTGCTCGATGAGCGCCACGGCGCGGGCCCTCGTGCGCGCCTCGGTGCTGGCGCAGGACCCGCACGCGTCATCGGCCGCGCTGCGCCGCGCGCTGTTCCTGCGCTTCTACGGCCACGAGTTCGAGGCGGCGGGGCGGGCGAGGATTCTTGCCTCGCTGTAGACCGTTCGCGGACAATCGCCGGAAGCGTCGTGGTACAACTAGGACCTCGATTTCTCTGATTGTCAGGAGCGTGGAGTGAGGGCGGCCTACTTCAAGGAGCACGGCGGCAGCGACAAGATCATCTACGGCGACTATCGCGACCCCGCCGCGGACACCGGCGAGGTGGTGGTGCGCGTGAAGGCGTGCGCGCTGAACCACGTCGACATGCTCCTGCTCGACGGCCGCTTTCCGCCGCCCGAGGGGCTGCCGCACGTGAACGGCTGCGAGGTCACGGGCACCGTCGAGACGCTCGGGCCCGGCGTGAAGGGCCTCGCGACGCGCCAGCGCGTGATCGTGTTCCCCGGCTTCTCCTGCGGCACGTGCGAGTTCTGCCTGCGCGGCGAGCGCACGGTGTGCCTGCGCTACGGCTACCTCGGCGCCCACAAGGATGGCGGCTACGCCGAGCTGGTGAAGGCGCCCGCCGCCAACCTCGTGCCGCTCGCGGAATCGATCTCGTTCGAGAGCGGGGCGGCCGTGCCGCTGGCGATGCTGACCTCCTGGCACGCGCTGATCGCCCAGGCCCACCTCGAGCCCGGCCAGACCGTGCTGGTCCAGGCGGCGGGGAGCGGCGTGGGCAGCGCGGCCATCCAGATCGCGCGGCTCATCGGCGCGCGCGTGATGACGACGGTCGGCAGCGACGACAAGCTCGACTTCGCGAAGTCGCTCGGGGCGGAGCGCGTCGTCAACTACCGCACGCAGGACTTCGTCGAGGAGGCGAAGAGGTGGACGGGCAAGCGCGGGGTCGACGTCGTCGTCGAGCACATCGGCGGCGAGACGTTCGAGCGCTCGTCCTACGCGCTGACCCGGCTCGGCACCCTGGTGTCGATCGGCTCGCACGACACTCACTGGGGCAAGCTGGACCTCCGTCACGTCTATTCCAAGAATCTGAGAATCCTCGGCACCAACCTCGGCTCGATCGTCGAGCTGCGCACGATCCTCGACTACGTCGCGGCGGGCCGGCTCAAGCCGGTGATCGACCGTGCGTTCCCGCTCGAGGACGCGCGCGCGGCCGTGCAGCACGTGCTCGACCGGAAGAACAAGGGAAAGGTCCTCCTCGTCCCTTGACGCTGGCCGCCCTCCTCGAGTGCGCCGCCCTTCGGCGCCCGTACGCCGACGCCGTCGTGGACGGCGACCGCCGGCTCACCTACGCCGAGCTGGCCGCGCGGGCCCGGGCGCTCGCCGAAGGCTTCCGCCGGCTCGGCGTCGGCCGCGGCGACCGCGTGCTCCTCGTGCTGCGCAACCGGCTCGAGCACGTGCTGGCCTACTGGGGCCTTCAGATATCGGGCGGCGTGCCGACGCCGGTGAGCTTCCGCCTGGCGCCCGGCGAGCTGCGCTACGTGCTGCAAGACTCCGGCGCGCGCCTGGCGCTCGGCGAGCCGTCCACGGCGGCCGCGCTGGGCGAGGCCGCCGACGGCGCCGCCGTGCGTCTCGTCGCGGTGGGCGAGGGCGGTCCCCACCGCGCCATCCCGTTCGATGAGGTGGCGGCGACGCGGCCCGCAGCGCCGCCGTCCGTCACCGCGCGCGATCTCTCGCTCATCCTCTATACGTCGGGCACGACGGGCCGGCCGAAGGGCGTGCCGCGCACGCATCGCAACCACTACGCGGGCGCCGTCGCCCACGTGGTGCAGTGCGGCTACACGTGGCAGGAGCGCACGCTCGGCGTGATGCCGCTCTACCACACGATGGGCATCCACTCGCTGACGAGCATGGCCGCCATCGACGGTTGCTTCGTCTGCCAGCCGGAATGGAGCGCCGCGCAGGCGCTGGCGCTCATCGCGCGCGAGCGACTGAGCGCGCTCTACCTGATCCCGACGCTCTTCTGGGACCTCGTCCACGCCCCCGGCCTCTCGGCGGCGGACGTGTCGACCGTCCGCAAGCTCGCCTACGCCGGCGCGCCGATGCTGGCGCCGCTCACGGAGGCGTGCGTGCGCGCGTTCCGTCCGGACGTCTTCGTCAACCACTACGGCTCGACCGAGATCTACACGTTCACCGTGCGCCCCGACGTCGGCGCCAAGCCCGGCTGCGCCGGACGCGCCGGCCTGCACAGCACGATCCGCGTGGTGGCGGCGTCCGCCGAGCGCCGCGTCGGACCCGACGAGGTCGTGGCGCCCGGCGAGAAGGGCGAGATCATCGCGAGCCTCGCCTCCGACGAGGCCTTCGCCGGCTACTGGAACCGGCCGGACGCCGACGCGAGCGCGCTGCGCGACGGCTGGTACTTCACGGGGGACATGGGCTGGCTCGACGCGGAGGGCGAGCTGTACGTGGCCGGTCGCGTCGACGACATGATCATCAGCGGCGGCGAGAACGTCCACCCGGTCGAGATCGAGGAGGTGCTGGCGCGGCACCCGGGGGTGCGTGACGTGGCGGTGGTCGGGGAGCCGGATGACCGGTGGGGCGCACGGGTGGTGGCGTTCGTCGTGCCCAGGGCGCCCGGCCTCAGCTTCGAGGCGCTCGACGCCTTCTGTCGGGGCGCCGCCGATCTCGCGTCGTTCAAGCGCCCGCGGCGCGTCGTCTTCGTGCGCGAGATCCCCAAGACCGCCTCCGGCAAGATCTTGAGACGCCTGTTGCGAGACGGCCAGTACGCGGAGATCACACCGTCGCCCCAGGGAGCCGATCAATGAGCGAGTTTCTCCGAGTGGAGCGCAAGGGGCCGGTGGCCACGCTGTGGATCGACCGACAGCCGAAGATGAACACGATGACGGTGGCCATGCGCAACGAGTTCCCCGGGATCTTCGCGGGCCTCGAGGCCGACGACGCCGTGCGCGTGGTCGTCGTGCGCGGCGCGGGCGGCAAGGCCTTCAGCGCGGGCGGCGACGTCGCCGAGTTCCTCACGCTGGCGCCGGCCGACCTCGAGACGTGGGGCGACACGCTCACCTCGGCCGAGCGCTTCCGCAAGCCGGTGGTGGCCGCCATCGACGGGTATACGATGGGGGCCGGCCTCGAGCTGGCCGTCGCGTGTGACTTCCGGATCGCGACACTGCGCTCGGAGTTTGCGTTCCCCGAAGTGCGGCTCGGCATGATCCCGGGCTCGGGCGGCACCCAGCGCGCGCTGCGGTTGATCGGCATGACGCGCGCGAAATTGTTCATGATGACGGGCCAGCGCATCACCGCCGAGCGCGCGGAGGCCTGGGGCCTCATCACCTGGGCGGTGCCCGACGACAAGCTCGACGAGGCGGTGGACTCGCTGACCGGCGAGCTGGCCGAGCGCGCGCCGCTCGCCCTGCGCACGCTCAAGATGGTGCTCAACCGCGGCGCCGACGCGCCGCTCGACACCGCGCTGGAGCTCGAGCGCAAGGCGTACGCGTGGCTGCGCAGCACGCACGACTACGAGGAAGGCGTGAGGTCCTTCGTCGAGAAACGACCGCCGAAATACCGGGGGCGATAGCCATGGCGCACACGCTGGGTCTGATTCTCGCCAACCGCGCCGTTGTGCTGGGCGCGATCAAGGCGCGCGACCTGCTCGAGCAGACGTCGACGGCGGAGGCGTCGGGCGTCTTCGACGCCGTCTGGGTCGGCGACAGCCTGCTCGCCAAGCCGCGCCTGGAGTCGGTGGCCTTGCTCTCGGCGCTGGCCGCCGTCACGCGGCGCGTGCGCCTGGGCGTCGGGTGCCTCGCGACGTTCGTCCATCGCCATCCCGTTCTCTTCGCCCAGCAGTGGGCGAGCCTCGACGTGCTCAGCGAAGGGCGCGCGTGGCTGGCCGTCTGCCTGGGCGGGCCCGACAGCGCCAACGCCGCGCAGGCGGCGGAGCATGCGGTCATGGGCATCGCCTCGGCCGACCGTGTCGGGCGGCTGGAAGACGGCATCGTCATCCTCCGCAAGTTGTTCGGCGAGACCAAGGCCTCGCACGCCAGCCCCTTCTACCGATTCGAGAACGTCTCGCTCCAGCCCAAGCCCGTGCAGACGCCGCTGCCGATCTGGATCGCCTCCAACCCCACCGCGCTCACGTGGAAGCAGGGCGCCAGCGCGCCCGACTCCATCGTGGAGCGCTCGTTCCGCCGTGTGGCGAAGTACGCCGACGGCTGGATGACCAACAAGCTGAGCCCGTCGGAGTTCGCCGAGCAGTTCGGGCGCATCCGCGCCATGGCGAAAGAGGAAGGCCGGGATCCGGCGGCGCTCGGCAGCGCCCTCTACCACAACATCAACGTCAACGAGGACCGGCAGGCGGGGCTGGAGGAGACCAAGAAATTCCTCGACACGTATTACTCGACCAACTTCACTCCGAAATTCGTCGAGCAGTGGACCATCACCGGCGACCCGAAGTCGTGCGCGGGGCAGTTGCGCGCCTATGCGGACGCCGGGCTCGGCCACATGGCGCTGCGCCTGAGCTCGTGGGACCAGCGCGGCCAGCTCGCGCGCTTCCTGAACGAAGTCGTGCCGGCCTATGGAGGCCGCTGATGCCGGCCGTGGGCGGAGGCCGATGATGACCAGGGGCTTCATGGATCTCAGGGGATGGCTGGCGCTGCTCGAGAAGGAGAACGAGCTGCGGCGCATCCGGGCCGAGGTCGACTGGGACCGCGAGATCGGCGCCGTCTCGCGCCGCGCCCTGGAAAAGAAGGGCCCCGCGCTGCTCTTCGAGACCATCAAGGGCTACCGCGGCGGGCGCTGCACGAAGGTCCTCACCAACGCCCTCGGCGACCGGCGGCGGCTCGCGCTCGCGCTCGGGTTTCCGAAGGACGTCGGCAACGCCGAGCTGGTCCAGTACGTCATGAAGAAGAACCGCGAGACGATCCCGCCGCGCGTGGTGACGACGGGCCCCGTGAAGGAGGTCGTCGTTCGTGGCGACGCGGTGGACCAGACCGAGTTTCCCGTCCCCAGGTGGAACTTCCGCGAGGGCGGGCGCTACATCCACACGTTCTCGGCCATCGTCACGCGCGACCCCGACACGCACGTGATGAACGTCGGCATCTACCGCGGCATGATCGGCAAGAAGAACACGACGCCGTTCCTGCTCATCAAGGGTGGCCAGCACTGGGGCGCGCACTTCGTGAAGTACGCCGGCAAGGGCCAGCCGATGCCCGTGGCGTGCGTGATCGGCTGGGATCCGATCATGCCCTTCCTCGCCGGCTCGCCGCTCCCCACCGGCGTCTGCGAATGGGACGTCATGGGCGCCTACCGCGGCGAGCCCGCCCAGCTGGTGCCGTGCGAGACGGTGGACCTCGAGGTTCCGGCCGGCGCCGAGATCGTGCTGGAGGGCTTCATCTCCGACGATCCGGCCACCTACGAGTCGGAGGGGCCGTTCGGCGAGTTCACCGGCTACGTCTCCGACGTGCCGACGCCGCGTCCGACGATGAAGGTCACCTGCATCACGCACCGGCGCGAGCCGATCTTCCAGGGCTGCCTCGAGGGCACGCTGCCGGGCTCGTACAGCGAGAACAGCGTGATGTCCTCCGTGCAGCGCGCCGCCATCGCCTGGAACATCCTCACCGGCGCGGGCATTCCCGGCATCCGCGACGTCTACGTCCATCCGATCACCAACGGCGTGAACGTCTGCGTAAAGATCACCAAGCATTATCAGGGTCAGCCCAAGCAGATCGCCGCCGCGCTCTGGGGCAACGCCGCCGCGCAGTACCGCTACAAGCACGTGTGGGTGGTCGAGGACGACATCGACGTGTCGTCGTACGAGCAGATCGACTGGGCGGTGGCGCATCGGGTCAACGCGGGCGAGGGCGGCATCGTCATCTTCCCCGGAAGCTTCGGCTCGCCGATCGATCCGTCCACGCCGCTCGAGGACCGCAACGTCGCGCAGCTCGGCACCGGCCTCTGGAACCGCGTGCTCTTCGACGCCACGCGCAACTGGAAGTTCGAGCGCCGCGCCGAGTGGGGCGGCGAGCGCTTCCCGCCGACGGTGCGGCCGGCGCCGGAGGACGAGACGCGCGTGCGCGAGCGCTGGCAGGAGTTCGGGCTCGGCGACGTGTGAGCCGGCGCTTTGTCAGGCGGGCACCCGGGACGTCACCAGGTGACATCGTGAGGCTCGCGTCTCGCGCGTAACTCCGCGATTCTAGACGCAACACCATCTGGCGCGGGGGTTGCCCTCCTCAGCCGGCATGCTGATGAAGATCATCGCCAGCGCGCTCTACGCGGTCATTCTGGCCGTGGCCGCCATCGCCCACGCCGACGAGCCGAAGGGCTTCCGCGACGTCCCGTGGGGCGCATCCGAAGACACCCTGCGTCTCCGCATTCCGACCCAGTCGTGCGACGTCATCGACCCCACCGTCGACTTCGGCACCCGACGCTGTCGCGCCGCCGGCAACGTCACCTTCGGCAAGGTGACGCCGAACGCGGTGTTCTTCTACTTCCGCAACGACATGCTGGTGGCCTGGCAGATCACCGCGCACCCGCGCTTCCGCGAGACGCTCGCCAAGTCGCTGATGAAGCAGTACGGCAAGCCGACGATCGTCTACAAGGGCGACCACGTGACCTGGAAGGGCCGCACGAGCGATCTCGACTTCGTGGGCGGGACGGTGCAAGATACGGTCGTTGCCGTCACGAAAGCCGAGCTGGTGACCCGCGACGCGGAGCGCCAGGAGCGCGCCCGGCGGGCCGCGAAGAGACCTTGATCAGGACGCCAAGGAGGGCACACATGAAGGTCAGTCACGTCGGCCGCATTCTCGTCGTCGCGATGGTCCTCGTGGTGGGCGCGCTCAGTCCCGTGGGAGCCGCCGCCCAGCAGCTCCGGGCGGTCCCCTTCGTGTTCATCGGCAAGGCCGACGACTGCGGCGCGGGCACGTTCGGAAGCCACATCGTGACGTCGGCGTGGCTCGGCGGCATGGGTCTGCCGGACAACGGCGGTGACACCGCGTTCAACGGCGTCCCGGACACGGCCAACGATCCGCACGACGGCCTGCTGCTGTCGAAGAACGGCGCCAGCCCCGACTGCTCCTCCGCCGGCGCACGCATCACCGGAGCGCGGGGGATGAGCGTGGACGCCACGTTCACGCTCGGCTTCGATTTTCGTAACGGCGGGCATTGCGGCGCCGGCGCGCCGCGCTTCAACGTCGTGGTCACGCCGCCGACGGGCCCGAACACCTCCCACTTCGTCGGCGGGTGCGCCAACGGCGTCCAGACGCCCGCGCCCCAGGATGCGGTCGAATGGACGCGGGCTCGCTTCGCCGCGGCTCAGCAGTTTCCGCCCATTCCTCCCGGCAGCGCGATCGTGAGCATCACGCTCCTCTACGACGAGGGCACCGATACCGCCTCGACGCAGGACCCGAACGGCGTCGGCCTCGCGGTCGTGGACAACATCTTCATCAACGGGCCGTTCATCCGAGCGGGCACCGGCGTCGCCGACGGCGCCTCGGGCGTTGGGCAGAACGGCCGCGACGACTAGCAAAATGGGGGGCCCCGAAATGGCCCCCCAAACCCCCCAACGTTCGGAGCGCCCGGGGTGAACCCGGGCGCTCCTCTATCTCGCCGGCGAAGCCGGGGCGCCCCTCGATACTCCGACAGGTGACTAAGCGGGAACGAGGAAGACCCGCGTCCGACGAACGCTGATCGTCTCTGCCGCGCCCATGCCGGGCACGGCGATCGAGACTCGAAGGCCGCGACGCGCCGTGACGAGCACCGAATCCGCGCGACCATCCCGAACGAACCACGCCCGGTCACCGGGTCGCACCGTCCGGCTCACCAGGACGCCGGCCCAGCCGCTGACCGGCCGCCAGTGGACCCGGAGCGGACGGAGCATCACGCCGAGCACGAGGAGCGCGACGGATATCAACGCGATCGTCCGGTCTGATTGCTCGGGCAGCAGCGTCATCGCGACGCCGAAGAGGACGAGCCACGCCGTGACGGCGTCGACCCAGCGCAGATATTTCGAGCGCGAGATCCATTTCTCGACCGTGGCGGGTACGGGCGCCGTCGGAGGCGTCATCTCCAATTCGCAGCGTAGCACGAGGGCTAGGATCGCGCGGACGCGGCGACGGCGGGGCGCAGGAGGAGGCAGAGCGGAATCGTCGCCAGGACGAAGAGACCCACCAGGGTGAGCGTGAGCGGGACGCCGCCGAGGTCGCCGATGAGGCCCCACACGGTCGGCGCCAGCGCGGAGGCGGCGATGGTGGTGGTGTAGTACAGCCCGTAGGCGCGCGAGCGCCGCTCGCTGGACACGAGATCGGCCACGGTGCCGTAGAGCACGGACGACGTGCCGTTGAGCGCGATGCCGAGCGGAATGAGCACCGCCAGCGCCACCGGCAGCGGCGCGGCGACCACGGTGAGGATCAGCACCGTGGTCGCGGCCTCGGTGATGACGACGGTACGGATCACGCCGACGCGATCGGCGACGACGCCGCACACGAACTTGCCCGTCGCGCCACCCGCGAACACCAGCGCGAACGCGAGCCCGACGCCACCCACGCCCAGGCCTTTGGCCATCAGGATGAACGGCATGAAGGTGAGGAAGCCGGTGCGCGTGGCGTTGTCGATCATGCCGATCGCGCAGAGCGCCCCGAAGCCGCGCCCGTCGCGGATGCCCCAGCCCGGGGCCGGCGACGAATCGGCCGCGTCGCGCGCCTCGGCGCCGCCGGCGTTGAGGCGGCTCAGCAGCGGCACGATGGCGAACGCCGCCGCGAGACCGAGCACGCCGTAGGCGGCGCCGGCCGCGCGCCAGCCGACGAGGCCGGCTGCGAGGCCGATGGCGGCGGCCACCCCCGCCTTGCCGATGTCGCCCGAAAAATTGTAGGTGCCGAGCGCGGTGCGCCGGTTGCCGTCCTCGTACGCCTTGCTGACGATCGACGACGACAGCGGGTGCTGGACGCCCGAGCCGAGCCCGGCGCCCAGCAGCAGCACGAGGAGCGAGGCAAAGCCGCCGGCCCAGCCCGCCGCGACGAAGCCCAGCGCCGTCACCGCGGTGCCGAGGGCCAGGATCCGCCGCTCACCGATGCGCTCGGCGAGGAAGCCTGCCGGGATCTGGAACGCCGACATGCCGCCGGTGTACGCGGAGCGGATGAGGCCGACCTGCGAGAACGAGAGGCCGAACTCGCTCGCCCACAGCGGCAGGAAGACGTAGAGCGTCTCCGAGAAGCCGTCATGCAGGAAGTGGATGGTGGACGCGGCGAGGAGCACCGCGCGGGGTCGGGTCTTCACGGGCCGATCATCCCCGGGCCCGCCCCATCGTTCAAGTAGAATGACCGCCAGTCACGGGAGGCAGCCATGCCGATCAGCATCACGCGGGTATACACGCGCACGGGGGACCGCGGTGAGACGGCGCTCGTGGGCGGCCGGCGCGTGCCGAAGGACTCGCCGCGCATCGCGGCGTACGGCACCATCGACGAGCTCAACGCGGCGGTCGGGCTCGCGCGCGTGTTCAACGCGGAGCGGATGGCGGGACGCGGCGCCGGCCGCGAGCGCCACCGCTGGCTGGACGAGGTGTTGAAGAAGATCCAGAACCAGCTCTTCGATCTCGGCAGCGAGCTGGCGACGCCCCCGGACGCCGCGTACGAGGGTATGTTCAGGATGGGCGAGGGCGAGGTCACGGAGCTGGAGAAGCTCATGGACCACTGCCAGAAAGATCTGGCGCCCCTGAAATCCTTCACGCTGCCGGGTGGCGGCCGGATCCAGGGCTTCCTGCACCAGGCGCGCACGGTGTGCCGGCGCGCGGAGCGCGAGGTCCTGGCGCTGTCGCGCGTGGAGGAGATCGGCGAGTGGCCGTTGCGCTACGTCAACCGGCTGAGCGATCTGTTCTTCGTGCTGGGCCGCTGGGTGGGCAAGCACATGGGTGAGCCGGAATATCTCTGGGAGCGTGGACTGTCGTCGCACGCCCGGCGGAGGGCCAAATGAAGCCGCAGGCACTGATCGCGGGTGTCCACGAGTTTCCCGAGCGCAAGACGGCGAAGAGCATGCTCGAGATCCAGGCGTTGTCCGCGCGCGCCGCGCTGGAGGACGCCGGGCTCGGCAAGAAGGACGTCGACGGTTACTTCACCGTCGCCGCCAACCCCGGCATCGGGCCGCTGCCGATCGTCGACTACCTGAACCTCAATCCGAAGTACATCGACGGCACCACGATCGGCGGCTCGTCGTTCGTCGCCCACGTCAACCACGCGGCGGCCGCCATCGCCGAGGGCCGCTGCCGCGTGGCGCTGATCACGTACGGCAGCACGTCGCGCTCGTCCGGCGTCGCCGTCGGCACCCGCGAGCGGATCTCGGGCGACTACCTCGACCAGTTCGAGGCGCTCTACGGCACCTCCACCGTCGGCCTCTATGCGATGGTGGCCCGGCGGCACATGCACGAGTACGGCACGACGTCGGAACAGCTGGCGGAGATCGCGGTGGCCACGCGCACGCACGCGTCGCTGAACCCGCTCGCGCTCTACCGCGATCCGATCAGCGTCAAGGACGTGCTGGCCTCGCCGATGATCTCGGCGCCGCTGCACCTGCTGGACTGCTGCGTGATCACCGACGGCGGCGGCGCCCTCGTCGTCGTGCATCCGGACCTCGCCCGCGATCTCAAGAAGCCGCCCGTGCGGCTGCTCGGCAGCGCGGAGGCCATCGCCCACACCTCCGGCGGCCGCCGCGACTTCCTCGTCTCCGCCGCCGCCGAGTCGGGCCCTCGCGCCCTGGCCGAGGCGGGGCTCTCGCCCCGCGACGTGAGCATGGCGATGATCTACGACTCGTTCACCATCACCGTGCTGGTCACCCTCGAGGACCTCGGCTTCTGCAAGAAGGGCCAGGGCGGCGCCTTCGTCTCCGGCGGCCGCATCGCGCTCGGCGGCGAATTGCCGATCAACACCGACGGCGGCGGGCTGTCGTCCAACCATCCGGGGATGCGCGGGATCTTCCTGGTCGTCGAGGCCGTCAAGCAATTGCGCGGCGAGTGCGGCGAGCGGCAGGTGAGGGACTGCCGCGTCGCGCTCGTGCACGGCACCGGCGGCGCCCTCGGCAACCGCCACTCGGGCGCCACGCTGATTCTGGGGAGGTCGTGATGGCCGACTACGCCAAGCCGCTGCCGGAGATCACCGCCGAGTCCAAGCCGTTCTGGGATGCCTGCGCGCGCCACGAGCTCCTCGTGCAGAAGTGCCGCGCGTGCGGCACCGTGCAGTACTACCCGCGCGGCGTCTGCGCAGCCTGCTGGAGCGCCGACGTCGAATGGACGCCGAGCGCGGGCCGCGGACGCGTCTACACCTTCACGGTCACCTACCGCACCCAGGCGCGCGGCTTTCGCGACGAGCTGCCCTACGTGCTGGCGTGGATCGAGCTGGAGGAGGGCGTGCAGGTCATGAGCAACATCGTCGCCGTCGATCCGGCGAAGGTCGCCGTCGGCCTGCCGGTGCGCGTGACGTTCGACGACGTGAAGGAAGGGTTCAGCATCCCGAAGTTCACTGCCGCGTGAGTTTGAAATGGGGGCGGATCATGCTTTAATCTCGCCGCCACCAACGGGCACCGCCGCGAGGACGACCCTCGTAAGGAGGTGAGAGCAGCCTGGCCCGACCCGACCCCATCCCACTGATCCGAAGTCGCGCCCTTCTGTCACGTGCTGAGGAAGGAGGCGGTCATGGCGGTATCACTATCGGTGAACGGTAAATCGTACTCGGTGGACGTCCCGCCGCAGGTGCCCTTGCTCTGGGTCCTGCGCGACGTGGTCGGACTCACCGGGACGAAGTTCGGCTGCGGTATGGCTCTGTGCGGGGCCTGTACCGTGCACGTCAACGGTGTCGCGCAACGCTCGTGCGTGCTGCCGGTGGGCGCGGTGAAGGGGCCGGTCACGACGATCGAGGGCCTCAGCGCATCGGGCAATCATCCCCTGCAGAAGGCCTGGATCGCCGCCAACGTACCCCAATGCGGCTACTGTCAGAGCGGCCAGATCATGCAGGCGGCCTCGTTGCTCGCGAGAAATCCCAAGCCGAGTGACGCGGATATCGATGCCGCGATGGCTGGCAACATCTGCCGCTGCGGCACCTACACCCGGATTCGCGCGGCCATCAAGGACGCGGCGGGGGTGAAGTCATGAACGCCATTGAGAACGTCAGCCGCCGAACCTTCCTCAAGGGCGTGGCCGCCACCGGAACCTTCGCGCTCGCGCTCCAGCTCGATCCGCTCGCGCGACTCAACCCGTTCGCGCCCGTCGCTCAGGCTCCGGCCGCCGTCGGTCCCACGCTGAGTCCGAACCTGTTCGTCTCCATCGACACCGCCGGAACGGTGACGATCATCGCCCATCGCTCGGAGATGGGCCAGGGCGTGCGCACCAGCGTCCCGATGATCCTCGCCGACGAGCTCGAGGCGGACTGGAGCCGAGTCAAGATCGCGCAGGCGGTCGGCGACAAGAAGTACGGCAACCAGTACACCGACGGCTCGCGGAGCATCCGCCACAACTACGACCGCATGCGCCAGTTCGGCGCCGTGGCGCGCACGATGCTGGAGCAGGCGGCGGCGAAGAAGTGGGGCGTGTACTCGGCGGAGTGCAAGGGGCAGAACCATCGCGTGGTCCACGTGCCGACGGGCCGTTCGTTCGGGTACGGCGAGCTGGTGGAGACGACCGCCACCCTCCCGGTGCCGGACGTCATGGCCGTCGCGCTCAAGGACCCGAAGGACTTCCGCTACATCGGCAAGCCCATGACCAGCGTCGACTTCCCGGACATGGTGACGGGCAAGGCGACGTACGGAATCGACGTCAGGCTGCCCGGCATGAAGTACGCCGTGGTCGAGCACTGCCCGGTCACCTACGGCAAGGTGAAGTCGTTCGATCCCAGCGAGGCGCTGAAGGTGCCCGGCGTCGAAAAGGTCGTGGAGATCCCACAGACGCAGCCGCCGATCGTGTTCAACACCCTGGGCGGCATCGCGGTCATCGCCACCAACACGTGGTCGGCCGAGCAAGGCCGCAAGAAGCTGAAGATCGACTGGGATTACGGCCCGAACGTCGTCTACGACTCGGCGACCTTCCGGAGGGACCTCGAGCAGGCGGCGCGCGCCGACGCCAAGATCGTCCGCGAGGAAGGTGACGTCAAGGCCGCCCTGGCGGCGGCGGACAAGGTGGTCGAGGCGACCTTCTACGTGCCGCACTTCGCGCACGCGACCATGGAGCCGCCGGCCGCGATCGCGCATGTCAAGGATGGCAAGTGCGAGGTGTGGTCGTCGTGCCAGGATCCACAGGCCGCCCGCGCGACCGTCGCCGGCGCCATCGGCATGGACGAAGCGAACGTGACGTCGAACGTGGCGCTGCTGGGCGGCGCCTTCGGGCGCAAGTCGAAGCCCGACTTCGCGGCGGAGGCGGCCATCCTGTCCAGGCAGCTCGGCGTTCCGGTTCGCGTCACCTGGACGCGCGAGGATGACATCCAGCACGCGTACTACCACACCGTCACCGCGCAGTACATCAAGGCGGGGCTCAAAGACGGCAAGGTCACGGCCTGGCAGCACCGCTCGGTGTTCCCGACCATCTGGTCGACGTTCGAGAAAGACGATCCGGGGTATGGCAACAAGATCGAGCTGAGCCTCGGCTTCCTCGATCTCCCCTACGCGATCCCGAACATCTGTCTCGAGAACGGACAGGCGAAGTCCCACGTGCGCATCGGCTGGCTGCGCTCGGTGAACAACATCCCGCACGCGTTCGCTCAGAACACGATGGCGAACATGCTGGCCGTGGCCGCCAAGCGCGATCCGTACGAGTTCCTGCTCGAGCTCATCGGGCCGGACCGCGTGGTCGATCTCTCGACGGCGGACTATTGGAACTATGACCAGACGTACGACGAGTACCCGATCATGACCGAGCGGCTGAAGCGCGTGCTGCGCGTGGCCGCCGAGCAATCGGGCTATGGCCAGAAGCTCGGCCCGCGCGAAGGCATCGGCCTCGCCGTGCACCGCAGCTTCACGACCTACGTAGCCACGGCGGTCAAGGTGAAGGTCGGCAACGACGGCAAGGTCGCCATCCCGCGCGTCGATGTGGCGGTGGACGCCGGCCGTGTCGTCAATCCCGATCGTGTGAAGTCGCAGATGGAGGGCGCCTCCATCTACGGGCTGACCGCGGCCGCCTTCAGCGAGATCACGGCCGAGAAAGGCCGGATCAAGCAGAGCAATTTCAACGACTACCCGATGGCGCGGATGGGCAATTCGCCGCGCGAGATCCGGGTGCACATCGTGGACGCCAACGAGTTTCCACCCGGCGGCGTGGGTGAGCCCGGGACACCGCCCCTCGCGCCGGCCCTGACCAACGCGATCTTCGCGGCGACGGGCAAGCGAATTCTAGAATTGCCCATCACGAAGTCGCAGCTCAGCGTCTGACCGTGTCGTCGGGCGGGCAGCAGCGGACGGCCGCTGCCTGCCCGGCGCGGGCGCGGCGTTGACTCGATCGCCCTTGACAAAGCGCCGCTGCCCGCGAAGAATCCCGGCACCCTTGGAACGCGCATACAAGGGAGGTGGGGCGAATGCTTCCACCATGTGGTGGAAACGGGGAGCGTCTGGACCGACGTACCGTCCTGAAGGCCGCTGTCGGCCTCGGGCTCGGTGCGACGCTATGCAGGGTCGACGTCCTTGCCGCCGAGGACGACAAGACCGCTCGGCCTCGAAAGGGCGATCGCTTCGTCTTCGCCTACGGTGAGCGCGGCGGCCAAGTGATCGCCCTGGAGGATCTGCCGCTCGGCGGTCCTCAGCAACTGGCCTTCCCGATGGATCCGGTGACGAAGGTCATCCGCGACGGATCCCTGCTGAATCAGGTTGCCCTGATCCGGCTCGATCCCGCGCAGCTCAGCGCGGACACCCGGACGGAGGCGGCGGGAGGCGTCGTCGCATACTCCGCCGTGTGCACGCATGAAGGGTGTCCCATCTCGATGTGGCATAAGGACTCCAAGACGCTCTTCTGCGCGTGCCACGCGTCTCGATTCGATCCGGCCGACCGCGCGCGCGTCGTCGACGGTCCTGCCCCGAGACGCCTCCCCATGCTGCCGCTCGGGCCGATCGATCGTGGCATCGTCGCCGCCGGTGGGTTCACCGGACGTGTCGGACGTCAAACGACCTAGAGGAGGTGATCGCGCAGCGCGGCGCAAGAGGCGAGCCGTTTCCATGAGGAGGACCAGCGAATGAGGATGGCAAGAAAGCTCGTAATCGTCGTTGCGGTACTCGCGATCATTGTCGTGCCGATGCTGGCCGACGCCCAGCGGATGGGCTATCGGCCGGTCACCGACCAACGGCTCGCCGAGCCGGAACCGGCCAACTGGTTGATGACCCGCGGCAACTACCAGGGCTGGTCGTACAGCCCGCTCGATCAGATCAACACCTACAACGTGAAGAAGCTGGCCCCGGTGTGGGCATTCTCCACCGGCGTCGATTCCGGCCATCAGGCGCCGCTGCTCGTCAACAACGGCATCATGTTCGTCGCGACGCCATACAACCAGGTCGTTGCCCTCGAGGCCAAGACCGGGAAGTTGCTGTGGCGATACAAGAAGGAAATGCCCGAGGGGCTGAGCGTGCTTCACAACACCAGCCGCGGGGTCGCCCTCTACGGCGACAAGGTCTACCTCGCCACGCATGACTGCGTGCTGGTGGCGCTCGACGCCACGACCGGCAAGGTGGCCTGGGAGCGGAAGGTCGAGGACTGGAAGACCGGCTACTACATGACGCTCGCCCCGCTCGTGGCGAAGGGCAAGGTAATGGTGGGCGTCTCGGGCGGCGAGTTCGGCGTCCGCGGCTTCGTCGCGGCCTTCGATGCCAACAGCGGGCAGCCGACGTGGAAGACGTACACGGTTCCCGCGCCGGGCGAGAAGGGCAGCGAGACCTGGACGGGGGACACCTGGAAGAAGGGCGGGGGCTCCGTCTGGATCACCGGGACGTACGATCCCGCGCTGAACCTGACCTACTGGGGTACGGGCAACGCGTCGCCGTGGTTCGGCGACCAGCGCCCGGGTGACAATCTCTACACGTCCTCCACGGTCGCCATCAATCCCGACACGGGCAAGCTCGCGGCGCACTTCCAGTACCAGTGGAACGAATCGTGGGACTGGGACGAGCCGGATGCGCCGATCGTCGCCGACTTCACGAAGGACGGGCGCACCGTGAAAGGTCTCATCAAGCCGGCGCGCAACGGGTATCTCTACCGGCTGGAGCGGAGCGCCGACAAGATCTCGTTCGTCTCGGCGACCCCCTACGTCAAGCAGAACGTCTTCAAGAGCATCGACCCGACGACGGGCCGGCCTACGTACAACGAGGACCGCATCCCGCGCACGGGCAAGCGCGCAGACTTTTGCCCCTCGCTCTGGGGAGGCAAGGACTGGCCATTCGCGGCCTACAACCCGAAGACCGCGATGCTCTACATTCCCGCCAACGACAACCACTGCGGCTACATGGAGGGGAAGGTCCAGAAGTATGAGGCCGGCAAGTGGTGGACGGGCGTCGACATTCCCGATATCGGGTTCGCCGTCGACAAGACCGCCAGGCACTTCGGCGAGGTCCAGGCCTGGGACGTCAGCGGTAACAAGCGCGTCTGGAGCCACCTGTTCCCCGATTCGATGAACTGGGGCCCGGTCATGACGACGGGCGGCGGCCTTGTCTTCAATGGCGGCACGAATGATCGGTACTTCCGCGCGTTCGATGCGAGCACAGGGGAAGTCCTGTGGCAGTTCCGCACGAACTCCGGCATCACCGCTCCGCCGGTCTCGTTCGCCGTCGACGGCGTTCAGTACATCGGCGTGGCCTCCGGCTGGGGTGTCGACCCGGCGTTCCAGCAGGGGCTGTTGTCCGACCTGCTCGGGTGGCCGAAGGACGTGCCACAGGGTGGCGTCGTCTGGGTGTTCGCGGTCGCGCAGTAGAAGGATGACCGCATCCCGGCGGCCGATGGCCTTCATCGGCCCCGGTCGCCGGGATGCTGCCACCGCATGTTGATCATCGCTCGTCGGATCAGCACCATGATCGCGGCCCTCATGGCCGTCGCCGTTGCCGGCGCCACGGCAGGGGCGGCGGCGCGAGCCGATTATTCTGGCGGCACGTTCGCCGTGAGCATCGACAGCCCGACCGTCAAGCTCGGCGCCAAGGCCGTGATCGTCGCGACCATTTCGGCGACAGAAGGCTTCCGGATCACCGAGTCCTATCGCCATCGCATCGTGAATCTGTCGGCCACCGACGACGGCGTCGAGATCGGACGAAAGGTCGTCAGGGGCGCCGTGAGGGATGGCGCCGTTGTGTTTCGCGTCGAAGTCGTTCCGAGGACCGCCGGGGCTCACCTCGTCGTCGGCGTCTTCCGTTTCAGCATCACCAACGGGGAGCGGCTCGATATCAAGGCCGCGCCGTTCGAGGCCACGGTCACCGCGACAGACTGACCTGCGAGAAAATCCATGGAGTGACATCGCGCCCCGTTGAACCCGCCCCGTTAAGCAAAACGTTTCAGTAACTTCCCACCGTGCGCTGCTGTCTGACCATCGGCATTCCCCTTGCACGGAAGTTCCGTAACCGCGGGCACTCCGCGGGCATCAACAAGGGGAAAGCCTGTATGAGCTGTCGTCGGTCGGCGTTGAAGATGCTGGTGCTCGCGTTGAGTATCCTCGTCCGATACGACACGATGGAGATTCTCCTGTACGTCGAGCCGGGCGGTGACGTCCAGACGGCGGCCGAGTTCGTCGCGCACGCGTGCGACGTGGCCCACTCACTCGATCTGGCGCTGCCCACGCCATACCGGATCCAGTGGCGCAAGGAGCTCGCGAACGGCGCCGTCCTGCCCGATGCCTCGAAGGTGATGACCGGGATGCTGACGTCGACCACCTGCGCGCGGACCTAGACCTCCAGCCACTCCTTCCGCACGCCGTCGCTGCGCCGGAGATCGTCCGGCGTGCCCTCGAAGACCACGCGCCCGTGGCCCATCACGTAGACGCGCCGTGAGATGTTCAGCGCGATGGTAAGCTTCTGCTCGACGAGCAGGATCGACACCCCGCGCGCCGCGATCCGAACCAGCAGGTCGGCCACCTGCGTCACCAGCATCGGCGCCAGACCCTCCGTCGGCTCGTCGATCATCATCAGATGCGGGTCGCCCATGAGGGTGCGGCAGATCGTCAGCATCTGCTGCTCGCCCCCGGAGAGGACGCCGCCGGGATTGTCGGCGCGCTGCCGCAGCGCCGGAAACATCTCGAACATGTCGTCCATCGTCCAGCGCCCCGGCCGCCGGGTGTTCTTCACGCCGAGGAGCAGGTTCTGGCGCACGGTCAGGGTGGGGAAGATGTCGCGGTTCTCGGGGACGTAGCCCAGCCCCTTGCGCGCGATCACGTACGGCGGCAGCCCGCAGATCTCCTCGTCGCGAAAGCGCACGGAGCCGGCGGCGTGGACGTCACCCATGATGGCCTTGATGGTCGTGGAGCGCCCGACACCGTTGCGGCCGAGCAGGCTGACGATCTCGCCCTCGCCCACCATGAGCGTCACGCCGTGCAGGATGTGGCTCTTCCCGTAGAACGCGTGCAGGTCAGCCACGGCGAGCATCAGGCCACCCCCTGCGGGACGCCGAGGTACGCCTCCTGCACGGCGGCGTTGGCGCGAATGCGCTCGGGCGTGTCGTGGGCGATGATCTCGCCGTAGACGAGCACCGCGATGCGGTCGGCGAGATCGAACACGACGCTCATGTCGTGCTCGACCATGAGCAGCGTCTTGCCGGCCGTGACCTGGCGGATCAGCCCGACGACGTGCTCGGTCTCGCTCCGGCTCATCCCCGACGTCGGCTCGTCGAGCAGGACCACGTCGGCGCCGCCGGCGATGGTGATGCCGATCTCGAGCGCGCGCTGCTCGGCGTAGGACAGGACGCCGGCCGGGACGTCGCGGCGCGCCGTCAGGTTGAGCTGCTCGAGCACCGTCTCGGCGCGCTCGTTCACGGCGCGGGCGGCGCTCACGCGGTGCCAGAAGGAGTAGCGGTAGCCGGCCCCCCACAAAGCCGCGCAGCGGAGATTCTCGAACACGCTCATGCGCGTGAAGATGTTCGTCACCTGGAACGAGCGAGACAGCCCGCGGCGGTTGATCTCGTAGGGCGTGAGATCCGTGACGTCCTCGCCTTTGACGCGGATCCTCCCCGTGGTGACCCGGTACTTGCCCGTGATGAGGTTGAAGAGCGTGGACTTGCCGGCGCCATTCGGCCCGATCAGCGCCTGGCGCGTGCCGGCCTCCAGGGCCAGGCTCACGCCCCGGATGATCGGCGTCGCGCCGAACGACTTGCGGACCTCGACGAGCTCGACGGCGGGAGTCATGATGTCGCGGCCGGGCGACTGGCCTCGGTGAAGGCGGCGGCCGCGCGTGGCGCCGCCCAGCGCGCGCCGAGCGCGCCGGCGACCACCAGCGCCGCGAAGCCGAGCCACGGCGTGAGGGTGCGCGGCGCGACGGCGACCCAGAAGAGCCGCCGCGTCGGGCGCGTCGTGTCGGCGGCAACGACGAAGTGGATCATCTCGAGGATCCCGATGATGCCGACGGCGGCGACGAGCGCGAGGGCGCCGGTGACCAGATACGGCCCGACGAGCCGGCCGATCCGCCGCGCGCGCCACGCCGGCGCGTGGAGCATGAGCACGCCGGCCAGGCCCATCGGCACGAACAGCACGGTGGCCAGGAACAGGATGCCGAGGTAGAGGAGCCACATGCCCGTGTAGTCGCTGAGCATCGACTGGAGGAACGTGAACACGACGGCGCCGATGACCGGCCCCACGAAAGAGCCGATGCCGCCGATGTAGGTCATGAGCAGCACGGCGCCCGACGCGTTGAGGCCCATGTTCTCGGCGGTGAGGATCTCGTAGTTCACGGCGAAGAGCCCGCCGGCGATGCCCGCGAAGAAGCCGGCCGCGCAGAACGAGACGAAGCGGACGCGATTCTGGCTGTAGCCGACGAACTCCGCGCGCTCGGGGTTGTCGCGCACGGCGTTCGCCATGCGCCCGACCGGTGTGCGTGAGAACGCGTACATCGCGATCGCGGAGACGAACAGCCAGAAGGCGATCAGGTAGTACACCTGCCGGTCGCGCGTGAATTCCAGCCCGAGCAGCAGCGGCGCCTTCGAGCGGTTGGTGGTGATGCCCTCCTCGCCGCCGAAGAAGCGGTCGAAGATCAGCGAGGAGGCGGCCATCAGCTCGGCCACGCCGAGCGAGATCATCGCGAACACCGTGCCCGCGCGCCGGGTGGAGAAGGAGCCGAAGAGGATGGCGAAGGCGAGGCCGCCGAGGCCGCCGACCAGCGGCAGCACGGGCACCGGTATCCAGAGCGTGCCCCGGCCTGCGAGGTTCAGCACGTGAGCGGCGATGAAACCGCCGAGGCCGAAGTAGACGGCGTGGCCGAACGAGAGCATGCCGCCCTGGCCGAGCAGCATGTTGAAGGACAGCGCGAACACGACGGCGATGCCCATCTGATTCATGATGGCGATGGCCGTGCCCGTGCGGATCAGCTGCGGCAGGGCGAGCAGCACGACCGCGGCGGCGAGCCAGATGCCGTAGCGGCGGACGCGTGCGGCGCGTGCGACGCCGGCGACGGCGATCGGCCGCGTGCTGACCGTGCTCACGTCTCGCGGGTCCCGAAGAGCCCGGTGGGACGCACGATCAGCATCAACACGAGCAGCACGTAGGGCAGGATGGGCGCCACCTGAGCGATGGTGACCTTCCAGAGGTCGTGCAGGGCGCTGCCCGGGTTCACGTGCACGCCGACGGCGGCGAGGGCGCCGCCGACGGAGACGTCCATGGCGACCGCGAACGTCTGCACGATACCGATCAGCAGCGAGGCGACGAAGGCGCCGGTGAGGGAGCCGAGGCCGCCGATGACGACGACCACGAACACGATGCTGCCGAGCACCTGCGCCATGCCGGGGAAGGTGCCGAGCACCGGCCCCGCGATCACGCCGGCCAGCGCGGCCAGCGCCGAGCCGATGCCGAAGACGACCATGAACACGCGCGGCACGTTGTGGCCGAGCATCGCGACCATGCCCGGATGGGTGAGCGAGGCTTGAATGATGAGGCCCGCGCGCGTGCGCGTGAGGATCACGAAGATGAAGGCGAAGATGGCGACGGCCACCACGAGCATGAAGGCCTTGTAGGCGGGGAAGCTCGATGACATGACGCGGAAGAGGGGGAAGTCGAGCAGGACGGGGACCTGGTAGCTCTTCGCGGGCCGGCCCCACACGAGCTGCACCACCTCCTCGATGAGGATGGCCACGCCGAACGTGAAGATCAGCTCGGCGATGTGGCCGAAGCCGTGCACCCGGCGCAATCCCTGGCGCTCGACGAGCGCCCCCAGCAACCCCACCAGGACCGGCGCGATCACCAGCGCGGGCCAGAAGCCGATGTGCAGCCCGAGCGTGAACGCGAAGTAGGCGCCCAGCATGTAGAAGGAGGCGTGGGCGAAGTTGAGCACGCCCATCATGCCGAAGATGAGCGTGAGCCCGCTCGACAGCATGAAGAGCAGCATGCCGTAGACGAGCCCGTTCAGGAGCGAGAAGAAGATCAGCTGGAACATCGGATCGACGCGGGCGGGGCCGAACGACGCCGCCCGCGGTCTGTCCGTCTAGCTCGGGCGCTGCATCTTGCAGGTGGAGGGTTGCGTGGCCTTGTCGCGGTCGACCTTGCTCTCCAGCGACAGCCCGAAGCCGGAGGCGTCGAGGTCGTGCTTGATGTTCTTGTTGGTGTGCACGGAGATGTAGATCGGCATCTGCAGCTGGTGGTCCTCGCGGCGCATCACCACCTGATCGCCGGACAGGTTGGTGAACTCCGCGCCCTCGAGGGCGGCCGCGACCTTGTCGACGTCGGTGGTGCCCGCGCGCTTGATGGCCTGGGCGAGCATGTTCAACCCCGTGTGGATCCGCGGCTGGTTGACGTCGTTCTGCGGGTGGAGCTTGCGGTATCCGATGATGTAGTCGCTGAGCGCCTTCGGCGCGTTCGGGTTGCCGGGATGGCTCTCGTGCACCAGGCGGATCCGGTCGATGCCGGCGGCGCCGATGGCCGCCGTCACCCCGTCGGAGGCCGCGTAGTAGGTGTAGAAGGGCACCTTGAGGCCGCCGTCGTTGGCGGCCTTGGCGAGGGCGATCATGTCGGCGCCCCAGTTGCCGGTGATCACCGCGTCGGCGCCGGCGGCCACGATCTTCTGCACGTACGGCGAGAAGTCCTTTACCTTGCCGATCGGGTGCAGCTCGTTGCCGACGATCGTGATGTCCGGCCGCTTCTTGCCGAGCATGGCCACGGCCGCCTCGGCCACCGCCTTCCCGAACGAGTAGTCCTGGCCGATGATGTACATCTTCTTGATGCCCTTGTTGGTCGCGATCACGTCGGTCAGCGCGGCCATCTTCATGTCGGCGTGGGCGTCGAAGCGGAAGTGCCAGTAGTGGCACTTCTCGTTCGTCAGCGCCGGGTCCACCGCCGAGTAATTCAGGTAGAGGACGCGGTCGCCGGCGTTGCGCTCGTTGTGCTTCTGCACGGCGTCGGAGATCGCGTGGGCGACGCCGGAGCTGTTGCCCTGGAACACGAACGGGATCCCGTCGCCGATGACCTTCTTGAGCTGGATCAGGCTCTCTTGCGGGCTCACCTTGTTGTCGAGCGGCACGATCTCGAGCTGGCGTCCGAGCACGCCTCCCGCCTTGTTGATGGCGTCGGTGGCGTACTTGAACTGGTTGAGCCCGTTCTCGCCGGTGGCCGCGAAGGGCCCCGACAGCGGGTCGACGTAGGCGATGCGGATGGGATCGGCGGGCGTCGCGCTGGACGCGAGCCCGGCCAGCAGTGTCACGATCACGGCGAGCACGAGAACGCTCTTGGGCTTGGACATCGTTGGCCTCCCTGGGGTGGCGGCTACGGTGCCATGGCCGACCGGCGTTGACAAGCCGGGAGATGCGGCAGATCGTAGCGCCCATGTCGCGAGCCTTGTACTCGGCGACCGCGCTGGTCGGTCTCGCCGCGTTGTTGGCCGCATGGCCGGTGACGCGACCGTCCGCGCAGCACGCCTCACCCGTCGCGGTGCAGATCGATGGCGACGACATCGGCGGCGTGGTCACCAGCAAGCATGGACCGGAAGCCGGGGTCTGGGTGATCGCGGAAACGACCGAGCTCGGCACCCGATTCGCCAGGATCGCGGTCACGGATGATCACGGGCGCTACGTGATCCCCGACCTGCCGCAGGCCACGTACAGCGTGTGGGTGCGCGGCTACGGGCTGGTCGACTCGCCGAAGGTCAAGAGCGCGCGCGGCCGGATCCTGAACCTGACCGCGGTGCCGGCGCCGAATGCGGCGGCCGCGGCGGAATACTACCCGGCGATCTACTGGTTCTCGATGCTGAAGATTCCCGACAGGAGCCTGTTCCCCGGCACCGGCCCCGACGGCAACGGCATGCCGGTCGCCTACAAGACCCAGGAGCAGTGGCTCAACGCCGTCCAGCTGAATGGCTGCGGCAACTGTCACCAGCTCGGCGACAAGGCCACGCGCGAGATGCCCGCGGCCCTGGACGTCGCGAAGGCCTCCTCGGTCGAGGCGTGGACGCGGCGCCTTCAGTCCGGACCGGGCGGCGGCTCGATGGTGAGATTCATCGGCCTGATGAACACGAACGACGGGGGCCACCTCCGGCGCCTGGCGGAGTGGACCGATCGCATCCGCGCCGGCGAGCTTCCGGCGTCGGCGCCGCCGCGGCCGCACGGCGTCGAGCGCAATCTCGTGGTGACCGTGTACGACTGGTTGAGCCCGAAGTACTACATCCACGACCTGATCGTCACCGACAGGCGGAAGCCCACCGTCAACCCCTACGGCCTGATCTACGGCGCCGCCGAGCTGAGCACCGATCACCTGCCGGTGCTGGATCCGATCAAGATCACCAAGACGACCATGAAGGTGCCGATCCGCGATCAGGACGCGCCCAGCTCGGCGCTGGCGAACCCGGTGGTGGCGCCCTCGCCGTACTTCGGCACCGAGCAGGTCTGGGATTCGCGGGTCAACGCGCACAACCCGATGATGGATCAGGACGGGCGCGTCTACTGGACCGCGCAGATCCGCTCGCCCAGGAATCCGCCGACGTATTGCGCGGCGGCTTCCGGCCATCCGTCGGCCAGGATCTATCCGCTCGCGCACGTCCGGGACGGCTTCGTGCAGAACTCCCGTCAGGTCACGGTGTACGACCCGAAGACGAAGCAGTTCACGTTCATCGATACGTGCTTCGGCACGCATCATCTGAATTTTGCCGAGGACCCGAGCCACACCCTGTGGCTGAGCAACAACCTCCAGAACGAGTTCGCCATCGTCGGCTGGGTCAACACGAAGATGTTCTGGGAGACGCGCGACGCGGCGAAGTCGCAGGGCTGGACGCCGTTGATCGTCGACACCAATGGCAACGGCAAGCGGGACACCTGGGTCGAGCCGAATGCGCCGGACGATCCGACGAAGGACAGGCGGATCGGGCTCGGTCTCTACGGGATCGCCTACAGTCCCGCCGACGGCTCCATCTGGGGCTCGAACATCGGCCATCCGGGTTGGGTCATTCGCATTCAGCTCGGATCGAATCCGTCCGAGACCGCGCTCGCCGAGGTGTACAAGGTCCCGCCGCCGGGCTACGGCATGCGCGGGTTCGACGTCGACCGCCAGGGAAGGGCATGGGTGACGCTGGCGAGCGGTCACATCGCGAGCTTCGACCGGCGAACGTGCAAGGGACGCCTCAATGGCCCGGGCGCGGCGGAGGGGAACCTCTGTCCCGAAGGCTGGACCTTCTATCCGATCTCGGGCCCGGCGTTCGCCGGCAGGGACGGCGCCGCCGAGGGGCCGTATTACACCTGGGTCGATCAGCACGACATCCTCGGCCTGGGCGCAGACACGCCGATCGGCACCGGCAATTTCTCGGATTCGCTCCACGCGCTGACGTACGGGAAGGTCGTCCAGCTGCGCGTTCCGTATCCCATGGGCTTCTTCGCCAAAGGCGTGGACGGCCGCATCGACGATCCGAAGACCGGCTGGAAGGGCCGAGGATTGTGGGTAACCTCTGGCAACCGAACGCCGATGCACATCGAGGGCATCGACGCGCCGAGTCCCGGCGCGCCCGGCAAGACTCTGTCCAGCCCGCTCGTCGTGCATTTCCAGCTGCGTCCGGATCCACTCGCCCACTGAGGGCCGCCGCGGGCGCTTCGCCGCGGACTTTGATCCCGCCGGCTTACCTCCCCTCGTCGAACACGCTCACAACTTTCCGTAGGTCCGGCTGCGGGGGCCGCGTGTAGACCGTCCACACGCGGTGATCGGCCATCCTGTTTCTCTCGGCATCCGCCGTGTGCCCGCCAGTGAAGTAACCGCGAAGAACAGAGTGCTGAACAGCGCCGATCTCCCGGATTCGCCCACATCTTGGTTGCGGCGCTTGGCAATTGTCGCGAATGGAACCAATCGTCGGTCACGGCGTTCGGATAGTAGCGTCCGCTGGCGGCCTTGTCGTGAACGGCATCTCGATGTGACGCGCGCCCGACACAACAAACAGCATGGAACGCGTGCGCCACGCGGTCGTTACGCTCATTGAGAGAAGGCGATCATCAAGAGGAGGGAAGGATGGATCGTGACCGTCAACTGGTGAACGGGCTTTCCTCGAGAGAGCCGGGAGCGCCTGAAGAACTTTTCGGCACCTACGGCGATCGGGCTTATCGCCTGGCCTTGCGGATCACGCGAAGCGCCGGAGACGCCGAGGAAGTCGTACAGGACGCGTTCTGCACGATCGTGCGAAAGATCGACACCTTCCGTCGGCAGTCCGCGTTCAGCTCCTGGCTTTATCGCATTGTGGCTAATGCTGCGTACAATAAACACCGCAAGCGGCCCCGATCTCACTTTGAAGTTCCGTTGGCCGACGATGACGGCGACACGCCGCACGGCAGCGCTTCTTCCGGTGACGAGGACGACCCCGCAGTTCAGAGCGAGCTACGCGTGGTGCTCCGGGGCGCGATCGACGGCCTTCCTCCGGCTTGCCGTGCGGCGTTTGTTCTCCGCGACGTCGACGGACTGTCAAACGTCAAGGTCAGCGAGGTCCTCGGGCTCAGCGTTCCAAGCGTGAAGTCGCGGGTCCACCGCGCCCGGCTGTCGCTTCGCGCGCGACTCGCTGATTACATGCGCGATCCGTTCGGAGGCACGCGTTTCATTGCGTCGCATGACCGCACCGACGACAGGCGAGGACGTCGGGCTGGGCCGGTATGTGCGGGCATTCGCCCTCCAGCGGCCCGAGAGTCATTTGACATCGGCGCTCTTTGAGCAGATTCTCGCGCATCGAGCGACTCGGCGGCATCCGACGTGATGGAGCGAACGGTCTCGTTCGCAGAAAGCGGGGTGACGAGGACGGGAACGCCGACGAAGTGGATCGCTGCGGGCCGCAGGAACGCCGGCCACTTCGCCAGCCATCGAACAGAAGAAGAGTCGAAGTAGAAGTGGAGGACACATGAAAGGGCAGATGGAAACGCGCGCATCCAGGCTTCGCGCTTCGCTCGTCGTACTTCTCGCGGTCGCCGCCGTCGTGGCGGCCGTGCCGGCGTTTGCAGAGCCGGACAACAGCTATACTGTCCACCCGCTCGTCTCGAACGTTTCCGGCGCGGCGGTGCACTTGGATCCAAACCTCGTCAACGCTTGGGGCCTGACCGCCGGACCGACGTCGCCCTGGTGGGTCGCAGACAACGGCACCGACCTGTCCACACTGTACGGGGCCGACGGGACGCCGAGATCGCTCGTCGTGCAGGTCCCCGGCGGTCCGACCGGCGCCGTCTTCTGGTCCGCCACCGCGCGGGCGATCTTCGTCTTCGCCACCGAGGCCGGGCAGATTCGCGGCTGGCATCCGTCGCAGGGGAACCAGACCGTCGTCCTCGCCGATCGCTCGGGGTTCGGCGCGATCTACAAGGGGCTCGCGTTCGCGTCGACGCCAGCCGGCAACCTGTTCTACGCCGCCGACTTCCACAACGCGCACGTCGACGTCTTCGACAGCACCTTCACCCTCGTCTCGCATCCCGGAGAGTTTGTCGACTCGCAGCTTCCGGACGGCTACGCGCCGTTCGGGATCCAGACGATCGGCTCTCGCATCTTCGTCACGTACGCGAAGCAGGACGAGGCTGCGCATGACGAAGTCGCCGGACAGAGCCTTGGCTTCGTCGACGCCTATGACACAGCCGGCAATCTGCTCGTGCGTGTGGCGCAGCACGGTCAGCTGAACGCGCCATGGGGACTCGCCCTCGCTCCGTCGGACTTCGGAAGCTTCAGCGGCGATCTCCTCGTCGGAAACTTCGGTGACGGGCAGATCAACGCGTACGAGGAGCTGGCAAACGGGCACTTCGAGCACCGCGGAGAGTTGCGTACTGCCGACGGAAAGTCGCTCACGATCGACGGCCTCTGGGCCCTGCAGTTCGGCCGCGGCGCGCCTAACAACGGCGCGACCAACACGTTGTTCTTCACGGCCGGCCCGAACGAAGAATCGGACGGCCTCTTCGGCTCGATCACGTCTCCCTGATTCGAGCTCGAGAGCGTCATCCGCGACGCGAGATGACGTAGCTCGCCGTTATCGCCGTGCGAGGTCTCGTGGCTCAGGCTGAGCCACGAGACGTCGCGCGCGTCGACGCAGAGTAAGCGCCCCACGTGTCTGGATGCCGAGCGCGAGACGGGTCGGCGAGGGCGCGCCCTCGATCCCGAACGAAATCTCCCCGACGCCCTCGGGGTCGACGTAGGTCCCGAAGAGGCGGTCCCAGATCGTCAGGCGGGAACCCAGATTCGCCCCGTGGTGCTCGGAGTCCTTGCAGCCCGGGAGAGCCATGTGACGCTTGCAGCGGCTCTGCGGTGCGCATAGAGTGCCGGCGGTGATGTCACGCTTCGAGCGCCGCGGGAGCACGCTGCGCTTCACCGGCGAGAGCGGGCCGGTCGTCATCAGCGTCTGCCGCGCGGGCCTCGTCCGCGTCGCGCTCGGGGGTGATGGGCGGCCGGAGGCGCCGTCGTTCGTCGAGCCGCGTGACTGGCCCGAGACGCCGTTCGAGGTCGTCGACGAGGAGCGGGTCCGCCTGACGACCGAGGCCCTCCGACTCGAGGCGGCCACGGCTCCGCTCCGACTGTCGTTCGCGGACGCCGCCGGCTCCTGGCTCTTGCGCGAGCCGGCGGACAGCGGGATGGCCGCGGAGCCGGGCCCCGACGGCGGCGGGCGCGTCCGCGCGAGCTTCACCTTCTCGGGCGAGCAGCACTTCTACGGGCTCGGCCACGGCGGCGGGCGCCTCGATCGCCTCGGGCAGACGCGCCAGCTCTGGAACTCTCACCTCGGCCACGGACCGGGCTCGGACATCGGGCTGCCGCTGCTGGTCTCGAGCCGCGGCTACGGCCTGTTCTTCGACAATACGAGCGATGCGGTTCTCGCCGTGGGTCGCTCGGACAACGGCGTGCGGATCGAGTACACGTCCGACAACGGACCCCTGACGTGGTACTTCCTGATCGCGCGAGATCTGAAAGCCCTCATGAGCGTGGTGGCGGAGCTGCTCGGGCGACCGCCGCTGCCGCCACGCTGGGCGCTCGGCTTCCTCCAATCCACGCGCCACTTCGAGAACACCGCCGAGCTCAGGCAGCTGCCGCGCACGATCCGCGAGAGGCGGATTCCCTGCGACGCGCTCATCTTTCTGTCGACGTACGGCGAAGCGACGGGATGGAACCGCGGCGTCGGGCACCTCGAGTTCCAGCCCACGCTGTGGCCGGACCCGGAGGCGCTGCTCGCGGAGATGCGTCAACAGCACTTCGAGGTCATGACGCACGAGTACCCGGTGCTCCACGAGGAGTCGCCGCTGTTCGCCGAGGCCGAGGCGCGCGGATATCTATTGGCGACCGGATACGAGCGCGCCGACGGCGGCGTCGCGAGCTACCGCCAGGGGCAGCGTCACCTCGACTTCTCCAACCCGGCGGCGCGGGACTGGTGGTGGTCGGCGCACCGCGGGCTCGTCTCGCTCGGCGTCGGCGGCTGGTGGCTCGACGGCGGCGAGGGACCGCCGGCGTCGGCCAAGCTGGCCGCGGGCGACGGCCGGCGGCTGCACAACATCTACGATCGCTTCCGTCACCAGGCATTCGCCGAGGGCGAGGCGGCCGCGCGGCCGGATCACCGCGTGTTCCTGCTCTGCCGCTCGGGCGCCGCCGGGATGCAGCGGTTCGGCGCCTCGTGCTGGTCGGGCGACGTGAACAACGACTTTCCGACGCTGGAGGCGCAGATCCCGCTCGGACTGAGCACCGGGCTGTCGGGCGTGCCGTACTGGGGGACCGACGTGGGCGGCTTCTTTCATCCGGTGCCGGAGACCGGTGAGCTGTACGCGCGCTGGTTCCAGCTCGGCGCCTTCAGCCCGATCTTTCGCTCGCACGGCTGGGTCTGGCGCGAGCACGTGCCGTGGGCTCACGGTCCCGAGGTGGAGGCAATCTGCCGGCGCTTCGCGGAGCTGCGCTACCGGCTGCTGCCATACACGTACACGCTGGCCTGGCAGGCGCACACGCTGGGACTGCCGCTGATGCGTCCGCTCGTGCTGAACTACCCGAACGATCCGCGGACGTGGGCGCTCGACCACGAGTACCTGTGGGGCGACGACCTGCTGGTGGCGCCGGTGACGCGCGAGGGCGCCAGCGCGTGGCCCGTCTATCTACCAAGCGGTCGCTGGTTCGATTTCTGGACGGGCTCGCGCTACGAAGGACCCGGCGGCGTCACGCTCGCCGCCCCGCTCGAGCGCCTGCCGCTGCTCGTCCGCGGTGGCGCGATCCTGCCGCTGGGGCCGGTCGTGCAACACACGGGCGAGCGGCCGCTGGACGAGCTGACGTTGCAGATCTATCCAGAGGGGACGTCGCGCTTCGAGCTCTACGAGGACGACGGGCGCTCGAACGCCTATCGCCGGGGTCACTACGCGCTGACCGGCATCGAGTCCGTCGCGCAGGCCGATCGGGTCACCGTCGGCGTCGAGGCGCCGACGGGCGACCGCTCGCTGGTGCCGGCGAACCGCCGCTACCTGATCCGCCTCCGCCTCGATCGCCGCCCGCGCGCGGTCGCGCTAGAAGGCGTCGGCGATCTTCCGGAGACGCGCGGCGAAGCCGACCGCGCCGGCTGGTGGATGGACGACACGGGCTTCCTCTGCATCCGTCCGCCCGTTCAGCCCGCCGCGACCATCGTAATCAGCTCGGCGCACTCCTAGCTGGGGTGTGTCGAAACACCGCGTTCGAGCGCGGGCTTTGCCCGCGCAATCCTGTCGTTGGGGGAGGCAGCGAGGAGCGCGCCTCAAGCGCGCGACGAGCGTCGGAAGGGGGGCGAAGCCCCCCTCCGAGTCAAGTCTTGAAGTACCAGGTCTCCGTGTGGGCGATGTGCGGGTTGTCGCTCACGGCGCTGTTCCAGAGCCGCTCGGGCACGTTGCCCATGGTGTTCTTGATCACGCGCACGCCCTGCGAGGCGGGCGAGTTCGAGACGACGGGGATGAGCCACAGCTCGTCCAGCGCGATCTTCCACACTTCCTTGGCCAGGCGCGTGCGCTCGGCGTCGGGGACGCCGAAGGAGCGGCGGTAGATGGCCATCAGCTCGCGCATGCGCGGCGGCGGCTGCTTGCCCTTGGCGCCCGCGCTGGAGAACCAGACGCCGTAGAGCGGTCCCAGCGGGCTCTGGTCCTGAGCGGGGAACATCAGGGGAAAGTGGCCGTAGATGTTGTCGGCTCCCCACTGGGTCTCGAAGTAGATCTGGTGCTCGTTGGCCCGTAACCGCGCGGTGGCCAGGCCGCGCTCCATCTCCTGCACCTCGCCGCGGATGCCGATCTGCTTCCACTGCTCGACGAGCATCTCCGCGATGCGCGTGAAGGGCAGAAAGCCGAGGTAGGTGGTCAGCGCCAGCCGGAGGCGGCCGCCGCCGTCGTTGCGCAGGCGGTACCCCTCGGCGTCCCGCTTCGTCAGGCCGAGCGCGTCGAGCATCTCGTTGGCCTTCTTCACGTCGTACGCGGCGTGCAGCGTCTTGTACTCCGGCCCCGGGAAGTATGGCGTGCGCTCGCCCGGCGCCGCCGAGCCGGTCTGGCCGAGGCCGAGCACGAACACCTCGTTGATCTGCTGACGATCGATGCCGTGGGAGAGCGCGATCCGGAAGTTGCGCGTGCTCAGCCATTTCGCGATCTCGGCGTCCTTGTCGTAGCTCTGATTGCAGAAGAGCCCGACGTCGGCGCCCTGATCCGACGGGTCCAGGTGCACGCGGTAGTTGCCCCGCTGCTGGTTTTCCAGCAGCACCGGCAGCTTGCTGATGTCGATGTGGCGAGCCTGCGAGTCGTACTCGCCGGCGATCGCGCGCAGGTTGATGAGCTCCAGGTTCTCCCCGAGGGTCATCCGGATGCGGTCGATGTAGGGGAGCTGGTTGCCTTCCGTGTCCACCCAGACGCTGTAGGGGTTGCGCTCCAGGATCCACGTCGGCGTGTTGATCGGCGACACGGTCTTCCAGGGCGTCACCACCGGCAGGTCGGGGTTGCGGCAGGCGTCGTTGCGGCCCTTGAGGAGCAGGACCCAGTTCTCGAACTTCGCGTCGGCCAGCTTCTTTGCGAGGTCGTCTTTCGAGGCGTACTTCGGATGGAACTGCTTGAGGTAATGGGCGGGGGCGAAGCCGCCCAGCGCGTCCCGCCCGAAGCGGGCGTGGTGGCCGATGCCCCAGACCGAGGCGAGCACCGTGGGCAGCGCGTAGTAGGGATCCGGCGCGACGAACTGCACGGTGCTGGCGTCGACCTTCTTCACGGCGATCGGCTTGCCGTTGATGCTCATCACCGACAGCGGCGTGGGCACGATCTCCTTGTTCGAGTAGACGTCCTCGAACCAGAACACGAAGTCGTCGGCGGTGAACGGGGCGCCGTCGCTCCACTTCATGCCGCGGCGCAGGTGCACCGTGGTGACTTTGCCGTCGGGGCTGACCTCCCAGCCGCGGGCGATGTTGGGCACGAGTCGGGTGCCCGTGTAGTCGAAGAAGAGCAGCTTGTCGTTCTGGGCGGCGCGGTGGCCGTTGGAGGTGTCGAACGGCCCCGTGAAGCCGCGCCGCCAGGTCCCGCCGTACTTGCCGATCTCGCGCAGCGGCTTGACGACGAGCGGGTCCTGGCCGATGCGCTCCTGTACGGGCGGGAGCTTGCCGGCTTTCACCAGCTCGGCGAGCTGCGGGGCCTCCTTGAACGTCTTGGGATAGCGGGCGGGGTCGGTGACGACTTCGGCGCCCTCCAGCTTGCCGATGAGATTGGCGCCGGGCTTGGCGCCCTGCGCGAGCGCCCGCGACACGAGGCCGTCGGGTAGCTGCGCGGCCGTGAGCGCGACCAGCCCGGCGCGCAGCACGCCGCGGCGTGAGACCTGATGGCTCGATGTCTCCGGGACCGGCTCCACTCCATCGTGGTCGCTCATGGATGTGTCCTTTCACCGCTCGAGCAGTGTGGAGGAACGCGCGCGAGGCTCTTGTGAGGGGCCACACGCTAACAGTAGGATCTGCGCAGTGTCAATGAGCGCCCGCATCGCCACGGCGACCGTGCGCGTGGACTGCGGCGCGCCGCGGGGCCCCGTGCGCCGCATCTGGACCAGTCTCGGCTTCGACGAGATCAACTGGACGTCGAGGCCCGCCGGCAAACGACACCTCCGGACCATCGGGGCCTTCGCCGAGCGCCCCTACCACGTCCGCTCGCACTACATTTTCAACAGCGGCATCGGCTGGTCGCTGCCGCACTGGGGAGCCGGTAACGTCTATCACGAGGACGCGGCCGGCCGTCCCTTCTACGACTTCAGCATCGCCGACGAGGTCTACGACGCGGTCGTCGGGGCGGGACACCGGCCGCTGGTGGAGCTCGCGTTCACGCCGCGGGCCCTCGTTGCCGAGGACGCGGAGAAGCGCTTCGCCTTCGAGCCGAGCCCGACCCAGTGGAGTCCCTACGAGGCCGGGCTGTGGGCGACGCCGCCGAGGGACTACGGCAAGTGGGGCGGCCTCGTGCGCGCGCTGGTCGAGCACTGCGTGGCGCGCTACGGCGCCGAGCACGTGCGCGGCTGGCTCTGGGAGCTGTGGAACGAGCCCGACATCTATTACTGGCGCGGCACGCCCGAGCAGTTCCACGCGCTGTACGACGTCACGGCGGCCGCCGTGAAGGCCGCGCTCCCCGACGCCGCGGTCGGCGGTCCCGCCACCACGGGCGACCTCGGCGCCGGCCGACGAGGCAACGAATTCCTCCGCGGCTTCCTCGCTCACTGCGCCCGGACCGGAGCCCCGCTGGACTTCGTGTCCTTCCACACCAAGGGCGCGCGATTCACACCCTGGCGGGTGTACGGTCCGCTCGGCGGTCCGGCGCCCACGCGGCAGTCCCCCTCCAGCCTCAAGATGCTGCGCGAGGTTCGCGCGGCGCTGGATGCCGTGGCCGCGCACCCGCAGTATCGCGATCTTCCCTGCATCGTGGACGAGTGCGACGCGTCGGTGCCCGCGCACTGGGGCGTCTACGACAACGCCAACTTCGCGTACCGCAACACCGAGTACTTCGCCGTCTTCCAGTGCAAGCTGATGAAGAAGCTGCTCGACCTCAACGACCGCAGCGGTGCCCACGTCCATCAGGCGACGACGTGGAGCTTCTACTTCGAGGGCGAGCGCTTCTTCGAAGGGACCCGCAGCCTCTTCACCGCCGAGGCCGTCGAGAAGCCCGTGCTGAACGCCTACCGGATGCTGGCTCGCCTTGGCGACGCGCGCCTGGCCGTCGAGTCGAGCCACGCGTGGTCGCTCGACCGGCTCGACGACGCCGCGGAGGGGATGTCGGAGGAGGTCGACGCGCTCGCCACCGCCGATGGCCGCGGCGGCGTGAGCGTGCTCGTGTGGAGGCACGCCGACGACCAGTACGCGCCGGCTGCGCGTGAGGCCGACGTCACGCTCCAGATCGCCCGGCTGCCGTTCGCTGGCGATGTCCGCGTGCACCACACCCGCATCGACGCCGGCCACAGCAACAGTCACGCTGCATGGCGGGCCCTCGGCGCCCCACGAGATCCGTCCGAGTCGGAGCTGCGCACGATCAGGGAGCGTCAGGGACTCGAGCAGCTCGAGCCGGATCGGACCGAATCGGCCCGCGACGGGGCGCTGACCCTTCGGCTCGCTCTCCCGTTGCCGAGCGTGTCGCTGATCGAGGTCCGGTCGATCTCGTGACGCGACGTCTCTGATCGATTCCTTGCCGCGGTGCACCCGCCGAGTGAGTGACAATGGTCCACATCCACGCGGCCGCCGATACGACCCGCGGTCCTCGCGACGTGTCTTTTCACCCTTTTAGGTTCGACCGCCCGCTTTGGCACCGTTGTTGCGTGACAGACCCATGGCAGAGCCTTTCCCGGCCAAGGCCTGACCAATTCCAGGGCCGGCGCAACCCTCCTGGGAGCCACGATGACGTCCCCGCAGCCAGGGCCTCGCAGCCTGATCGTGGATCACGAGCCCGAGATCCTGAAGAGCGCTCTCACCGAAGCGCTCGGCGGGCGGTGCGCATGACCCCGCAGATCGCGATCGTCGGCTTCCGCGAGCTCGACAACCCGGACGCCTGGCGCGTCGAGGTCGTGGTCGACGGGCTGGTCTCCGGCCATATCTATCGCGGCGGCGGCGCGTATCGTTACTTCGAAGGCCCGCGCAACGACGTCACCTGGTCGTTCGCCGACCTCGACCTCGCGCGCCTCGAGGCGCGCATCCGGGCTACCGTGATCGCAGAAATATCACCGGATCAGCCGGCTGCTGTTTCAGTCAGGTTGAGGTTGTCGACGTAGGGCGAGCGCCGGCGCACGACCGCCCCGGCGTTTGACAAGGCCCGGCTCTGCCCGTATAAGCGCGGGCGTGTCCGCGTCGCGGCAGCCGATTCTCGCCGTCCGTGATCTCACCGTCCGCTTCGGGGGCATCGTCGCGCTCGACGGCGTCTCCTTCGACGTGGCCGAGGGCCAGGTCGTCGGGCTCATCGGCCCCAACGGCGCCGGCAAGACGACGCTGTTCAACTGCCTGAGCCGGCTCTACACGCCACAGCGGGGGGACGTCCGCTTCCGCGACCGCTCGTTGCTGGCGCTGCCGCCGCACCGCATCGCCGACCTCGGCATCGGCCGCACCTTCCAGAACCTCGCGCTGTTCCCGACGCTCACCGTGCTCCAGAACGTGATGATCGGCGTCCACAGTCGCACGCGCAGCGACTTCCTCAGCAACGCGCTGCGCCTGCCGTGGGTGGGGCGCGAGGAGGCGGAGATCCGCGAGCGCGCGCGCGAGCTGCTCGCGTTCCTCGACCTGACGGCCGTCGCCGCGCACCCCGCCGCCGGGCTGCCGTTCGGCACGCTCAAGCGCGTCGAGCTGGCGCGCGCCCTCGCCGGCGCACCCGCGCTGCTCCTGGTCGACGAGCCGGCGGGCGGCCTGAACCACGAGGAGGTCGCCGTGCTGGCGGCGCTGCTGCGCACGATCCGCGAGCGACGCGGCGTCACCATCCTGCTCGTCGAGCACCACATGGGGCTCGTCATGCCGATCTCCGACAACGTCGTCGTTCTCGACTTCGGACGCAAGATCGCCGAGGGCCGGCCCGCCCAGGTGCAGCGTGACCCCGAGGTCATCCGCGCCTATCTCGGCGTCGACGAGCCGGTGCAGGCGCGCTGATGGCGCTGCTCGAGGCGCGCGGGCTCCAGGCGCAGTATGGCTGGACGAAGGTGCTGCACGGCATCGACTTCGCCGTCGAGGAGGGCGGCATCACCACGATTCTGGGCGCCAACGGCGCGGGCAAGACGACGACGCTGCGCGCGGTGTGCGGCATGGTCCGCACGGCGGGCGAGATCCGCTTCGCGGGGCAGCGCATCAACGGGCGCGCGACGGAAGACCTGGTGCGGCTCGGCATCGGCCACGCGCCCGAGGGGCGCGGCACGTTCGTGAACCTCACCGTCGAGGAGAACCTGCGCCTGGGCGCCTACGCGCGGCGCGGGGGCGGCAGTGTCGCGCAGGACCTCGAGCGCGTGTACGGCTACTTCCCCGTGCTCGCCGAGCGCAAGAAGCAGGCGGGCGGCACGCTCTCCGGCGGCGAGCAGCAGATGCTGGCCGTCGCGCGCGCGCTCATGCTGCGGCCACGGCTGCTCCTGCTCGACGAGCCGTCGCTGGGGCTGGCGCCGCTCGTCGTGCGCGAGATCCTCCGCATCGTGCGCACCATCAACCGGGAGGAGCGCGTGAGTGTGCTGCTCGTCGAGCAGAACGCCGCGGTGGCGCTGGGCCTCGCCGACCGCGCGTACCTCATGGAGACCGGCCGCGTCGTGATGTCCGGGCCGGCCAGCGAGCTGCGGCAGAACGACGCCATCCGCCGCGCCTATCTCGGCTACTGACGATGGAGATCTTCTTCCAGCAGGTCGTGTCGGGGCTGGCCACGGGCGGCATCTACGGCAGCGTGGCCCTGGCCCTCGTGATGATCTACCAGGCCACCGACGTCGTGAACTACGCCCAGGGCGAGATGGCGATGTTCAGCACGTACATCGCGTGGACGCTGATCAACGCGGGCGTCCCGTACTGGTGGGCGTTCTTCGGAACGCTGGTGATCTCGTTCGTGGGCGGCGTGCTGCTCGAGCGGGTGATCATCCGGCCCGTCGAGAGCGCGCCGATCCTGACCATCGTGATCGTCTGTATCGGGCTCCTCGTCATCCTCAACAGCGTGGCGGGCTGGATCTACTCCTATATCCAGAAGCCCTTTCCGAGCCCGTTCCCTCCGAAGCCGATCATGCTGGGCACCGTGGTGTTCGGCGCCCACGACCTCGGCGCCATCGGCGTCACCCTCGTCGTGCTGGCGCTCCTCTACGCGTTCTTCCGCTTCACGACGCTCGGCCTCGCCATGCGCGCGGCCGCCCAGAACCCCGTCTCGAGCCGGCTGTGCGGCATCCGCGTCGGCTGGATGCTGGCCATCGGCTGGGGCCTGGCCGCGATGGTCGGCGCCGTCGCCGGCATGATGGTGGCGCCCATCGTCTTCCTCGATCCCAACATGATGGCCGGCATCCTCATCTACGCCTTCGCCTCCGCCACCCTCGGCGGCTTCACGAGCCCGGGCGGCGCCGTCGTCGGCGGCCTCATCGTGGGGGTGATCGAGAACCTCGTCGGCACCTACGTGCATTTCATCGGCACCGAGCTGAAGCTGACGGTCGCGCTCGCGCTGATCCTGATCGTGCTCGTCTTCAAGCCCAGCGGTCTCTTCGGCCGCGCCACCATCCACCGGGTGTGACGCCCCGCGCGCGGGCGGTCGGGGTGGCGGCGGCGCTGGCGGTGGCGCTCGTCCTGCCGCTCTTCGTCTCGAACTTCCGGCTGTTCCAGTTCACGCAGGTCGGCGTCTACGCGATCGCGCTGCTCGGCCTGAACGTGTTGACCGGCTACAACGGCCAGATTTCGCTCGGCCACGGCGCCTTCTACGCGCTCGGCGCCTACACGACGGCGATCATGATCGACCGCTGGGACGTGCCGTATCCGCTCACCATCATCGCGGCCGGCGTCCTGTGCCTGGTGGCGGGCTTTCTCTTCGGCATCCCGGCGCTGCGGCTCGAGGGCCTCTACCTGGCGCTGGCGACGTTCGCGCTCGCCCTCGCGATTCCCCAGATCCTGAAATACTTCGAGCACTGGACGGGCGGCTCCCAGGGCATCGTGCTGTCCAAGCCGAACGCGCCGTGGGGCCTCAAGCTCTCGCCCGACCAGTGGCTGTACTTCGTCACGCTCGGCGTGCTCGTCGCGCTCTTCGTGCTGGCGCGCAATCTCCTCGCCGGCCGCACCGGCCGCGCCATCGTGGCCATCCGCGACAACCCCATCGCCGCCCAGGCCATGGGCGTGAACACCGCGCTCTACAAGTCGCTCACGTTCGGCGTGAGCGCCGCCTACACGGGCGTGGCCGGCGGGCTGAGCGCGCTGGTCATCGCCTTCGTGGCGCCCGACGCGTTCAACGTGTTCCTGTCGATCACGCTCCTCGTCGGTATCGTGATCGGCGGCCTCGCCTCCATCTCGGGCGCGCTCTTCGGCGCGCTGTTCATCCAGTTCGTGCCCAACTGGGCCCAGGACATTTCGAAGGCGGCGCCGTGGGCGATCTACGGCGTCTTCCTGATCCTGTTCATGTACGTGATGCCGCGCGGCATCGCCGGCGCCCTGCGCCTCGCCCTGGCGCGCGCCGGGCGCCGCGGAACCGGCACGCGTGCCTGACCGTTGCCCGGAGTAAGATTGGTCCCCACATCCGGCCGCGCCGCCGGGAGCCCCCACAGGAGGACATCATGCTGAGGAGAACGATACTGAGCGCGCTGCTCGCGGCGCTGGCCCTGGCGCCGGCGGTGACGATGGCAGCGGACACGCCGGGCGTCACGGCGACCGAGATCAAGATCGGCAACACCAACCCGTACAGCGGCCCCGCCTCCGCCTATGGCACGATCGGCAAGGCGCTCGGGGCCTACTTCAAGAAGGTCAACGAGGAGGGCGGCATCAACGGGCGCAAGATCAACTACGTCACCTACGACGACGCCTATTCCCCGCCCAAGACCGTCGAGATGGTGCGCAAGCTCGTCGAGCAGGACCAGGTCGCGCTGCTGTTCCAGACGCTGGGCACGCCGACCAACACGGCCATCCACAAGTACATGAACCAGCAGAAGGTGCCGCACATCTTCGTGGCGACCGGCGCGACGAAGTGGAACGACCCGAAGAACCATGCGTGGACGATGGGCTGGCAGCCCAACTACCAGACCGAGGGTCGCATCTACGCGAACTACATCCTGAAGAACGTCCCCGACGCGAAGATCGGCATCCTCTACCAGAACGACGACTACGGCAAGGACTACCGCAAGGGCCTGCACGACGGGCTCGGGGAGGCCGCCGCCAAGAAGATGATCGTCATGGAGCAGACGTACGAGGTCACCGATCCGACGATCGACTCGCAGATCGTCAACCTCAAGAACAGCGGCGCCAACGTCTTCTTCAACGTCACGATCCCGAAGTTCGCGGTGCAGGCCATCAAGAAGGCGCACGACATCGGCTGGAAGCCTCTGCACCTGCTGAACAACGTGTCGAGCTCGCTCGGGACGACGCTGAAGCCGGCGGGCCTCGAAGCGTCGAAGGGGCTCATCACCGCGCTGTACATGAAGGAGATCACCGACCCACAGTGGAAGAACGACAAGGGTTACCTGGACTGGGTCGCGTGGATGAAGAAGTACTACCCCGAGGGCGCGCTCGACGACCAGGCGAACGCCTACGCGTACTCGGTGGCCCAGACGCTGGTGCAGGTCCTCAAGCAGTGCGGCAACGACCTCAGCCGCGAGAACATCATGAAGCAGGCGGCCAGCCTCAAGAACCTCGAGCTGCCGCTGCTGCTGCCCGGGATCAAGATCAACACGAGCGCGACCGATTTTGCGCCGATCGAGCAGGAGCAGCTCGCCAGGTTCGACGGCGAGCGCTGGGTGCTGTTCGGCGAGCTGTACGACGCGGCCAAAAGGTAGACGGGAGGCCAGAGACAGCGAGGGCGGCCGGATCACCGGCCGCCCTCTGAGTGGGGGGCCCCCAATGACCGCAAATGGCCCCCACCCCCTTACACCCTCGGGGCGCCGCGAGTTTCCCGCGGCGCTCCTCGATGCCCGCCCGTTCAGCCCCGCCCGCGCCGCCGCGCGCTGCGCGCCCGCGCCGTCTTGCGCGGCCTTGCCGAGAAGAGCGCCACCGTGGCGCCGCACAGCGCGGCGAGCACGACCGGCGCCACGATGTCGGCGAGGGCCGGCAGCGTCAGCATCCTAGCGGTTTCCGCCGAAGCGGGAGGGCGCGCGGCGATCGGATCCGCGACGACCGGCGTCGGCTCGCCCGGGGCCGCGGCGACCGCCGTCACCCAGAGCGCGAGCACGACGACCGGACCAATGACCAGAGCCCGCCCCGTACGCGTCATAGGTCATCTCCATGGCTCCTGTCTCACGGGATGTTCCACGGCGCGAGGGAAGAGCATCAAGAATGCCAGACGCGCGGCTGCAACGCGCCCACGTAATGTCGCGAGGTTAGCGGCCGGCGCGTGGAGTCGGCCCACCGGTTGAGTCGGGAAACAACCATGACGCCCTCGGGCGGCCGCCAGAACGCGGTCATTCTGCCCGGAGTCGACGGGCGCGGACTCCCGTTGTCGCGGTGTGCGGTTGCCTGCTAACGTGGACGACGCGTCAAGTGAAGCGCGCTCTTCACAACCAAGAAAGGACGGCCATGAAGAAGCTCGCACAGCGACTCAGTCTCGCGGCAGTGTGCGGCAGTCTCCTCACCGGATGCGCCACGGTGGGACACGCGCCTGTGACGTCTCTCATCGTCCTCGACGAGAGAGGTCCAGTCGCGGTCGGACCGGCCGCGGGCAGCGCCAAGATTGGGCGTGCCGAGGCCTGGGGCATCCTCGTGTACGCCACCGGCGACGCGAGCATCAGCGCGGCCATGCGCAACGGCAAGATCACGCGGATCCATCACGTCGACCACGAAACCTTCAGCATCCTCGGCCTGTACGCGAAGTACACCACCATCGTCTACGGCGAATAACCTGCCGCTCCGCTTCGCCTGATCTCAGCGCCGGCGCGCGCGGTGTCGTCCGCGCGCGCCGGCGTCGCAGCGCGCCAGGAACTCGAGCGCCGCGCGGTTCCACGCCTCCGGCTGGTCTCGGTTGGCGAAGTGGCTGGCCGGCGAGAGCACGATCAGCTGGCTGCCACGGACCTTCGCCTGCATCACCTTCATGGGACCGAGCGACGGGTCGCGATCGCCGCCGATCAGCAGCACGGGTACGCGGATCTGCGACAGACGCTCGGTGATGTGGTCCATCGCGAGCAGCGCGCGGAGCGCGTTGGCGTAGCCGATCGGCGTGAGCCGGCGGTAGTAGGCATAGAACTCGTCCTTGGAGGATGGGTCCAGCGCCAGGCGCGCCGCCACGTTGGGGTTCGACGCCATCGCGAACTCGGCCATGGCGTCCATGCCGCGGGTCAGCGTGACCTCGATCGAGCGCGCGCGCATGACGATGTTGTCCACCGACAGCGGCAGCCCCGCCGCCGACGACGAGTTGGTGACGAGCAGCGAGCGGACGCGCGAGGGAAAGGCCAGCGTGAAGCGCGTGGCGATGCCGGCGCCGAGCGAGAGCCCGCCCACGTGCGCGGTGCGCAGACGCAGGTGATCGAGCACGGCCTTGAGATCGAGCGCCCAGCGCGTGAAGGAGTAGCGCGCCGGGTCCTCCGGGCTGTCCGAGCGCGCATGGCCGCGCGGCTCCCAGAGCACGAGCCGATGGCGCGCGGCGAGCGCGGGAACGTTGACGTCCCACAGGTCCGCGTTGCCGCCGATGCCGTAGGCGAGCACGAGGGGCGAGCCGGTGGCCTTGGGCTCGGTAGGACCATGCTCTTCGTAATAGATGCGGACGTGGTCGTCGGTGCGGAGATAGGCCATGGCCGGGATCTTATGCCGGGATCTTATGCCAAAACGTCAGCGAACAGGCGTCACTGAGTCGACAGGAGCAGGAAGAGGACGATGAGGCTGATCGGAGGGCCCAGCAACCACGCGATGATATGAAACACTCGGTCACCTCCTTTTGAAGAACGCGTCGAAGCGCCGCGTGAAGGGTGCAAGAGCATGGCCACACCTGGCCGCTTGACGCTTGACGGGGCGGGGTCGATTCAGTATTTTTGAAGTCGTCTTCATTGCTGATTAACCCATCGAGATGGCGTTCTCCTGGAGAGACGGGCGAGGGCCGATGAACATTCGCCTCAGCCTCACGGTCAACGACGAATCGCGCGAGCTGCTCGTGCCCGTCCACAAGACGCTCCTCGAAGTGCTGCGCGAAGACCTCGATCTCATCGGCACCAAGCACGGCTGCGAGCTCGGTGAGTGCGGCACGTGCACCGTCCTCGTCGACGGCGCGCCGGTGCTGTCGTGCATCGCGCTGCCGGCCGATCTGCAAGATTCCGACATCACGACCGTCGAGGGCATGGCCGACGGCAGCCGGCTGCACCCGTTGCAGCAGGCGTTCGCAGAGCTGGGCGCCGCGCAGTGCGGCTACTGCACGCCGGGCATCTTGCTGACCGCGAAGGCGCTGCTCGCTGACGATCCCACGCCGACGCGGCAGCGGATCCGCGAGGCGCTCGCCGGCAACCTCTGCCGCTGCACCGGCTACACGAAGATTCTCGATGCCGTGGAGCTTGCGGCGTTGAGAATGGGCCAACGACCGGTCAGGGCCATGACATGAGCAAGCGGTTCACGGTCGTCGGCCAGCCGCTGCCCAAGATCGACGCATGGGGCAAGGTGACCGGCGACACGCGGTTCGCCGACGACATGGTTCTGCCGCGCATGGCGTTCGGCAAGCTGCTGCGCAGTCCGCACGCTCATGCACGCGTCCGGGCCATCGACACGGCGCGCGCGAAGACGGTCCCCGGCGTGTATGCGGTCATCACCGGCGCGGATCTGCCGCGCGTGAAGTTCGGGATCCTGCCCGTGTCGCAGGACGAAGAGGCGCTCTGCACCGAGAAGGTGCGGATGGTCGGCGATGCCGTGGCCGCGGTGGCGGCGGTGGACGAGGAGACGGCGGACCGCGCGTGCCGGCTCATCGACGTCGACTACGAGCCGCTGCCCGCGCTGATGTCCATCCAGGAGTCGCTCGCGCACCCCGAGGTGCGCATCCACGAGTACGGCGACGGGCCCAACGTGCACAAGAACGTCGCGCTGCAATTCGGCGACGTGGAGGCGGCCTTCGCCGCCTCCGACCTCGTGCGCGAGGACGTCTTCTTCTACGAGGGCAACACGCACCTGCCGATGGAGCAGCACGCCGCGGTGGCGCACGCCACGGCCGACGGCAAGCTCACGCTCTGGTCCTCGACCCAGACGCCGCACTACGTCCACCGTCTTCTCGCCAGGATCCTCGACATGCCGGCCGCGCACATCCGGGTGATCGCGGCGCCGGTGGGCGGCGGCTTCGGCGGCAAGCTCGATCCTTTCGCCCACGAGATCGCGGCGTGCCGGCTCTCGCAGCTGATCGGCCGGCCCGTGAAGATCGCGTGCACGCGTGAAGAGGTCTTCTACATCCACCGCGGGCGCCATCCCGTGCTGATGTGGATCAAGACGGGCTTCACGAAGGCGGGCGACATCACCGGCTGCCACCTGAAGACCTGGCTCGACGGCGGCGCCTACGGCTCCTACGGGGTGGCCTCGACGTTCTACACGGGGGTGATCAATCCGGTCACCTACAAGATGCCGGTCTACAAGTTCGAGGGCGCGCGGATCTTCACCAACAAGCCGCCGTGCGGCCCCAAGCGCGGGCACGGCACGCCGCAGCCGCGCTTCGCGCTCGAGGTGCAGCTGGACAAGGCGGCCGAGCAGCTCGGCCTCGATCCTGCCGACATGCGCCGCCGCATCCTCGTCGAGCCGTTCACCAAGACCGCGAACCACCTCACGGTGACGACGATCGGGCTGGGCGAGTGCATCGACAAGGTGGTCGAGGCCTCGGGCTGGCGCGACAAGGTGTCGCGCTATCGCGCGGCGGCGGAGGTCGACGCGCCCAAGCCGCTCTGGCAGCCGCGCCGCCGGCGCGGCGTCGGGATCGCGTGCTCGTCGTACATGACGGGCGCCGGCACCGCGATCTACTGGAACAGCATGCCGCACTCCGGCGTGGTGCTGCGCGCCGACCGGAGCGGCGGCGTCACCGTGCTCTGCGGCGCCACCGACATCGGGCAGGGCTCCGACTCGATCCTCGCGTACCTCGTGGCCGAGGTGCTCGGCCTCGATCCGAAGGACGTGCACGTTCATCCGGCCGACACGAGCCTCACGCCCGTCGACCTCGGCTCCTATTCCTCGCGCGTGACGCTGATGTGCGGCCAGGCGGCCATCCAGGCCGCCGAGCGCCTGCGCTCCGCGATCTTCAAGGCCGTGGCCGCCAAGCTCGACGTGGACGCGGGGGCGCTGGCAATGCGCGAGCGAAAGGTCGGCGTCCCCGACGACTGGGAGAAGGCGGTGGACTTCGCGCGGGCCGTGGAGCTCGGCGAGGCCATGCACGGCGTGCTCGCGTTCGCCGGCTCGTACGCGCCCCCCAAGCGCGCGGGGAAATACAAGGGAGGTGGAGTCGGTCCGTCGCCTTGTTATTCGTACACGGCATGTGTCGTCGAGCTGTCGGTCGATGAAGACACGGGCGAAGTGGAATTGCACGACGTGTGGATCGGCCACGACATCGGCCGCGCGCTCAACCCGCTGCTCGTCGAGGGCCAGGTCGAGGGCTCCGTCTACATGGGCATCGGCGAGGCGGTGATGGAGGCGCAGGTCTTCCGGAAGCACGTCCACAAGGCGCCGTCCATGCTCGAGTACAAGAGCCCGACCACACTCGAGACGCCCGAGATCCACACGATGCTCGTGGAGACCGACGATCCCGAGGGCCCGTTCGGCGCCAAGGAGGCGGGGCAGGGGCCGCTGCTGCCCGTGATGCCGGCGATCGCCAACGCGATCTATCACGCGGTCGGCGTGCGCGTGGACGAGATCCCGATCACGCCCGAGAAGGTCCTGAAGGGCCTCGAGCTCAAACGTCAGGGCAAGGCCGCGCGCGTCGGGCCCGATCGCGTGCCGCTCTTCACCTTCAAGCAGCCGCTCGTCGTCGAGTCCGCGTTCGGCGCGCCGGCGGAGGCGATCGCCGTGCGGCCCTTCAGCGACACCCCGTCATGATCCGCCTGCCCGCGTTCGAATACCTGGCGCCGCGGACCGTCGGCGACGCCGTGAAGTACCTCGCCGATCGCGGCGCCGACGCCATGCTCGTCGCCGGCGGCACCGATCTCTTCCCGAACATGAAGCGCGGCCAGTTCGAGCCCAAGGCCCTGGTGGGACTTCGCGGGATTCGTGAGTTGTCCGGCGTGAGCGGCGACGGACGGGCGGGGCTGACCATCGGCGCCGCGACGACCCTCAGCGCGGTGGCCGCGCATCCCGAGGTCGCGCGCCGCTATCCGGCCCTCGCAACCGCCGCCGGGCTCGTGTCGTCCCCACAGCTGCGCAACGCCGCCACCCTCGGCGGCAACGTCTGCGTCGACACCCGCTGCAACTGGTACAACCAGTCCTACGAGTGGCGGAAGGCCGTCGGCTTCTGCATGAAGAAGGACGGCGACATCTGTCTGGTCGCGCCGGGCAGCTCGCGCTGCTGGGCGGTGTCCTCGTCGGACACCGCGCCCGTGCTGTGGGCGCTCGGGGCCACGGCGCGGCTGGCGGGACCGGCGGGCGAGCGCACGCTGCCCGTGTCCGCGCTCTACCAGGACGACGGGATCGCCTATCTCGCCAAGCGGCCCGACGAGATCCTCACCGAGCTCGCGCTGCCGGCGGCCGACGGCTGGGATTCGATCTATCTGAAATTGCGGCGCCGCGGCTCGTTCGACTTCCCGGTGCTCGGGGTGGCGGTCGCGGTGCGCCTCGAGGGCGAAGTCGTCCGCGAGGCACGCGTGGTGCTGGGCGCTGTCGCGTCCACGCCGCGCGAGGCGGCGGCGGCGTCCACGGCTCTTGTCGGGCAACGGCTGACGTCCGAGAGCATCACGCGCGCGGCTGAGGCGGCCGCGGGGCCGGCGAAGCCGCTCGACAACACGGACTTCACGCATCCGTACCGCAAGCGCCTCGTACGGGTCTACGTGGCGCGCGCGCTGGCGCGGCTGGCCGGCCTGGACGCCGGACCTTCGTCCTTTGACGGTTTCGAGGGGCGGCCCGGGTTCCCCGGGGAGCCCCGAGCGTTGGCCGGGGGAGTTCGAGGGGGGAGTAGCCCCCCTCGCTTGAACAATCAGGGGGCCATTTCGGGGCCCCCACCTTCAACATGACGTCGTTGGGCGAGCGGATCAAGTCGCTGCGGCTCGAGCGCGACCTGCAGCAACGGCAGCTGGCGGAGAAGGCCGACCTCACCCCGAGCATGGTGTCGCAGATCGAGTCGGGCCGGCTCACGCCGTCGCTGCACACGCTGGGCCGCATCGCGGCCGCCCTCGGCGTGCCGATCGCGACGCTCTTCGACGGCCAGCCCGCGCGCCGCATCCAGGTGAGCCGCAAGAAGGACTACGCGGTCGTCTCCTTCGACGGCACCTCGGAGCGCTGGAGCGTGCTGGGCGCGGGGCTCTTCGAGGGCAAGATCCGCGCGGTCGTTGCAACGCTCGACGCGCGCAGCAAGGGCGTGACGACGGAGAGCGTCGTCATCAAGCCCGGCCAGATGAAGCTCTTCTACGTGCTGGACGGCTCGGTGGCGCTGCACTACAACGGCGACCGGCAGACGCTGGAGAGCGGCGACAGCGCGCTGCTCGACGGCGGCGCGCCTCACGGCTGGGAAAACCTCGGAACGAAGAAGGCCCGGGTCCTCTGGGTCATCCTGGGATAGACCATGGCTGAGACGACGACGAACCAGCCCGCGGTGGACTTCCGCACCGAGCCCGCACGCTACACGCACTGGAGGCTCGCCTTCGACGGGCCGGTGGCGACGCTCACGATGGACGTGCAGGAGGACGGCGGCCTGCGACCCGGCTACGAGCTGAAGCTCAACTCCTACGACCTCGGCGTGGACATCGAGCTGTACGACGCGCTCCAGCGGCTGCGCTTCGAGCACCCGGAGGTGGGCGCGGTCCTCCTGACCTCCGGCAAGGAGCGCGTCTTCTGCGCGGGCGCCAACATCCGCATGCTCGGCCAGTCCAGCCACGGCTTCAAGGTGAACTTCTGCAAGTTCACCAACGAGACGCGCAACGCCATGGAGGAAGCCTCCGCGGAGTCCCGGCAGGTCTGGCTGACCGCGGTCAACGGCGCGTGCGCCGGCGGCGGCTACGAATTGGCGCTGGCCACCGAGTGGATCGTGATGGCCGACGACGGCAACACGGCCGTGTCGCTGCCCGAGGTGCCGCTGCTCGCCGTGCTTCCGGGCACGGGCGGCCTCACCCGGTTGGTGGACAAGCGGAAAGTCCGCCGCGACCGCGCCGACTTCTTCTGCACGACCGAGGAAGGCGTCAAGGGCAAGCGCGCGGTCGAGTGGAGCCTCGTGGACGAGGTCGTGCCGCGCTCGCGGCTCGCCGAAACCGTGACCCAGCGGGCGCGCGAGCTGGCGGCGAAGACCGACCGGCCGCGTGACGCGCGCGGGGTCACCCTGCGCCTCCTTCGGCGCACCATCGCTGACGATCACCAGCAGCAGAACGGCCTCGTCGGCTACGACCACGTCACCGCCAAGGTGGATCGCCGTCGCGGGCTCGCGGAGATCACCATCCTCGGCCCCGTGGCGGCGCCGCCCGCGAGCCCGGCGGCGGCCGTCGCGCAGGGCGACGAGTTCTGGCCGCTCGCCATCGCCCGCGAGCTGGACGATCTCATCCTGCATCTGAGAAGCAACGAAGAGGCGATCGGAGTCTGGGTGCTCAAGACCGAGGGCGTTGCCGACACCATGGAGGCGTACGACCGGCTCCTGCTCGGCCACCCGAGCGACTGGTTTCTGCGTGAGGTGCGCCTCTACCTCAAGCGCGTGTTCAAGCGCCTCGAGGTTTCCTCGCGCTCGGTGTTCGCGCTGATCGAGCCGGGCTCGTGCTTCGCCGGCACGCTGCTGGAGCTGGCGCTGGCCGCCGACCGGTCCTATATGCTCGACGGAACCCGGCCCGGCGAGCCGACGCCGCCCGCCACGGTGCGGCTGACCGCGGCCAACTTCGGCGCCTACCCGATGATCAACGGGCTCTCGCGGCTGGCCGCCCGCTTCCTCAAGGAGCCCGGCCGCGTCGACGATCTCAAGGGCCGCGTGGGCCAGGACCTCGACGCCGGCACCGCGGCCGCGGCCGGGCTCGTCACGTTCACGCCCGACGACATCGACTGGGAGGACGAGGTGCGGCAGGCGCTGGAGGCGCGCGCCGCGTTCTCGCCCGACGCGCTGACCGGGATGGAGGCCTCGCTGCGCTTCGGCGGTCCGGAGACGCTGGAGACCAAGATCTTCGGCCGCCTCTCCGCCTGGCAGAACTGGATCTTCCAGCGGCCGAACGCGGTCGGCCCGAAGGGCGCGCTCCAGGTGTACGGCACCGGCGAGCGGAGCGACTTCGACCGCAGGAGAGTGTGATGGGGTCCATCGACTATCTGGAGCGCATCCCGAACAACGTCGACCTCGCCGGCAACCGGCGCCTGCAGCGCGCGCTGGAGGAATGGCAGCCGCGGTTCCTCGAGTGGTGGCGCGACATGGGGCCGGAGGGCTACCAGGCGCGCGACGTCTACCTGCGCACGGCGATCAGCGTGGATGCGCAGGGCTGGGCGCAGTTCGGGTATCTCAAGATGCCCGACTACCGCTGGGGCATCTTCCTCGCCGAGCCGGAGCCCAACCGCACGATCGCCTTCGGCGATCACAAGGGCGAGCCTGCGTGGCAGGACGTGCCCGGCGAGTACCGCGGCACGCTGCGCCGGCTGATCGTCACCCAGGGCGACACCGAGCCGGCCTCCGTCGAGCAGCAGCGGCACCTCGGCCGCACCTGCCCCTCGCTCTACGACCTGCGCAACCTCTTCCAGGTGAACGTCGAGGAGGGCCGCCACCTGTGGGCGATGGTCTACCTGCTGCAGGCCTACTTCGGGCGCGATGGCCGCGAGGAGGCGGAGGCGCTGCTGGAGCGGCGCTCGGGCGACCGCGACAAGCCGCGCATCCTCGGCGCGTTCAACGAGAAGACGCCGGACTGGCTCAGCTTCTTCATGTTCAGCTTCTTCACGGACCGTGACGGCAAGTACCAGCTCGCGAGCCTCGCCGAGAGCGGCTTCGATCCGCTCTCGCGCACGTGCCGCTTCATGCTCACCGAAGAAGCGCACCACATGTTCGTCGGCGAGAGCGGCGTCGGCCGCATCGTGCAGCGCACGTGCGAGATCATGAAGCAGCATCCGCACGACGACCCGCGCCGGTACGGCGTCATCGACCTGCCGGCGATCCAGCGCTACCTGAACTTCCACTTCTCCGTCTCCCTCGACCTCTTCGGCTCGGAGATCTCGACCAACGCCGCCAACTTCTACACGCTGGGGCTCAAGGGGCGCTTCGAGGAGACGAAGAAGACCGACGATCACCTGCTCAAGGAGGCGGCCTACCGCATCATCACGCTCCAGGGCGATCGTCTCGTCGAGACGGAGCAGCCGGCGCTGCCGACGCTCAACGAGCGGCTGCGCGACGACTACGTGGCCGATTGCCAGCGCGGCGTGGACCGCTGGAATCGGGTCATCCGCGAGCACGGCCTCGACCTTCAGCTGGGGCTGCCGCATCGCGGCTTCCACCGCGCCATCGGCGCCTGCGCGGAGGTGCGCGTGTCGCCCGACGGCCGGCTCCTGAGCCAGGCGGACTGGGACGCCCACAAGCGCGAATGGCTGCCGACGGAGGCCGACCAGGTCTACGTGCAGAACCTCATGAAGCCCGTGACCGAGCCGGGGAAGTTCGCGAACTGGATCGCGCCGCCCGCGCGGGGCATCAACGGCCAGCCCGTCGACTTCGAGTACGTGCGGCTGGTATAGGAGGCGCCCGTGGCCAGGACGATCACGCCCAGGGGGTTTCCCCCGCCGCTCGGGATGTACTCGCACGGCATGGTCGCCTCCGGCGGCGATCTGGTGACCGTGGCCGGGCAGGTGGGGATCGGGCCGCAGGGCGTCGCCGGTCCCGACGTCGGCAGCCAGACGCGGCAGGCGTTCGAGAACGTGCGCGCGATCGTCGAGGCGGCCGGCTGCACGATGGCCGACGTCGTGCGGCTCCAGACGTTTCTCGTGAGCGCCGACGACATCCCGGGCTTCATGAAGGCCCGCCAGGAGGCGTTCCCCGAGTATTTCCCCTCGGGCGTCTATCCGCCGAACACGTTGCTGGTGGTGAGCGGGCTGGTGCGGCCGGAGCTGCGGGTGGAGGTGGAGGCGATGGCGGTGCGGCCGCCGTCGCGCCCGGCGGCCCGGAAGCCTGCGGCGGCTTCGAAGCGGGGCCGCGCGAGGCGGTAAAGAATAGAGGAGCGCCCCGGGTTCCCCGCGGCGCTGCGAAGGTCTGTGCGAAGGTCTGGGAGTGACACAGAGGAGCGCCCCGGGTACCCCGGGGCGCTCCGAACGCGGGGGGGGGGTTAGAGGAGCGACCCGGCTTTGCCGGGGCGCTCCGAACGTTGGGGGGTTTAGAGGAGCGACCCGGCTTTGCCGGGGCGCTCCGAACGTTGGGGGGTATGGGGGGCCATCTCGGGGCCCCCCATCTCTATAGTCGTCCGATGTAGGTGTCGTTGCTGCGGGTCATCGCCACGATGGCGAGGATCACGACCAGCAGCAGCGCGGCGGCGATGAGCACGGCCGCCGTCGGGGACAGCCCGAAGATGGTCGTGCGCTCGACCACCGTGGAGCGCGGCAGCGCCGAGGCGCCGTCGTCGCTCTTCGTGGTGGTGGAGCTCGAGCGATCGGTGCTCACGGTGCCGGACACGCTGCCTCCGGGCGTGGTGATCGTGCCGGACGCGCTGGTGCCGGGGGCGGGCGCTGGGGACGGATCCTTCGTCGCAGGAGCGGACGGCAAGCTCGAGGACGAAGACGAGCCCTGGGCCAGCACGTCGGCGACGGGCGCGGCGATCAGGGCCGCACCCAGCAGAGCGGCGTGTAAGAATTTCATACCGCACCTCCTCGGAGGGACAGATAGCAAGGCTGGTGCCACTGAGAGGGCGGAGGTCGGGAGGGGCCGTCGCATGAGCACGTGGGAAACGCTGCCCGCGCAGTTCAACGTCGCGACCTGGTTCGTCGATCGCAACGTCGCCGACGGCCGGGGCGCCGCGCCCGCGTTCCACTACGAAGACCGCATCCTCACGTACGCCGACGTGCAGGACCTCGCCAACCGAAGCGGCAACGCGCTGCGCGAGCTGGGCGTGCAGATGGAGGACCGGGTGCTCGTCCTCTGCCTGGACGCGCCCGAGTTCCTCGGCGCCTTCTGGGGAGCGATCAAGATCGGCGCGATCCCGATTCCCGTCAACACGCTCATGCGCGGCGCCGACTATCTCTACTTCCTGCGCGACAGCCGCGCGAAGGCGGCGGTGATCTCGGCGCCGCTGCTGGCCGAGGCGGGGCCGGTGCTGGGACAGGCGCCGCACCTGCGTCACGTGCTCGTGGCCGGCGGCAAGCCCGGATCGTACCTGTCGTACGAGGACCGCATCGCCAAGGCGTCGGCGTCGCTGACCGCGGCCGAGACCTCGAAAGACGATCCGGCGTTCTGGCTCTACTCCTCCGGGTCCACCGGCTTTCCCAAGGGCGCCGTGCACCTGCACCACGACATGGTCGTCTGCTACGAGACGTATGCCGCGCAAGTACTGAAGCTGCGCCCCGACGACAAGGTGTTCTCCGCGGCCAAGCTCTTCTTCGCCTACGGGCTCGGCAACGCCGGGTACTTCCCGATGGGCGCGGGGGCGCAGAGCGTGCTCTACCCGCACCGGCCGACGCCCGACGGCGTGTTCGAGGTCATCGCGCGCTACCGGCCGACGATCTTCTTCGGCGTGCCGACGCTCTACGCGGCCATGCTCGCGCTGAAAGAGCCGGAGAAGCGCTGGGACGTCTCCTCCCTGCGTCTCTGCGTCTCGGCGGGCGAGGCGCTGCCAGAGGAGCTCTACAACCGCTGGCGCGAGCGCTTCGGCGTGGAAGTCATCGACGGCATCGGGACGACCGAGATCCTGCACATCTTCCTGTCGAACCGTCCCGGCCGATCGCGGCCCGGCTCCACGGGGCTGCCGGTGCCGGGGTACGAGGCGATCGTCGTGGACGACGAGGGCCGGCCCGTCGAGCAAGGTGACATCGGCAACCTGCGCGTCAAGGGCGACTCGACGATGGCCTACTACTGGAACAAGCACGAGAAGACGAAGGAGGCGCTCTACGGCTCGTGGATCCAGACGGGCGACAAGTACTGGCAGGACGCCGACGGCTTCTTCTGGTTCGCGGGCCGTGCCGACGACATGCTCAAGGTCGGCGGCATCTGGGTCTCGCCCGTGGAGGTCGAGGCGACGCTGATCAAGCATCCGGCCGTCCTCGAGGCGGCCGTGGTGGGCCACGAGGACACCGACCGGCTCGTGAAGCCCAAGGCCTTCGTCGTCCTCAAGGAGCCGGCGCGCGCCGGCACGGGCCTCGCCGACGAGCTGAAGGCCTTCGTGAAGGACAAGATCGCGCCCTACAAATATCCGCGCTGGGTCGAGTTCGTCGCCGAGCTGCCGAAGACGGCCACCGGCAAGATCCAGCGCTTCAAGCTGCGCGCCTGATCACGTGGAACCGTGTCGACGGGTTACTGGCGGCGGCCGTCGCCGTGGCGGCGGCCGTGGTGGCGTTCAGCCTGCTGTGGGAGATCGGAGCGCCCCCGGTGGCGCCGGTCGCGCTCGCGCCGCTGGTCGGTGCCGGCGTCGGCTGGGTGCTGCTGCGGCGCTCGCTGCGCCGGCGGCGCGTCGCCGCCCGGGAGTTCCCGGAGCCGTGGCGGCGGGCGCTGGAGCGGTACGTGCGGTATTACATGGTGCTGTCGCCCGAGGACCGGGCGCGCTTCGAGCGCGACGTCGCGGTGTTCATCGACGACGCGGAGATCACCGGCGTCAACACCACGGTGACCGACGACGTGCGCGTGCTGGTGGCGAGCAGCGCGGTGATGCTCGTCTTCGGCCGACCGTCGTGGGAGTACTCCGACCTGCCCGAGATCCTGATCTACCCGAAGCCCTTCGACGAGGATTTTCGCTGCACGTCGCACCCGGAGTTCGCGGGCATGGTGGTGCCGCGTAACGCCCTCGTGCTCAGCCGGCCGGCGCTCGTGTCGAGCTTCCGGCGCGAGGAGCCCTTTCACGTCGGACTGCACGAATTCGCGCACGTGGTGGACTTCGAGGACGGACAGTTCGACGGGGTGCCGCGAGGGCTCGGGCTTCCGGCGCGCCGACGGTGGCAGCGCCTGATCGAGCGCGAGCTGGTGCGGGCGCGGCGAGGCGAGTCGGCGCTGGATGAGTACGCCCGAACGAACGAGGTCGAGCTATTCGCCGTCGCCGTCGAGTCGTTCTTCAAGGACCCGCGGCGCCTGCGCGCGCGGCACGGCGAGCTGTACGACGCCCTCCGCGAATATCTCAACCAGGATCCGGCCGGGAGGCCCTGAGTGTTCGACCGGGCGCTCGAGACGCTGGACCCCGCGCGCCTGCGCGAGCACCAGTGGCGCCGCCTCCGCGCGCTGCTCGACGCGATCTACGCCGCGCCGGGCAACGCGTTCTGGCGCGCGGCGTGGGCGCGCGCCGGCGTCAGCGCGCCCGGCGATCTGAAGACCTGGGACGACTTCCAGCGCCTGCCGCTCTCGCGCAAGAGCGACGTCGTCGAGGACCAGGTCGCGCACCCGCCGTTCGGCAGCAACCTCACCTATCCGCTCGAGCGCTACGTGCGTGTGCACCAGACCTCGGGCAGCACCGGCGCGCCGTTGCGCTGGCTCGACACGCAGGCCTCGTGGGACTGGTGGACGCACTGCTGGCGGTTCGTGCTCGCCGGCGCCGGGCTCGGGCCGGCTGATCGCATCTACTTCCCGTTCTCGTTCGGGCTCTTCATCGGCTTCTGGGCGGGCTTCGAGGGCGCGCGGGCGCTGGGCGCGCTGGCCATTCCCGGCGGCGGCGCGGACTCGCCGGCGCGGCTGGCGGCTATGCAGGCGCTCGGTGCCACCGCGCTCGTGTGCACGCCCTCCTACGCGCTCCACCTCGCCGAGACGGGCCGCGAGCGCGGCATCGACATCGCCGCGCTGCCGGTGCGCGCGACCGTGCACGCCGGGGAGCCAGGGGCCGGCATTCCCGCCGTGCGCGCGCGCATCGAGGCGCACTGGGGGGCGCGCGCCTTCGACCACGCGGGCATGACGGAGATGGGCGCCTACGGCTACGAGTGCGCGACGCAGGCCGGCCTGCACGTCAACGAGTCGGAGTTCATCGCCGAGGTGCTGGATCCGACGACGGGCGCGCCGGCACGCGAGGGCGAGCTGGTGCTGACGAACCTCGGGCGCCTCGGCTCGCCGGTGATCCGCTACCGCACCGGCGACCGCGTGCGCCTCGCCGACGCCCCGTGCGCGTGCGGCCGGACGTTCCGGCGGCTCGAGGGCGGCATCCTCGGCCGCCTCGACGACATGCTGATCCTGCGCGGCGTGAACGTCTTTCCGTCCGCCGTCGAGGACATCGTGCGGCGCTTCGCGGCCGTCGAGGAGTTCCAGGTCGAGGTCTTCCGCGCGGGCGAGCTGGACGAGGCCCGCATCCTCGTGGAAGTCGGCGCGGGCGACGGCGCGGGCGTGTGCGCGGCGCTGCAGGAGGCGCTGCGCGCCGGGCTCGGCCTCCGGCTGCAAGTGAGCCAGGCGCCGCCGCGCAGCCTGCCGCGCTTCGAGCTGAAGGCGCGGCGGGTCGTGCGGCGCTAGCCGTGCTCGGCCCGACGGACGCCGGGCGGATCGCGCGTGTGCGAGCGTGGAACCGCGTGTTGCTCGTCGTCGGCGCCGCGCTCCTGCTCGCCGGCGGGCTCTACGGGGTCTGGGCGGCCGATCGGTTGGTGAACACGCCGGCCGCGGATGAGGCGAGACGCTCGCGTTTCAGACGGACGCGACCGCGCGGTTCATGCTGTTCATCGCCCGCTTCTTCGTCTCGTCCGCGCTGATGACGCTCGGGGTCGCGCTGCTGATGACGGCGTTCGCGCAGCATCGGCTGCTGCGCCTCATCGACCGCCTCACCACCGCCGGTTAGATCACTTTTCAGCGACGATTTCGCTTGACAGCCTTCACCGTCGCCGCTGGCGGTAAGTCGCCAACGCTTGGCGGAAGCGCGTCCAGCGGGCTGCAACGAGGCCGCAAGGCTCGTGCGGCTGTGTCCCAGCGAAAAATCATGATCGCCGTGCAATCGCCGGTCGTGGAGGCGCCAGAGACGCTGAAAATCAGGGTGTAGATTCGGCGCAGAGCCATGGAGGATCTCGCCGATGAACATCGATACTCCTGCCTTTCTTCCGACTCCTGAGCCGGTGCTCGAGGTGGAGCGGCTGGGCGACGAGATCGCCGTGCTGTGCGCCCACCTCGACGCGGCCACCGCGCGCCTGCTCGATCTGATCCGCGAGTTCGACGCCCGCGGCGGCTGGAACACGGGGTTCCTCTCCTGCGCTGCCTGGCTGTCGTGGCGCGTCGGGCTCGACCGGGGCGCCGCCCGCGAACGCGTCCGGGTGGCGCGGGCGCTGGGTACGCTGCCGCGGCTGGCGCAGGCGCTCGCCCGCGGTGAGCTGTCGTACTCGAAGGTCCGCGCGCTGACGCGCGTCGCCACCCCTGAGACGGAAGAGCGGCTGCTTGCGGTTGGCAAGGCCGGCACTGCCGAACACGTGGAGCGCATCGTCCGCGGCTGGCGCCTGGTCGACCGGCAGGCCGAAGCCCGGGAGACCGCACGGCGCCACGCGATCCGGGCGCTGCACGTGTATCAGGACGAAGACGGTATGGTCGTCATCCGCGGGCGACTGGCGCCGGAGGTCGGCGCCGTGCTCGTGCAGGCGCTGGCCGCGGCGCGCGAGACGTTGTACCAGCGGGCGCGCTCGATGGACGCCGAGGACGGCTTCGCGGAAACGCCTACCATGGCGCAGCAGCAGGCGGACGCTTTGGCCCTCGTCGCGGAGACGGCGCTCCACCACGGCATCGATCCCGGTGCACCGGGAGAACGCTACCAGGTGGTGGTCCACGTGGATGCCCCGGTCCTGGCGGACGCGGATGCGCCCGGCCAGTCCGTCCTCAAGGACGGCGCGCACGTTTCCTCGGGAACGGCTCAGCGCCTCGCCTGCGATGCGACCCGCGTGGTGATGCGACACGCTCCGGATGGCCAGGTCATGGAAGTCGGTGCGCGGACGCGGACGATTCCGCCGGCGTTACGACGCGCGCTTGACCATCGCGATCGCGGCTGCCGCTTCCCGGGCTGTGGGCTTCCTTTCGGCCAAGGGCATCACATCCGGCATTGGGCGCAAGGCGGGCCTACCACGCTCTCGAACCTCGCCCTGCTCTGCCGTCGGCACCACCGCGCGGTCCACGAAGAGGGCTACGAGATGGACCGCCAACCGGACGGGGAGCTGAGCTTCCGGCGCCCGGACGGCCGGCTCGTGCCTGAAGTTCCGCCTCCGGCGGCGGTGCCCCGCGATCCCGTCCACGCGCTACGAGCGCAGCACGATGCGCACGGGCTTCACCTGCACGCGCGAACGGCGATGCCTGGCTGGCTGGGAGAACGTCTGGACGTCGGATGGGCGATCGACGTGTTGCATCCGCTGGCCGCCTCCACCCAATGAAACCGATCATGTGCTGCGATTGGACCGTGCGCGCGATCGACCGCCCTGGCGCCATATCACGCCCGATCGGACGGCCGGTAGTACAGGGCGAGCCACACGGTCGGCGTGGTGGGATCGGTCCACTCCACGCGGTGGCGGGTGTGGGCGGGGATGAGCACGTGATCGCCGACGCCGAGCTCGCGCGGCTCCGGCTCGCCCTCGAAGCGTAATCGCGCGCGGCCGCGCAGCACCACCACCCACTCGTCGCGACCCTGGTCGTACCATTGACCGGGCGGAGTGACGTGGCCGGTCGAGACGATGCGCTCGAGCCTCACGCCCGGCGTCTCGAGCAGCACGTCGATCTTCTCCACCGGCCGTGTCCGCGGCACGTCGTCGAAGAGGTTGCTCATGTCAGGGTCTCGATGATCGCGCGCTCTCCTGGGCACGTCGCGATCAGCGCCGCGCGGTCGGCCAGCTCGAAGTCGGCGAAGTCGAAGCCGGGCGCGACGGTGCCGCCCATCAGCGCGTAGGCGCCGCCGTCGACGACCCGCGCGCCGTACCACACGCCGGCGGGGACGATGACTTGCGGCTCGCCGTCGCCGCCCAGCCGCACCTGGCGTGCTCCACCCGGCTCCTCCAGCAACCACAGCTCGACGGCATCGCCGGCGTAGTGGTGCCAGACCTCGTCCGACTTGATGCGGTGGAGCGCGGAGCGCTCGCCGGCGCGCAGCAGATAGTAGATGGCCGTGCTGAAGGCGCGGGGGCCGCCGAAGCGAGGCGGCAGGGCAGCGCGCTCGATCCGCTCGGACGAGCGATAGGTCTCGCGGTACCAGCCGCCCTCGGGATGGCGGATCAATCCGAGCCGCGCGATCCAGTCGTCTGCGGTGAGAGGCGCGGTCACTGCTGCTGTTGCTGCTGCGCCTGCTCCTCGGCCGCCGACGGCACGGCCGGCGCGGGGCGCCGCGCGGGCGCCGTCGCGAACACCTTCAGATCGATCGCCCGCACGTCCTCGCTGAGGCGCGGGATCGCCGTGCCGGTGACGAGCCGCGTGTAGACCTCGGCCGCGAGCGTCTCGCGTGCCGTCCCGCGATAGATGCCCTTGTTCGGCGGCACGTCGTCGTAGTGACGGCCGTGGCCGACGACGACGTAGCGCTCGTCGACGGGCCGGCCGTGCGTCGGATCGAACGCCACCCAGCCCGCCGACGGCGCGTGGAACTCGACCCAGGCGTGGCTCTGCGAGGGCTCGCGCTTCCTGTAGTCCACGTGCAGGTAGCCGCTGACGTAGCGGCAGGGGATGCCGCTCAGACGCAGCCAGCCGAGCATCAGGTGGGCGAAGTCCTGGCACACGCCCTGGCCGAGCTTGAGGAAGTCCTCGGTCGTCGAGTCGTAGCGCGTGACGTCCTTCTGGTATTCGAAACGACCCCGCAGCGCCCGGCCCATGGCGAGGACCTGCTCGTCGAGCGGGGCCCCGCGCGGCACCGCCAGCGCGCCGTGGGCGGCGCGCAGCGCCGGCGTCAGCCGCACCGGCCCGTCGAAGGCGAGGTAGTCGAGCAGCGGGTAGGGCACCTCGCCGGCTCCCGCCGGTGGGCCGAGGTCGGCGAGCGCCACCGGCGCCGGCCGGGTCTCGACGAGCGAGGTCGCCGTCACCTCGATGCGGTCGTGGAACTTGGTGATGGTGAAGTGGTGGGTGACGTTGTCGTTCCAATCGACGTACCGGTAGACGCGCGCGCGGGGGCCGACGGCGAGCGTGAACGACAGGACGGTCTGCGTCGGCGTCGTCTTCGGCTGCACGCGCAGCTCGAGGAACGACTCGCTGATGTAGCCGTCGTACTCGAACGCGAAGGCGTGCTCGACCTCCAGTCGCATGGTCAGGACACGAAGTACTGCGCGGTGAGAGCCTCGTGCGTCCGCGTCACCGTGTCCACCACGCGGTCGAGGAAGGCGGCCGACGCGCGTCGCGCCGAGCGCTCGTCGTCGTACGAGAGATCCGCGTGTAGCTTGCCGGCCAGCCGCGCCGCCGGCGAAAGCTCGCCGTCGACGGCGATGCGCTCGAGGCAATCCTTGATGGCGGCGCTCGCTGCCCGCAGCGAGCGCGGCGAGTACGGGTCGAACAGCAGGAAGGTGACGACGAGGTCGCCCTCCATGCCCGCGCCGCGCGCCCGGCGGTAGTTCTCGAGCGAGGAGACGCTGCGCAGCAGGCTCCGCCACTGCGTGTAGTAGAGGGGCTGGTCGGGGCGCGCGCCGCCGGTGAGGGCCGGCAGCTTGGCGCGCAGGATCAGCGCGGTGCGGTAGATCCGCTCGAGCGCCGCGCCGAGCTTGAAGAAGTGCCACGCCTCGTCGCGGGTGAACGTGCTCTCGATCGCGCCGATGATGCCGAACAGGCCTTTGTGCGTCGAGGCGAGCGCGTCGCGCAGGCCGGTCGCGTCGGGGCGGCGCTCGCCGTGCGCCTCCACCGCGCGAAACGTCTCGTTGATGGACATGAACACCTCGACCGTGAGCGCCTCCCGCACCGCGCGCGCGTTCTCGCGCGCCTTGCGCAGCGAGTAGTGGACGGAGTACGGGTTCTTGCCGTCCACGAAGAAGGCTTGCAGATATGGCAGGGAGAGCGGCGCGAACGCGGACACCGGGCGCGTCAGCTCGGCGGAGGGCAGGATGGCGAGGATGTCCTTCCACGCCGTCTGGGCGAGGTCCTCCGCGAAGCCCTGCGTCTCGGTCGCGAGGTCGTCGGTCACGAGCAGCAGGCGCGTGATGTTCTCCGCGCGCTCGAGATAGCGCCCCATCCAGTAGACGGCGTCGGCGACGCGGGAGAGCATCAGCCGCCGCGCCGGGGCGCGAGCACCCAGGTGTCCTTGCTGCCGCCGCCCTGGGAGGAGTTCACGACGTACGAGCCCTTGCGCAGCGCCACCCGCGTCAGACCGCCGGGCAGGACGCGCACGCCGTCGCCAAAGAGAATGAAGGGCCGCAGGTCGATGCGCCGCGGCTCGAAGCGGCCGTCGACGTAGGTCGGGTGGGTGGACAGCTCCACGAGGGGCTGCGCGATGTAGTTCGTCGGCTCCTTGCGCATGCGCGCGACGTAGGCGTCGATCTCCGTGCGCGTCGCGAACGGCCCCATGAGCACGTTGTAGCCGCCGGAATCGCCGGTGGTCTTGATCACCAGCTCGGCCGCGTGCTCGCGCATGAAGGCGAAGTCCTCGCGCCGGAAGCCGAGGTACGTCGGCACCTGCCCGAGCCGCGCCTCCTCGCCGAGGTAGTACTTGATGAGCTGCGGCATGAAGGCGTAGACGGACTTGTCGTCGGCCACGCCGGCGCCGGGAGCGTTGGCGATGGCCACGTTGCCCGCCCGGTAGGCGTTGAGCAGGCCCGGCACGCCGAGCAGGCTGTCGCGCCGGAACACGAGCGGATCGAGGAAGTCCTCGTCGATGCGGCGGTAGACGACGTCCACGCGCTGCCGTCCGCGCGTCGTGCGCATGAACACGTAGTTGTCCTCGACGAGGAGGTCGCGCCCCTCCACGAGCGTCGTCCCCATCTCGCGCGCGAGGAACGAGTGCTCGAAGAACGCCGAGTTGTGGATGCCGGGCGAGAGCACGACCGCCACCGGGCTCTCGGCGGTGCGCGGGGCCGCGTGCAGCAGCGCGTCGAGCAGGAGGTTCGGATAGTCCTTGATCGGACGCACCGGGTAGGGGCCGAACAGCTCGGGGAACACGCGCGTCATGAGGTTGCGGTTCTCGAGCACGTAGGAGACGCCGCTCGGGCAGCGGCAGTTGTCCTCCAGCACCAGGAACTCGCCGCGGTCATCGCGGATGATGTCGGTGCCGACGACGTGCGTGTAGACGCCGCGCGGCGGCCGCACGTTGAGCAGCTCGCGCTTGTACTCCTTGCGCGAGAGCAGGAGCGCGGGCGGCAGCACGTTGTCCTTGAGGCACTTCTGCTCGCCGTAGACGTCGGCGATGAAGAGGTTGAGCGCGGTGACGCGCTGGACGAGCCCTGCCTCGAGCCGTTCCCACTCGCGCGCGGTGACGACGCGCGGCACGAAGTCGAAGGGGAAGATCCGCTCGAGCCCTTCCTTCTCGCCGTAGACCGTGAACGTGATGCCCTGGTCCATGAGCGCCAGCTTCTGCAGCCGCTCGCGCCGGCTGACCTCGCCCTGCGTGAAGGACTCCAGCACGCCCACGATGCCGCGATAGTGGGCACGCGCATCGCCGTCGCGATCGAAGGCCTCGTCGAACGCGGCACCGCCGTCGCACACCCACTTCACGGCCGAGAGAATAGCATCACCGGGTGAACCGGCGAGGCCGGGCCATTCGTAGAGAGAGCGAGACCGGCGATACTGAGGGACGGCTATGGGCACGCCGGGGGGCGACCTCATCAGGGTCATGGCGGCAGGCGACCGCGATGCGTTCGCACGCTTCTACGACCGCTATGCGCCGCTCGTCTTTCCCTTCGTGCTCCGCATCGTGCGCGATCGTGCCGACGCGGCCGACGTGCTCCAGGACGTCTTCTGGGAAGCGTGGCGCGGCGCCGCCGCCTACGATTCGGCGCGCGGCACGCCGGAGGCCTGGATCATCACGCGCGCGCGGACACGCGCCATCGACCGCGTGCGCGCCGTGCGTCGGCGTGGCGAGACGTTCGTGGCACCCGTCGACGAGGCCACGGTCGGCGCCCCCACACCGCCCGGCGGCGACGCCGCGGTGCGCGCGGAGGAGCGGCAGCTCGTCGCGAGCGCTCTCGCGCAGCTCTCCCAGGCGCAGCGCGAGATCATCGAGCTCGCGTATTATTCCGGCCTCACACAACGGGAGATCGCCGAGCGGCTCGAGCAGCCGCTCGGCACCGTCAAGACGCGCATCCGCCTGGCGCTGGCGCGGCTGCGCGAGGCGGTGACGCCCACGTGAGCCACGAACCCTTCGAGACCCTGGCCGCGGTCTACGCGGCCGGTGCGCTGGACGGCGATGACCTCGCGCAGTTCGAGGCTCACCTGCCGGGCTGCGCGGAGTGCCAGGCCGCCGTCCGGGAGGCGCAGGACACGCTCGCGCGCGCGATGCTGTCGGCGCGCCCTCAGACTCCGCTTCCCGCCGTGCGCGAGGCGCTCGTGCGCCGCGTGGAACGCACGCGCGGCGCCGGCCGCCGCGCCTGGCTCACGTGGGCGGCGGCCACGGCGGTCGTCGCCGCGGTGGCCGCGGGATTCACCGCCACCTGGGTGGCCGTGCGCTACGAGGCGCGGCTCGGCCAGATGGCGCGCGAGACGGCAGCCGTCAAGGAGCGCCTCGCCCGCAACGAGGCGGCGCTGCAGGAGCAGGTCGCGCTCTATCGCGGCGCCGTCGAGCTCTTGCGCGATCCGGCCACCCGGGTCGTGGATCTGCGCGGCCAGGGCACGGCCGCGAGCGCGAGCGGGCGGATGATCTGGAACGACGCCGGCGGCGGGCATCTCTTCGTGGCCGGCCTGCCGCCCGCGCCCGCCGGCAAGACCTACGCGCTGTGGACGATCAGCGGCGGCACCCCGCGCGCGGCCGGGCTCTTCGGCGTCGACGCGAGCGGCCGGAGCGCCCACCGCATCGCGCCAGAGGTCGCCCGCGGCGCGGTCGGGGTCTTCGCCGTCACGCTGGAGCCCGAGGGCGGCACGCCGGCGCCGACGGGCCCGATCGTCCTCGCGTCGAAGTGAAAACCGGGCTTCTGCCGGTGATCGTCGCCACGGCCACGCTCGTCATCGGCTGCGGCCGCGAGGCGCCACCAGCGCTCGCTCCCGTGATGGCCGCCAAGGTCGCGGATGTCGCCGAGGTGAACACGCCCGGTGGATTTCTTGGCCTCCGTGCCCATGGGCCGCTGTCTCGCGCTCCGCTTCGACGGCTCGGGTACGCGTCTCGCCGTCATGTGCGAGCGCGAGGTGCTGCTCCTCGACGTCGCAACGCGACTGGAGACGGCGCGGGTGCCGAATCCCCATCCCGAGAACCTGACCGCGTTCGATCTGGCCGCGAATGGAACGCGGCTGCTGACCGCCGGGCACGAGGGCGAGGTAGCATTCTGGGACGCGGTGACGCTGGCGCCGATCCGCCGCATCTCGGTCAGTCGCTCGCGCCGCCCGGGGCCGCGGCCGCCTCCCGGCGTCCCGCCACCAGAGGTGTGGGCGGTCGTGGTGGCGCTCTCGCCCGATGGCTCGCGCGCCGCCGCAGTCACCATCGAGGGGACCGTCTACGTGTGGGACGTGGCGACGGGCGCCGAGCTGATCGTCGACGCCCATGCCGAGGCCAGCGGACCGCCGGCGGGCTCGCTGCGGTTCGCCGGCGACGGTCGATTGCTCGCGCCGACCGGGGACCGGCGCGGCATGCGCCTCTTCGACGTGTCGCGGAAGTCGTCACGGATCGTCGCGTCGGGAGGGAAGGCGTACCATGCCGTCGCGATCACCGACGACGCCACCGGCTTCGCGGCCATCACGTCGGACCTGGCGGGCGGAAACCTGAGCTACGGCGTCGAGATCTGGAGGCTCCCGGGCAAGCCCTCGGGGTGATCCTTCGGTTGACACCGCCGCCGCGCGCGGCATACAGTCCGTCCACACCGGACATGAGCGCGAACCGCTTCCTCGATCCGTCCTCCGCATCCGCGCGGCTCTTCGCGCAGGCGCAGCGCCTGATCCCCGGCGGCACCTCGAAGGCGAACTTCAACGTGAAGCCGCACCCGTTCTACGTCGCCTCCGGGCGCGGCTGTCGCATCACCGACCTCGACGGCGTCGAGCGCCTCGACGCCATCAACAACTTCACCGCGCTCGTCCACGGTCATGCGTTCCCACCTGTCGTGCAGGCCGTGACCGAGCAGGTCGCGCGCGGCAGTGCCTTCGCGGCCTCCACGCGCGAGGAGGTGGACCTGGCGCAGCTGCTCGTGGAGCGCGTGCCCGGCGTGGAGCGCATCCGCTTCGCCAACTCGGGGACGGAGGGCGTGATGATGGCGATCAAGGCGGCGCGCGCCTACACGGGGCGCGACCGCATCGCCAAGTTCGAGGGCGCCTACCACGGCTACTACGACGACGTGCAGGTGTCGTTCAGCTCGGGGCCGGCGGACTGGGGCCCGGAGCACGAGCCCACCAGCGTTCCGTCGAGCCGCGGCGTGCCGAAGCACCGCGTGGCGGAGACGCTGGTGTTGCCGTGGAACGACCGCGACGCCGTCGAGCGGCTGCTCACGCGCCACGCGCCGGAGATCGCCGCCGTCGTGGTGGATCCGCTCAGCAATCGCATGGGATTCATTCCCCCCGCGCCGGGCTTCCTCGACCACGTTCGCCGCGTGACCCGCGCGCTCGGCATCCTCGTCATCTTCGACGAGGTGATCTCCTTCCGCGTGGCGGCGGGCGGCGCGCAGTCGCGCTACGGCGGCGATCCCGATCTGACCGCGTTCGGCAAGATCATCGGCGGCGGCTTCCCCGTCGGCGCCACCGGCGGCAAGGCGGAGGTCATGGCCGTCTTCGATCCCGGCTCATCCAACGCGATCGCCTCCGGCGGCACCTTCACCGCCAACCCGGTGTCGATGGTGGCCGGCCTCGCCACGCTGCGCGCGCTCGACGCCGCGACATACGAGCGGCTCGAGCGCATGGGCGCCGATCTCCGCGCGCGGCTCGGCGAGAGGCTGCGCGAGCACGGCGTCGACGGACACATCACCGGGGACGCCTCGCTGTTCCGCTTCGTGATGACGTCGAAGCCGCCGCGGACCTACCGCGACACCGTGGAGCCGGCGGCGAGCGAGCGGATGGGACGCCTGTTCATGCACCTGCTCGACGCGGGCGTCCTCGTGAACACCAACGGTCTCGCCTGCCTCAGCACGCCGATGGGCGACGCCGAGCTCGCGGAGATCGTGCAGGCCTTCGACCAGGCGCTCTGGCAGCTTCGCCGCGCGCGCTGACGCGCGGCACGCAGAGGAGCATCAGTCGTCGCTCCGCGATTGACGATCGGTGACCGGCAGGCGGCGTGCACCCACCCAGCGGCGCTCGAACCATGCTTCATCTAGCCGCGCGACCTTCACGGCGTCGCCGCTCTTGCTTGCGTGCACGAACCGGCCATCGCCGATATAGATGCCGCTGTGATTGAGGCGGTCGAAGAAGACTATGTCGCCCGGCGCGAGCTCCTTACGCGCCACCGGTGTCCCGAGCCTGTACTGCTTCGCCGTGCCATGAGGGAGTGACACGCCCGCGCGGCCGTACACGTACATCACGAAACCGGAGCAGTCGAAGCCTCGAGGATCGGCACCGCCCCAGCGATACGGTGCGCCGACCAGCGCCAACGCCAAAGGCACCACCCGCGACGCCCTCCCGACCGACCGGCGCTCGTTCTCGCTGACCTTGCTGTTGGGCTGTTGCTGACCGCGTGGCGTCCGGGCCGGCGCGCCCACTTCGGTGTTTCGCGGCGCGGAGAATGCGGGCTGAGCGGCAGGGACGATGGGCGCCGTTGGACTCGGCTCACCGGTCGAGCGACATCCCACGACGACCAGTGACAAGCTGCAAAGCCCGGCGGCCAAAACGATTGCCCGAGTCGACATGGCTCTGAAGTGCCGACCGCAAAGACAGTGCCGAGACCCCACCTGTCACCGCTCCGACACGAATCGCCGGTCTCACCATACGTTGCGTTGGCCCGCGCGATGACGCCGTGGCATCCAGGTCGCTGAGGAGTGTCAGCCTGACTCGAACGAATACGACGGGCGCGTCGCCATCCGGGAGACCTCTGCGAAGGCGGTTGGACGCCAAAGGACAGATCGTTGCGACAGACGTCCGCGGTTGACACACCTCCGGCGGGCGGCATACAGTCCGCCCACGCTCGCGCCGGCGGCGATGCATGGCTCGCCGCGCAGACCAGGGCGCGGCAGGCAGGGGGAGCACGTCATGAGACACGGAATGCTCCGTATCGCCACCGTCCTCGGCCTCGTCGGCCTCGCCACCATGTGGAACCCCGCGCCCGTAGGCGCCGCCGACGAGGTGCGCATCGGCGTCGTGTCGCCGATGACCGGTCCCACCGCCAAGTTCGGCCAGGCGCAGAAGAACGCGCTCACCATGGCCGCGGACGACGTCAACGCCGCGGGCGGGATCAAGTCGCTGGGCGGCGCCAAGATCAAGCTCGTCTTCGGCGACACCCGCGGCGAGGCCGACACCGGGGTCACCGAGACGGAGCGGCTCATCACGCGCGAGAAGGTCCACGCGCTCATCGGCGCCTTCCAGAGCGGGGTGGGCTTCCCGTCCTCGGCGATGGCCGAGCGGCACCAGGTGCCGTGGCTGACGTTCGGGACATTCGACAAGATCACCGAGCGCGGCTTCAAGTACGTCTTCCGCGCCCACGCCAACGACACCATCAAGGCGCGCACGCTGATCGAGGGCCTGGTGGCGCTGGGCAAGCGCGCGTCCCCGCCCATCGGGAGCGCGGTGATCCTCGCGGAGAACACCGAGTGGGGCAAGTCGGTGAGCGACAAGCAGCGCGGCTTTCTCGAGAGGGCGGGCGTGAAGGTCCACTTCGTGGAGAACTACCCGTACGCCGCGCCCGACCTCACGTCGCTCATCGTCAAGGCCAAGGGTGTGAAGCCCGATCTCGTCGTGGCCGACTCCTACCTGGGCGACGCGCTGCTCATCACCCGGCAGATGCACGAGCAGGAGCTGCGTCCCGTCGCCTACGCGGCCGGCGGCGGCGGCCACGTGCAGCCGGACTTCCTCAAGAACATGGCGAAGCTGTCGGACGGCATCCTGGCCGCCACCATGTGGGATGCCGCGGTCGGCAAGGCGGTGCCGTGGATCGCGAAGGAGAACGAGCGCCACGTGGCGAAGTTCGGCGCGCCGTTCACGGAGGACTCGGCGGGCTACTACCAGGCGTTCCAGATCATCGTGGACGCGCTCGAGCGCGCGAAGACGACGTCGGCCAGGGAGCTGCGTGACGCGATCGCCGCCACCAGCATCACCGACGTGAACCACAAGGTGATGTTCCTGCCCTACAAGGCCCTCCGCTTCGACGACACCGGGCAGAACCCGTTCGCGACGGCGATGGTCGTGCAGATCCAGGGCGGCAAGTTCCGTCTGCTCTACCCGGAGAGCATCGCCGAGCCCGACGCCAGGGTCGTGTGGCCGTACCTGGCCACCACGCGGTGAGCGCGCGCGCGGGCGCTTGAGGGGGCTGGCTCAGGCAGTCACCAGCGGCCTGCTCATCGGCGCGGTCTACGGGTTGATCGCGCTGGGGCTGAACATCGTGTTCGGCACCATGCGCGTCGTCAACTTCGCGCAGGGGACGCTCCTCATGGCCGGGATGTTCATGACCTACTGGCTGTGGGAGCTGGGCGGCGTGCATCCTTATATATCGCCGCTGGTGACGGCGCCGCTCCTCTTCGGGCTCGGGTTCGCCGTCCAGCATCTCTTCGTCTCGCCGCTCCTCGCCCGCGAGCGGGCGCGCGAGCCCATGAGCGTTCTTCTCCTCACGCTCGGCCTCGCCCTCGTGCTGGAGAACGTCGCGCTCCTCTTCTTCAGCGCTGACTTCAAGACCGTCACCACCGACGTCTCGATGCAGACGTTCAAGATCGCCGGGCTGATCGTGAGCGTGCCGCGGCTCGTGGGCCTGGGCGCCATGGTCGCCACGAGCCTCGTCCTCTATCTCTTCTTCATGCACACCGATCTCGGCCGCGCCGTGCGCGCCACGGGCCAGGACCGCGAAGTGGCGCGCCTCATGGGCATCAACGACTTCCGCATCTACGGGGTCGCCTACGGGCTGAGCGCGGCCATGATGGGCATCGCCGCCGCCGTCCTGGTGCCGTTCTTCTACATCCACCCCGGCGTGGGCACGTCGTTTCTCCTCAAGGCCTTCGTCATCGTGGTGCTCGGCGGCCTGGGCAGCATGCCCGGCGCGGCCCTCGGCGGCCTGCTCGTCGGCGTGATCGAGGGCGCGGTGGCCCTCTGGGTGCAGGCCGCCGTCGCGCAGATCGTCCTCTTCGCGGTCTTCGTGGCCATCCTGTTCGTCCGTCCCGCGGGATTGCTGGGGGTGGAGCGCCGGTGACACGGCTCTCGGCGTCCGTGGGGCTCGCGCTCCTGTCCATCGTCGGCGCCGCGCTCGTTCCCGTCGCGACGCGCGCGCTCATCGGCGACGACGACTACTGGCTCCAGGTGTTGATCTGGGTGATGTTCTTCGCCTACCTCAGCGCGGCGTGGAACCTGATCGGCGGCTTCGGGGGCCAGTACTCGATCGGCCACGCCGGATTGCTCGGCATCGGCGCCTACACCTCGTCGCTGCTCTACGTCCACGCGGGCGTCAGTCCGTGGCTGGGCATGCTGGCGGGCGGATGCCTCGCCGCCGTCGTGGGCGGCGCGATCGGCTATCCGTGCTTCCGGCTGCGCGGCGCCTTCTTCTCGCTGGTGACCATCGCCTTCGCGGAGATGCTGCGCGTGGGCACCGAGCTGACCGACTCGCTGTTCGGCCTGCCCATCAACGGCGTGCGCGGGTTCCTGCTGCCCGTGGCCGGGAGCCGTCCCGCCGACTTCCAGTTCGTGGGCAAGCGCGGCTACTACTACGTGATGCTCGGCCTGCTGGTGATCATCCTCACCGTCGGCTGGCTCGTGAAGCGCTCGCGCCTCGGCTACTACCTGGCCGCGATCCGCGACGACGAGGACGCCGCCGCCGCCCTCGGCGTCCACCCCGCGCGCGCCAAGCTGCTGGCCATGGTGCTGAGCAGCTTCTTCACCGCCGTCGGCGGCACGTTCTACGCGCAGCTGATCGGCTTCATCACGCCCACGCGGACGATGAGCCTGGACTTCTCCGTGCAGATGGTGGTGATGCCGGTGCTCGGCGGCATCGGCACCGTGCTCGGCCCGCTGTGGGGCGCCCTCGTGCTGGTGCCGATCGGCGAGGTGACGCGCGCGCTGTGGGGCGGGAGCCTGCAGGGCGTGCACCTGATCATCTACGGCGCCCTGCTCATGCTCGTCATCCTCAAGTGGCCGCAGGGCATCGATCCATGGCTCCGTGGTCTCGTCGCACGCCGCCGAGAAACGCCGGTCGCCGCGCAGCCGGCCCTCGCGGATGCTCCGGTCGTTGCGGCGCGCGCGTCGCCGGACGGCGGCGAGGCGCTGCTCCGCGTGGACGGCCTGAGCCGCAGCTTTGGCGGCGCCGTGGGCGTGCGCGACCTCGCCTTCGAGGTGGCGCCCGGCGAGGTCGTCGGCATCATCGGCGCCAACGGCGCCGGCAAGACGACCGTGTTCAACCTGATCACGGGGGCGCTCGCCGCCGACGGCGGCGACGTCTGGTTCGCCGGCCGTCGGCTCGGTCGCGAGACTCCCGACGCGCGCAGCCGTCTGGGGATCGCGCGGACGTTCCAGATCGTGCGCCCGTTCATCGGCCTCACCGCGCTCGAAAACGTGATGGTCGCCGCGCTGCCGCGCGCCGCCAGCGTCGCGGAGGCGCGCCGGGAGGCGGGGCGCTGGCTGGCTTTCGCCGGCCTCGCGCATCGCGCCGGCGTCATCGCGAGCGGGCTGAGCACGGGCGAGCGCAAGCGCCTGGAGCTGGCGCGCGCGCTCGCGACCCGGCCGCGGCTCTTGCTCCTGGACGAGGTGACGGGCGGCGTGGACCAGCGCAGCCTTCCTGGTCTCGTGCGCCTCATGCAGGGGATCCGCGCGGAGGGCCTCACGCTGCTCGTCATCGAGCACAACCTGCGCGTGGTGACGGCGCTCGCCGACCGTCTCGTCGTCCTGCACCTCGGCGAGAAGATCCGCGAGGGCCCGCCGCAGGCGGTGGTGACCGATCCCGCCGTCGTGGATGTTTACGTCGGAGCGACGGTTGCTCGCGGTTGAGAACCTCGCCGTGGACTACGGCGGCTACGTCGCCCTCTCCGGCGTGTCGCTCGAGGTGCGCACGGGCGAGATCGTCTGCCTCATGGGCGCCAACGGCTCGGGCAAGAGCTCGCTGCTCAACGCCGTCTCCGGCCTCGTCCGCCCCGCCGCGGGCACGGTCGTCTTCGAGGGACGCTCGCTCACCGACGTGCCGACGTACCGCCGGCTGGGCCTCGGCCTCGCCCACGTCCTGGAGCGCCGCCGCCTCTTCCCGTACATGACCGTGCTCGAGAACCTCCTGCTCGGCAGCTATCTCCCCGCCGCCCGCGCGCGCCGCGGCGAGGCGCTCGAGCAGGTCTTTCGGACGTTCCCGGAGCTGCGCGCCCGGCGCCAGCAGCTCGCCCACACCCTGTCGGGCGGCGAGCAGCAGATGGTCGCCATCGCGCGCGCCCTGATGAGCACCCCGCGCTTCCTGATGCTCGACGAGCCGTTCCTCGGCCTGTCGCCGCGCCTCGTGGCCGAGGTGGCGGAGACGATCCTGCGCCTCAACGCCGACGGCATGACCGTGCTCTTCACCGAGCAGGCCATCCACCAGTCCCTCATCACCTCGCATCGCGGCTACATCCTGGAGTCCGGCCGCCTCGTCCTGAGCGGGACGAGCGCCGAGCTGCTCGGAAACGAGATGCTGCAGCGCGTGTACATGGGGCTCGACCTGGAGGCGTCGTGAGCTCGGCTGCGATCGGAAGCGAAAGCGCAGCCCTGCCTGAAACACGGGTTCGAATTCTGAGTCGGCTTGAAAAGTCAGTAGTTCAGTCGGAAATCGAAGGTAAGGGTCGAGGAGCAGAATCGGTTTGTTGCGGCTCCGGTGCGCGCGCCGGCTCGTTTGACGGTGCCTTTGTTGCCCATTACGATCACAGTCGGCCAACAGGCGATCGCCCCGGCCTCGGAGGAGAGATACGATGTCGAACGCGATAATCAACCCTCTCTCAGCGGCCAAGCCGCCCTCACACTGAGCGCCCGAAGACTGCGCCTCGCGTGACGAGGCAAAGGGCGTGTTTGTCGACGGCACGGATTGGTTCCTATCCGCGAGTGTCGACCGTCGCACGGTCCTCAAGGGGGCGAGCAGCGCAGCGCTCGGACTACTCGCTTCGGCCTGCGGATCATCCAGCCTTACCACGTCTCCTTCCGCGGGCAGAGGCGAGAGTGCGTCGGAGACGAGTACGGCCCCCGTGCGACCGGCGGCGGCAGCCGGCGCCGCAAAAACCCGCGAAACAGTCTACGTCTTCAACGTCGGGTCGAAGGATGTCACGCTGATCGACGCCGCCAATCGCCAGGTGCGCGAGACTCGACCGCTCGGCGCCTCGGTGCGCTGGTTGTCCAACGAGCAGACGTACTGGGACGGGGCACGTATCTGGACCTACGATTTTCCCAACGATCAGGTCCAGGCAATCGCTATCGATCCAAGGCAGGTGGCCATCACCAAGACGATCGCCGGGCTCGGCAAGGGGCCCGGCCACAGTCTGGTCGTGCTGCCCGATAAGAGGAAGGCCGCGGTCAACGTCGCGGGCGACAATCTCATCGCGTTCCTCGACCTCGAGCACGGCAGCGTGGACTCCACGCTGCAGACCGGCGCATTCCCCTGAGACCTTCACCTGACGCCGGACGGTCGGTTCGGCTTCACACCGGAACGCGAGGCGGACACGGTCTCGAAAATCGACATGACGAGCCGAAGACTGGTCAAGACAGTTTCGTTCCCTGCTCGCAGCAAGCCGCACATGTTGCGCGTGTCTCCCGATGGGAAGGAAGTGTGGGTGCAGACCGCCGATGCGAACACGAACGTGGTTCTCGACGCCTCCGACCTGGCGGTGCTTTCAACGCAGCCGACCGGAAAGCAACCGGTAACCAACGCGTGGACCCGCGATCGGCGCTACGCGGTCGTTACCAATGGCCAGGACACCTTCGCCCAAATCTTCGATGCGCGGACCTTCAAGGAAGTGAAGCGCCTGACGATCGGTCAGGGCGGCTCCAACATTGGGTTCAGTAGGGACGGCAAGACGGCCTTCATTGCGGTGCGCGGTACGAACGACGTCGCCGTGATCGACATCGAGAAGCTGGCGCTGGCGAGCCGGATCAGGGCAGGAACTGAGCCTCAGGGCCTAATTGTTCGCTGACTGATTGCCGGGGTGAAAGGGGCGTGGCCCACGTTGAGGATGGCTTCGAAGACTGACGCTTAAGGCAATTTAGCTTCACAAGAGCCGTCGTGTACCGGACCGCGACGGTAGCGGGCAATGAAATCATGCACTTGAATTATGCAAGTTCGATCAAGTCTCGTTGGGGCCACCACTTACAGGCGTGTTATTTGTCCCGACGATCGCATCCCCACCGATGAGCCGATAGACGGTCAACGAGCACTGGTTCACGAGCTGTCGTTTGCCCGCCAGACGCTCGAAACCTGGCGCCTCGACTACAATGCCGTCGCGCGGCGACGACGTGGACCGCATCGTGGGGCCCGAGCCGGGGGCGGCCGCGTTTGGGATGTCCATCTGGCTACCCACCCATCTGCAAGCTGTCCATCTGGCTACCCACCCATCTGCAATCTGTTTAACAGAGTGTGCAATCCGCGCGTACGGCTTGTCTTCCTAAATCCTCGCGTGCGTTGACCTCGATCTGTGGCACGGGAAATGCCCTCTACCACAACCAATTAGAGTGATCACCCAGCTCCCCGGCGGCGTCGAGCGCTGGTGTACCGTGCGAGAGGCGGCGAGCCTCTGCCACCGCGCCGAGGCACCATCCGAAATCTTCTCTCGAAGTACGAGCTGCCACGACGGCTCGTCCGGGGCCCTGGCAGGAACCCGAGAAGGATCGCCCTGCGCTCCCCGTCGACCATCCTCTGCAGCGTCTCACCCTCCGCCCCTGACTCGGCAGAATGCCGACCCTTCACACTGAAGCTTCACACCGGACTATCACACCCGCCCGTCACTCTGGGCTGACACCGTTCCCCTTTGCGCGAGCGTCACGCACCCGGCATATTGCGTGGCACCAAACAGGGGGGCTGGCTCACATGCCACAAACGCGAGAACAACGATCTCTGACACGAGAGAGCCCCCGGCGGGCTGTCCCTCGGAGCGTTTCATTTACGGGCCGGCCGCGCGTGAGCGCCCAGCCGCTCGAAGTCTCTTCTTCGTCGAGAGGAGGTGGTACTTGTGACCTAGGTATATTCACGCCGCACTTGTGTTGAGTCAGTCCTTTCATTACTTCCAACCTAAGGGATAGGGAGAATCAATTATGGAGAAGAAGGACAAACTCGAGCTTGTGATCGAGCAACTGGAAGAGCGCATCGCCCCCGGTGTTGTCCATCCCACCAATGGGAACAATGGGTGGGGCAACGGCGCGGAGGGTACGAACCCCGGCAGCGACAACGGTCTCACGGCAGATTCAAAGAGTACTGAGACGGCAACGGCAGTCGACGGTCCGAACAGCGGCACGCCGAACTCCACAACGCGTTAGATCTGGGCCAGCGGGCGGGCGGGGCAACCCGCCCGCCCGCTCGACGCCGAGGGGCCAGGGGTTCTAGCCCTGGCGCTTGGCGCGTACCCTTTAATGCAATAGCGAGGAGGCACTACTGAGCCCCGCACTCGTGGCATTCACGACGCTGGGCTGGCATTGCCACCTCAGGAGAGGTCACTGGGGCCTCAGGAGTCTCGCTCCCTTGGTGAGAAGTCCATGTCTACTGTAGTGACACAAGAGCTGCCCAAGCTCCGGAGCGATCTCGTGATCAGCCGGCAGGGTGGCGCGGTCGTCCTGAAGGATCCGGCGACCGGCCGCTTCTTCCGTTTCGGCGAAGCCGAACACTTCATCACGAGCCAGCTTGACGGCACCACTCCGATCGCAGTGGTCCGCCAGCGGGCCGGGGAGGAATTCGGGTCGCTACCCGAGCCGGGGATGGTCGAAGGGTTCGTCGGGTCGCTCAGGCGGCTCGGGCTGCTCGAGACCGACGACGCTGCGCTTGAGCGTCCGGCCGCCCGGCGCCGACGGACTCGTGGAGGCCCACTGTACCTGAGGTTCAGCGCCTTCGATCCCGACCGCCTCCTGGACCGGCTGGTCGACAAGGTCGCCTTCTGCTTCACCCCGGCCTTCCTCGTGTTCTCCGTCGCGGTCATTGTGCTCGGGTTCGGCATCGCTGTGGCGGAATGGGGTGACATCACCAGAGACCTAAGGCGCCTGTGGCGTGTCGAGATGGTCCTGGTGGCGTGGCTTGTCACTTTCATGGTCTCTGCCTCGCACGAGTTCGCGCATGGCTTCACCTGCAAGCGGTTCGGGGGCCACGTTCATGAGATGGGGTTCCTGCTCATCTACTTTCAGCCTGCCTTCTACTGCAACGTGAGCGATGCCTGGCTCATCGCGGAGAAGTCCAAGCGCCTCTGGGTGACCATCTCCGGGCCTTACTTGGAGATTTTCCTCTGGGCCCTGGCAGTCATCATTTGGCGTGTCACGGAGCCGGGCACCTGGCCCAGCGCTGTCGCGCTGGTGGTGGTCGCCACGTCCGCTCTCAGGCTCTTCATCAACCTCAACCCCCTGATCAAGCTCGACGGCTACTACCTGCTGAGCGACGCCCTCGGGATCCACAACCTCCGCGCGCGCGCGTTCGGCTATCTCAAGCGCCGCCTTTCCGCTCTGGTGGCGTCACCGAGCCGGACGCCGGAGGAGCCGACGCCCCGGGAGAGACGGGTCTATCTCGCGTACGGCCTCCTGGCCGGCGGCTACTCCGCGTGGCTCCTCGGCTGGGTGGCGTTGATGGTGGGCGGCTATCTGACCGAGCGCTACCAGGGCGCCGGGGCGATCGCCTACGCCGGTCTGCTCGGGCTCGCGTTCCAGAATCCACTGCAGCGCTGGGCGGCCAGACCCGGGTTCCGAGCGTGGCGCGAGCGCGTGAGCCCGCGCTGGGTCCCGATCGATGGACGGGTGCGGGTTGTCCTGCTCTTCGCCCTCGTCCTGGCCGCGCTCTTTCTCGTGCCGTGGGAGCTCACGGTCTCGGGCGAGTTCGCGGTTGCCCCGCGCCACAACGCGGACGTGCGCGCCGAGGTCGACGGAATCATCGCTGAGGTCTACGTCGACGAGGGCCAGCGGGTCGCCGCAGGCGAACTGGTCGCCCGACTCGCGGATCGAGACTATCGCGCCGAGCTCAGGGCCGTCGAGGCGCAGAGCGACGAGATTCGTGCCCGGCTCAAAATGCTGCGAGCAGGGCCACGGGTGGAGGAGCGGCGTGTGGCCATTCAGAATCTCGAGACCGCCGAGACCCGGCGCGAGCACGCCCGCCGCCGGCTCGAGGAGGCGGAACGGATGCAGGCCGCCCGCCTTGCCAAGGCGACGGCTGACGTCGCAGTGGCCGAAGAGCGGCTGCGGTACGCTCGCAACGATCTCGTGCGATCCCGGGCTCTCTTCGAGGGCGAGCTGGTCTCCCGGCGAGCACTCGAGGAATCCCAGGAGCGGGCGGCGGTCGGCGACAAGGAGCTGGCCGCTGCCCGGGCCGAGGTCGCGGCCGTGTCGGCCGGCGATCTGGCGTTGACCGGCGATCTCGCTGGGTTCCGCAAGGAGCTGGCCGTGGCCCAGAAGGAAATGGAGGAAGCCCGGGCCCGGCTCCGGCTGCTCGAGGCCGGGAGCCGGCCCGAGGAGATCGAGGGCGCCGAGGCAACGCTGGCGCGACTCCTTAGCCAGCGGAGCCACCTCGAGGAACAGCTCCGGCTCGTCACAGTACGGAGCGCCGTTGACGGCGTCGTGACAACGCCAAAGCCCCGCGAACGGGTCGGACAGTACATGAAGAAGGGTGACCTCATCGTCGAGGTGCACGAGTTCACCACGGTCAGAGTGGAGATCGCCGTCCCAGAGCGGGAGATCGGCGACGTGAAGGTAGGTCAGCCGGTGATCGTCAAGGCCCGGGCCTTTCCCGAGCGCCCCTCGGAGGGCCGCGTGACCGCGATTGCGCCGGTTGCCGTGAAGGACGAGGAGGCCTGGCGGGGCAAGGTGTTCAGGGTGACGACCGCCGTCGACAACCCCGATCTCCTCCTGAGGCCCGATATGACGGGGACCGCCAAGATCTATTGTGGGCAGCGTCGGCTGTTCGACGTCCTCAGCAGAAGATTGGCCCGGTACGTGCGAGTGGAGTTCTGGTCTTGGTGGTAACGTGGATTTTCTTCAGCTTGAGGCCTCCTGCTTGGAATCCGGGGGGACCGCCGGGTTGTTGCCCTTAAGCGAGGGCAGTAGCGCGACGAAGGTCATGCTTCTGTGAGCGGGAAAGGCCGGCCAAACTTGCCGGGGAATAGAGAGGGACCTCTCGGGATGGCCTTAAGTGTTTCGGATAACGCGTGCAGGTCATGGGCCGACAGATTGGCCATGGGGACATGCAAGGGATCGCCCACATCCACAATGCGAAACCATGGAGCCGTGCCCATTGCGTAAGGAAGATAAAAACGCAAATTCGTTCGCTGGGAGAGATCACGAAGACGGCTTTCGCTTATACCCGATTCCTCGACGGGTTGAAAAAGGTCCCAGATGGGCATATACCATGCCCAGAGCCGCGTGAAGTTAAAGAGATTTTCCGTTTCATCGCGAAAGCCTGCAGATTTTTTGCCTGAGTGAACCAATCGAGCACAGAGCACGAGAGGTTTTCGTTTTCCTCGTAGCCGTTTCGTCAGAAGGTCGACGGACTCATCCGTGATAGCGGAATCCGCTGTGCAGGCGACTGCTGCATCATCGGTTTCGAAAAGATAGCAGTTCCAGAATGTCTTGAGGGAGGACGGCATTTCTGCTAAAAAGGGGAACGCTGTCGCACGGATGTCACCGATCGTTATCGTCTCCCCGTGCTTCAGGCGGATTACCTTCCGCCTTCGGCCCAGAACGTTGTGGATGACCGCCAAAAGATCAACCTCCCACATGTGATCCGGGTGGCAGTCCGGCACAACAATGGGGATATGCTCGGGCAACATCATGAGAACTCCCAAGTTGCAATGATCAATGTCCTGATGAGTGACAAAGACAGCATCCAACGGCGGAAGCTGTGCTGGTGATAGCTGGGTCAGCTGCGGGCCGTATGGTTCAAAGAAAAAACGATCCCCGAAGGTGTCTGAAAAGGACGACTTCAAATCCCTTTCTGTCCACTTGATATGCGGTCGAAGAAATGGATCAACACAAACCGATGATCGAGAGGTTTGAAAGAGGATACAGGCGTGTCCCAACCAAGTGAGGCGGTCCTTCTTCCCCTCCAACAGGCTTTGACAGACGATCTGCGCCGATGGGTCGATCTCTTCGATCAATTCAAGGTTGCGGAGACCCTCAATCACTGGTGAAAGATCCACGTCGCACTGCTCAAGAAGTCGCGAGAGCGCCTTTTCTGAGACTCCCTGTGAAAGCTTTGAAATGATGTGGGAAACCTCCGGCGAGTAGCGTCCTGCAGGGATACCAGGACTCTCGGTGCGACGGTGGAGACCGTCCAGGAAGTTGATCCTCAAGCGGTCCTTGGTAAATACGATTCTGTCGCGAGCGCTTGGAATTTCCGTTACACGGGGTTCTCCACTTGTGTCGATCTTCACCAGTTCCGAGCACGGCAATTGTGCGAGGAATTTTTCAAGGTGGAAAAGTGCTTCCGATTGGGAGTGACTTTTTCGAAGGTTCTCTAACAGGCCATTAAGATAATCGACCATCCCCTCTAAATACGTCAAGCGTCTCGGATCGAACTGGCTGTTTTGAGGTGTTAGCGGAGCGCGGCCGATCGAGAGTTCAGGGACCGTGAAAAGGGATAGCCGGAGGTGTCTATTCCTTTTCACGGGAGATTACAAGCGGTAGCCCCGACTACGTGGCGCACGCGGACCTCCTTGCCATCGCGTCTTGCCATGCGAGGCGCGCCCGATGGTATCAGAACGTCGATTGACTCGGGGCGCGGTCGGCGGTCCTGTCCCGCGAGTTCAGCGAGCATCGGCAGGACGGTGTCGACGAACGCCGCCTGCTCGGCCGCGCCGAGCCGGAGACCTCGTTGTCGCGATCGTCGAGCCTGGCCGGGCGCCTTCCCAAGAATTCGTGGGTCAAGATCAGCCAGATTCGTATCCTCATCGCTCAGCGCCCCGCCGCGTGCTGGGGGTCGAGCCAGTCGCGCAGCCCGTCGGCGAGCATGTTGAATCCGAGAACCGCGAGCATGACCGCGAGGCCGGGGAAGGCGACCATCCACGGAGCCTGGACCATGAAGCCGCGGCCGTCGGCCAGCATCAGGCCGAGCGACGGCGTGGGCGGGCGGACACCGACGCCGAGAAAGGACAGCGCCGCTTCGATCAGGATCCCGATCGCCATCAACACCGAGGCCTGGACCAGCATCGGCGCCGCCGCATTGGGCAGGATGTGGGTCAGCACGAGGCGCGGCACGGTGGCGCCGAGCGCCCGGGCGCCGTCGACGTACACCTCGATCTTGGTGGCGAGAACCGCCGCCCGCGCCACGCGGGCCATGACGGGGGTGTAGACCACGGCCAGCGCGACGGAGAGCAGGAGCGCGCCGGTCCCGAAGACGCTCATGAGCGCGATCGCGAGGAGGACGGCGGGGAAGGCCATCAGCACATCGAGCGGTCGCATGATGAGCTGGTCGGGCAGGCCCTCGGCGTAGCCGGCGACGAGACCGAGCGGTCCACCGACCAGGACGGCCAGCAGCGCCGACGTCACCGCCACGCCGAGCGAAACGCGATACGCGTGGATGACGCGGCTGAGCAGGCTGCGCCCGAGGTCGTCACGGCCGAACGGCTCGGCCGCGGTGGGCCCGCGCAGGGCGAAGTCCTTCGAGATATCCGTGGGACTGCCGAGCGGCAGCATCGGCGCGAGCAGGGCGGCAAGGGCCAGCACGCCCACGATTCCAAGACCCACCAATGGTAGCCACGCGCGCCTCACCGGCGCCGCACCCGCGGGTCGATGACGCCGTAGAGAATGTCGGTCGCCAGGTTGACCAGCATGAACATCGCTCCGATGACGAGCACCGTGCTCTGCACCACGGGATAGTTGCGCTCGAGCACGGCATCGAGCGTCATGCGACCGATGCCCGGCAGCGTGAAGATCATCTCCACGACGATCGCGCCGCCCAGCATGTAGCCGATCTGTAGCCCGAGCACCGTCACGATCGGAATCGCGGCGTTGGGCAGGACGTGGCGGAAGAGGACGGCATGCTCGGCCAGACCCTTGGCTCGGGCACACTGCACGAACCCGCGCTGCGCGACGTCGAGCACCGCGGCGCGGCTCAGCCGTCCCAGCACGGCGGCGCGGCTCAGCGCGAGCGTCAGCGCGGGCAACACGAGGTGCTGCAGATTCTCGAAGAGACTCTCGCCGATCGGGACGAAGCCACCGGAGGGCAGCACCCCGGCGCCCAGCGAGAGACCCAGCATCAGCATGATGCCGAGCCAGAAGTCGGGGATCGAGACCCCGACGAGGCCGATGGCGAGCGTGGCGCGGTCGGCGAGCCCGCGACGCCGGGCGCCGCCCAGCAGGCCGAGCGGGATGCCGATGAGCGCGGCGCCGGCGGAGGCCAGCACAGTCAGCTCGACCGTGACGGGGAGGCGATCGAGGATCATCCGACCGATGGGCTCGTTCTGCCGGAAGTCCAGCCCGAAGTCGCCCCGCACGAGCCCGGCGAGCCAGCGCGCGTACTGCGCCGGCAGCGGCTCGTCGAGGTGAAACGCTTCGCGCAGGGCCCGCACGCCCTCCGGTGTCGCCTTGTAGCCGAGGACGACCACCGCCGGATCGCCCGGCACGAACCGCATGAGTCCGAACACCAGGACGCTCATGCCCAGGAGCAGCGGGATGGCGAGGGCCAGCCGTCGGGCCGCGTAGATCCAGGGCGACGCCATCGCCCCTCAGGCGATCCAGCTATCCTCGAATCGCAGCTCCAGCGACGGCAGCGGCGCCGAGCCGTGGATGTTCGGCTTCATCCAGTAGCGCTGGATCTCGTTGCTGAAGACGATCAGCGAGCCTTCCTCCTGGAACCAGCGGACGAGCTCGGGGTACATCTTCTTGCGGGCGGCGGGGCTGGTCGTGAACCGGAACGCGTCGATGCGCTTGTCGGCCTCCTCGGATTTGAAGCCCGAGAAGTTCCACGGCGACGTGGAGTGCTGCAGCGGGGAGTAGAACATGTCCGGATCGACCGTCACGCTCCACCACGCGGCGGCGATGTCGAACTTCTTGCCGACGAGCGCCTCGAAGTACTGACCCGACTCCAGCGGCTGCACGTCGAGCGCGATGCCGACCTTCTTGAGCTGCTCGCGAAGGATCTCGCCCGTCTTGACCAGCACCGGCACCTGGGACTTCACGAGGTAGGTGAGCGTGAGGCCAGCGCCGGCGCCGGCCTCGCTGAGCAGCTGCCGGGCGCGGGCGACGTCGGGCCCGGTCTTGTGGGCGTTCACGCCGGTCGCCCACGGGCTCGGTTCCGGCGTGGGCTCCGCCGTCGGCACGTGGCTGCCGAAGTAGACGAGCTTGACGATCTCCGTGCGGTCGATGGCCCAGGCGATGGCCTGACGCAGGCGCCGATCGCTGAAGGGCGGCTTGCTCGCGTTGAGCATGAGGAAGAAGGGCAGGTAGGGCCTGCCCGACGAGGCCTTGGGGTCGCGGCCGCGCTCCAGCTCGGAGATGCGCTGCGGCGGCACGGTCTGGATCCAGTTGAACCGGCCGGTCTGCAACCCCGTGAGCCGCACCGTGTCGTCGGCGGGGGCGTAGAAGACGATGCGATCGATGTAGGGACGCCCGGGGCGAAAGTACTTGTCCCAGCGCTCGAGGGTGACGTGATCGTCCTTCACCCACTCGACGAATCGATAGGGTCCGGTCCCGATCGGAAACAGCTTGGGATCTTTCTCCTTGAGGGCCTTCTCGTTCACGATCTCGGTGGCCTGGGTGAGCATCGCCAGCAGCGGCCCGAACGGCCGCGCCAGGTGGAAACGGACCTGATGCTGTCCGACGGCCTCCACGCCCTCCACCGGTGAGAAGAAGATGCGCATGGGCAGCTTGTTCTTCGCGTCCAGCAGACGCGTGAACGTGAAGACGACGTCCTGGGCCGTGAACGGCTCGCCGTTGTGGAAGACGGCGTTGTCCACGAGGTCGAAGAGCCAGGTCTTGTCGTTCTCCTGCTTCCACGATTTCGCGAGCCCGGGGATGAACTGGCCGGCCTCGTCCACGTAGGCCAGCTTGTTGTAGACGTTCTGGTAGATCTGCAGTGACGAGTAGAGCTGGGCGTAGCCCGGATCCATGTTCACGGGTTTGTCGACGGTGGCGACCCGGAGGATGCCGCCACGTTTGGGCGCACCCTGCGCGAAGGCGGTGAGCGGTCCATGGCCGGCGAGGCCGACGCCGGCCGCGACTCCGGCCACGTGCGCGAGCCAGGCGCGCCGTGTGAGACCAGAGCGCGGGCCGATCGGATTGGCAGCAGGGGCATCGTGCGGGTCGTGATCGCTCATGGTTATCCCTCGTGGGCAGCGTTGTACACGACGCCATTCTTCATGACCAGGCTCACGCGCTCCAGGGCCGCCATGTCCTTCAGCGGATCGCCGTCCAGCGCGATCAGATCGGCGCGCCTGCCGGTCTGGATCGTGCCCACCTGGTCGTCGATGCGGCACGCCTCGGCGCCCCAGCGGGTGCCGGCCAGGAGCGCGTCCGCCGGCGACACGCCGAACCGGACGAGGGTCTGCATCTCGAACGGCATCAGCCCGTGCATGCTGTCGGTTCCGCACGCGAAGCGCACGCCGGAGGCGAGGTGCCGCGGAAAGCTCTCCGCGACGACGCGGCGCGCCGAGCGGACCTTGTCCATGATGGCGGACCGGTGACCGTCGCCTTGCTCGATCCCGGTGGGATGCATGAAGATCGCGAACGTGCAGATGAGCCAGACCCCGCGCTCGATCATCAGCGCGATGTCCTCGTCGGTGGCCAGCGCCCCGTGCTCGATGGTCCGCACGCCCTCACGGACGGCGAGCTGCAGCCCCGGCCCGCCATGCGCGTGGGCCGCGGCGTAGGTGCCCACGCGGTCGGCCTCCTCGACGGCGGCGCGGATCTCCTCGCGCGTGTACGCGCTCGCGGTCGGCATGGGACCGGGGGAGCTCACGCCGCCCGTCACGAAGATCTTCACGTGATTGGCGCCGCGGCGCAGGTTCTCCCGGGCGCCGCGACGGACGCTGTCCACGCCGTCGTAGCTCGTCAGCGCGCGGCCGTGCCCGTTGTCGGCGGCCAGGCCGCGCCCGGCCACGAGCAGCCGAGGACCGACGATGACCCCGGCCTCGATGGCCTCGCGCACCTCCACGTCGACGAAGTGCTCCTCGCCCATGATCCGCATCGTGGTGGTGCCCGCCGCGAGGTCCCGCCGGAGGTTGCGCGTGGCGGCCAGCGCCTGCGGCACGGGCCCGCGGCACAGCTGGCCGAGCTGGTCGCCCTGGCCCGGCACGATCGAGGCGTGGCTGTGGCAGTCGATGAGACCGGGCATCACGAACCGGTCGCGGAGGTCGAGCATCTCCGTCCCCGGCGCGACGGCTCGGCTGCCGGCGGGTTCAACGCTCGTGATGCGCTCGTCGGTCACCACGACCAGGGCGTCACGGAGCGGCGTGGCGCCCGTCCCGTCGAACAGCGCGCCGCAGCGGATCGCGCGGACCGCCACTCTCAGGGCCCGTCGACGAGAACGCCGTAGTCGCGCCGGGCGGCCTCCGCCGAGACGTAGCCTTCACAGACGTCGCGACGGACCGCGTCGGGGTCGCGCTCGGCGGGCGGCCCCCAGCCGCCGCCACCGCCGCTCATGATGCAAACGGTCTCGCCGGCGGCGATCGGATGCTGCGTCGCTTTGCGCACGTGGCGGACCGAGCCGTCGGGCGACGTGATCTCGACGCCGTTCACCGCGCCGTCGCGCCCTCCGCCGAGACCCCACGGCGGCGTCGCTTTGCGCTCCAGGCTGAAGGTGATGAACGTCGGCGCGAGGAACTGGTACACCCGCTCGATGCCGAGGCCTCCCCGGAACTTGCCGGCGCCGCCGGAGTCCGTCCGCAGGCCGTATTTCAGAATTCGCATCGACGGCACGCGCGATTCGACGACCTCCACGGGATTGTTGCGCGCGGTGGAGCCCGCGAAGATGATCATCGCCGACTCGCCGTCATAGGCCGGACGGGCACCCGTGCCGCCGGCGTTGAGGTCGCCCTGGATGAACAGCCGGCCCGTCTGCGGATGGGTGCCGAAGGCGATGGTGGGCATCTGATCGCCGTAGGCGCCGGCGGGGATCCGGTGCGGCAGGGCGTCGGCGAGCGCGCGCAGCCCGAGCTCGATGAGCAAATTGATCGGCACGTAATAGCGGGCCGTGGGCGCCGGCTCCTCGGCGGCGAGCACGGAGCGCCGCGGCACGATGACGCGCAACGGCCGGAAACACCCCTCGTCGACCGGATCGTCGGGGGTCGTGAGGCACTTGATGAGCAGCCGGCACGCGCTGATGGTGATCGCATCGCCGCAGTTGAACGGTCCGACGACCTGGGCGTCGGAGCCCGTGAAATCGACCGTCATGTGGCCGTCGCGCACCTCGATCGCCATCGCGACGCGCACCGGCGTGTCGAGCGTGATGCCGTCGTTGTCGAAGTGGCCGACCGCCCGATAGGTGCCGGCCGGAACGGCGGCCAGCGCCGCGCGTGTACGGCGCTCGGACTGCGCCATGTACGCGGCGGTGGCTTCGAGGACCGTCTCGCGTCCGTATCGGCCGAGGATCTCGTGAAACGACGCCTCGCCGACCCGGCACACCGCGATCATGGCCTGGACGTCCTTGAGGGTGCCGCTCTCCGTTCGGATGTTGCCACGGATGAGGCGCATGACTTCCTCGTTGAGCTCGCCTCGGCTCAACAGCCGCACCGATTGGAAGCGCAGACCTTCCTGTCGGAACTCCCGCGAGCCCACCTGCATGCTGCTCGGCACCGGGCCGCCGATGTCGCTCCAGTGCGCCTTGACCGACACGAAGCCCGTCAATCGGCCGTCCCAGAACACGGGCGCGGTCATGGCGACGTCGTTGAGGTGATTGCCGTTGCCGGTGTAGGGATCGTTGTGGATGAAGATGTCGCCCTCGCGGAACGCCTCGAGGCCGCGGTCCTGGATCGTCGCCTCGATCGGAAAGCCGAGGTGGCCCTGGAAGACCGGCAGCCCGATGCCCTGGGCGATCATCTGCACGTTCGCGTCGAAGATCGCGCACCCGAAGTCCAGGCTCTCGCTGATGATGTGGTTGTAGGCGGTCTTGATCATGGTGAGGCGCATCCGCTCCGCGGCCGCGTTGAGGGCGGCGCGGATGACCTCGACGGTGATGGGGTCGAGCGCCATCGCCGTCTAGCCTGCGTTGACCCGGATCACCAGGCAGCCGTGCTCTTCCACCGAGAGCGTGTCGCCGGCGTCGATGATCGCGGTTGTCCCCGGCTCCTCGATCGCGGCCGGGCCCTCGATCGTGTCGCCGGCGAAGAGGTCGCTTCGCTGGACCACGCCGTGCTCGACGAAGTCGCCGCCCGCCACCGAGTAGATCGTTCGCGCCTCGAACGCGGGGCCGGCCCCGGTCCGGCGCGGCAGACTCGGCAGGCGCGGGCGCTCGATCGGAAACACGACGGTCAACCGGAGGTTGAGCAGCTGGACGTCCACGTCTGAGGCCGCGTAGCCGTAGGCTCGCTCGTGGGCGTCGTCGAACTGCTTGCGCAGATCCGCCCAGTCGGCGAGGTCGGTCACCGTGATCGTGACCGTGTGCTCCTGGCCGAAATAACGCAGGTCGACCGCGCGGTGCATGATCGGTGCGCCCTCGCCGGGCAGGATCGAGGCGATCTCCCCCTGCATTTCCGCGTAGCGTCCCTGCGCCCATGCCGCGTCCGTCCCTTCGAGTGGCTCGAGCATCGTACGCACCAGGTCGTGACGCAGGTCGGTGGCCAGCATGCCCCAGGCCGAGAAGGTCGACGGCGACGGCGGGATCACGACGCGGGGGATTCCGAGCTCGCGGGCGATCGCCGCGGCATGCAGCGGTCCGCTGCCGCCATAGGCGACCAGCGCGTAGTCGCGCGGGTCGAGCCCGCGCCCGGTGGTGATGCCGCGGACAGCGAGCGCCATCTTGACGTCGGCCAGCCGCACCACGCCCGCCGCCGCGCTCGCGCGCGAGAGCGCGAGCCGCCGCGCCAGCCGCTCGTCAACCGCGCGCGCGGCGCCGGCGGCGTCGAGCGGCATGGTGCCGCCCAGGAAGCGCGAGCCGTCGATGCGGCGGAGCACCACGTTGGCGTCGGTGACGGTCGGCTCGGTGCCGCCCAGCCCGTAGCAGACGGGGCCGGGCGCGGCACCGGCGCTCTGCGGTCCCAGCGCGAGCGCGCCGCCGGCGTCGATCCACGCGATCGTCCCGCCGCCGGCGCTCACCTCGCGGATGTCGATCACCGGAATACGCAAGGGCCGGCCGTCGACGTGGTACTCGTCGGTGGTCTGCACCATGCCGTTGTCGACGATGGCGCACTTGGCCGTCGTGCCGCCCATGTCGAAGGAAATCAGCCGGTCGAGGCGAAGGAGGCGCGCCAGGCTCGCGCAGCCAACCGCGCCCGCCGCGGGTCCGGACTCGAGCGTGTGCACGGGCCGCTCGCGCGCGGCCCGGACCGAGCAGGCGCCGCCGTTGGACTGCGTGATCAGGACCCGGCCGCGGAAGCCCCGCTCCGCCAGCCGTTGCTCGAACGTGGCCAGGTAACGCTCGACAATGGGCAGAACGTAGGCGTTCACGACCGTCGTGCTGGTGCGCTCGTACTCACGCCATTCCCGGCTGAGCCGATGCGACACGGAGATCGCGACACCCGGCAGCTCCTCCGTGAGAATCGCGGCGGCACGTTGCTCGTGGACCGGATCGAGATAGGAGAAGAGGAACGTCACCGCGACCGACTCCACACCCTCGGCAGCCAGCGAGCGGGCAGCGTCCCGCACGGCGGCTTCGTCCAGCGGCACGAGGATCTCGCCGCGGGCGCTGATTCGCTCGGGCACCTCCCGGCGGCGTCCCCGCGGAACGAGCGGCGTCGGCCGCCGGTAAAGAACGTCGTACATGCGCAGGAAGTTGCCGCGCCCGATCTCGAGGACATCACCGAATCCGTGAGTCGTGAGGAGCCCGGTGCGCGCCCCCTTGCCCTCGAGCAGGGCATTGATGCCGATGGTCGTGCCGTGGATCGTCAGCCGACAGTCGGCGAGATCGACGCCGGCCTGATCTGCGCACCGCAGGACGCCGTCCAGCAGCTCAGAGGGTGTGCTGAGGGCCTTGGCGTTGACCACGGCGCCCGTCGCCTCGTCGAGCGCCACGAGGTCCGTGAAGGTCCCACCGATGTCGACGCCGATCCTGAGTGGCACGCCGCTTCCTTGTCGCGCGGCAGTATACCTGAAGCATTGCCGGGACGCCGGGAGCGCCGGGGCGACCGCGCGGAGTGACGCCAACCCTACCGCATCAGATCAGTCAGTGATCGGCGAAGCGGTGGCCCTCACTCGAACGGGCGGCCATACCGCTCAAGATGCGTCACCTCACGCAGCGGCTTGCGCTGCTTCTTGCCTCCTTCCAGGGTGCGAGCCGGGTAGCCAAACGGAAGGATCGCCAACACATCGAGGCCGGCCGGGATGTCGAGCAACGCCTTGACTTTCTCGAGCCCACCGAAGCCTACCCAGTTCGAGCCCACGCTATCGGCCCACGCCGTCAACAGCATGGACTGGATCGCGCGGCTCGCGTCGGAGACCGCGAACCGAGTCTTGTCAGTCGCCACGACGATTGCCACCGGTGCCTGTGCGACATACGGCCCGCTCGAAGCCAGGGCCCCGAGCTGGCGCAATGTCTCGGCGTCGCGAATCACGATGAAGTGCCACGGCTGCCTGTTCATCCCGCTGCCAGTGAGGCGTCCAGCCTCGACGATCCGTCGGATCACGGTATCTGGCACCGGCGTGTTCTGGTAACTGCGCACCGCAAGGAGCGTGCGAATGGCCTCGAAGACGTCCTTCGGCCCCTGGGTTTCACTTGCGCGGTTCGTCATGTGTCGTCTCCCGGACGGACTTCGTCACCAGGTCGGGCGTCGCGATCCTCTGGGGGGCGGCGGGGGTCATCGCGGCGGCGCCTCCCGCCACTCGTTCCGGGCGCGCTCGCGCAGCTTGACCTTCTGGATCTTGCCGGAGCTGGTCATCGGAAACTCGTCGACGAACACGACGTGGCGGGGGATCTTGAAGCTCGCCACGCGGCCGCGGCAGTGCTCGATCACCTCGCGCTCCACCAGCGTGCAGCCGGGCGCGAGCTGCACGAAGGCCACCGCGACCTCTGACAGCCGCGCATCTGGCAGCCCGACCACCGCGGCCACGTCGATGGCGGGATGGCTCATCAGGAAGGCCTCGACCTCCATGGGATCGACATTCTCGCCGCCGATCTTGAGCATGTCCTTGTAGCGACCGAGGAACCGCATGTGGCCGTCGGGGCGCAGGAGGCCCATGTCGCCGGTGTGAAACCACCCGCCCTCGTCGATAGCCCGCGCCGTCTCCTCGGGCCGCTTGTAGTAGCCCTGAGTGACCATGTAGCCGCGGACGAGGATTTCCCCCGGCACCGACACGGGCTGGTCGGCCCCGGTCTCGGGGTCAACGATCCGCACCTCGTAGCCGGCGCCGGGGTAGCCATTGGCCTCCACGCACTGCTCCTCGGTGGAGTCGAGAAAGGAGAAGGTCACTCCGATGCCGACCTCGCTCATCCCGAAGCCGGTCATGAGGTTGCCGAACGTCTGTCGGGCTCGCCGCGCGATGGGAATGGCGCTCGACATGCCGGTGCCGCAGATGCCGGTGCGCACGCTCGACACGTCGCGGGGCCTTCCCTCCTGAGCCTCGAGGAGCTCCTTGTAGTGCGTGTCGAACCCGTGGATGATCGTCGCCTTCTCGCTCGCGATGAGATCGAGGCAGTGGCCGGCGTCGAACGCTTCGGTGAGCACCACACGGGCGCCCCTGATCATCGACATGAGCGGCCCCTCGATGAAGCCGAAGGCGTGAAAGAGCGGCAGGTACATGAGGATCACGTCGTTGACGGTGATGCCCATGCGATCGCCGTGATCCCAGGTGTTCCTGATCATGCGATGGTTGTGCACGGCGCCCTTGGGGAAGCCGGTGGTCCCCGACGTGTAGAGGATGAAGGCACTCTGCTCGGGATCGACCTGGCTGGCGCGCCCCCGGAGCGTGTCGTCGCTGACACGCCGGCCGCCCTCCAGCATCTCGCGCCAGCCGACGCTGTCCGCGTCGGCCCGGTCCGAAAGCACGACGACGTGGCGGAGGCAGGGGAAGCGCGGCGCCGGGCGCGCGCCCAGCGCCGGCACGACCTCGCGCATCAGGGCGAGATAGTCGACCGGTCCCGAGCGCTCGGCGAGAATCACGGCAGCGGCGTCTGACTGACCGAGGACGTAGGCCATGTCCTCGGTGCGAAAGCGCGTATTCACGGGAACGAGCACCGCGCCGATCTTCATGACGGCGAACATGACGTCGATCCACTCGGGACGATTAACCATCCAGAGCGCGACCTTGTCGCCAGGCGCGATGCCGAGCGCAAGCAGCCCCTTCGCGACGGCGTCCACGCGCGCGTCGAGCTCGGCAAAGGTCCAGCGCGTTCCCTGGAAGGCGAGCCCCTCGCGCGGACCCCACCGTCGAGCCGCGCGCTCGGGCAGGAGCCCCAGCGTCTGCCTCTCGTACCAGTCCCCCATGGCGGCCACCCGGTGCAGTGTTCGAGGCCGATCATAGCCGAAGGCGCGAGCCGGTACCCTCGCGTCTCGCTCGGCAGCCGGAAGCGGCCGGGCCGAGTTATTGCCCGGTGACGTCCATGCGCTGCGCGCGCGGCCACGATCGTGAGGCACTGGCGCTAGCCGAGCCGTGCGGCATCTGCCCGCTCCGTGGCATCTGGGCCAACTTGGTGCCGCGCGAGAGAACCGAGCCGAGGCCGCGGCCTTGGAAGAAATTGCGCCCTCGGAGCCGTCACCCAGACTTCACCCAGGAAGTTGCTCCCAACGAGAGCCAAAGAGGCCCAGGTCGCCTACGTGAAAAAGTCCAATTAACGAGGCATTGTTTGTGGCGCGTAGGCGGTGATGTCAAATCGAGGAGGGCTCGTAACCCAAAGGTCATTGGTTCAAATCAAGCGCGCGATTTGAACCAGTACCGGCTGAGTTTCAAGAAACATCGGCCTGCGTGTTTAGTCGTGTCGCATTTTTCGGAACTAAACAGCGTGCAACCGCTGTACATTTCTGGGCGAAAATCTGATCGTGACTCAAACACGGGTTCGCGTCCCTCCGTAGATCAGATAAGGTCGGCCTCGAATCTAAGCGTGTTTGATATCGGTGATTGCGGGCCCCCGCAACCGATGAAGACAAGGGGAGGAAACATGTTTCCCTGACGAGAGCTCAGTCGGCGCGTCGTCGATGGAGTCGCAACGGCACGGCCGGGCTCGGGCGCAACGTGAGGCCGACGACGGGGATGACGCGTGCGCCGCTCACCGGCGTCAGCCGGTAGCACTGGGCGACGGAGGCGACGATGAGCTGCATCTCGGCGGTGGCGAAGGCGCTGCCGATGCAGTGGCGCGGGCCGCCGCCGAAGGGAAAATACGCGTAGTTCGGACGCGCGGCCGCCCGGTCGGCCGTGAAGCGATCGGGGTCGAAGACCTCGGGCGCATCCCAGACGGCTGGATGGCGGTGGGTGACGTAGGGAGACAGGAGCACGATCGCGCCGGTCGGGATGGTGTAGCCGACCAGCGTGTCGTCCTCGACGGGCATACGCGCCGTGAGCCAGGTCGGCGGGTACAGGCGCAAGACCTCCTCGATGACCCGCCGCGTGTAGCCGAGGCGTGGAAGTGTCTCGACGCCCGGCGCCCAGCCGCCGAGGAGAGCGCGGCACTCTTGCTCGAGCTGTTGGCGCGCATCGTGGTGTTCAGATAGCACATGCCAGGTCCAGGCGAGCGCGCTCGCGGTCGTCGTGTGCCCGGCGACCAGGATGGCCTTCAGCTCGTCGCGGACTTCGGCGTCGGTGAGAGGCTCGCCGGTGGTAGAGGAGGCTAGAAGCGCGGCGAGCAGGCTCCCCGGCGGCGGAGCGGAGCGGCGCGCCTCGCTGACCATTCGAGACACGAAGGCGTGAATCGCGCCGAGGGCGCGCTGATAGCGCGCGGCCGCCGGCGCAGAAACCTCGAGCCAGCCGAACGCACTCCAGAGACGACGGTCCGTGTGGCCCACCGCCACATCCAGCGCGCGACCGAGCGCCTCGACCTCCGCGGCTGAAACATCCCCGAAGCACGCCCGGATGATGATGGTCTGGGTGAGGAGCCGCATCTCAGTCACGGCATCGACAAGCTCGTTCCGCTCGGCCAATGGCCGCCAGCGCTCGAGCATCTCGCCCGTGGCCCTCGAGACGACGGAAGCGAACTGTGCGTGTTGGCCGGCCTGGAAGGCGGGCTGCACGTGCCGACGCCGCCGGCGCCAGCGATCGCCATCAACCACCGTCAGGCTATCGCCGAACAGCCCGCGCACGCGCGTGGCGGGCGGACCTTTGGCATACGCGCGCGCATTGTCCTGCAGGACGTGCTTGACGTGATCAGGATGGCTCAGCAGATAGACCAGGCGCCTGCCGAGCCGCATAGAGATCACGTCGCCATGGAGTCGTGCGCATTCCATGAAGAAGCTGAGGGGATCGCGTCGCATCCTCGGAAACACGCCCACGAGCGGATAACCCGTGGGCCCAGGGGCGATGCGTCGAGACGGAGCGATGGACATCCGAGCGCTCAGGCCACGCGAGCGCGAAAGGCCGGCGGCGGTGGCGCGTAACGGTGGGCGACGAACCAGTCGACCGCCTCGCGCAAGGCCTGCGCCACCGGAGTCTGGGGCAGCCCGAGCTCGCGCACCGCCTTCGCGGCGTTGAAGTACATGTGCTTGCATGCCATGCGGACGCCGGTGAGCGGCACCCGTGGCGGGCGGCCCGTGGCGCGCGCCACGGCTTCGTTTGCCAGCGCCACGACATAGATGAGGGCATGGGGCACGCGGACTCGCGGAGCGCGGATGCCGGTAACGCTCTCGAGCATGCGGAAGATCTCGGTGAGCGAGAGGTTTTGGCATCCCAGGATGTACTTCTCACCCACACGCCCGCGCTGAGCCGCCAGGAGATGTCCACGCGCTACATCGGCGACATGGACCAGGTTGAGGCCAGTGTCGAGCGTTGCGAACATACGTCTCAGAAGGTAGTCGAGGATCAGCTGGCCCGTGGGTGTGGGCCTGACCTCCCAAGGGCCGATGGGATTGCTCGGGTTGACGATGACGACGGGCAGGCCGCGAGCGACGTACTCCTCGGCGACGCGCTCGGCGAGGAACTTCGAGCGCTTGTAGGAGCCGATCATATCGTGGAGGCTGACCGGCGTGGTCTCGGTGCCGAGGCTACCGTCTTGGGGCAGGCCGAGCGTGCCGACGCTCGAGGTGTAGACCACACGCTCGACGCGGGCGTGCATGCACGCCTCGAGCATGATGCGCGTGCCGTCGACGTTGTTGCGGTAGATTTCACTTGGATCCTTCGCCCAGAGCCGGTAGTCCGCGGCGAGATGAAAGACCTGCGCGCAGCCCTGGATCGCGCGCGCCACGGAATCGGGCTCCAGGATGTCCCCGCGTACCACCTCGACGGCACAGCCTTCCAGCGCCGTGACGCTGCTTGCCGGACGGGCGAGAACCCTCACGCGATAGCCGTCGGCGACAAGTAGTCGCGCCACGTTGGCCCCGACGAAGCCTGTGGCTCCAGTGACCAGCACATTCATGGTGGGGCGACTCCAGACCCCAGCTTACGCCCTGGGTATTACGGCGAGAACCGCCCGTGCCGGGATATCAACTGGCGTTTATTTCCCATCGTCGAACGTGCTCACGATCTGCTGCATATCGGTCTGCGTCAGCCGCGTGTAAACGGTTGTCGTCTGGATATCGGTATGCCGCAGATGCTGGTGTGGTCTCAGGAGAAAGCGCGTAGCCACGCGCCGACCACCGCCGCCAGGACGGCCACTGCGAGCGCCCACTGCACCGGGGGGCGCAAAGGTCGCCGCAGCGCGGGCGCAGCAGCGAGGCCCAGGGCGCCGCCGAGCAGGAGCCCGAACAGATGGGCGAGGAGGTCGGAGCCCGGGCTCGTGCCGAGGAGAGCGAGCAGGGCGAGACTCGCCGCGCCGACCATCCACAGCTTGCGCGCGGCTGGGTGGCGTCCACGGGACACGACTCGCGTGGCGGCGAGGATTCCGATGGCGCCGAACATCGCCGTCGAGGCGCCCACCGAGTCGTGGCGGGTGCCGTGGGCGATGGCGGTGAGGGCGTTGCCGCCGGCGCCGGCGAGGAGGAGCACGCAGAGGCCCACACCCGGGCCGAGCTGGTGACTCACCGCCCCTACAAGCACGACGCTCGCCCCTGCGTTGCCGATCACGTGGGGCGCATCGGCGTGGAGTGTTAGCGCAGTGACGGTTCGCCACCACTCTCCGGCGACAATGCGCTCGGCGTCGGCGCCACCGCGTTCGAACCAGGTGCTGTGGCTGGCACGCGTCCCGGTGACGGCAAAGAAACCGACCAGCAGGAGGCCGACGGCGACGCCGACCACGGCCGCGCCACGAACGGGCGCCACGGCATCGGCGCCCACGTCCGCTGTGTCGGCAATGTTCTCCCGATCATAGGCGTCGAGGGCCTCCCGGGCGGCCTCCGCGTCACGGGCGGCGACGATGAGCGCCCAGCCATCGAGCCCCGGGTGGAGGCGGTGCGGAATGTTGCCGGCGGCGAGCACCACGGCCCATTCGTCGGCCTGGTGGCGCTCGGGCGTCACGCGGACAGCAGTTCCAGCGAGGTCCTCCATCGGCTCCAGCCATGATAGACGTCACCCCACCGATCTGCGCTCCATGATCGAACGGACGATAAATCCTTGGGAAGCCTCAGCACGCCTCAGGGGGGAGAGTCCATGACCTCACCATCGCCGAACTACCCGAGTTGCTGACGAAAGCGCGTGGCGGACTGCAAACACGGGTTCGAATCCCGTTGGGACGACCACCGACCTCAGAGAAACTCACGCTACGAAAATCTAGAGCTCTTCGCTTCCTGGCCCCGGGCGTGACTGCGCGTCAGCCCGCGAGCCGGTAGAACCGCCGCGCGTTCAGGCCCAGGACTTTTCGGCGCGCCTCTTCTGGCAGCGGCGCGAGGCGCTCCTTCAGCTCGCGCACGACGCCGAAGGAGGCGTCGATGTGCGGATAGTCCGACGCCCAGACAAAGTAGTCGGCGCCCAGGCGCTCGACCATCTGGGCGGTGACCGACTCGTCGGGGTCCGCCGAGATCAGGCATTGCCGGTAGAAGTACGCGCTGGGCGGCATGCGGATGGGCGTCTGGTGGGCGAGGACGCGGTACTTGTGGTCGAGGCGATCGAGCCAGGCGGCGATCCAGTTCGAGCCCGCCTCGAGCACGACGCAGCGCAGGCGCGGATAGCGCTCGAACATGCCCGCGCTCAGCATCTGGGTGAAGGCGGCCATGACGTCGATGGCGAGGAAAACGATGCTGAAGAGGCCGTCCGATGGATCGCGCCGCTGCCACTGCCGGAACCACGGCCGGTCCCGCACGACGACGTGGAAGCCGATCGGCATCTCGAGATCCTGAGCCGTCTCCCAGAACCGCGCGAAGATGGGATCGTCGAAGTGGCGCCCGCCGCGTGCGGCGAGGTCCGGCGAGAGATAGATTCCCACGCAGCCGTCCCGGCGTGCCCGGATCGTCTCCTCCACCGCGCCTTCGGGGTCGAGCAGCGAGATGTGCGCCACCGGATAGAGCCGCGCGGGGTTGGCGCGGCAGAACTCGGCCAGCCAGCGGTTGTAGGCGCGCGTGTACGCGGTCGCGAGGGCGCCGTCCGTGACGTGCCCTTCCCAGCAGATCCCGATGGTCGGATAGAGGAGGACGGCGTCGATGCCCTCCGCGTCCATGACGCGCAGCCGCGCGGCGGGATCGTACGCGCCCGGCGGGCTGCCTTCCGCGTAGCTGATCTGGCCCCGGGTCAAGAGCTTGGCGGCGTCCATGTCGATCCCGCCGAGCGCGCCGAGCTGACCGCGGAGCGTCTTGAGCGGCTGCCCGTCGATGAGGAGCACCTCGTAGCCGTGCTCGTCCCGGTCGATGCGGATCGCCCGATCCCGGTACTGAGGATCGAGGTACTTGAGCCAGGTGTCGGCCGGCTCGAGGACGTGGCCGTCGGCGTCCACCACGCTCCGCGTCGGATCATTCGTCATGTGGCCCGCGCCGGCCACACCGGCTCGTGGTAGCCGAGCGGCACCGAGGGCCGGGCCCAGTACGGCGGCGTCTCGGAGAGGTGCAGTACCGGTGCGAGATGGTGCAGCCGACCGCCCGGCGTGTCGCTCGTCGTCGTCCAGCGTTCCAGCTCCGCGGCCGTGAATTCCTTCGGCACGTCCCTGAGCTGGGCCTCCGGAACCTGGCCGCGCCCGACGAGCCAGCGCCCGGTCTGCGCGAGCGAGATCCGCACGAGCCAGCTGCCGCCCTCGCGTGCGCGGCGGGCGAGGGCCACCATCGCGCCGAACGCCATCAGATAGCCAGTTAAATAGTCGATGGCCGACACCGGATAGAACTGCGGGCCCGGTGCTGAGCCGGGGAACAGCTCACCCTGGCGACTGGTGATGCCGCTGACCGTTTGCACCACCGTGTCGAAGCCGCGGCGCGACGCCCACGGCCCGACGTGGCCGAACGCGCTCAGCGAGACGAAGACGATGCCCGGCCGCAGCTGCGCCAGAGCCTCGGGCGAGAACCCGCGATCGCCGAGGGTGCCTGGGCGATAGCCTTGCGAGAACACGTCGGTCTCGCGGACGAGCCCGCGCAGAGTCTCGATGTCCTTCGGCTCGCGCAGATCCAGATGGGCGGAGAGCTTGCCGTGGCCGGTGTCGTATTCCTGGTAGCCGAGGTTCGGCAGGTGCGCGCCCGTGATCTTCAGCACGTCGGCGCCGTGCTCGGCGAGGGTGCGTGCACAGGTGGGCCCGGCGAGCACCCGCGTCAGGTCGAGCACGCGGACGGCCGACAGCGGCCGATCGCCGTCGGGAGGCTTTTCCGGCGGGCTGGCGCCGATCTGGACGATCTCCATCAGCGGCAGCGACGCGATCGCCGCGGCCTGTGGGTGCTTGGCCCATTCGTCCATGGTGCGCACCATGCCGCCGGCACCCCTGGCGGCGATGATCGCCTCCTCAAGCTCGAGCGCGTCCCACTCCGCGACGGCTTTGCGCACCGCCTCGCGATCTTCCGGCACGCCGAGGACGCGGAGGGCGGCGGCCCGATGGTTCGGGAAATTGCAGTGGAGATAGCTCCAGCGGCCGTTCCTGGCCGGATAGGTGCCCATCACCGCGTTGCGCTCGGTCGACACGGGCGCGCCGTCCATCTTCATGTAGTGCGTGCTGCGGAGCGAGGCCGTGGCCTGCCGCGTATCGACCGCGACCTCCTGGCGGCGGCCCGTGCGCAGTTCCCAGAGATCGGAGACGGCGAGGCCGACCGCCGCGAGCGCGGCGGCGCTCGTCTCCCCGATGCGGAACGGCGTCGGCAAGATGGGATCGATGTCATCCGTGAGCGCGACCTCACGTAGGCCCTTCTCGTCCCGGCCGGCGATCGGCAAGATCGCGCGCAGAGCCTCATTCGTCATGGTCGCGCCCTGCGGCCTCATGCGAGGTGTTGCTTGAAGAAGGCGATCGTCCGCTCCCAGGCGAGCTTGGCCGACGCCTCGTGGTACCGCGGCGTCGAGTTGTTGTGGAAGCCATGCTGGGTGCCAGGGTACATGTGCATCTCGTACTGGACCCCGCTCGCCTTCAGGGCCGCCTCGTAGGCGGGCCACATCGCATTGACGCGCTCGTCGTTCTCGGCGTACTGGATCAGCAGCGGAGCCTTGATGGCCGGCACGCCCGCCGTCTCGGCGGCCGCGCCGTAGAACGGGACGGCCGCCTGGAGATCCGCGCCGAGCGTGACCGCCAGGAAGTTGGTCGTGCTGCCGCCCCAGCAGAAGCCCGTGACGCCGAGCTTTCGCGTGGACAGCGCGTGCGTCTTGACGAAGCGCGCGCTGTTGACCATGTCCGTGCGCAGTTTGGCCTGGTCGAGGCCGGCCTGGAGCGTGCGGCCGTCGTCGTCGTTGCCCGGGTATCCACCGACCGGCGATAACCCGTCAGGTGCGAGCGCCAGGAACCCCTCGGTCGCGGCGCGCCGAGCCACGTCCTCGATGTACGGATTGAGCCCGCGGTTCTCGTGGACGACCAGAGTTGCGGGGAACGGCCCCGGCGTATTCGGCTGCACGAGATATCCACGCATGGTGCCGGACGTACCGCCCGGCGACGGGTAGGTCACGTACCGGGCCTTGATCCTCTGGTCGGTGAAGGAGATCGTCTGGGCGAGCGCATAGCGGGGCAGCAGCGCCTCGGCCATCGCCAGCGCCGATACGCCGCCGATCGTGAGCGTACCGGCCCGCTGCAGGAACTCGCGCCGGTCGATGCGCCCATGGCAGTACTCGTCGTAGAGGTCGAACACGCGCCGGTCGATCTCGCTCTGGGTCAGCGTCACGAGTCTCCTCCTGGGGGGGCGATGAGGTGCCGCCGCGTAGTGTAGCCGAGCCGCGACCGATGTCACATGGCCGTCGCGCCGCCGTCGACGAACAGGAGCGTGCCTGTCACGAAGGAGGCGTCGTCCGAAGCGAGAAACAGGATGCACGCGGCGACTTCTTCGGGCGTGCCCGGACGCTTGAGCATGGTGGTCTTGGCGGCGTCCTCCCGGTACTGCTCGAAGGTCCGACCCAGCGCGAGGGTGCGGCGCTCGTGATAGGGGGTGAAGATGGGCCCCGGACACACGGCGTTCACCCTGATCTGGTCGGGCGCGTGATCCATCGCCATCCCACGCGTCAGCCCGGCCACCGCCGCCTTGGTGGTGTCGTACTGCGTCGTCTTGCCCGCGGTCGTCACGGACCGGACCGACGCGACGTTGACGATGCTTCCCCCGCCGCCCTGACGGATGACGGGGATCGCCGCCTTCGCGCAGAACACGTACCCCTTGAGGTTCACGCCCAGGATCTCGTCCCAGCTCTCGGCACTGGCCTCGACCACCGTCTGATACATCCGGATGCCGGCGTTGTTGACGAGGACGTCGAGTCGGCCGAAGCGATCCGCGGCTTGCTGGACGAAGGCCGCGGCCTCGGCCTCGCGCTCCATGTGCGCTTCCACGAAGAGCGCCTGGCCGCCGCTCGCCTCGATCTCCGCCGCGACGCGCTTGCCCCGATCGACGTCGCGGTCGGCAAACGCCACCTTGGCCCCCTCCGCCACGAACCGTCGGACCGTGGCCTCACCGATGCCGGACGCCCCGCCGGTGACGGCGGCGATTTTCCCGGTGAGTCGTGCCATGCCGTGGTCCGCCTCAGTCGAACAGCGAGAGCTCGATGGCGTCGCCCATCGCGCGGTAACCCAGGTCGCTCGGGTGAAGGTGGTCGCCGCAATCGTAGATCGGCAGCATCCGGGTCGGATGGTTGGGATCGCGCAAGGCCTGGTCGAAATCGACGATCGCGTCGAAGGCGTCGGTCTTGCGCAGCCACTCATTGACCTCCTGGCGGATCGCCTCGCGCTTGGGGTTCCACGCGCCAGGCAGGAAGGTCTCGTTCTCGAATGGCGTCAGCGTGCCGCCGATGACCCTGATCCCGCGCGCCTGGCCGCGCACGGCGAACTGCTTCAGCCCGGCGATCATCTGCGGGGCGGTGACCTCTTCTTCGGGCTTGCCCCAACGGTTCCGCAGATCGTTGGTGCCCAGCATGATGATGGCATGGGTCACGCCCGGCTGCGCCAGCACGTCGCGGTCGAAGCGGCGCAGGCCGCTGTCGCCCCGGATGTCGTGCAGGATGCGGTTGCCGCCGAGCCCCTGGTTCATCACCGCCATCGGCCGCCCGCTCTGCCGGGCCACAAGCCGGCGCGCGAGCTGCGAAGGCCAGCTGTGATGGCCGTCGTGGGTCGAGATGTTGGCGTCGGTCAACGAGTCGCCGAGCGCGACGACGGCGCTCGTCTCTCGCGGCGCGACGACGTCGACACCGCAGACGAAGTACCAGTCGTCCGTGAGGCGGCCGACGGGCATGACCTCGTCGGAGGCGAAATCCCCTGGCGGCGAGACGTAGTTCGTCTGCCGCGCATAGCGCCCGGTGACCCCGAAGCTCGCCGGCAGATCCGACGGCAGGTGCACGCTGACGGCAAGGTCCGACAGCGGCGCGAACGCGAGCTCGACCGGATCGCTGACGACGAGCGCGCCGGCGGCGATCGTCGCGCTCCGCTCACCGCCGAAGGTGAGCCGGCGGTTCGAGCCCGGCACCAGCGCCGGTCCCGAGCTGCGCAGGCCGACGCAGGCCGCCCCGATCGCCAGCGGGCGCGTGCCGCAGGCGTTCGAGATGCGAACGCGCAGCCGGCTGCCGCCGATACTGACCCGTGGGATCATCCGCAGCGTATGGTTGCTGAAGGCGGCGCCTTCGGCCGGCGCAGGCGCCGCGGTCCAGGTGCCGACCCAGTGGGTGTTGTCTGCCATGGGACCTCCCAGGGAGTTGACCGGGTCGCCAGATTATGAAATGACCCGGAGGCGGCTTCAAGGTCGAAGGAGGAGATCCGCGATGAGTGAGAACTGCCAGGACCTCGATTGTCTCAGCGGCATCCGCGTCGTCGATTTCACCCAGTTCGAGGCGGGGCCGTCGTGCACCGAGGCGCTGGCCTGGCTCGGCGCCGAGGTGGTCAAGATCGAGAACCCGAAGACGGGTGATCCTGCCCGCCGGGTGGTCCCGGGAAAGGCCCCGGATGACCCGTGGTACTTCCATATGTTCAACGCGAACAAGAAGTCGCTGGCGATCGATCTCAAGTCGCCGCGCGGGGTCCATCTCGTCAAGGAGCTGCTCAAGAAGGCCGACATCACGGTGGAGAACATGGCGCCGGGGACGATCGACCGCCTCGGGCTCGGGTACGACGAGGTCCGGAAGCTCAACCCCCGCATCATCTATTGCTCGATCCAGGGATTCGGCGCCGGCAGCAAGTACGAGAAGGGACTCGCCTTCGACATGATCGCGCAAGCCGCCGGCGGCATGATCAGCGTGACCGGCGAGGCTGATCGGCCGCCCGTCAAGCCCGGCCCGAGCTTCGGCGACACCGGCACCGGCATGCTGATGGCGGTGACGATCCTCGGCGCGCTTGTCGAACGGCAGCGAACCGGCAAGGGCAGGCGGCTGCAAGTGGCGATGCAGGACGCGATGCTTCACTACATGCGCACCTGCTTCGCGGTTCAGGCGCGCACGGGGAAAGCGACGCCACGACGCGGCGGGAAAACCGTGATGGGCACCAATGCGCCTTCCGGGCTTTATCAGTGCAAGCCCTACGGCTCCAACGACTGGATCTACATCACCACGAGCCGCGGCAATCCCGAGCACTGGGGACGGCTGATGAAGTTGATCGGGCGCGAAGAGCTGATCGACGACCCGCGCTTCGCCACCGGCGCCGCCCGAGTCGAGCGGGAGGCGGAGGTCGACGCGATCATCACCGAGTGGACGCGCAAGCACACGAAAGAAGAAGCGATGACCCTGATCAGCGGCGTCGGGGTGCCGGCGGGCGCGGTCTTCGACACGATGGAGCTGCAAAACGATCCGAGCTTCGAGAAGCGCGGGATCATGCAGGTGATGGAGCACCCGAACGGCCCGTTCAAGATGCCGACATGGCCCGTGCGCGTCGACGGCAAGCCCCCGCGGCTCACGCCGTCGCCGCTGTTGGGCCAGCACAACGCCGAGGTGCTGAACGCCTGGCTCGGCATCGGCGCCGACGACATCGCCACGCTGAAGAGCGAGGGCGTGCTGAGCTAGCCGGCCTTACCCGCCATGCCTTCGATCCGCGCCCACTCCGCATCGGTGACAGGCATCACCGACAGCCGCGCGATGCGGACCAGCGGAAAGTCCTTGAAGGCGGCGTCGGCCTTGATCTCGGCGAGCGTGACCGGCCTCGGAAGGCGCTTGACCGGGGCGATGTCCACCGCGACGTACTTTCCGCTCGCGTCGTCTGGATCGGGATAGGCGCCGGACAGCGCCCTCGCGGTCCCGACCACCGACTTCTCGTCGCCGGTGTGGTAGTAGAAGATGCGGTCGCCCTTGTTGATGCCGCGGAGATACTTCTGCGCCAGCGCGTTCCTGACGCCGCTCCAGACCGCCTTCTTGTCCTTCACGAGCGCGTCGAACCCGTAGTGGGTCGGTTCTTCCTTCACGAGCCAGTTCATGGACCCGCCTCGCGTCACGCCCTCTTCGGCGACCACTTGTACACGCGCTGCAGCGCTCCTCCCATCAGCGTGCTCTTGTCGCTCTCGGACAGGCGATCGGTGCCGCGGAAGGCATCGACGCCCTGCTTGTACGTTAGCAGCCCGACCGCGCGGGTCCAGTCGGTGCCCCACATGCAGCGGTCGATGCCGAAGGCATCGAAGATGCGCGCGAGCGGGTCCCAGATATCCTTGTAAGGGAAGGCCTCGCGCGAGAGCGTGCAGGCGCCGGTGATCTTGATCGCGACGTTCCGATGGCCGGCGAGCTTCAGGACATCTGGCAGATCGTGGAAGGGCTGCGCCGGCGGCGGCGGCTCGAACGGCTGTTGCAGACCGAGATGGTCGATCACGATCGCCGTATCCGGGTTGCGGGCCGCCAGCGCCCGGGCTTGCTCCAGGCGGCCCCAGCACAGGATGTTCACCGGCAGCCCGTGCCGCGCCCCGGCGGCCAGCACCCGGTTGATCCCGGGATCGGCGGGGTCCTCGGACACCCCGCGGGTCATCATGATGCGGATGCCCACCGTGCCCGGGGTGGCCGCCCAATCGGCGACCGTCTCGGCGGCGGCGGGGTCGGAAGGATCGACCGGCTTGATCAGCCCGAACCGACCGGGGTGCCTGGCGCGCACCTCGATCGCATAGCTCGCGTCGTAGCGGTACATGGTGAACGGGGAGACGAGAAGCGCCCCGTCCACACCGACGGCATCCATCGCCGCCACCATCTGGTCCCCCGTGACCTCCGCGGGGCCGTGCAGCACCGCCGCCCAGGGCCGGCCGGGGTGATTGCGCTCGTACGCGTGCACCTGGGCATCGATCGTCAGCATGGCGTTAGTCCTTTCGCTCGTTCCTCACCAGCCAGGTCATCGACGCGCATTGTAGATCGAACGCCGGCAACGCGCCCGATCAGCGACGGCAGTCATTGAAGACCGACGGCGAGCAGAAGGTCTGCGTACCGCCGATCCGAGCGCAAGGCATCGAGTCGTGGATCCAGCTTCAGCCAGACCAGCCAGTGCGAGCGATCGACCAGCGCCCGGGACAGCCAGGCGAGCGCCTCATCCTTGTCGCCGAGTCCCGCATGGACGAGAGCAACGCCATACGGAGTCACATATCGCTCCTTCCTGAGACGCTCCAAGCCATCCAGGGTCTCGAGCGCCTCGCGCGTACGACCGGACACACCGTGGACATGGCCGATCGCCGCGCTCACCACCGGCCAGCCATGCAGTGCCGCCTCGATTCTGCGAAACTCGGCTATGGCGTCGTCGTACCTCCGCTTCTCTTGGTACGCCCGCCCGAGCCAGAAGTGCGCGAGCGCGAAGTCCGCGTTCATCTCGGTGACCATTTGCAGCTGCTGGATGGCCGCATCGTACTGGCGGCTGTAGTACAGGACGAACCCCAGGTCCGTGTTGATCATCAGCGAGGTCGGGTCGAGTGCCTGCGCCCGCCCGATGGCCGCCCGGGCCTCCTCGAACCGCCCCATCGCCGTCAGGTAGACGGCGTACCAGTGGTGGGCGGTCGCGTAGTTGGGGTTGAGCGTGAGGGCGCGCCTGAACTCGGCTTCGGCGCCCGTCCAGTCCCAATCGTAATAGAGCCGCACGTAAGCGAGCGACGTGTGAGGCTCGGTCAGTGTGGCGTCCAGTCGAAGGGCTCTCGTCGCCGCCTCGTTCGCCCTCGGAAACACCTCTCGCGGCGCGAGATGGCTGAGATAGCCGAGCGTGGTATTCGAATCGGCCAGTCCCGAGTAGGCGCGAGCGTAGCGAGGATCTCTTTCGATCGCCTGCTCGAAGTATTCGGTGGCTTTCTTCAGACCAACCTCGGTCCGCTGATTCCACTGATAGCGGCCTTTGATATAGAGCTGGTAGGCTTCGGGGCTCTCGGTCCCTACGCTCACTTCGGCCACCTCGCCGACGAAGCGATAGCCGCGCTTGGAAATCGTCTCGATGTATCCGGCACCGAGAACTCGTCGCAGCACCGAGATGTTTCTCGTCAGGCCGCCCTCCTCGACGTGGGTGTCACCCCAGATCTGCTGGAGTAGCCATTCCTTTCTCGAGAGATGCTGGTGGTTCTCGACCAGAACCGCCAGCGTCCGGTACACCTGGGGCTCGAGCGGCACGCGTTCGCCGTTCCGCACGAGCAGGCATTCGGCCGTGTCCAGCCTGAAGGGGCCGAACCTGTAGGTCTTTCCCGACACGCTTACCGAAGCCTTCACAATTTCTTCAGGATTTCTTCAGGACGCTTGCAGGACGCCCGCGGAGGTTCAGCCGTAACGTCCGCGCCAAAGGAGGCTCACCGATGCAAAGGATAGCGCTTCGAAGCACGCTCATGACCATCGTCGTGCTCGTCATGCTCGTCACTCCTGCGTCCTCGGACGGGCCCGGACGGGGAGAGAGCGATCGGACCATGGAGTTGATCGGCGCGGTACTCAACACCGGCTCGTCGTCCGCGCAGTACGGTTATATCAGCTCCATTTCCGGCATCACGGGCATCTTTGCCGAGAGTCCAGCGAACGAGAGCACGGCCTTGCTGACGTTCTACAGTGACACGACCACGCTGCGGGTGATCAACCACGGTCCGCTGCGTATCGTGAATCGCGAGGGAACGATGACCGTGTATTTCCACGACAAGCCCGGTGCCGACTTCGCGAATCCCGAGTCGTTCCGGGGTGGCATGCCGGTAATGGTCTCGACGCTGCGGCATCAGGTGGTTCTCGACACCACGACGAACCAGTTCACCACGTTCTTCGTCAACACCGTCAAGTCGAGTGCAGGGCTCACGATCGCCGGGCGGCACCACGATCTTGGGAAGCCGGGGCAGACGTTTCGCATGATGGTGTTCGGCCGCCCGAGCACCTCGGGTCCCGGTCAGTTCGTCATCGCGGGCTATACGGCTCGAATGGACGCCCCATGAACGCGGCGCGCCGACACGGGGCCGTTCTCGCCGAGCGGCCCCGTGCCGTGACGTCGCAGCGAATCAGCTGTGCCAGCGGAACTGCTGCGGCTTGCGGGCCGACTCCTGGGAGATCATGACGTTGACCAGCGCCGGGCCGCGGAACGCCATCGCCGCTTCCAGCGCGCTCTTGAGATCTTTCGGGTTCTCGATGAACCAGCCCTTGCCGCCGAAGGCCTCCATCATCTTGTCGTAGCGCGCGCCGTAGATCAGCGCGTTGGGCTTCAGGTTCTGCAGAGGGTTGTCCGGATGCTTCGCGTGTCCCGGACCCATGCCGCCGTTGTTGAAGACGACGATCTTGACCGGCAGCTGATAGCGGCAGACCGTCTCCATCTCCATGCCAGAGAAGCCGATCGCCGAGTCGCCCGAGACCGAGATGATCGGCTTTTCGGGATGCACGACCGCGGCGGCGATGACGAAGCCCATGCCGATGCCCATCGTGCCGTAGCTGCCGGCATCGAGCCGGTGCCGCGGCTTCGCATTGAACAGCTGGGTGCGGCCGATATCCATCGTGCTGGCGCCCTCGCCGATGATGATCGCGTCTTCCGGCGTCCAGGCGGCCACGTCCTTCAGCGCGCGGTAATAGTTGGCCGGGGCCTGGTCGTCGGCGAGCTGGGGCGCGATCTGCGCCGCATTCGCCGCGGCTTTCTCGGCGATCGCGGCGTGCCACGGCGAGTCCTTGGGAAAGACCCACTCGCGTTTGCCGAGCGCTTCGTTGATCTGCGCGACGATTGCCTTGCCGTCGCCGACCAGGGCGACTTCGGTCGGCGCGTTCTGGCCGATCGACTCCGGCGCGATGTCGAGCTGGATGATGCGCACGTTCTTGTTGAAGCGCGGCGGCAGGCCGAAATGCATGATCCAGTTGAGCCGCGCGCCCATCAGGAAGACGACGTCGGCATTCTGCAGCGCGTGGCTGCGCGCCGCGCCGACCGACAGCGGATGGGTGTCGGACATCACGCCCTTGCCCATCGGCGAGGCGAGGAACGGCACCTTGGTGCGCTCGATGAAGGCGCGCACCTCGTCCTCGGCGCGCGAGTACGCCATGCCCTTGCCGACGATGACGAGCGGCCGCTCCGCCGAACGGAGCGTATTCAGCGCGCGCTCGACATCCGCCGGCATGGCCTGGGTGCGCGGCGGGTCCGGGCAGCGCGCCGGCTCGTCCACCCTCGACTCGTCGACCTTTCCCGTGATGATGTCGTCCGGCAGGTCGAGATAGCTCGCGCCGGGGCGGCCGTAGATCGAGTTCCGCACCGCCATTTCTATATAGAACGGGATGCGGTGGACGTGCTCGACCGCGTGCGCGAACTTGCAGAACGGCGTCGCGATCAGCACCTGGCGCTCTTCCTGGAACGCCCCCATGCCGTTGCGCCAGGTCTCCGAAGCGCCGCCGATGAGAACCATGGGCCAGCCATTCTGCTGCGCGTTGGCGAGGCCGGCGAGGGCGTGGACGACGCCGGGACCCGACACGACGAGGCAGGCGCCGGGGCGCCCGGTCAGATAGCCAACGGCCTGCGCGGCATACGAGGCCGACTGCTCGTTGCGCATCCCGACATAGGTGATGCCTTCCTTCTGCGCGGCCGCGGCGATCGGGCTCACCGGAAACCCGACGATCCCGAACATGAACCTGACGCCCTGCTGTTTGAGGCTCCGTGCCACCAAGGTTGCGCCGTCGACTTCGCTCATGAGCGCCCTCCTGTCAGAGCGGGATCATAGGCGGACGAAGCCACTTTTGGAAGCGGCCTTGGTAAGCGGCCTCTCCCGGCCATGAGATGGTGATCCTGGCCCAGACGGCGAGTCTCTTTGCCGAGGACTATGACGACGTCGACGCGTACGCGATCGGGCAGCTCGGCCCCCAGCACGCGCGTGACGCGTTCGCCCGGATCGATCGGCCGGAGATCGAGGTCTTCGTGGTGCCCAGGGGCGGTGTATGCTATTGTAATCGCCTAGCTTACAACGTAATGTATAAGCCATGAGAAGCTCAGGGCGTGGTCGTAAGACGGCCTTCCAGAATCGTGCTGTGAACCGCAAGGAAGTCAAGCCGAGCGGTCAGGAGCCGAGGGTGCTGACGACCATGCGGCTCCGCCGATCATTGCGCAAGGACCTCGAGGCGACGGCTGCACGCACGCGTCGATCGGTCGCAGACGTAGCTCAGGAACTACTCGACGAGGCGCTACGAATGCGGCAATGTCCCGGTATTTACTTTGCTGATGAACCGAGCGGTCGAACGGCGAAGATTGGCGGAACTGGCCTCGGAGTCTGGGAAGTCGTGCGTGACTTCAGCAGAGATCAGAATTCCGGCAGGATTCGAAAAGCCTTCCCCCAACTATCGCAAGCTCAAGTGACGGCGGCCCTGATGTACTACTCGCGCTATCGTGACGAAGTTCAGGCCAAGATCGATACGAACGCTGCCCTGACGCCTGAGAGCATCGAGAGACAGTATCCAGGACTCGTGCAGTTCACCCGGTGAAGGTCTACCTCGATGAGAACTTGTCGCCCATCATTGCTGCACTTCTTCGAAAACATGGCATAGACGCGACCGCGGCGCAAGAAGTAGGCAACGTTCAGCTGGACGATCGGGCCCAGCTAGCCTACGCAACGCGAGAAGGACGGGTCATCGTTACCGCGAACGTGATCGATTTCATCGCGCTCGCCCATGAGGCGGTCGCGACCAATAACGAACACGTCGGGATCGTCCTGGTTCCTTCGAACTTTCGTGGGGATGAATTCCAGGCGATTGCGGATGCGATCGTCGAAGCGGTGAAACCATATCGGACCGGCTTGCATGGTTTCGTGCTCTACCTCAGCCGCGTGTAATCGGAGGAGAAACACTCAGGGAGGCGACCGTGACCCGACATTTCGGCGTGCTGATTCCCTCCACGAACACGACGGTCGAGATGGAGTGCCGGCTCTTGCCGGCGACCTACCAGGCGCACGTCGGGCGCCTCATGTCGAGCGGCGGCGGCAGTTTCTCGCCGAGCCGGGATGAGGACATCGACCATCAGTCGCGCTTGCTGGGGACGGCCAAGGTGGAGATGGTGATCCTGGCCCAGACGTCGGCCAGTCTCTTTGCCGAGGACTACGACGACGTCGTCACGAAGCGGATGAGCGCCGCGGCCGGCGTTCCGGCCATCACATCGGCGCAGGCGGTCGGCCGCGCCGTTCGGGCCCTCGGCGCGCGGCGCGTCGCCATCGTGTCGCCCTACTCGGAGGCGGTCAACGAACGCGCCGCCCGGTATTTCAAGGCGAAGCACGGGCTCGAGACGATCGTGCTCGAAGGATTCGGCGCGACCGACGCGTATGCGATCGGGAAGCTCGGCCCGCAGCACGCGCGTGACGCGTTCGCCCGGGTCGATCGGCCGGAGATCGAGGTCTTCGTGGTGCCCGGCGGCAATTTCCCGACGATGTCGTCGGTCGCCGCCTGGGAGCGGGAATTCGGCAAGCCCGTGGTGACCACGAATCAGGCGTCGATCTGGGCGATGCTGCGCGCGTTCAAGAGCGCCGATCGCCTGCCGGCCTTCGGCCGCCTGCTCGGCGAACTGCCGGCCGACGCATAATGGACCACGTAGCCTTCGATCGCGAGCCACCTGCCACCTTGACGACGATGGTCATGGCGTTTGGGGGATGGATCGATGCGGGCCGGGCGGCAACGGGCGCCCTGCGCCACCTGGTCAGCGATCTCGGGGCCGAGCGGTTGGCCTCGATAGATTCCGAAGAGTTTTTCGTGTTGACCCAGGAACGACCCGAGGTGCGGTTGAGGGCTGATGGAGAGCGCGAGATCCTGTGGCCACGGAGCGAGTTCTTCGCGTGGCGCGGCCGCCGTCAGGATGGCGGAGACGGCCTCCTCCTGTTTTGCGGACCGGAGCCCCATCAGCGGTGGCGCACCTATACCAAAGCGTTCCTCGATGTGGCCGAGCGCTGCGGGGTGAGGCGGATCGTGTCGCTCGGGGCGCTTCTGGCCAGCGCTCCTCATACCCGGCCGATACGTGTCACGGCCCGCTGCACCGATCCCGCCGTGCGGTCGCTGCTCGAAGCGTGGGGCATCTATCGCCCGCCGACCTACGAAGGCCCGACCGGTATTTCTTCGATCATCCTGGACGCGGCGGGGCGACGCGACATGCAGCATGTCGGCTTCATGGGACAAGCGCCGCACTATCTCCCAGATGCAGAGAATCCGGCGGCGATCCAGGCCCTGGTGAGCTATGCGGCCCGCCTGCTCCATCTGAGTCCGGACATGTCTCGTTTCGCCGAGGCCATCCAGGATTTCCACACCCAATGTGATCGGGCGGTGGCGCGGGACCGCGCGACACGAGAGCACGTGCGGCGGCTCGAGCAGCAGTACGATGCGGCGGCCGACGAGGAGCGGCAACCGCTGCCTGACGGAGAGCTCGACTCTGAAAAGCTGATGCGAGAGCTCCAGGACTTCCTGCGCAAGCAGGGGGAAGGTGGCGCGGAAGGCCGATAGGCTTCAGCGTGCCGCCACGGGTTCGTGCGCTTTCAGGAAGGTTCGGGCGTGCTCGACGACCTTGCGGATCGTCTCTTTGGACTCCTTCCACGGGTAGATCGATGCCTCGGCGTTGGGCGCGAGGCTCGCGATTTCCATCGCCACGGCGTACGGATGTGCCGGGATGTCGTCCGGCAGGATCAGCATCGGGGTCTGGCAGGAGCGCACGAACTCGCGCGTCACGGTGAAGACGAAGTCGGCCGGCGAGCGGTAGAGGTTGTGCAGGTAACGCTCGATCATCTCCAGCGTGATGTCGGGTCGCCGCGCGCACAGGGCCGGTCCCCAGTTCGTGATGTTGTTGTTCCAAAAGACGTCGGGATTTTCCGGTCGATGTCCGCTCGGCTGGCTGAGCACGGCGGCCACCACGCGGTCGGGCGCCCGTTGGAGCAGCTTGAGGATGAACGGGCCGCCGATGCAGTTGCCCAGGACGAGGAACTCACGGATGCCCAGGTGGTCCATCAGGCCGAGCTGGTCGTCAGCGTAAGCGTCCCACGGCTTCTCGATCTGCAGCGGGCCGGTGGACCGCCCGTCGTTGGCATTTCTCAGATCGGCCGTGATGCAGCGGAAGTCGTCCTTGAACTCCTCCATCGGGTTGAAGGACGCCCGTGTCCAGAAGGAGATCGAGGAATTCAGACCGCCGCCCGGGATCAGCAGCAGCGGGAACCCGGAGCCGATCTCCTCATAGTGGATGCGGACGTCACCGTGTTCGTAGAACGGCATCGGGCTCTCCTCCTGTCGTGGCGCGTCGTGAATTCAACGGAGCCGCGGCCCCGGGTCCATCTTCAGGAAGACCCGGCCGCCCATCGGGTACCACTCCGGCGCAAGCGTGACCGCCTGACCCACGACGTGGAGGTCGCGCCAGCACTCGGCCAAACGGCTCTCGCACCGGTACGAGGTGCTGCCGCCGTGCTGGTACATCAGATCCATCGCCTGGCGAGCGCTCTCGGAGGCGTAGACCGCGGCCAACCGGCAGCGGGCCCGCTGATCGAGGGTGGTCTCTTCGCCGGCCGCGACGGTGTTCCAGACCTCCGTGATCGTCGCGCTGCGGTAGGCGCGACCGGCGTGCAGCATCGTGTCGGCGCGCCCGACCGCGTCCTGTACCTGGGGACTCTCGCAGAGCCGAGCGGTCCTCCCGCGCGGCGTCTTCTCGCCGGCCAGCTCGATCAGTGCGTTGATACCAGCTCGCGCGATTCCGGTGATCACGGCGCTGTGGTGGGGCCCGACCCACGCTTGCGCGGGCAACGCGTACGACACCCCGGGCCAGCGCTTCCACTGATTGTCGAGCGGGACGCCGGCGTGGACCATCGTCCGCCGCTCCGGCAGGAAGACATCGTCGACCGTCCAGTCGAAGCTGCCCGTCGCACGCATCCCCGAAACGTCCCAGCTCCCCTCGACGATCTGCGCTTCGGAACGCGCGAAGACCCCGCGCCAGAAGACCGAGCTGCCATCCGGGCTGCGGCGCGGCTCTACGCCGTCGAAGATCTGGAAGCTGCCGAGCATCCAGGAGCTCTCCTGGCAGCCCGTGCCGAAGGGCCAGCGCCCGGTGACTCGGTACCCACCCTCGACAGGCACGGCCCGTCCGCCTCCCATCACGGCGGTGCCGGCGATGACGGTGTCGGCCCCGTGCGTGTAGATCTCGTGAACGCCCTCGTCTGGCAGACCGAGCGTGATGAGCTGGCCGATGCTGTTGTTGGCCACATTCCAGCCGACCGAGCCGGCGCCCTCGGCGAGCAGCTCCACCACGCGCACGTAGGTCAGCGGGTCGGCCTGAAGACCACCCAGCTCACGCGGCATCACGAGCTTGTAGAAGCCGGCACTGTGAAGCGCCTCGACCAACGCTTTCGGCAGGCGCTGCTCGCGCTCGAGCTCAGCGTGATGACCGCGGATGACCGACCGCAGAGCGGCCGCGGCCCGCACCACGGGCTGAGCGTCGATATCGGGGGGCAACCGCGTCTCTTCGGCAATGTTCCGCATTGGGCCGCTCGAGCGGGGATGTTCCGCTGGCGACGTCGAAGTGTCAAGCGCCGCGCTACTCCTGTAACCTGTCTGCCCCAGGGGAAAGGGAGGCTCAGATGACAGACAAGATTCGCGTGGGAATCGTGGGAGCAACCGTGACACAAGGGGGCAGCGGCTGGGGCGCCAATGCTCACGTTCCCGCCCTGAACGCTCTGCCCGGCTATGAGCTGAAGGCGGTCTGCACCGCGCACGAGGACACGGCCAAGGCCTCGGCCGCCGCCTTTGGTGCGGAGCACGCGTTCCACCGGTTCAGCGACATGGCGGCGCATCCGGACGTCGACCTGCTCGTCGTCTGCGTGCGAGTGCCCGGCCACCGCGAGCTGGTCATGGCAGGCCTGCAGGCGGGGAAGCCCGTGTGCTGCGAATGGCCGCTCGGCAAGAATCTCGCCGAGGCGGAAGAAATGGCGGGGCTCGCTCGCCAACGCTCGCTGAAGACCATCGTCGGCCTACAGGCGCGCAGCGACCCGACGATTCTGTACGCGCGTGATCTCATCAAGGAGGGTCACATCGGCGAGGTGCTCACGGCAAACCTGAGCACCGTGGCGCAGGCGCAGCTGCAGCGGGGCCCCGGCCGCATCTGGCAGGGCGTACGCGCCAACGGCGCCAACGTGCTGACCATCACGGGCGGCCACGCCATCGACGCGCTCTGCGCCGTGCTCGGCGAGTTCGCCGAAGTCTCGGCCCGCGTGTCGACGAGAATCCCGGAGTGGCGCACCCTCGAAGGCAAGGCGGTTCCGGTCGATTCGCCGGACAGCATCAACGTCGTCGGCCGCATGGTGAGCGGCGCCGAGGTGTCGATCAGCGTGGCCACCGCTCCCTCGAATCCGAGCGGCAACCGATTGGAGATCTACGGGCGAGACGGCGCCATCGTCATCCGGGCGAACGGCGCGCTCAGCCTCGGGCCGAACCAGATGCATGCGGGCAAAGGCAAGGAGCCCTTGGCTGCCATGCCCGTGCCGGACAAGTACAGGTTCGCTCCTAACGGTACTCCGGCCGGTCAGCCCTACAACGTCGCGCAGGCGTACGCGCGAGCCGCCGGCGCTCTGCGTGGCCGCGGGGCCTTCGACGTGGACTTCGATCTCGCCGTCCAGCGCCACAAGCTGATCGACGCGATCGAGCGATCCTCGGCCTCGGGCCGGTCGGTGAAGCTGGGCCAGTGAGGACGTGACGATCATGACCCGACACTTCGGCGTGCTGATTCCGTCCACGAACACCACGGTCGAGATGGAGTGCCGGCTCTTCTTGCCGGCGACCTACCAGGCCCACGTCGGGCGCCTCAAGTCGAGTGGCGGGAGTTTCTCGCCGAGCCGGGATGAGGATATCGATTATCAGTCGCGCTTGCTCGGGACGGCCAGGGTGGAGATGGTGATCCTGGCCCAGACGTCGGCAAGTCTCTTTGCCGAGGACTACGACGACGTCGTCACGAAGCGGATGAGTGCCGGCGCCGGCGTTGTCGCCATCACGTCTGCGCAGGCGGTGGGCCGCGCCGTTCGCGCCCTCGGTGCGGGCCGCGTCGCCATCGTGTCTCCCTACTCGGAAGAGGTCAACCAACGTGCCGCCCGCTATTTCAAGGCGAAGCACGGGCTCGACACCGTGGCCCTCGAGGGCTTCGGCGCGACCGACGCGTATGCCATCGGGAAGCTCGGCCCGCAGAACGCGCGCGACGCGTTCGCCCGCATCGATCGGCTGGAGATCGAGGTCTTCGTCGTGCCTGGCGGCAATTTCCCGACGATGTCGTCGGTCACCTCCTGGGAGCGGGAATTCGGCAAGCCCGTGGTGACCACGAATCAGGCGTCGATCTGGGCGATGCTGCGCGCGTTCAAGAGCGCCGACCGGCTGCCGGCCTTCGGTCGCCTGCTCGCCGACGTGCCAGCCGGGTGATCTTCGTTTACCCGGGAAGCGTGTCGTAATGGGCGCTGTCGGACGAGCGTTGACGTGCGGGGGCTACGCGGCGGATTCGGCGGCGAGGGCGCGGGCCGACTCGACGCGTGAGAAGTACGCGTAGAAGGTCAGAAAGGCCAGCGCGTAGATCGCCCCCGCGAGGCAGTACGGCATCGTCCAGTTGCCGGAGGCCATGAAGGGCCCGGCGATCCACGCGCCCACACCCATGGGGAACTCGCTGAAGGCGTGCATGATGCCGTTCGTCGTGCCGCGCTCGCGGTCCTTCACGACCTCCATCGAGAACAGGCTGTAGATCGGATCGGTGAGCGACTTGTTGGGGAACGCGCCGCCGATGAACACAATGGTCAGAAGGTAGGCGACGCCTGCCGTCACCACGCCGGGGGCGAGGGCGATCAGAATCAGGAACGGCACCCCGAGGAATTTCAGGTATGCCACCGTACGGACGCGGCCGAGCCGGCGGACGACGACGGGGCTCAGAAGCGTCGCGAATGCGGTGACGATCGAGCCGGCGCCGAAGATCACGCCGATCGCCGTGGTCGACGCGTGGAGCTCGTGGGCGAAGAACACGGCGAAGAACGGCGCCGTCATCCCGAGCGCCAGCCCTGCGCCCCCCTCCGTCAACGCCAGCATGCTGATCGTCCCGTGGCTCTCGAGGCTTCGCCACCACCGCTTGATGTCGATCGGCTGCCATCGCTCGTCGATCAGGTAGATCGGAAGCGCCGAGCACAGCATGACGGGCAGGACGCAGAAGAGACCCGCCCGCAAGGCGCCGGCGCTCTCCGGCCCGAGCCCGAGGAGCGGGGCGAAGGCCATCGGGAGCACGCCCGCCAGAAGGTTGCCCAGGCTCGCGGCGCCGACTGTCAGGAACGAGCCGATGCTGAACAGGTGCACGCGCTCGGCAGGCTGGCTCTGCTCCACCATGAACGGCGGGCCGACGATCGCGTGACCGCCCTCGAAGGCGCCCTGCACAGCGGCCAGCACGAGCAGCGCCATGGGATCGTGGGCAAGGATCAGTCCAGCCGTACCGAGGATGTTGCCGCTGTAGGAAATCAGAAAGACGCGGCGCCGCCCGAAGAGGTCCGACAGGATCCCCGAGGGGATGACGGAGAGACCGTGAGCAATCCAGTTGATCGAGGCGAGCTGCGCGACGAAGAGCGTGTCGTGTCCCGAGGCGAGCAAGTAGAGATAGAACAGGAGCCGCCAGATGCTCACCGAGAGCCCGCTGAACGGAGTGCGCAGCAGCAGGAGTCGCGCGTTCCGGCTGAAACCGCGCACGCGCCGCAGATAGTCCCCGCCGCGGCGCGCCTGCCGGAGGAGGATGAGGGCCACGAGGATCGTGAGCGCGATGCCAAGGAGCCAGACGACGCGGGGTACCTGCGTGCCCTCGTCCGGCGCGTGCGCATGTCCGACGTCGCCCCAGGCCAGCGTGGTCGTGAGCGCGAGGAGACCCGCCAGGGCGGCGGGAGCCACCCCATACGTTGCGCTCGCTCTTGACGTCGCGCGAACCTCGACCATATAACGTCTCCCTACCCCGATTACGGTGAGCTCGGGAGGAGTCCATGATCGCAAAAGCGGGCGTGGTTTTCGCCTCATTCTTTCTGCTCCTGGCGACATGGGGTGGGGAGGCCGCCGGCCAGAACCGGCCCGAAGGCGAGCTGACCATCGCCTTCGACGCCTCCATCGCGCCCACGTTTCTCGATCCCGCCGAGACCTCGGGACTCAGCACACCGTTCGTCTTCCTCTACGCCCTGCACGACGCGCTGATCAAGCCGCTGCCCGGCAACAACATGGGGCCGTGCCTGGCCGAGTCGTGGAAAGAGAGTCCGGACGGGCTCGTGTACGAGTTCAAGCTGCGAGAGGGGCTCAGGTTCCACAACGGCGATCCGTTCACGGCCGAGGACGTGAAGTTCAGCTTCGCCCGCTACCGGGGCGTCTCGGCCAAGATCCTGCACGAACGGGTCAAGGCCGTCGAGATCGTCGACCCCCATCGCGTGCGGTTCGTCCTGAGTAGCCCCTGGCCGGACTTTCTGGTGTTCTATGCCACGCCGGCCACCGGCGCGGCCTGGATCGTGCCCAAGAAATACATCGAGAAGGTCGGCGAGGACGGCTTTGGCCGCCATCCCGTGGGGCTGGGGCCCTTTCGGTTTGTGCGGATGAGCCCGGGCACCGAGCTGGTGCTCGAGGCGAATGAGCAGTACTGGCGCAAGAAGCCCTCCATCAAGCGCGTCGTCATCAAGGGCGTCCCCGATCGCACCACGCGCCTGGCCATGTTGAAAACCGGCGAGGCGGATCTCGGCTACCTGATGGTCGGCCTCGAGGCGGCGAGCATCAAGGCCGACCCCAAGCTTCGGCTGCTCCACGTCATCCCCACCGCGAGCTGGTGGGTCGAGTTCCCGGAGCAGTGGAAGCCGAAGTCGCCCTGGGCCGATCGCCGCGTCCGGCTGGCGGCCACTCTGGCCATCGACAAGCAGGGCATCAACGAGGCGGAGCGGCTGGGCTACTCGCGTCTGACCGGATCGATCATCCCGAGCATCATGGAGTTCGCCCTCCGGATCGAACCGTATCCCTATGACCCGGCGCGGGCCAAGCGCCTCCTCGCCGAGGCCGGCTATCCCAATGGCTTCGATGCCGGCGACGTGACGCCGCTCCCTCCGTTCACCAGCATGGGCGAGGCTCTCAGCAACAATCTGGCCGCGGTCGGCATTCGCACGCGGGTGCGCAGCATGGAGCGGGCGACCTACATGGAAGCGTGGCGAACCAAGAAGCTGCAAGGGCTCATCCTGACGGTGACCGCGGCGCAGGGCAACGCCGCCTCACGCATCGAGGCCTTCGTCATCAGCAGCTCCACCTATGCCTATGGCGGCTATCCGGACATCGACGACCTGTTCCGGACGCAGGCGCAGGAGCGCGACCGAAAGCGGCGCGAAGCACTGCTTCATCAGATTCAGCGGCTCATGCACGAGCGGGTGATGCACGCTCCGATCTTCGAGCCCGCCACGTTGCACGGAGTGGGACCACGGGTCGAGGAACCGGCCATCGGTCTGAATCCGGTGCTCTTCTTCGCCGCACCCTACGAGGACATCCGCCTGAAGAAGCCGTGAGGTGGCCTCACCTCGCCTCGTTTACCCGGGCAGCGTGTCGTAGTGGTGCCAGTTCCCGATCACTTCCTTCGCATACAAGTCCGCGATCTCTTCCTTGGAGTAACCGAGCAGGCCCAACACTTCCTCGTTGTGCTCGCCCACCTTCGGCGTCGAGCCCACGACGGCCGGCGTCCGGCTGAAGTGCCAGAAGTCGCCGGACACGGCGATCGTCCCCGCCAGGAAATCCGGAACCTCCACCATCGCCCGTCGCTCCCACGGATGGGAATCCCGGGCCGCCTGCGGGATCGTATTCACCGGCGCCGCCACCACGTCGTGACGCGTGAAGTGGGCGATGGCGTCCTTCATCGTCATGGTGGACATCAACGCACGCATCGCCTCGTTGACGGCCGCCGCATGCTTGCTGCGCTCGTGGCGGGTGATGAAACGCGGGTCTGTCTGCCACTCCGGTTTCCCGAGGGCGCTACAGACCCGAGGCCAGTGGTGCTGGTCTCCAGCGGCAATCAACACCCAGCCGTCCTTACACGGGTACATGCCACTCGGCGCTGAATCAGATATGCCGCGCTTGGGCTCGGTTCCCGCGCCGTGGTAGGCGGTGATGGGGATCTCCGTCAGGCTGTAGCCGGAGTCCGCGAGGCAGACGTCGATGCTCTGTCCCGCTCCTGACATGCTTCGCTCGTGGAGCGCTGCCAGAGTCCCAATCGCGGCGTGCAGCGCGGTGGTGCGATCGATGATGGGAACTCCCGCGCGAATCGGCGGCATGCCGTCGTCGCCGGTGACCATGGCGATGCCCGACATGGTCTGGCCGATGGGGTCGTAGCCGATCTGATCGCGATAGGGACCGAACTGCCCGTACGCGGAGACGTTGACCATGATGATGCGCGGGTTCAGCGTCTTCAGCGCGTCATACCCGAAGCCCATCTCCTCGATGGTCCCGGGCCGAAAGTTCTGCACGACCACGTCGGAGACCTTGATCAGCTTTCGCAGAGCCGTCTTCGCGTCCTCCTTGCGCAAGTCCATGCTGACGCTCTTCTTGCCGGAGTTGTACTGGACCCAGTACGCGCTCTGCTTGCGGACCCACGGCGCGTGGTACCGGGTCTCCTCGCCACCCAGGCGCTCGATCTTGATGACTTCGGCGCCCAGACGAGCGAGCACCTGGGCGCAGCGGGGTCCCGCCTGATGACGACCGAGATCGATCACGCGGATACCGTTCAAGGGTCCTTTGCCGTCTGTCATTGCCTGCCCTCCGCCAGCCGGGTGAGCGCGTCGTGGATGCGCCGGTCGATCTCGATGCCCTCGCGAGCGAGACGCGCGCGCTCGCGATGCGCCCGCTCGCCCGGAATGCGGATCTCGTCGACGCCTGCCTGCCGCGGCGTCGCCTTGATCGCGGCGATCTCCGCGGTCAGCGCGCGCCGGTACTCTTTCAGAGGAACGAACAGATCGGGTTTGTACGCGATGAAGAGGTACTCGGCGCTCACGCCGAGCGCGTGCATCGCGAGCGCCAGGGCGTAACCTTTGTGCCCGCCGAACGGCAGGAGCGCGCCGCGCCGCGCGGCCGCCGCGTCCGTCGTGGGACGGCCGCGCTCGTCGATCGCCACGCCCTCGGGCAGCGGAATGCCGAGACGCGCTCGGAACTGGAGATCGGTGCCCATGAACGCGGAGGTGCCCAGATCGATCACCAGCGGGTCGCCGTCCATCGGGAAGCCGAAGGCGATCGGATTGGTGCCCAGCGCCGCCCTGGCGCCGCCCAGCGGGGCGACCATCGGCGGCGCAGCCACCGTGTGGATACCGATCAAGCCCGCTCGCGCCGCCATCTCCACGTAATAGGCGCTGCGGCCGCTCATCCAGATGTTGTCGACGCCGACGAGCGCGAAGCCGTGCGCGCTGGCCCGCTCGATCACCGCTCGGGTCGCGTAGTACATCCCCAGCATGCCGCTCTGGTTGCCGCCGTCCAAGAGCACCGACACGCTCGTCTCCCTGAGCACGCGCATCGGCCGGCGCGGGGCCTTGAAGCGGGGGTCGTCGGCGACGTTGAGCAGCTTCGGCAGGCCGGAGTACTCGTAGCCGCACAGCGCCGCGTCGATCACGTGATCGGCGAGGATGCGGGCCTCCTCGGCCTCGTACCCGATCCCGCGCATCGCCCGCTCGGACAGCGCGCGCGCCTCGGCGACACTCAGGCGGACGCGTTCGGTGGTCTCGGCCGGCACGCCCTGGAGTATCATCCAGCCCGCAACGCTTTGTCACGGAGGAGCGACGCCATGACGACCGGGGCGCTCGTGATCGACTGCGACGGCCACATCCTCGAACCGCCGGATCTGTGGGAGATCTATCTGGAACCCGCCTATCGCGACCGGGCGCTCCGGATACGCGTCGGTGACGACGGCTTCGAGCATCTCTTGATCGACGGCCGGCCCTCCACGATTGCCCGCCCGGGCCAGCTCAGCACCCTCGGCGGCATGGGCAAGCGGGTCGACGAGGCGCGCGAGCTCCGCGAGCGCGCGATGCGCGGGGACGTTCCGCCTGCGGAGGTTCGCGGCATCCGTCCCACGCCGGAGCAGACGTACCTCGGGGGCGCTGCGTTCGGCACCATGGACATGAAGGAGCGCGTGCAGCTCCTCGACCGCGAGGGGATGGCGAAAGCCGTGCTCTATCCCACGCTCGGCCTGCTCTGGGAGGCCGAGCTGTTCGACCCCGAGCTCTCGAGCGCGTATTGCCGCGCCTACAACCGCTGGATCGCCGACTTCTGCCGCGACTCCGGCGGCCGGCTGATCCCCATCGCGCATCTCTCGCTCGGCAATCCAGCAGAGGCCGCGCGCGAGCTCGAGCGCGCGGTGAAGGACGGCTGCCGCGGCGCCTTCGTCTGTCCGTTCACCATCACGCGCGTGCCCCACGGCGATCCGCGCCACGACGCGGTCTTCGCGGCGGCGCAGGACCTCGACGTTCCGCTGGCCGTGCATCCGACGTTCGAACCGATCGCGTTCAACGTCCACCATCGCTTCGACAAGTTCGGCTGGGCGGTCTGGTACTTCAATCTCTTCGCCGGCCAGGGCGTGCAGCAGGCGTTCGCCACCTTCTTCCAGTTCGGCGTCTTCGAGCGCTTCCCGCGCCTGCGCGTGGTCGTCCTCGAGTCCCAGGCCGGCTGGATCGGTTACTTCCTCGACCGCGCCGACGCGACCTTCACCGGGACGCCGCTCGGCGCGACCGTGCGGCTGAAGGAGAAGCCGTCGTACTACTTCAAGCGGCAGTGCTTCATCTCGGCGGACCCGGACGAGCGCACGATCGCCGCGCTGATGCCGCACGTCGGCGAGGACAAGTTCTTCTGGGCGAGCGACTACCCGCATCCCGATCATCCCGGCGCGTATCTGGAAGAGCTGCGCGGGATGGTCGCGCCGATGACGGAGTCCGGGCGCCGCGGAATTCTGGGCGAGAACGTCGCGCGAGCCTACCGGCTCGATCTGGATCCTCGAACGTCTTGCCCTTCTTGTCCCAGTACGGATTGAACGCCTTGACCGGCTTGTGGCCCAGATCCTCTAGCCGCGCCACCGATCGCTTCCACTCATCCGCGTCCGGCAAGTAGAACACCAGCAGGTTGTCCTCGCCGGGAGCCCGTCGTCGAGCGGCGCTGCGACCCCGGCGATCGGCGCCTCACCTCCGGCAAGCCGGTCATCCATTCGATCATTCCTGCGCTACTCTAACGCGGCGAAACCTGAACCACACAGAAGAGCGTGCCCCCAGGGTCCTCCAGGACGACGAAATCGCTGCGGGGGCGATATCGCCACAGGTATCGGCGAGCGCCGAGCTTCACCAAGCGCTCCACTTCGCCATCTTTGTCGTCCGCGTAGAGGTCCACGTGCAACCAGCTTCGTCGTTCCCGGCGGGTGTCCCGTGCTTGAAACGACAGGTTCGGACCCTTGCCCTCCGGGTCCTGAAGCACCACCCAGCCGTTACGCGCGGGTTCTCTAGGAACATAGTGGAGGGCGTCCTGCCAAAACGCCACCGTGCGTTCAAACTCGCTGCAATGCATGACAATGCAACCGATGCGCACGCTCATCAGTCTCCAGCCCTCCGAATCGCGACAACCGAGGATGCCGCCGAACGCTCAGGACAACTTGCGGCGCGGCACGCCGTCATGTTCATCCTGTTGTCAGGCGGCCGGCCGCAAGTGTTCAAGAAGGAATCCGATGACCTCTGAGTCGTAGCCTGCCGGGTCGAAGGATAAGAAGTCTTGGTGACGGGCACCGGTGACTACCCACAGTCGTTTTGGTTGGACTGCCGCACGGAAAAGCTCTTCGGACTCCGCGAGTGTTGTGTGCTGGTCGCGCGACCCTGCGACCACGAGAACCGGTGACCCCAGGCGGTCGATCGAACGAATCGGCTCAAGGTCCCGCGGCGAGATGTGCAGCCGCGGTTGGAGCTGGACGAGCAGCAACGGCGTGAGTGCAGGCGCGAGCGGTCCCAACCTGATGCGGATTCTGTTCTCGATAGCGCGGGCAACGCGGGGATACACAGCCTCGAGAACGACCGCGTCGAAGCCCGATGGTTGAGGGCTAAGTAGGACGGCTGCGCCGCCGAGAGAACAGCCGATGACCCCGATCCGACGCGAGGGCACCGTGCGCTTGAGCCACCCAAGTGCTGCACGGACATCGCCGGACTCGCGCGACCCCATGGTGATCGCAACGCCCGGGGTTTCGCCATGGCCTTGGAGATCGATCAGGAGGACAGAGAAGCCGTGGCCCAGCAACAGCTTCGCCCGCGACAGCATGGACGAGCGGTCAGCGCGTATAGAGTGGAGAAGAAGAACGACCGGAGAGTCGCCGCCTTGATTGAGCCACCAACCGGCGATGGCATGCCCCGGCCCCGGAAGCGAGACCACCTGAGCCGGGAAACCGGCGGGCAGTGGGACCGGACGGTTGACTGGCCTAACGAGCTGGGAACCAAGCTGCCATGAGGCGGTAGCGCCCATAACGAGCGCACCGATCCCAAGTGCGATGAGGGCGCGTGCTCGGATATCTCGAAACGTCATGCCGCCCGCCTAGCGCCGGGTGTCAGCCGCGGCCGAAGGCCGCCGGCTGCATGCCGAAGTTCGACGCCGGGCCACCACGCACTTTTTGGGCACTGCTCAAGCCATCCCCCGATGGAACTCAGCGCGGAACCTGACCGCGGACAGCTAGAGCGGGCGTGTGCAGCGTGAAGGGCCCCTCCGGAAGATCGCCGAGGACAGCCCGGCGCAGGCGGGCCTGCAAGGCTGCCCGGCGCTCCGTAGAGAGTCCCGCAACGTAGGCGCCCGTCGGCCCCGCGGGCTCCAAGTGAGGTAGCCAAAAATCGTCGAACCCGGTGAACTCCATCGCAACGGTAAGGATAGTCTCCGTCACATCGACCAGGTCGTGCGCGCCGAATTTTCCTGACAGCGCACCGCGCCGGCTGGTGTCGCGGTTGCGCACATGCCTCGCCTCCGCGGAAGGATCGAGCGCGACGGCAGCGTCCCAGAAGACATGCACCAGGCCCTGTCCAGCGGCCTCGGCGTCCCAGACGCAGCCGCCTACGATGCCGCCGGGCCTGGTCACCCGACACATCTCGAGAATGGCCCGGTCCATGTCGGGGATGAACTGCAAGACGAGGAGAGACAGCGTTCGATCGAAGGTTGCGTTGGCGTACGTCAACGCCCGGGCGTCGCCGACATCAAAGCGCAGGCGAGGCGCCGATGCGTGCTCACGCGCAAACGCGACGTAGGTCTCCGTGGGATCAACTCCAACGATCTCCGACCGGCTCGTGCGGGCCGCGGCCGTCATCGCGAGAGCGCCTGTACCACAGCCGACGTCGAGCAGCCGGTCTCCGTCAGTGAACCCGGTGAAGTCGAGGAACATCTCCGCCAGTCGCCGGCTCCAGCGGGCCATATATCCTTCGTACGCCTCGGCGGCGCCGAACATACTTACGCTCCTCCGTTGGGTTCGATCACGCCACTCGTGCCCCTCGGCGCCGAACGATACTGCCGTTCAGCGGCGGAGGGGAGAGGGCGCGCAGCGACCGACCCCTCCGTCCGTCTGCAACGGCGGGTTACCCGGCGACCCGGTGCGCTCTGAAGGCGAGAAGGGCCACGGCCGCTCCCGCAAGCAGCCCTAGAAGGCCGAGCAGTCCTTCTCCATGGACGCCGAGAAACACGGTCGAGAACGAAGGTTGAAGTCCGTTTGCCGCGATGGGTACAACGCCACCGGCCAGAGCAGCGGCGGCCACTGCGAGCACGGCGCCATACAAACCCAGTGCAAGGAGTCGGGTTCGCCCAGCCCCTGACATCCCACGGAGAAGGACCGCAGCACGGGCCGACAAGAAGCCGTTCAGAGGACCGGTGACGAGGTTCAGTAGCGCTGACCATTGGAGGCCATAGCTCCAGATAGCCGCCGACAAGACCACGACAGCCGTTCCGAGGATTCTCCTACCGAGGGCGTTCGTCATTCCTGCGTCCGGATAACGACGCCGCTTAGCGGCCGGAGCGAGTAACGCGAGCTCCGGTCCGCTGAAGCGGCTCGTTCGACGACCGCCGCCGCTTGGCGAGGCCTCGATTCACCGTCCAGGCACGCTTCGCCTTCTGCGGCAACTCGACGGAGACGAAATAGGCAGCCGGGTAGAGATAGTCTTCACCGGATTCGTCGATGACTCGCACGTAGCCGGTAGCCGCCGCGCCCTTGTCGTGCAGCACGCGGTAGACCTTGCGGATCTCAAGATCTTCGGCGCCGCGATTCTCAACGCAGAGAGCGTATCCCTTCTCCCGGGTCGTCATGGCTCAGTCTAGAAACCTCTTGATCTTGTGGCGAACGCGTCCGATTCCATATGCCTCATACCAGTGGATCTCGGCACGCCGCAGCTCGCCGCTGGCGATGCGGACCGTGGCGATCCCTTTGCTGGGCGTGGAGCTGCCGTGGCTGGACGAGGTCGTGCGCGCCCGGCGGCCCGAGCGGCTGCCAGTCGTCCTCACGCGTGACGAGGTGCGCGCGGCGCTCGGGCGGCTCGATGGGCCGGCGCGGCTCATGGCGTGCCTGCTCTACGGCGCGGGTCTTCGCGTACTCGAGTGCTGCAGGCTGCGGGTACAGGAAGAGCAGTGCGCTCAGCGCCTGGTTTTGGGTGGACGCGGCGACGTGACCGTCCACGGCGAGCGACGACAGGAACCGTGCGACCTCCGGCGCGCCCATCTCGGCCGGGTGCCGCTTGCCGTGAAAGAAGATGTATCGCCTGATCCAGCCGACGTATGCGTCCTCGGTGCGGCGGCTGTCGTGGCGAGCGCGGATGGCGTCACGGACACGGTCGAGCAAGCGGGGCTTGGGGTAGGCCGTCGGCGTCTCATGAACGGCGAGCATGGAGGACGATAGCGCGCCGGACCGGCGCAACGCAAGAATGCACGACGGTGATGTCACCGAAAGGTCACACCGCTGAGCGCCGGCGCGGACCGGGGTGGCGGTCCCACGACAGCCGCGGCGCGCCCATACGCCACAGCCTTGCGGAGGTTTCGCGGGCGGTGTATCACGAGTCGGGCGACAAAGAAATCGGAGAGGAGATCATCGTGGCGAACTACATCCCAAGCCCCAGGCAGTGGGTGCGCGAGCAGG
>Ga0209375_1000010_pt1 | contig 150692 bp, 140 predicted proteins | sample GraSoiAngelo_131_FD_185888 | JGI IMG/M metagenome (GOLD analysis project Ga0209375, IMG submission 185888) | Grasslands soil microbial communities from the Angelo Coastal Reserve, California, USA - 14_0929_02_30cm (SPAdes) (version 2) | ecosystem: Environmental > Terrestrial > Soil >...
TCATAGCCTCGACCATGTCGCCGCGATACGTCCCCGTCTCAATAAAGATCTTCAAACGATATCGCTCGGCGTATTCCTGCAGGACGCGTTGCTTCACGACATGTGGCGGAGGCACCGGCCTGCCCTGACGTTCCCACTCGTTCAGCACGTCAGACTGCCCGGGCCGCTGCCACCAGGTGAGGAGCCGCTTGATCACGCGAGCCAGCCGTCAACAGGTTGGGAGCGGAAGGTAACGGACGGTGACGCGGCGCGGCAACGCTGCTTGACCCGCGGGCCGGTGGTATACTTCTGCGCAGGACCGAGAAGGAGCGTCGTCGTGAAGCAGGCACTGGTGTGCGGAGCGGGCGGTTTCATCGCGAGTCACCTGGTGACCCGGCTCAAACGAGAGGGATATTGGGTCCGCGGGGTAGACCTCAAACATCCGGAATTCTCACCTACCGCCGCCGACGATTTCCAGCTGCTCGACCTGAGGGAGCCCGGCACGTGCGATGCGGCGATCGCGCTGGAACGGAGCCGCTTCGATGAGGTCTATCAACTGGCGGCGGACATGGGTGGCATGGGCTTCATCCACTCGGCCGAGTGCGAGATCCTGCGCAACAACGCGTTGATCAACGTCAACATGATCCACGCCGCCGCGCGCGCGGGCATCCCCCGCTATTTCTTCTCCTCCTCGGTCTGCATCTACCGCGACATGGAGCCGGGTGAGCCGGAGCTCACGGAAGCAGAGGCGTATCCTGCGCACCCCGACAACGAATACGGCTGGGAAAAGCTCTACGCCGAGCGCGTCGCGCTCGCCTTCGGCCGCAAGTACGGGATCGAGGTGCGGATCGCGCGGTTCCAGAACTGCTACGGACCGGAGGGCACCTGGACCGGCGGGAGGGAAAAGGCGCCCGCCGCGATCTGCCGCAAGGTGGCCGAGGCGACGGACGGTGGCACGATCGAGGTGTGGGGCGACGGCCGGGCCATTCGCTCCTACACCTACGTCGATGACATGGTGGAGGGCATCTACCGACTCACCCAATCCTCGCTGCGCGGGCCGGCGAACATCGGCAGTCCCGAGTACGTCTCCGTCGCGGAGCTCGTGAAGACCGTCGCGCAAGTCGCGGGCAAGACCATCGGTGTGAAGTACGTCGAGGGGCCCGTGGGCGTGCAGTCGCGAAACTTCAGCAACCAGCGGATCTACTCGATCGGCTGGAAGGCCCGATACTCCCTGAGGGACGGCATCGCGCGCACCTACCCCTGGGTGCTCGAGCAGGTGCACGCCCGGCGCGCCGGGTCGCGTGCAGCCGCAGGCGTGTCGGCCGCGGCCGGCCAGGGCGGGGTCACACCCTGACCCAAGCGGGTGGCAGCACGTCCCGGTCGTCGACGCGCGGATCGTTCATCCACCGGCGGGGTGCCAGCACCAGCTTGTCAGGCCGCGGGTTGAGCCAGGCGCCCCACCAACTGAAGCTGCTGTTGGCGATGATGTGATGCCGGCAGGCGCTCATGAGTCGCAACTCTGAGTGTTCCGTGTGCGGAGCGCTCTCACTGACGAGCGTGACCGGGTGGTCGAACCGGAGGTTGGCGGCGACCCACCGGGGATCATCCGAAAACAGGAACAGGTGCGGACTGGCAAGGCGTTCGGCGAGGCGCGCCACACAGCGTCGATAGTAGTCCGGCGTGCAAACGCTGCGCGCCCAGCTCGCTCGCGGATCCGCGACGTAATCGCCTCTCCTGACGTGCACACTGACTGATTCGGTCGTCGCGATGTGATCGGCGATCGCGCGCGTGCGGGCATCCGGCTGGGACGCGATCGTGAACTCGCGTCGAATGGTGTCCGCGACGTCGCTGAAGTACTTCTCGCTTTGCCAATAACCGTCCAAATAGACGCGCGGTGGAGCCTTGAGCACGCGTGGGTCGAAGGGCGACAACGTACGCTCGTGGATCCACCTCCACTCGTAGGCGATCCCAAACCGCCGACGCAGGCGAAAGAGGACCCTCGCGACCCCCTTCGCGGGAGGACCCGTTATCTGCCGCAGCTCATCCGGGGTGGCAAATGCCTCTTGGATACCCAGGGCATGGAGCGCGTACGCACGATCCGGCCAGAGGGCGAACCACGAGATATCCAATTTGAGCGGGACGTTGTGCGCCAAGGCCATTCGGCGCGCGGCGGCATACTGGAACATCTGGTTGCCGAGCCCGCCCTTCAGCCGCACGATCACCATTCAGGTGGCGCCCCTCGGCGGAACTCCCGGTCGATGGCGATCAGGTCGCTCGCGACGCGATCCCAGTTGTAGTGCGTTTCCACTGCGCGCCGCCCCGCCGCTCCCATGCGGTGCCGCAGCTCGGGGGCGCCCAGCAGCCGCGTGATCGCCGTCGCGACCGCAGCGGGCTCGTCGGGATCCACCAGGATCCCGGTCTCCCCGTCGCGCACCGCGTCCGCCACGCCGCCCGAGTCTCCCGCTACCACGGCCAGGCCGGACGCCGACGCCTCGACGAGCGCGATGCCGAACCCCTCGGCGAGGAGGTCGTAGCGGCGCGACGCGCCCACGTACAGGTCGGCCGCGTTGTAGAGCGCCGGGAGCTCGGCGTCCGCGACGAAGCCGAGAAACGTGACCGCGTCTTCGAGCCCGAGCTGCGCCGCGAGCCGCTCGAACTCGGGGCCCCGCGCGCCGACGCCCGCCACCGCGTACCGGGTCGTCGGAAACGCCGCGCGCACGGCGGGGAGCGCCCGAATGACCGTGTCGATCCCCTTGTGGGTATCGAGCCGCGAAACGGTGAGCAGCCACGGCCCTCCGTCGAGCCCGTACTTCGCGCGGACCGGCCGGGGGTCGATGCCGGGATGGAAATGCGACGGCGTGGTGCCGAGCGGGACCACGCGCACGTCACGCGCGAGCGCAGGGCGGCCCAACGCGCCCAGCACGGAGCGGGCGAGATCGGCCGTCCAGCGACTGTTCGCTACGACCACCGACGCGCCGCCGAGCAGCTGCCGTGCCGTCCACCATTTGAAGCGAGAGCGGCGCATCTTCGCCTGGAGCAGCAGCAGCTCGGTCCCGTGCACGAGCACGCCGTACGGGAGGCGGTAGCGCGCCCGTAACCAGCGAGCGGGGTACCCCGCGGGCTTGAGCTCGGCGCACCAAACGAACCCGGGCCGGTGGCGCCGCACCAGCGTGTCGGCCCGGGCGGTCCAGAGCGCGAGACCGTTGAGGGTGCGCAGCCGCGTGGCGCGAATGCCCACATGATCGATCGGGTGGGGAAAGCGGGGATCGCTCGCGTCGCTCCCGCTGTGCCGTCCCGTCGACACGATGAGTGAGCGTGGGGGATAGCGCAGCGCCAGCTCACCCATCCAGCGCGCGATGCCGCCGCCCAGCGGCGGGAAGTTGAAGGCGAGCAGCAGGGTGGTTCCCAAGCTACCGCGCCACCACCTCCGCTTCGAGCGCGCGCAGGTCCCGGACCACGCGGTCCCAGTTGTAATAGGTCTCGACCGCGCGCCGGCCCGCGGCCCCCACGCGCCGCGCGAGCTCGTCGTCCGCCAGCAGGCGACAGATGGCGTCGCTAAACGCCGCCGGATCCTCCGGGGGTACGAGGAAGCCGGTCTCGCCGTCGCGCACCGCGTCCGGCACGCCACCCGAGTTGCCCGCGACCACCGGCAGCCCGCACGCCGACGCTTCGACGAGCGAGATGCCGAACCCTTCGACCCCGATCCGCTCGGCGCGGCGTGAGGCGCCCACGTACACCGTCGCCAGCCCGTACAGCGCGGGGAGATCGCGCTCGCTCACCTCGCCAAGAAACTGCACCCGCCCGGCCACACCCAGCTGCTCCGCCAGCCGCTCCAGCTTGGCGCGCTCCGCCGCCGCTCCCGCCCCCGCCACGGCGTAGTGGACGTCCGGTGCGCGCGCGAGGATCGCCGGCAGCGCCTGGAGCACTGTATCGACGCCCTTGTGCGGCTCGATCCGCGCCACGGTCAGCAACCAGCGCGTACCGTTCCTCCCCCGACTGTGCGGCAGCTCGAGCCGGCCGCGCAGCTCAGTGGCATCGACGCCCGGCCGGAAGCGGCCGGGATCGGTGCCCAGGTGCACGACCCGGAGGCGCTGGCCGTGCCCGTCGAGGCCGAGCTCGCCCAGCACGGTGAGGGCGAGGTCGCGCGTCCACGCGCTGTTCGCCATGAGCACCGCGGCCCCGCCGAGGATGGCGCGCGTGGACCGGCGCTTGAAACGCGACTGCCGGACCTTGTGCTGTTCGCTCAGCAGGTCGCCCCCGTGGAAGAAGATGCCGTAGGGCACGCGACAGCGCTCGTACACCCAGCGTGCGGGGTAGCCGGCCGGCTTCACGTTTCCGCAATGCACGAAGCGCACGCGATGTTGCCGGGCGAGGCTCGCCGCCCGGCGGGACCACAGCAGCAGTCCGGGCAGGGTCTTGGTGCGGCCTCGGCTGACGGGCAGGCGATCCACGGCGGCGGCGAATTGGGCATCGACATCGGGCGCGTCGGGATCCTGCGGGGTGGACACGAGGAGCTCGCCCGGGGGAAAGTGTCGCGCCATCTCCCCGTGCAGGCGGGCGATGCCACCGCTCATCGGGGGAAAGTCCTGGGCCAGCAAGAGACTGGTCACGTCCCGAATGCTAACGGGGCGCCGCCGCCGCGAGCAATCGCCCGGGCGCACGGCGCGCCAGCGCTTCGCGGTACACCGCCTCAGTACGCTCGGCGGTCCGTTCGAGCGTGAATTCGCGACGCACCAGCGCGCGGCCCGCGTGCGCCAGGCGGCGAGCGAGCGCGCCGTCCCCGAGCAGGCGCTCGAGCGCCTCCGCCCACGCCGCCGGGTCGAGCGGCCGAACCAGCAGCCCCGTCTCGCCCGAGCGTACCATCTCGGGGTTTCCACCGGCGTCCGACGCGACGACCGGCAGCCCGAGCGCCATCGCCTCGAGCAGCGCCTGCGACAGTCCCTCCATGCGGGACGGCAAGGCCGCGACCGTCGCCAGATGATAGAAGGCGAGGGCGCGCTCGCTCAGCGGCACGAACACGACGCGATGGCGGTCCGGGAGGGCCTGAGCCAGGGCGCCGAGGCGACCGTCCGGCTCGGTTCCCACGCACGCCACCACGACGCCACGCTGGATGAGGGGCAGCGCCTGCAGCACGACGTGCTGGTCCTTGAGGCGTGACACCATCGCGACCACCGGCCGCCCACCCGGGTCTCCGAGCGCCGCGCGAGCGGCCGCCAAGTCGGCGGGTGGCGGCGGCGCGTCGACACGCTCGAGCGCAATCCCGTTCGGCACTACGCGGAGCCGCGCCCCGGGGTGCAGGCGCCGCCGCAGCGCGCGCGCGACGGCCTCGCTCACCGCGATGGTCCGGTCCGCCGTGAGGCCGACCGGCAGGAGCTCGACGGGCGACGTGCGGGGCATGGTCCGGCGGGTGACCACGAACGCCTGGGGCAGGCGCCCGCGCCAGCGCATCCAGGTGAGGGCGCGGCGATCGAGCGTGGCGTGCGAGTTGACGACGTCCACCCGCTCGCGCGCCAACAGGTCCTCGAGGGCACGTGCGAGCACTCCGCGTGGGAGAAACGAAAGCGGGACGACGGGAAGGCCCGCGTCCCGCGCGAGCCGCGCCAGCAGCACGTCGGCGCGGCAGCCCACCAGCACACGGTGTCCGCGTCGGGCGAGGTGCTGACCGAGGTCGAAGATCGACTGCGTAGAGCCGGCGGGGCCGCCCTGGTGGGTGAGCTGAAGAATCGTGAGCGACCCGCGTGTCATGGCCCGAAGCTAGTTATCTTATGTCGCCGATGCACGTCGTCCTCGCCTCTCATCAGCAGCTGCCGGCGAAGGGATACGGCGGTCCGCAGCGCGTGGTGGTGGCACTGACCCGCGGGCTCGCCGCGCTCGGGCATCGGGTCACCCTGCTCGCCTTGGCGGGCTCGCGGGTGCCCGAAGCGAAAGTGGTGGAAGTGCCCGCCCGAAAATTCGACGACGCGGCGCACCTCGCGCCCTACGTGCCGGGCGACGCGGATATTCTGCACGCGCACGTCCCCGTGAAGCCGGGGCCTCCCGGCTCCAACCTGCCGCCGTTGCTGCACTCGATCCACCGCAACTTGAAGCCCGGCGCGCCCGCCCACGTCAACGCCGTCTTCCTGTCGCGCGACCACGCCCGCCGTCACGGGAGCGAGGTCTTCATCTACAACGGGCTCGATCCCGCGGAGTACATCTTCCGCCGCTTTCCCAAGCGGGTGCAGCAGTTCGATCTGTTTCTCGGCAACCTCCACAGCGCGAAGGGTTACCACTGGGCCGTCGAAGCCGCCAAACACACCGGCCACCGGCTCGTCGTCGCCGGCGGCTGGCGACCGAGTTTCACGGGCGCGGTCAAGTACGTCGGGGAGGTGGACGGCGGGAAGAAGGCCGCGCTGCTCGCGCGCGCGCGCTGCGTATGGAACCCCGCGCAGTGGGACGAGCCGTTCGGTCTCGTGACGATCGAGGCGTTCCTCTCGGGGACACCGGTCCTCGGCACCCGCCGCGGCGCGCTCCCCGAGCTGATCACACCGGACGTGGGCGCGCTGTGCGATACCATGGAAGAGATGGTCACCGCGGCGCAGACGATCCACACCCGCAGCCCCGAGGCGTGCCGCGCGCACGCCCAGCGGTTCTTCACGCACATCGTGATGGCCGAGGAGTACCTGCGCATGTACCGTCACCTGATCGAGACCGGTGGATTGCCCTCGGGGAGGTCCACGCCCTCCGTGCCGGCGTGACCCCGCTGCACGTCGCGGTGGCATCGCACTACCTGTTGCCCGTGACGGGGTACGGTGGCACGGAGCGCGTGGTGGTGGCGCTGGTCCGCGGGCTCGCGGCATTGGGGCACCGCGTCACGCTGCTCGCCGCGCCCGGCACCCGGGTCCCCGAAGCGCGAGTGCTCGAAGTACCGCCGGCCCGCCTCACCGATCCGGCCGCCGATCTGGACGCGCTCCTGCCGCGCGACGCCGATATTCTGCACCTCCACTTTCCCGTTCGCCGGACGCTGCGGCGGCCCTTCGTCCAGACGCTCCACGGGAACCTGGGTGCCGGGGGCACGGTGCCGCCCCACAACATCTTCGTGTCGCGCGACCACGCACGCCGCCACGGCAGCGACGTGTTCGTCTACAACGGGCTCGACCCGGGGGACTACGTCTTTCGGACGGAAAAGGACGATTACGACCTCTTCCTCGGCCGCCTCCACAGCGTCAAGGGGTACCGCTGGGCCGTGGCGGCGGCGAAGCGGACCGGGCGCCGCCTGGTGGTCGCGGGCGGCCGGCGCCCGAGCTTCCGACGCAACATCCGCTACGTCGGGCGGGTGGACGGCCGGGAAAAGGCCGAGTTGCTCGCCGCGGCCCGCTGCCTGTGGATGCCGGCTCTGTGGGATGAGCCGTTCGGTCTCACGACGATCGAGGCCTTGTTGTCAGGCACGCCAGTGCTCGGCACCCGGCGCGGCGCGCTGCCCGAAGTGCTCACGCCGGCGGTGGGCGCGCTGTGCGATACGCTGGACGAGATGGTCGTCGCGGCAGACACCATTCACACACGGGACCCGAGCGCGTGCCGCGCCCATGCCGAGCGTTACTTCACGCATCTCGTGATGGCGGAGGAGTACACGCGGCTGTACCGACGCCTGCTGGAAACCGGGCGGCTGCCGCCGGGCCGGCCGGCGCCGCACCTCGCTACCGCAGGGTGACCGTCAGCAGCTCCTCCATGCGATGGCGCCACGTATGCTCGCGCAGCGCCCGCTCCCGGGCCGCAGCGGCGAGCGAGCGGCGGGCGGGCGCGTCGGCGAGGAGCTCGCGCGCTCGCGCGCGCAGCTCGTCGACGCTCCCGTACAGAACGATCTCGCGCCCCGGCGTGAAATGGCGCGCGATGTCCGCCTTCGCGTCCGAGAGCTGGGGCGTGCCCACCGCGGCGAGCTCGAACACGCGCATGTTCGCCCCGGTGCCGTAGCGGGCGGCGTCGGCTCCGTCCGCGAAGTGCTGGTGAATGTTGAGCCCCAGGCCCGCCCGGGAGAGGGCCTGCACGAAGTCGCCGCCGTATACCGGGCCGGTGGGCCACCCCGGGCCGAACACCGAGACCGCGATCCCCGCCTCGACGAGCGTGCGCAGGATCGCCTCGCGCCCGGCGTCGCGCGAGCCGACGAATACGAGCGCGTCCCGGCGCCCGGGCCGCTCGGAGAGGGGGGGGCGCAGGAACTCCGCGTCGCACCCGAACGCGAGGTAGTGGGCACGCGTCCCGGCACGACGATGGCGTTCGAGGCTCGAGCTGTCGTGCGTGAAGAAGCAGTCGTAGGCGGGCCCCAGGACGAGCGACACGCCGAGCTGGTGGGGGTCGTCGGGGAACCAGTTGACCCACCGGCCGCCGCGCCGGCGCTTCAAGTCCGCCACATCCGCCGGCTGGAGCTTCGTCCCCTTGAAGACGAGCACCAGGTCCGCCGGCGCGCGCTCCAGCACCGCGCCGAGCCGGGCGACGAGCGGGCGGCGCCACACGGCGTTCCAGCCGCGCAGCCGCTCCTCACAGCGGCGCACCTCGCACCCCAGCTCGGCCAGGGCCGCCGCGAGGGCGAGCCCGCTGCGGTGGTAGCGGGGATTGAACGCCGCCACCAACGTGACGCGCAATCCCGCGAAGGGACGCGCCGTCATACCTCCACGTAGTTCCGGTATTCGAACACGCGCACGCCAGTCAGCTGCTCGATCCAATCGGAGACGTAGTAGCGGAGATCGCTGAGCCTGAAGCGACGCGGCCCGATGGCGTCGCCGTGAAGGTGGCGGCGCGCGGCGATCCACTCCTGAGCGACTCGGGGATGGATACCGTCGAAGCGCCGCAGCAGCGGCCCCCACTCGAGCCTCGGCGCTTCGTGGCGCCGCTCCACGTCCTCGGGCGTGCGCGGGAAGACCTCCCGATGGCCGGCGAGCTTCTGACCCACCGAGTTGGGCGCTCGGGCCCAGCCGTAGTGAAACATCTGCGCCCCACTGGCCCGCGCCCGGACCCGCCGCAGCCCGGGTCCGACGCGGAACCCCTGCGCATCCTGGTAGGAGTGGATGTCCCGGTCGAGCCGCACGCACCGCACTTCACGGCGGTACCAGTGCCGGTTCGTCGCGACGGTGTCGAAGTCGCCGTAGAAATGCCGGTAGTCCACCAGCAGTCCCTCCACCCGGGGATCGCCGTCCCACGCCTGCAGGCGCTCCTGCAGAATCGCGGCGCCCGTCTCGTGCAGCACTTCGTCCGCCTGGATGTACAGCCCCCACGTGCCGCGGCACGCGCGCATGGCGCGCTCGGTCTCCTGAGCCAGTACGCCCGAGCCGCGCGAGAAGTCCCACACGGTGTCGATGACGCGCACCCGCGGATCGCCGACCCCGGCGACGAGATCCCGAGTCCCGTCGGACGATCGGCCCACGTTCACGACGACCTCGTCGCAGATCGCGAGGATCGAGCGGAGCGCGGGAACGATGGGGTAGTCGAGGCTGACGGCGTTGCGGACGATGGTGAAGCCGGAGAGCATGTCAGGCACGAAACTGCATGTCGTAGAGGCGGCGGTACAGTCCGCCGGCCGCAAACAGCGCGTCGTGCGTCCCGCGCTCCACCAGCCGGCCATCCGCGAGCACGACGATCAGGTCCGCGTGCCGCACGGTCGCCAGGCGGTGCGCGATCACGAGCACCGTACGATGCGCCATGAGGCGATCGATCGCCTCCTGCACCAGGCGCTCCGACTCGGTGTCGAGGGCGCTGGTCGCCTCGTCGAGGATCAGGACCGGCGGGTCGCGCAGCAGGGCCCGCGCGATCGCGATGCGCTGGCGCTGCCCGCCGGAGAGCCGCGTGCCCCGCTCGCCCAACAGCGTGTCGTAAGCCTTCGGAAGCTGGGCGATGAACTCGTCCGCGTTCGCGGCCTGGGCGGCGGCGCGCACCTGCGCGAGCGAGAAGTCCCCACGGCCGTAGGCGATGTTCGCGTACACCGTGTCGTTGAGCAGCACGGTCTCCTGCGACACGATCCCCATCAGCGCGCGCAGACTGCGCCGCGTGAAGCGGGTGACCGGCACGCCGTCCATGAGGATCTGGCCGCCCGTCGGCTCGTAGAACCGCGGCAACAGATCCACGAGGGTGGTCTTCCCCGCCCCCGACGGCCCCACGATGGCGACGACCTGACCGCGCCGCACTTCGAGGTCCACGTCGCGCAGCACGGGAGCCTCGCCGTCGTAGGAGAACGTCACGCCGCGATATTCGATGCGGTCGCCGAAGCTGGCCGGCGTCTCGCCCGGCCGGTCGCCCTCGTCCGCCGGGACGTCGAGCACCTCGAAGCAGCGGTCGGCCGCGGCGACCGCGCCGGCCATGATCGCGGGGTACTGCACGACGGCCTTTACCGGAGACATGAGCCGCAAGGCTAAAGCCACGAACGCGATGAACAGCTCGGGCCGGAGGGCGAGTTTCAAGCCCCACCAGATGATCAGCACGATCACGACTCCGGCGAAGATTTCACTCACGGGGCTGGTCAGCGTCGAGGCGCCCTGCGCTCGCAGCACGCGCTTGCGGTACCGGTCGGCCAGCCGCTGGAACCGCTCGACCTCGAACGCCTCGGCGACGTACGCGCGCACCAGCCTGACCGACGCCACCATCTCGCTGACTAGGCTCGTGAGCTCACCACGGTCGTCCGCTTGCTCGCGCGAGCGGCGCCGCACTCGTGCCACGATCGGCCGGATGATGAGCACTAGGACCGGCGCGAGCACGAGGGCGACGATCGTGAGCCGCCAGGAGAGTCCGACCAGGATCGCGAGGTAGACGAGGATCAGGCTGACGTTGCGGAGGAACGACGCGAGCGCCGCCGTGACGGCCGTCTTGACCTGATCGGTGTCGCTGATGATGCGGGCGAGGAGCTGGCCGCCCTTGGTGCGCTGGAAGAAGCCGAGCGGCAGCGTCTGGAGGTGACGGAACAGGCGCACGCGCAGGTCGCGCACCACACCCTCCTCGATCGCCACGCTGCTCATCACCGCGCCGTACGCCGCGGCGTTCTTGATCACGAGGGCGATCAACAGCACCAGGACCACGTTGCGCAGCGCCACCTCGGGTGCGCCCACCGTGAGCAGCGGCCCGGCGATCCGGCCGAGCACCTCCTCCACCGCGGAGGAGCCGGTCGGCGGCAACGCCTGCAGCTTGAACAAGGCGCGGAGGAAGGGGATCAGCAGCACGAACGTCGCCCCGTCCATGAGGGACGACAGCACGGTGGCGACGATGTTGACGGCGAAGAGGAGCGTGTAGGGGCGGAGCAGGCCGAGCACGCGGGCGCTGCGGCCCATCTAGCGCGGGCCTCCCGACCCCCGGGCGCGGCTGCGCGGCGTGAGCAGCGCGACCGGCAGGATCACTTCCTCGGGCGTCACGCCGCCGTGTAAGAACGACCCGCGATACCGAGCCTGGTATTCGCGCAGCTTGGTGGGGTAGACGAAGAACCGATCTCCGGCGGCGAGCAGCAGCCGCACGCCGAGCCCCATCGCCGGCAGGCCGAAGGCCTTCAAGTCTTCGACGGCGACCGCGGCCTCCGGGTCCTCGCTCCGCAGATCCTCGCCGAACTTGTAGCGCAGGTTGGCGGTCGCGTCGCGCTTGGCGTACACCGTCGCCGGCGTCGCGCAGTGGATCGATCCGTGATCGGTGGTGAGCAGCACCGTGACGCCGCGCCGCTCCGCCTCGAGCAGCGCCGCGCGCACCGGCGAGCGCTCGAACCAGGTGCGGGTGAGGCTCCGCAGCGCCGCCTCGTCCCGCGCCACTTCGTACAGGATCGCGCTCTCGGAGCGCCCGTGGGTGAGCTGGTCGATGAAGTTGAAGACGAGGGCCGTCACCCCGTCCTGGGACAGGTGCGCCGGGAGCCGGCGCAGCAGCTCACCGCCATCCACCGAGCTGAACAGCTTCTCGTAGCGCACCGGGACCGGCGCCCCGACCAGCTCCCGCAGCTGCTCGGTCAGGAGCTCCGCTTCGTGCGCGTTGAGGCTCTCCTCGTCCGAGGCCTGGCCCCACCAGTCGGGGTGTCGCGCGGCGATCTCCATCGGAAACATGCCGGAGAAGATCGCGTTGCGGGCGAAGGGTGTCGCGGTCGGCAGGATGCTGTAGTAGTGGGACTCTTCGACGTCGAACAGCGGCGTCACCAGGTCCCGCAGCGCCTCCCATTGGTCGAGCCGCAGGCAATCGATGACGATGAACAGGACCCGCCCCTGGGCCTTGAGGATCGGCACGAGGAACTCGGCACCGACGTCCACCGACAGGGGTGGGCGGTCCCCTTCAGGGTGCGCGAGCCAGCGCGGGTACTGGCGGGCGACATACCCCGCGAAGTCCTTCCGCAGGCTGGTCTGCAGCGAGTGGAGCGCCTCCGAGAGGCCGGGCTCGTTCGAGGCCGCGAGCCGGACCTCCCAGCGCGACAGCTCCACCACGAACTCGATCCATTCGCGCCAGGCGAGCGCCGAGCCGCGCCGCCCCTCGAGCTCGCGGAACCGCGCCACGAAGTCGCGCGCCAGGCGCTGCTGGCGGATGCGCTCGCCGTCGAGCAGCCGGGTCACCACAGAGAGGATTTGGCGGGGGTGCACGGGTTTGACGAGGTAATCGTCCACCGCGACCCCGATCGCGTCGCGCAGCGTTCCCTCGTCCTCGCTCTGTGTCACCATCACGACCGCGACGCTCGCATCGATGGAGCGGATCTCGGGGAGGAGCTCCAGCCCGCGTCGCCCCGGCATCTGTTCGTCGAGCAAGACGACGCTGTACGGCTGGCGCCGCAGCATCGCCAGCGCGTCGTCGCCGTGGGCCGCCGCCGCGACCGTGAACCCCTGCTCCTCGAGGAAGCGACGATGCGGCGCGAGTCCTTCCACCTCATCGTCCACCCACAGGATGCTCTTCGGTCGCGCCATGGGCGTAAGCTAATGGCGACTGGCGAACGGCGGCAACGCGACCATAGCTTTCGGCCCCGTGTTGTGCGTCCTGCTGGTGCGCTTCAGCTCCATCGGCGACATCGTGCTGACGACGCCGCTGGTGCGCGCGCTCGCCCGCCGCCACCCCGAAGCGAAGCTGGTCTACGTGACGAAGCGCGCCATGGCGCCCCTCGTCGCCGATAACCCGCACCTTGCCGAGGTCGTGGCGCTCGAGCCCGACGAGCCGCTCCGCCACCTCGCCCGCCGGCTCGCCGCGCTGGCTCCCCCCCCCACCCACGGGCTCGACCTGCACGGCAGCGTGCGCAGCGTGGCGCTGCGCCTGCTGGTCCGCTGTCGCTGGTCCGGGTACCGCAAGCGCAAGCCGGCGCGCACGCTGCTCATCGCCACCAAGCTCGATGTGTACCGGAGACGGGTCCCCGTCCCGGAGCGCTACTTCGAGGCCGCGGGCCGGCTCGACACGCGCCCCGACGGTGGCCCACCGGAGTTCTGGATCGGCCGCGGGGCGACCGAACGCGTGGCGCAGTGGCTCAGCGAGCGCCGCCTCGCGGACGCGAAGCTCGCGGCACTCGCCCCCGGCGCCGCCCACGCGACCAAGCGCTGGCCCGTCGCGCACTGGAGCGCGCTCGTCGAGCAGCTGGGCGCCGCGGGCTTCCGGCCCGTGGTCGTCGGCGGGCCGGAAGATCGCGGCCTCGCCCAGCAGCTCGTCGCCGGCGGCGCGGCGGCGAGCGCCGCGGGAGAGTTCTCACTGCAGGAAACCGGGGCCTTGCTGGCGCGAGCCGCGGTGGCCATCTCGGGAGATACCGGCGTCATGCACATGGCCACCGGGGTCGGGACGCCCGTGATCGCTCTGTTCGGACCAACGGTCGAGCAATTCGGCTTCTTCCCCTACCGCGCGCCCGGTGCCGTGCTGCAGCGGGAGCTGGAGTGCCGCCCCTGCTCGGCGACGGGCACCTCGACGTGTCCGCTCGGCCATCACCGCTGCCTCGGCGACATCACCCCCGCCGACGTGGCGGCGGCCGTGGCGCGGGTCGTCACGTGATCCAGGCGACCACGCCGGCGGAGGCGCGCCTGCTCGCGCTGGTGGGCGACGCGGTGCGCGGACCGAAGCGCGACGGGCTGTTCGCGCTCTGGCTCGTGCTGCGCGCGGCGGAGGGGCTGCTGCCCCCGGCCGCCGTGTCGGCCAAGAACCACCGGCGCCGGCTACAGGCGCTCGAGACCCGCATGGCCAGCCTCGCCCTTCCCGCGCCGCTCAAACGGGCGCTCTCCGCCGCGCGCCACCACCTCGAGCCCGCCACGCCCGGGGCCGCGGCGCTGGTGCTGTCCCAGCTCGTCGCGCCGACCCGGGAGGTGCTCGGGCCCGAGGCCGGCGACGCGGTCGCGGTTGCCGCGCGTGCCGCTCGCATACATCTATAGAGCTAGACGGGTAGACGGCCAGACGGGTAGACGGGCAGACAATCAAAAGAGGATACCGATGCCACCACGTCGACTGGAACGCCACCTCGCCGCCTCTCCTGAGGCGCTGGTCGCACGGGTGGATCAGCAGCGCCCCGGCGAGATCGCGGGCGACACGGTCCCGACCGGCTTCCCTTCGGTCGACCGCCTGCTGGGCGGCGGGCTGCGCCGGCGGGACCTGATCGTGCTGGGAGGCGACGTCGGCTCGGGCAAGTCGGCGCTCGCCCTCGGGATCGCGCTCCGCGTCGCGCAGCAGGGAGGTGGGCTCGGCGTGGCGTTCTTCTCCGGCGAGATGGACGAGGAGCGCCTGATGGAGCGGGCGCTCGCGGTCGAGGGTCGAGTCGCCGTGGACGAGCTGCGCGCGGCCAAGCTGACCGATCAAACGCGCGCCGAGGTGGGGGGGGCGGCCGTGCGGCTGCGCGGCCTGCCGCTCGCCGTGCTGCCGCTCGCCGCCCCGGACTTCGAAACGCTGACCGCGCGACTCGACCCTCTGCGCCAGCTCGGGCTGATCGTCGTGGACTACCTGCAGCTGGTCCCCACGCCCGCCGGCGTGACGCGCTCCACGCAGGACGAGGACCTCGCCCTGGTGCTGCAGCGGCTCAAGGCGCTGGCGCTCGAGCGCCAGGTCGCGCTGCTCGTCGTGTCGCAGCTCGCGCGCTTCGCCACCGGGCGCGACAACGCGCGGCCCACGCTCGACGACTTCGGCCACCTGGGCGCGATCAAACAGCACGCCGACGTCGCCCTCGCGATCTATCGCGAGGAGATGTACAGTCCGGGCTACGGAGTGGAGGGTGCCACCGAGCTGCTGGTCTTGAAGAACCGCAACGGGCCGACGGGGTTCGTCGATCTCTACTTCTATCGGCGCTGGATGCGGTTCGAAGACATGCTCGACCCCGACCGTTGAGCCTTGGTGGTGTCGGCGCCGAGAATCGCGCCGACCAGCGTGTAGGTCGTTCCCGGGGCTCCGACGGTCGCCCGCAGCGTAATCCAGAGCGGCCGCCGCCCCGAATCCGCGTACATCGCGATCGACCCGTCGGCCATCAGCTGGTCGGTTCGCACCTGCCAGCCGTTCAGCCTCAGCGCCTCGCGGTACCAGGCGGTGACCCGCGGCAGCGGCGCCGGCGTCGTGAACGTCGCCTGCGCCGCGTCCTCGCCGGCCGACACCCCGGCCAACGTCGACTGCGGGTACGCGAGGACGCCCGACAGCACCTTGGCGGCCAGCTCGCGTTCAGCGGTGCGCTCCCCGGGACGCTCGCAGGCGGCGCCGAGCGCCAGCACGATCGCGAGAGCCGGGGTCCATTTCATGGCGCGGTATCGTAGCTGTGGCGTGGCGCCCGGGTCAAGTTGTAAGTTCGTGGAACGCACCAGAGGTGCCCATGGCCGGCCACAGCAAGTGGAAGCAGATCAAGCGCAAGAAGGCCGTCACCGACGCGCGGCGCGGCGCGCTGTTCACCAAGCTGATCCGTGAAATCACCATCGCGGCGAAGCAGGGCGGCGGAGATCCCGCCGGCAACGCCAGGCTCCGAACCGCCATCGACGCGGCGAAAGCGGAGAACATGCCGCTCGACAACATCGAGCGTGCCGTCAAGAAGGGCACCGGGGAGCTCGAGGGCATCCAGTACGAAGAGGTGTCCTACGAAGGCTACGGGCCGGGCGGCGCCGCGATCTTCATCGAGGCGACCACCGACAACGCGAACCGGACCGTCGCGGAGATCCGCCACCTGTTCCAGCGCTACGGCGGCAATCTCGGCGCCGCGAAGACCGTGGCGTGGATGTTCGACCGTAAGGCGCACATCACCCTAGACGCCACCAAGGTGGACGAGGACGCCGCGCTGGAGGCCGCGCTCGATGCGGGCGCGGAGGACATGGTGCGCGACGGCGACGTGTTCCTCATCACCGGCCCGGTGCACCGGCTCCACGAGATCACCGCGCAGCTCGAGCGCCGCAAGATCCCCGTGCAGTCGGCCGAGATCGGCATGATCCCGAAGAGCACGGTCAAGGTCGATGGCAAGGACGCCAAGAAGCTGCTCGAGCTGATCGAAGAGCTCGAAGCCCTGGACGACGTCGCGAAGGTGTCCTCGAACTTCGACATCGACGCCGAAGCGATGGCGGCGGCGACGGCGTGACGTGAGAGTCCTGGGCGTCGACCCGGGGACTCGGGCCACCGGCTACGGCGTCATTGAAACCGACAACGGGGCGTCGGGGATGGGCCGGTTGATCGAATGCGGCGTCATTACCTTCACCCGCCAGAGCCCCCTCCCCCGTCGCCTCCACGAGCTGCACGCCCACATCGCCGACTTGATCACCCGTCACCGGCCGACCGCGCTGGCGCTCGAGAGCGCGTTCTACCAGAAGAACGTGCAGACCACGCTCGTCCTGGGACATGCCCGCGGGGTGATCCTGCTCGCCGCGCAGCAGGCGGGGCTCGCGATCGCACATTACGCCCCCGCCACAGTGAAGAAAACGGTGGCCGGCGCGGGGGGCGCGCCCAAGGGCCAGGTCGGCGCAGTGGTGGCGCGACTCCTCAAGCTGAAGCAGGCCCCGACGCCGGCCGACGCGGCGGACGGCGTGGCGGTCGCGCTCACGCACATTCTCCGCGCGTGATCGCCCAGGTCTCGGGACGCCTCGCCGCGAAACTGGCCGACCGCGTCGTGGTCCAGACCGCGGGCGGCGTCGGCTACGAGATCGCCGTCCCGCTCGGCGTCATGGAGCAGCTGCCGCCCGTCGGCGAGAGCGTCAACCTCGCCACCGAGCTCGTCGTGCGGGAAGACGGCTGGGCGCTGTACGGGTTCCGGGACGAATCCGAGCGGCGGTTCTTTCAGCGGCTCATCGGCGTCACCGGTATCGGGCCGAAGCTCGCCATCGCGCTGATGTCCGCGCTGGGGGTGGAGCGGGCCGCGCGGGCGCTGCAAGAGCGGAACATCGCCCTGCTGTCGTCGGTGAGCGGCATCGGCAAGAAGACCGCCGAGCGCCTGGCGCTTGAACTCGCCGACAAGCTCCGCGAGTTTGAGGGGCCGGGGGCCGGGGGCGCGGCGGCAGCCCCCGGCGACGGCACCGCCGAGGCCGCCCTCAAGGCACTGGAGCGGCTGGGATACGGCACCGCCGAAGCGGACCGCGCGCTGCGCGACGTGCTCGCGGCGGATGGCGGCGGCAGCACCGAGACGCTGGTGCGGCGCGCCCTGCACCTTCTCACTGGTGGATGACGATGGCGACGACCGCCGAATGGATCTGCACGCGGTGCGGCTCGACCAACCGGCGACTCGTCCCGGACGGCGCGAGGCGCGCGGTGGACGAGTGCCTCACCTGTCACACACGCCACGAGCTGGAGGTGGACCCCCGGCCGGTTCGGTGGCGCGCGCGGCCCGTGAACAGCAAGCGGGTGGCGTGAGTGTGATACTGTGACGAAGGAGCGGATTCAAATCACCACGCCGGAGGCGCTCCCCGACGAGCGCGTCACGGACGCGGCGCTGCGCCCCTCGCGCCTGGACGAGTTCGTCGGCCAGGCCAAGGTCAAGGAGTCGCTCCAGATCGCCATCGACGCGACGAAGCAGCGCAAGGAGCCGCTCGACCACGCGCTGTTCTTCGGACCTCCGGGTCTCGGGAAGACCACGCTCGCGCTGCTCATGGCGCGCGAGCTCGGCGTGAACGTCCGCACCACCTCGGGACCCGTGCTCGAGCGCCCCGGCGACCTGGTCGGCCTGCTCACGTCCCTCAAGGCCGGGGACATCCTGTTCATCGACGAAATCCATCGGCTGCGGCCCGCGCTCGAGGAGTTCCTGTATCCCGCCATGGAGGAGTTCCACGTCGACGTGCGCATCGCCGACGGGCCCCATGCGCAGACGATCCCCATGGCGCTGGAGCGCTTCACGCTGATCGGCGCCACCACGCGGTTCGGGCTGCTCACGCCGCCGATGCGGGCCCGCTTCGGGCTGGTGGAGAGGCTCTCGTACTATCCGCCGGACGACCTGGCCCAGATCCTCGCCCGCTCGGCGGGGATCCTGGCCGTGCCGGCCGACGCGGCGGGCATCGCCGAGATCGCGCGGCGCAGCCGCGGCACCCCGCGCGTCGCCAACCGCCTGCTCAAGCGGGTGCGCGACTACGCCCAGGTCCGCGCCGGTGGCAAGATCACCGCCCACGTGGCGGGCGAGGCGCTGAAACGGCTGGACGTGGATGAGTTCGGGCTCGACGACATGGACGGCCGGATCCTCAAGACGATCATCGAGCAGTTCGAAGGCGGGCCCGTCGGGCTCACGACCATCGCCGCCGCCGTGGGCGAGGATCCCGGTACGCTCGAAGAGGTGTACGAGCCGTTTCTCATGCAACGCGGCTTCCTGGCCCGCACGCCGCGCGGCCGCTGCGCCACTGGAGCCGCGTACAAGCATTTTGGGTTCACTCCGCCCAGAACCGCGGACCAGCAAACGATCTTCGACGGGTAGGCAATCGCGGTACCGAACCTCAGACTTCAATTACAGCCTGCCAGCGGGACGGATCGCCCAACACCCCCTCCCCGACCGCGCGGCCAGCCGCCTGCTGGTGCTCGACCGCTCGACCGGCGCCATCCGGCACGCCCAGTTTCGCGACATCGTCGAGCTCGTCGCGCCCGAGGATGTGCTCGTCCTCAACGTGTCGCGGGTAATTCCGGCGAGACTGCACGGGAAACGGGAAACGGGGAACGTGGCGGAGCTTCTGGTGGTGCGCGAGCTGCCCGACGGGAGCTGGCTCGCGATGGGCCATCCCGGCGGCAAGCTCAAGCCCGGCCGCACGGTCCGCTTCGGCGACGACAGCGCGGCGGAGATCGTCGAGATGCTGGGCGGCGGGCTGCGGCGCGTGAAGTTCGTTGGCGCGCTCGATGCCCGAGCGACGCTCGCGAAGTACGGTGAGACGCCGCTGCCGCCGTATATCCGCCGGCCGCCCGTCCCGGAGGACCGCGCCCGCTACCAGACGGTGTACGCCGCACACGACGGCAGCGTCGCCGCACCCACCGCCGGGCTGCATTTCACGGCGGAGCTGGTGGATCGAGTGCGGGCGAGCGGGACGGCGGTCGCGACGCTGGACCTGCACGTCGGCCCCGGTACCTTCAAACCGGTCGAGGTGGACGACCTCGCCGGCCACGCGCTGCACGCCGAGCCGTACGCGGTGAGCGCGGAGTCGGCGACGACCATCAACGGCAGACGAGAGGCGGGAGGCCGAATCTGGGCGGTCGGAACGACCGTCGTGCGCGCGCTCGAGACGTGCGCCGACGCGCGGGGCGCGATTCGCCCTGGAGCCGGAGAGACCTCGCTCTTCATCTACCCTCCGTACCCGTTTCGCGCCGTAGACCGGCTGCTCACGAACTTTCACCTGCCCCGCTCGACGCTGCTCATGCTGGTGTGCGCGTTCGGGGGATACGACAACGTGATGCGGGCGTATGGAGAGGCGGTGCGACAGGGGTACCGATTCTATTCATATGGCGATGCGATGGCGATTGTTTGAGTGCGGAGCTCCATGTTCGAATTCACGATCGAAGCCACCTCCAGCGCCGCCCGCACGGGCACGCTCGTCCTGCCCCACGGCACGATCGAAACGCCGGCGTTCATGCCCGTCGGAACGCAGGGGACGGTACGGACGCTCTCGCCCGCCGACCTAAAGAGCGTCGGGGCGCAGCTCGTCCTGGCGAACACCTACCACCTCCACGTCCGTCCCGGCGAGGGCGTCGTGCAGCGGCTCGGTGGTCTCCACCGCTTCATGGGGTGGGACCGTCCGCTCCTCACCGACTCGGGCGGCTTCCAGGTGTTCTCACTCGAGGGGTCTCGCCGCGTGGACGAAGACGGCGTCGAGTTCCAGAGCCACGTGGATGGGAGCCGGCGACACCTCACGCCGGAGCGCGCGACCGAGATCCAATGGACCCTCGGCGCCGATATCGCGATGGCGTTCGATCATGTCGTGCCGGGGGGCGCGGATGAGGCGACCGCCAGGGACGCCCTCGAGCGGACGCTGCGATGGCTGGAACGGTGCGCCGCGCGGCACCGCGAATTGGCGGACGGGCGCCAGACCCTCTGGCCCATCCTGCAGGGCGGCACCCACCTGGGGCTGCGCGAGGAAGGTCTCCGCCGGATCGGCGATCTCGCTTCCTGGACCGGCCTCGCTATCGGCGGCTTGTCCGTAGGCGAGCCGAAGCCCGTCATGTACCAGATGCTCGAGGGTCTCGAGCCCCGGCTGCCGCCCGCCTGGCCGCGTTATCTTATGGGCGTGGGGTTCCCCGAGGACCTCGTGGCGGCGGTGGAGCGGGGTATGGACCTGTTCGATTGCGTGGCGCCCACGCGCAACGGGCGCAATGGCTCGGCGTTCACGCCCGACGGCCCGGTGAACATCCGCAACGCCGAGCACCGCGAGGACCCGCGGCCGCTCGACGCGACGTGCGACTGCGAGACTTGCGGCACGTTCTCGCGCGGCTACCTGCGGCACCTGTTCGTGGCGGAGGAGCTGCTGGGGCTGCGGCTGTTGTCGCTGCATAACGTTCGCTTCCTGATCCGGCTGGCCCGAGAGATGGGCGCCGCAACCCGCGCCGGAACGTTTCCGCGGTGGGCCGCCGAGTGGCGGCGCCGCTATACCCGATCGGATTGACCATGCACGCCTCGTATACGCTGCTCTTCACGCCCTCGGGCGGGCAGGGGCCCGCCGGCTGGCTTGTCTTTCAGCTGGTGGCGGTGTTCGCCATCATCTACTTCCTGATTCTCCGGCCGCAGAAAAAGCAGCAGGAGCGCCATCGCCAGCTGCTGGCCTCCCTCCAAAAGGGCGACAAAGTGCTGACGTCCGGGGGGATCCTTGGCGAGGTCGTGCACTTGAAGGACGACGAAGTGACGGTGAAGAGCGGCGAAGCGCGTCTCGTGATCGTCCGCTCGAATATCGCCAACATCCTCAACCGGTCCGTCGAGGCGAAGCCGCAGTGACGATCCGACAGCTCCACCTCCTTGGCTCCCCGGTGCTGCGGCAGGCCGCCGCGCCGGTCGCGGCCGTGGACGACGAGGTGCGCCGGCTGGTGGGCGATCTGTTCGATACGATGCGCGCCGCGAAGGGGGTGGGGCTCGCCGCGAACCAGGTGGGGGTGGCGCGGCGCGTCGCCGTCGTGGACGTGGGCGAGGAGTTTCCCCCGCCCCTCGTCCTCATCAACCCCCGGATCGTGCAGGCGAGCGACGTCGCCGAAACCGCGGAAGAGGGGTGTCTGTCGATCCCCGACTTGTACGGCGAAGTCGAGCGCCCGCTCGCGGTGACGCTCGAGGCGCTCGACCGCGACGGCCGCTCCTACTCGGTCGAGCTCTCGGGATTCAAGGCGCGCGCCGCGCAACATGAGATCGATCATCTCGACGGCATCCTGTTTCTCGACCACTTGAGCGCCGTCAAACGACATCTGCTGGTGGCGAAGTGGAAGAAGGCGCGCAAGGGCAAGCCCGGATACGTGAAGGACGTAACGCCGGAGCCGGCGGGCGAGCTCTAAGTGCGCGTCGTCTTCTTCGGCACGCCCGAGTTCGCGGTCCCGTCGCTGCGAGCCCTGCTCGGCGAGGGGTTCGACGTGCTCGCCGCCGTCACCCAACCCGACCGGCCGCAGGGTCGCTCCCGCTCGCGGGCCGTGCCGCCGCCCGTGAAAGTCGAGGCCCTGGCCGAGGCGATTCCCGTGTTCCAGCCCGAGCGCCCGACCGACCCGGCCTTCCTCGGCCGGCTGCGCGAGCTCGCGCCCGACGTGGGCGTGGTGGTCGCCTACGGGCACATCCTCAAGCCGGAGCTGCTGCGGCTCCCCGGCCGAGGGATGGTGAACGTACATCCGTCCCTCCTGCCGGAGCTGCGCGGCGCGGCGCCCGTCGAGTGGGCCATCGTGAACGGCTTGGCGAAGACGGGGGTCAGTATCATGCAGCTCGACGAGGGCCTCGACTCGGGACCCGTGCTGCTGCAGATCCCGCACACGATCGAGCCGGACGAAACGGGCGGGGAGCTGTCGGCGCATCTCGCCGAAGTCGGCGCCCAGGCGCTCGTAGAGGCGCTCGCACTGTGGGACCAGGGCGCGCTCCATCCCGTCCCGCAGGATCACCGGCGCGCGACCTACGCGCCCAAGCTCACGCGGGCAACGGCGCAGGTTCGCTGGAGCGATCCCGCCGAGCGGATCGCGCGCCTCATCCGCGGCCTCGATCCGAAGCCCGGCGCCTGGACGGAGCTCGCCGGCAGTGAGATCAAGCTGTTCGGCGCCCGGGTCGGGGAGCAGCAGGGGGATCCGGGAGAGGTGCTGAACGCGGATGGCCGACTGCTGATCATGGCGGGGCGTGGGGCGGTCGAGGTGGAGGAAGTCCAGCCCGCCGGCAAGCCGCGCATGGCGGCCGCAGACTGGCTGCGCGGCCGCCGCATCAAGGCCGGCCAACGCTTCGGGTGACGCACGCCGCGCCGCTGCCGCGGCTGCATGCCATCACCGACGAGCGGATCGCCCGCCGCGCGGACCTGGACGAGATCGCGCGACAGCTCGCGGCGGGCGGGGGCGAACAGCTCGCGTTTCACGCGCGCGGCCATGCCCTCTCAGGCCTGGAACACTACGAGCTCGCTATGCGTCTATCCGTCTACCCGTCTACCCGTCTATTCGTTAACGACCGCCTCGACGTCGCGCTCGCCGCGGGCGCCGCCGGCGTCCAGCTCGCGGGCGGGAGCCTCGACCCCGAGCACGCGCGCCGTCTCGACCCGAAGTGGTGGATCGGCACATCGGTCCACGACTTGCGCGAGGCGGAGGCCGCGCAGGCGGCGGGCGCCGACTATCTTTTAGTAGGACCGGTGTTCCCCACGGCCACCCACCCCTCGCCCGCGCGCGCGCCGCTCGGCCCGGGGCTCGTGACCGGGATCGTCGGGCTCGGCCTGCCGGTGATCGCGATCGGCGGGGTGACGCCCGAGCGGCTCCCCGAGCTGCGCGCCGCGGGCGTGTACGGGGTGGCGGCGATCCGGGCCCTGTGGGACGCCGCCGATCCTCGGGCAACCGCCCGGAGGATGGTGCAGGAGTTGAATCAATGAACGATACGATCGACATCACGGTGAATGGGCAGCACCGCGCGGTGTCCCCGGGTGTGACGCTGCTCGAGCTGCTCGCGTCGCTCGCGCTCGACCCGCGCGCCGTCGTGGTGGAGCACAACCGCACCATCGTCCGCCGTCCCGCGCTGGGCGACGTCCGGATCGCTCCCGGGGACGCGGTCGAGCTGGTGCATTTCGTGGGAGGGGGATGAACCCGATGGCGACCGCGGTGGACACGCTCCGCGACACGCCCTTCACCATCGGCGGGCGCACGTTCCACTCGCGCCTCATGGTGGGGACCGGAAAGTATCGCGACAACGACACGATGGTCCGCGCCATCGACGCGTCGGGGGCGGAAATCGTGACCGTCGCCGTGCGGCGCGTGGATCTGGACCGGACCCGGGAGACGGGCGTCCTGTATCACCTCGACCCCAAGCGCTACTTCCTGCTCGCCAACACGGCCGGGTGCGCCACGGCGGAGGACGCCGTGCGCTACGCCCGGCTGGCCCGGGAGGCGGGATTCAACGAGTTTGTCAAACTCGAGGTGATCGGCGACCAGGAAACGTTGCTCCCCGACGTGCAGGGGCTGCTCGAGGCCGCGAAGATCCTGGTGAAGGACGGCTTCCGGGTGCTGGCCTACACGAACGAGGACCTGGTGACGGCGTTGCGGCTCGAGGACGCGGGCTGCACCGCCGTGATGCCGCTCGCTTCCCCGATCGGCAGCGGACTGGGGCTGTTGAACCCCTACAGCGTGCGCACGATCAAGCGGCGGCTGCACGTCCCGGTCGTGGTCGACGCGGGCGTCGGCACGGCCTCGGACGCATGCCTTACCATGGAGCAGGGCGTGGACGGAATCCTGATGAATACCGCCCTCGCCGCCGCGCAGGATCCCGTCGCCATGGCGCACGCGATGCGCCTGGCAGTCGACGCGGGGCGAACCGCGCACCTCGCCGGTCGCATGCCGCGGCGCGAGGTCGCCGTACCCTCGTCACCGCTCGAAGGGATGTTGGATTAGGGACGCGACCGCGGCGCGGCGCGCGGCGCTGCGAATCCTGCAATCGGTGCGCGCCGGCGCCACCTTCGCCGCGGCGCGCGACCGCCACCTCGCGGGGCTGGCGGAGCGCGATCGCCGCCTGGCGTACCAGCTCGCCGGCGGGGTGCTGCGCAGCCAGGCCGATCTCGACCGGGCACTGGCGTTGGCCACCGTCGACCCCCGTCTCGACGACATCCTGCGACTCGGCGCCTACCAGCTGCGCGCGCTCGCTCGCGTTCCCGCGTACGCGGCGGTGTCGACGAGCGTGGAACTGGCCCGCGACGCGGCGGGAGAGGGCGGGGCGCGGTTCGTGAACCAGGCCCTGCGGCGGGTCGCGGAGTCGGGGAGCCGGGAGCAGGGAGCAGTACCGTCCCATCCCGAATGGCTCTTGGCACGCTGGCGCCAGCAGTTCGGGGACGATGAGACCGCGCGGCTCGTCGCGTGGAACGACGCGATACCGCCCCTGACGCTCCAACCGGCGCGCTGGAATGCGGACAGACTACGCGACGGGCTCCAAGCGGCCGGATTCGGGGTACGAGAAGCGCCGTGGGATGCGGGGCTCCTAGTGGCACCGACAGGTACCGCTCCCCGCTCCCCGCTGCCGGCACGGTTACCGGGCTTCGAGCAGGGTGCCTTCATCGTGCAAGATCCCGCCCACGCGTTAGTGTGCCGCTACGCGGCGTTCCCGGCCGGGGTGCTCGCCTACGACGCCTGCGCGGCTCCGGGGGGGAAGGCCGTCATGCTCGAGCGGCTCGGGGCACGCGTGGTCGCGGGCGATGCGCGGCGCGACCGGATGGGGCGCCTCGTCCAGACGGTGCGGCGCGCCGGAGTGGCAATTCGGCCGGCCGTCGCCGATCTTCTGGCGGCGCCGTGTGCGGCGGGGACGCTGGCGGCCGTGCTGGTCGACGCGCCGTGCGCGGCCACGGGAACCATGGCCCGCCATCCCGACGCCCGCTGGCGGATCTCCGCTCGGGCAATCGAGCGCGCGGCGGCGCGCCAGCGGGCGCTGCTCGAAGCGGGGGCGCACCTCGTACAGTCGGGAGGAGTGCTGGTCTACGCGACCTGCTCCCTCGAGCCGGAGGAGAACAGCGACGTCGTGAACGATTTTCTGGAGCGACATCCCGAGTTCCGGCGCGACCCCCCTCCCCCGCGGACGGTGCCCGCCGCGCTGCTGACGGAGCCGGGGGACTTTCAGTCGCTCCCGCAGCGGCACGGGATCGACGGCGCCTACGCGGCGCGTCTGACGCGGGTGCGCTGATGCGGTTCCGCCGCCACCTCCCGCCGATTCGCGAGTGGCAGTTACCCGGCCTCGACGCCCGCGGCGCCAAGCGCTGGGGCGTGGCCCTCTTCTCGTCGCTCGTCGCGGGTTACCTCACGGCGTATCTGGTCGTCTTTCCCGCGCCGATTCTGCGCGGGCACCAGGTGGTGCCGCGGGTGCTCGGCCTGTCGCTGCAGGAAGCGTCGGCCGAGCTGCGGAAGGCGGGCCTCCAGGTGCAAGACGGCGGGTCGGAGCCGCATCCGACCGCCCCTCAGGGCACCGTCATCTGGCAGGATCCACCGCCCGGCGTCTCCGCCCCCGCGGGGCTGCGGGTAACCCTGGTGGCGAGCGACGGGCCGCCCAAGATTCCCGTGCCGGACGTCGCGGGACTGGACGGCGGCCTGGCCCAGCGTCTGGTGGCCGCAGCCGGTCTCACCGCCGCCCCGGTGGAGTCGGTCCAGGCGGCCGCGCCGCGCGGCGTCGCGATGCTCACCCGTCCGCCGGCGGCGACGGTGCTGGCCCCCGGGGCGCCCGTGACCGTGGTCGTGAGCCGCGGGGCACCGACGATTCCGGTGCCCGGCCTGCTCGGCCTGTCACAAGCCGACGCGCGGGCGCGGCTCGAGCTCGAGGGCCTCACGCTCGGCACGGTGACGCGGCGGCGCACGGCCGACGCCAACCCCGGCACCGTCGTGGCTCAACGCCCGGCCGCGGGCACGCTCGCCGCCGCCGGCACGGTGGTGGACATCGTCGTGGCACGGAGTCCGCAATGACGAACGGCATCCGCATCGCGGCGAGCGTGCTCGCCGCCGACCTGACCAGGCTCGCCGAGCAGGTGGAGCAGGTCCTGGCGGGGGGCGCCGACTGGCTGCACGTGGACGTGATGGACGGCCGCTTCGTCCCCAACCTGACCTTCGGCGCCAACATGATCGAGGCGCTGCGCAAGCTCACCGACCGGCCGATCGACGCGCATCTCATGGTCGTGGAACCGGAGCGTTACATCGAAGCGTTCGCCGCGGCCGGCGCGTCCGTGTTCACGCTCCACCCCGAAGCGACGCTGCACGTCCAGCGCCAGCTCGCGGCGGTGCGCGGCCGCGGGATGCTCGCCGGCCTCGCGCTCAACCCCGGCACACCGCTCGCGCTCGCCGAAGAAGTCATCGCGGACCTGGACCTGGTGCTGGTCATGACGGTGAATCCGGGGTTCGGCGGACAGGGGTACCTCCCGGCGTCGAATGAGAAGATTCGGCGCGCGCGCGAGCTACTCGCGGCGCATGGCTCCCGGGCGTTTCTCGAAGTGGATGGCGGCATCACGCCGCAGACGATCGCGGCGGCGCACGCGGCGGGGGCCGACACGTTCGTGGCCGGCAACGCGGTCTTCACGGGCGCCGACCCGGCCCGCGAGGTCCAGGAGCTGCGACGCCGCTGTCTGGTGACGGTATGATGCAGACGCGGCAGTGGACGATCGGGATCGGGGCCGCGTCGGCTTTGGTCTTCGGCGTGGCGCTGGCGGCGAAGATCTGGCCCCAGCTCGACCTGGTCGGCGTAGGGTCACGGGCGCCCGCGTTCCGCGCCGTGAACCTGCGCAGCGGACGGCCTTCGTCGCTCGCCGACTACCGCGGCAGGGTCGTCCTGCTCAACGTGTGGGCCACCTGGTGCCCGCCGTGCCGGGTCGAGATGCCGTCGCTCGAGCGACTGCACGGGAAGCTCGCGGGGCCGGACTTCGCGGTCGTCGCGGTGAGCATCGACGACGGAGACGCGAGCACGGTCATGGCGTTCGTGGGGGAGCTGGGGCTCGGCTTCGACGTCCTCCAGGACAAGGGCGGCCGCATCCAGCAGATCTATCAGACCACCGGCGTCCCCGAGAGCTTCGTGATCGACCGGGACGGGGTCATCATCAAGAAGGTGATCGGCGCGGCGGAATGGGACGGACCGGTGAACGAGCTGCTCATCCGGAAGCTCATCGATGCCCGTTAACATCGGACAGCTGTTCACCCGGAACTGGGGGATCAAGCTCGCGGCGATCTTCTTCGCCGTCATGCTGTACGTCGCCGTCGCCGCGCAGCAACCTCTGTCGCAACGCTTCGCCCTCCGGCTCGCCGTCACCGTGCCGCCCGGGCGCTCGGTGCGGCAGCAACCCGTGGGCGTGACCGTCACCTTGAGCGGCAAGGGGAGCGAGATCCTGAAGCTGCGCTCGTTCCCCCGCATGATCCGCAAGACGATCCCCGATACGTTCTCCGGGTCGGTGTGGAGCATCCACCTGCAGCCCTCCGACGTCAGCATCCCGAAGGGAACGGATGTGCAGGTCGCGGAGATCGCGCCGCGCGACCTCGACGTGCTGCTCGACTCGGTCGGGAAGAAGGACGTGCGGATCGTTCCGCTGGTGCGCGTCGAGGCGGAATCGGGCTACGTGCTGCGCGGCCTCTCCATCGTGCCGAGCGTGGCGCGGGTCGTGGGCCCGGAGAAGAGCCTCGCAGCCGTCGAGTCGATCACGACGCTGCCCACCGTGATCTCGAGCGTCAACGGTCCGTTTTTCCGTACGGTGCCGCTCGACACCACGCCGCTCGGCGTCTTGCGCGTCGCCCCCAAGGAGGTGCGGGTCGCGGGCGAAGTGGCGGCGATCATCGAGCGCTCGATCCCCGCCGTGCCGATTACCACCGCGGCCTCCGGGTTCGCGGGGTTCCTGCTCTCTCCCGAGCGGGTGACCGTGACGATGCGCGGCCCCGAGTCGAAGGTCAACACGCTCACCAGAGACAGCGTGCGCGTGGTCGCGCACCTCGTCGGCAAGGCGGGGCCCGGCGGCTACGCCCGCCTCACCGTGACGGCGCCCCCGGGAATCCGCGCGCGGGCCGTGCCCGACTCCGTCGCCCTCAAGCGGAAGACCGGCCGTGGCTGACGTCGTCCTGGGGATCGAGACCTCCTGCGACGAGACCTCGGCCGCGGTGCTCGTGGGCTACCGGCCGGGACGCGCGCCGGAGCTCGCGAGCCTCATCATTCTGTCGCAGGACGTGCACCGCGTGTTCGGCGGCGTGGTCCCCGAGCTGGCGAGCCGCGCGCACCTCGCCGCCCTCCCCGCGGTCGTGGAGCGCGCCCTCGGGGAGGCGGGTGTCGGCTGGAGCGCCGTCGACGCGGTCGCCGTCACGCAGGGACCGGGCCTCGTGGGCGCGCTGCTGGTCGGCGTCGTGTACGGCAAAGCGCTCGCGTACGCGGGCGACCGTGCCTTGATCGGCGTGCATCACATGGAGGGCCACCTCTTCGCCCCCGCCGTGGAGGATCCCGACCTGGCGCCGCCGTTCGTCGCCCTGCTCGTCTCGGGCGGCCACACCCTCCTCCTCGACGTGCCCGCGTGGGGGAGTTACCGGCTGCTCGGGTCGACGCGGGACGACGCCGCCGGCGAAGCGTTCGACAAGGTCGCGACGCTGCTCGGGCTCGGCTACCCCGGTGGGCCGGTGATCGAGCGCCTCGCCGCCGCCGGGGACCCGGCGCGGTTCACGTTCCCGCGCCCGATGCTGGACGACGGATTCGAGTTCTCGTTCTCGGGCCTGAAGACGGCGGTGCTCCACGCCGTGCGCGCGAGCGACGACCTGAACCGTGACCGGCCGCATCTGGCGCGCGCGTTCCAGGACGCGGTGCTCGACGTGCTCGTCACCAAGTTGGAGCGCGCCGTGCGCGCCACGGGCCGCCACACCGCGGTGGTGGGCGGCGGCGTCGCCTGCAGCCGGGCCCTCGCGGGCCGCGCCGCCGAGCGCCTGGCGGGGCTCGCCCGTGTCGCCGTTGCGAGCCCGCGCTTGAACGCCGACAACGCCGCCATGATCGCGCGCGCCGGCTGGTACCGCCTCGGTCTCGGCGAGCGGAGTGACTGGACGCTGGACGCGCGCGCCGACCTGCCCCTGCCCGGCCTGGAGCCCGTCGCGCCGCTCCGCCCGACGGCCCCACTCCCACCCCCACCCCCACCCCCACCCCCATCCCATCCCCCCCACGGCCCACGCCTATGACGATCTATCCGTTGAAGTTCATGCTCGGCCCCCTCACCATCACCGGCTACGGGCTCATGATGATGGTGGCGTTCCTGATGGCGGGGTGGGCGATCCAGGTCGATCTGCGGCGCCGCAAGATGAACGAAGACTACGCCGCGGACATCGTGTTCGCGGCCGTCGTCGGCGGCATCGTGGGAGCGAAGATCTGGTACGTGCTGCTCACGGGAACGTGGGACGCCCTGTTGAGCCGGGGCGGCTTCGTGTGGTACGGCGGGTTTCTGGGCGGCGTGGCGGCGGTGCTGTTGAACGGCTGGCGCAAGCGCATCCCCGCGCGCTGGACCATGGAGCTCACCGCCGCCCCGCTGGCGCTGGGGTATGCCCTCGGGCGGGTGGGGTGCTTCCTCATTAACGATGACTACGGCATCCCGTCGAGCCTGCCCTGGGCCGTGAGGTTCCCGGACGGACTGCCGTCTACCCGCGTCGCCGATATGCAGCAGCAACTGCACGTCGTGTTCCCGCCCGGAACCAACCCGAACGACATCGTCGCCGTGCATCCCACGCAGCTGTACGAGACCACGCTGATGATGCTCGCGTTCTGGCTGCTGTGGCGACTGCGCGATCACCGCCACGGCACCGGTTGGCGCTTCGGCGTCTACCTCGTGCTCGCGGGCGCCGAGCGGCTTCTGGTGGAGTTTGTGCGAGCGAAGGACGACCGGCTGCTGGGCCCCTTCACGCTGGCGCAGGCGACGAGCGTGCTGCTCGTCGTCGCCGGGATCTACCTGATGCAGCGGCTGCGCCAGCCCGACGCCGCCGCGCTGCCGACACCACCGGCCCTCCAGCTGCAACCCACCCCCACGTGATGCGGCGGCGGCCGGCGGTCGCTCTCGCGGCGCTGGCGCTCGCGGCCTGCGCGCGGGGGGAAGCGGGACCGCCGGACCTGATCCTCGCCGGCGGCCGAATCTTTACGGCGGACTCGGCCCGCCCCTGGGCCGAAGCGCTCGCGGTGCGCCATGACCGCATTGTGGCCGTCGGCAACACGGACTCCGTACGCCGTCTGGCCGGCCCGCGCACGCGGACACTGGACCTGGGCGGTCGCACCGTCATCCCCGGCTTGAACGACGCGCACGCGCATCCCGGGCCCGAGCTCCGCGGCATCCGGCTCGCGGCAGCCACAGGAGACGCCGGTCTGCTCGAGGTGGTGCGCGGGCTCGCCGCAGCGAGTCGCGTTCGCCCCCGCGGGACGTGGCTGCTCGCGACGGTGGGCGACCGCGTGCTCGACGACCCCCGCGCCAAGCGCTTCTTTCTGGACAGCGTCGTTCCCGACCATCCCGTGGTGCTGGAGAGCTGGTCGGGCCACGCGGCGATCTTCAACAGCGCGACACTCGGGACGCTCGGGATCGGCCACGACACGCCGGATCCGCCGGGCGGCCGCTACGGACGGGTGCCGGGATCGGAGGTGCTGGACGGACGCCTCACGGAGTACGCGTGGTGGAACGCGCGGCGGCGCCTCTCGAGCAGCGTCCCCGACAGCGCGAGCCGCGCCGACCTGCTACGCTATGCCGATGCGGCCGCGCGCTTCGGCATCACCACCGTGCAGGACATGAATAACAATCTCACGACGGCGCGTGCCGTGGCGCTGCTGCGCGACGCGGACGTGCCGATCCGGTGGCGCGTCATCCGCTTTCCCATGACCCGGGCCGGGGGCCGGGACGTCGCCGACGCGCGCGCCGCCGGTCCGCGCCCGGGCGGGCCGCTCGGCGTTTCGGGGGTCACGTACACCCTCGACGGCACCCCGGTCGAGCGTGGTGTCGCGATGCGCCGCCCGTACGCCGACCGGCCCGGCTGGTACGGCGAGCTCGACTTCCCGCCCGAGACGCTGGGCGTGATCATTCGCGAGACGCTCGCCGCGCGAGAGCAGTTGCTGGTGCACGCCGTGGGAGACAGCGCCATCGCCGTGCTGCTGGGCCTGCTGTCCGCCGCCGCGCCGGAATCGACCTGGCATGCGCTGCGGCCGCGGATCGAGCACGGTGACTTCCTCACGGCCGACCTGGTCCCGTCGGCCCGCCGCCTCGGAGTCGTGGTGGTCCAGAACCCCGCCCGCTTCACGATCCTCGACCTGATCCGGCGGCGCTACGGGCCGGGGCGGGCGGGCGTGGCGCAGCCGCTGCGCTCGCTCCTCACCGCCGGAGTCCGGATCGCCCTCGGCTCGGACGGTCCGATGAACCCGTACCTGAACATCATGCTCGCCGTGACCCACCCCGTGAACCCGGGGGAGGCGCTCACCCGAGAGCAGGCCGTCCTCGCCTACACGCGCGGCTCGGCGTACGCGGAGTTCGCCGAGCGGGAGAAGGGTACGCTCGCTCCCGGCATGCTGGCCGACCTCGCCGTCTTGTCGCAGGACATCTTTACGGTTCCGCTGGGGGAGCTCTCGCAGACCGAGAGCGTGCTGACGATGGTGGGGGGGAAGGTGGCGTACGACGCCGGCGTGGTGAAATGACGCTCAGGGAAATGACGGCCTGCGGCGCTCCCCCCCGTCTGTGAGACGCTGCCGCTGCAGCCACACGATGGCGACCAGCAGCAGCGCGAGGAGCAGGAACTGCAGCGAGAGCGACTGCAGCGTGGGATAGATCCCCAGGACCGGAATCCGCGGGGCCCATTCGAGGACCGTCGTCTTCACCAGCCCCGCCTCCTGCAGGTCGGCGATCCCCTTCCCCGCGAACACGAAGGCCATGTAATAGAGCATCGCGCTGGTGATTGCGAAGAAGGGCTTGAGCGGGACCTTCAGCCCGAACCGGTTGATACCGATGTACACCAGCACGAGCGCGGCGGCTCCGACGAAGACGCCGCCCAGCACCGCCGTAGTGCCGCCCCCACCTCCCCCGAGTCCGGCCGAGGTGAGCAACGCCTTGTAGAAGAGGATCGTCTCGAAGCCCTCACGGTACACCGCGAGAAACGCCACGGAGGCGAGCGCCCACCCCGAGCCCGCCGAAAGCGCCTCCTCCATGCGACTCTTGACGAAGGCGCTCCACTTGGCCGCTTCGATCTTCGAGACCAACCAGTAGCTCACATAAAACAGCACCGCGGTCGCGAGGAGCATGGTGAAGCCCTCGAGCGCTTCCCGCTCCCCCGGCGTGATCTGGAACAGCAGCTCGATCACCACGGCCGTGATCACGCTGGCTCCGACGGCCGCCCAGGCGCCCTGGGCGACGTGGCGGCGGCGCTCGACCGCCCCCGCTTTTGCCAGGAAGGTCATCAGCGCGGCGACGAGCAGGATCGCCTCGAACCCTTCCCGCAACAGCAACACGAACGACTCCATGAACAGATTCGCGGCCGAGCCCCGATCCGCCACCAGCCGCTCCGCGCGCTCGAGGCCCGAGAGCAGGCGCGCATGGATCGCGTCCAGCTCTTCGTGCCCCGCCCCGCCGGCGGCGCGGGCGCGCAGCGCGGCGAATGCGTCTTCCAGGTCGCTCGCGAGCGCCGAATTCCGGGCGCGGACCTCCGTCTCGACCTGCTCGAAGGTGATGTACGCGTCGAACGCGAGCTGGCTCGATCGGAGCGCCACGGCCGAGTCGACCTGGCTTTGCACGGTCGCGAAGATCGCCGCGGCGGGCGACGCGACGTAATGCTGCCGCTCGGCTGTGGGGAGCACGCGCAGGAAGGCGACGAGCTTCTCCGCGCTCGCCGAGTCGATCGCGCGCGCGAACCCCGGCATCGGCGAGCCGGGACGTCCCCGCAGGATCAGCTCCACGAGCTCGTCGTCGCTGAAGCGCGCTTGGGCCGCGAGGTCGCGCAGCGCCGGCGGCCGCACCGAGAGCGACGCGGCGAGCGGCCCGTCGCCGCCCCCGTTGGCGCCGTGGCATGACGCGCAGTACGCGGCGTACAGGCCCTCGCCCTCGCGCTCCTCGCCGTTTGCCGCACGCAGCGTCGCGAGGTAGATCGCCACCGCCCAGCGGTCCTCGGGCGAGAGCGTCTCCTCGAACTGCGGCATGGCCGTGCCGGCGACTCCGATCGTGATCTTGCGGTAGACGTCGACGGGCGACACGCCACGCATCAGGTGTCGGTCGGCGAGGTTCGCGGGCGGCGGCCCCTCGAGCTGTTTCGCCTTCGGGCCGTCGCCGCGGCCGGCCTGACCGTGACAGGCCAGGCACTGATCGCGATACACCGCTGCTCCACGGGCCAGTGACGGCGGCCGGGCCGGAAACGGATCGAGCGCCCCGCCCGTCGCGGCGGCGATCCGTCCCACCAGGGCGTTGGCTCGCGCCGCGACGGAGTCGGGCGGAGCGGTACGGACCACCATGGCCCGGAGCAGCGCGAGCTCCGTGTCGGCGACGGCGCGGACCTGGGCGGGCAGGCCGACCGCGTCGAGGCGCGCCTGCTCGAGGAACTGGCGCGCTTCGTCCACTTCGGCGGCCGCGGTGACCCGACCCCCGTGCGGCGCCACACCCGCCGCATACTCCTTGGCGGCGAGCGACGTCGCCGCGACCACGCGGCGCGATACGGTGAGCGAGTCGCTCGCCTGCGCCGCGGACACGGTCGCGGAGCACGCGCCTAACAGCAGGCCGACAAATAGCTTACGGTGGATGAAAGTGATTCTCAGTGAGAGGCCACAAATACTAGAGTGAATTTATCGGGAATTCAAGGATGTGCGCCTAGTCACGCTCGAGCACGGCGATCGCGATGGCCGCCAGATGGGTGTGCGTGAGCGACAGCAGCACCCGCTGCACGCCCAACTCGCGGGCGCGTGCGGTCGCACTGCCGCTGAGACTCACATCCGGTCGTCCGTCGGGCGCGCGCGTGACTTCGATGTCGCGCCACCCAATGCCGCGCGCCGCCTGGCTCCCCTGGAGCGCCTTGTAGACGGCCTCCTTGGCGGCGAGCCGCACCGCGACATGCGTGGCGACGTCGGGCCGGCTCTCGCAGTAGGCCCGCTCGGCGGGCGTTAGGAGCCGCTCGAGCACCCGAGAGCCCTTGTCGTTCAAGATCGCACTCACCCGCGCGACCTCCACCAGGTCCACGCCGACCCCGATGGCGCTCACGACCGGCGCGCCAGTCCTAGAAGCCGAGGCGCGCGGCGAGCCATAGCGGAGCGGGAACGTAGCCGCCGAGCACCAGTCCGAGCCATACCAGCGCGGCGGCGAGCGGGGCCCAGAGAACGAGCACGGGCCAGAGCGACGGCCGCCAGCGCTCCAGCGCTTCGATCTCGGGGTTCCAGCGCCGCTCCTCTTCAGCCGCCACCGCCTCGAGGGCGAGCCACGCTGCCTCGAGCCGGCGCGCGGCACCCCGCAGCGCTTCCTGCCATTCGGCGTGCGCCGCTTTGTCCAACACGCTCGCGTCCCGCACGCGGGCGGCGACCGCATCGAGCGCGTCCAGCGCGGCGACGAACGGCTCGCCGCCCGTCGCCAGGCGCGCAGTGACCGCCCGCTTCTCGGGCGTCGACAACAGCCGGCGGCGCCACCGGCGGTGCGGCATCCGCACCCGGCGGGCGGCCCGCTCGATCCGCCCGTCCAGCGCCTCGATCACACGGTCCGCCACGCGTCGCACCGCCTGCTCCCACGCGGCGAGCCACGCCCGGCGGCTCACCGCATCGAGCACCCGCTCACGGTCCTCGCCCGCCGCCGCGGCCCGCGCCTCCCCCGCGAGCTCGAGCACGCGCGTGGCCAGCGTCTCCCGAATGTCGTCGATCGGCACCCACGGTTCCGCCACGCGCCGCGGCACGACCACACGCCCCAGCGAGGGAGCGAGCTCCGGCACGCGCAGCGGCATCGGGATCTTGACCGTGCTCACGCGTGACCCTCCGCGATGCGGGCGGGCCGGCCGGTGCGCGCCTCGTACGCCGCCACGAAATGCGGGAGCGACTCCGGGAAGAAGCGGTCGCGGGGCAGGCCCGTCGCGGCGATGGCGCGCTCGATCTCGGCCGGCTCGCCCTCGACCTCCAGCAGCACGTCCATGACGGGATACCACTCGATCCGGAGGACCGCCTGCCCCAGACGGTAAATCTCCACCGTGCGGTCGATCCGTAACGAGACGGCGAACCCCAGGCGCTCGAGCACCGTGACGACGGCGTCGCCATCGCTGACGCGCGCTTCGACCTCAGGGCGGTGACGGTAGTGCCCCCGCTGTGAGCGCGACCCCTTCCAGCCGAGCACGCCGAAGGCGGGGGCGCCGTCGGCGGGTCGGAAGATGCGCATCCGCAGCACCTCGTCGCGCGCTTCCAGGTCGCCCGCCCGGTCGAAGCGTCGGTCGAGCATCGCGCCGCGAAACTCGAGCCGCGCGCCCGCTCGCTCGAGCGCGCGCCGCAGCGCCGCGGGGTCGTCGACTCGCGCCTTGACCTCCAGCTCGTCGGCGGGGGCGGAGCCGATCGAGCTCATGGGGCGAAGATGGCGTCCAGCACCGCGCCGGTGTTCGCGAAATCGGAGAACACCCGGGCGGCCCCGGCGGCGCGCAGCGTGGCGACATCGTAGAAGCCGGTCGCCACGGCCAGCGCGCGCGCGCCGAGCGCGCGACCGCAGGTGACGTCCTCCGGAGTGTCGCCCAGGATGACGACGTCCGCTCCGGTAAAGGTCCGGCCGGTCAGCAGCGCGGCGCGCTGCGCCGCCAGGGCGGGGAGATCGGCGCGGCGGTGCGAGTCCGATCCATAGGCCCCGACCCGGAAACGGGCAAGGTCGAGGCCCGCGGACCGGAGCTTGAGCGCAGCGCCCGGCTCCAGGTTTCCGGTCAAGAGACCCACAACCGCCCGCTCCTCCCGCTCGTGCGGCTCGAGGGCCGCGAGCAGCTCGGCGACCCCGACCATGAGCCGCGTGGCCTGCGTCGGCTTCCCGAGCTCGGCCGAGAGCAGCTCGACGTAGCGGCGGCACACCGCCTCAATGCGCTGCTCGTCCGTCGCCTCCGGGTGGCCGGCCAGTCCCAGCAGCTCGCGCACGATCTGCGGATCGGTCTTCCCGTCGAAGCGGTAGGTCTCGATCGGACCCGCCGTCCCCGCCTCGAGGAGCAACGCGCGATGGATCGCCCGCCGACCCGCGCCGTCGGTCCAGAGCAGCGTGCCGTCGATGTCGAACAGGATGAGCTTCATGACAAAAAATAGACGGATAGACGGGTAGACGGGTAGCGGATCGGTGGTCAAAGGCGTCAGGCCGACCTAGCCCCTTTCTCCTGCCTGCCGCTACCCGTCTATCCGTCTAACAGAGACGAGGTAATCCCGCAGCCGCCTCATCGCCGGCGTATCGGCGAGCAGGTTGTCCGAGACGACGCCGCCGCGCGATAGGGCCGAGTGCACGATCCGTCCCGCGCCGGCCCACAACGCCACGTGCGAGATGCGCCGGCCGTCGGCGAAGCATAGCACGTCGCCCGCCTGGTATCCGCCGCCGGTTGCCTCGAGCGGCACTTCCCGGCCGGCGGCGGACTGCAGGTCTGAGTCCCGCGGCAACGCCACGCCGCGGGCCGCATACGTCGCCTGCACCAGGCCGGAGCAGTCGACGCCCCACTCGGTGCGCCCGCCCCACGCATACGGCGCGCCGGAGAACCACCGCAGCGCCCACTCGGGTGCCGCCATGAGCCGGGCCTCGACCCGCAGCTCGACCTCCGGCCTCAGGGCTCCCGCTGCGACGTCCCACACGCGTCCGTCGGCCGTCTCCACCTGGCCGCCGCGCTGCGGCGCCGCCCGCGCGCCGACCGCCAGTCGGAACCGCTCCCCCTGGCATCGCAGGTCGGCGCCGAGCGAGCGCACGCTGGCCCGCGCGGCCCAGTCCTCGGCCCACGCGGCGGTGCCGAGCGCGACATAGCCCGGGTGCACCCATGCAAGGTAGCCGTCCGCTGCGCGTACCCGCAGCCAGGTGTCGGTGCGCCGCTCGAGCACCTCGAGGGTCTCACCGTGCAGCGCCTCGCTCACGCGATCGGCGTTCACCCGCGGCTCGCGCACCAGCGGCGCCGCGGCCGCCGTGACCACTGCCGCCTGCTCGTCGCCCACCGAGGAATCGGGGAGCAGCCGGATGTCGGCGGCCAAGCGCGCGCCGGCGGCGATGCGACGCAAGGCGGCGACTGCGTCGCGGCTCGTGGTGCAGCCCGCGAGCGCGCCGCGCTGCACTGCGACTTCGAACACACCGAGCCGCGTGTCGGGGACCCACTTGCGGGCGACGTCGCCGATGTCTCGTTCGAGACGGTCGTTCATCACGCCCTGTCGTCCGCGAGTCCCGGGACGTCGCGCGTCCCGCGCGCGAGGCGCACCGCCCGCTCGACCGCCTCCGGCACCGCGAGCGCGGCGAGCGCTTCCGCCTGGAGCGGCGTGGCCGCCGGCACCTGGGCGGTGCTGAGCGCGAACACGACGTCGCCGTCGAACGGCGTGGCGTAGGGCACGATGCGCCGGGCGAGCGCGTCCCCCGCCGCGTGCGCCAGGGCCTGCAACGCCACGCGGTCGAGCCGGGCATTCGTCGCCACGACCGCGAGCGTCGTGTTCTGGCCCGCGCCCCCGCGCGCGAAGGGGGCGCCGCCCTGGGCCAGGTACCCGAGCGCGTCGACGAACCGGCCGTCCGCGCCGCGGGCGCCCGCGAGCACCCGGCCGTTCGCGTCCAGCACGTTCCCTACGGCATTGAGAACTACGAGCGCGCCCACCACCACGTCGCCCGCGCGGGCCGCCCAGGTCCCGACGCCCCCTTTCATCGCGCCGCGCGGACCGAGCGCCTTGCCGACCGTCGCCCCGGTGCCGGCGCCCACCGATCCTTCGGGAATCTCCGTCGCCGCGGCGGCGCAGGCGCGGTAGGCATCGTCGGCACCCGGCCAGCGGTCCGCCTTCGCTCCCGGCGCCAGGTCGAAGTCGAAGATCACGGCGGTCGGGACGATCGGGACCACTCCCGCCGGCCCGACGGGGAAGCCGCGGCCTCGCTCCTTGAGCCAGCGCATCACGCCGTCCGCCGCGCCCAGGCCGTACGCCGAGCCGCCGGTGAGCAGCACCGCGTCGATGTGGCCCACCAGATGGCGAGGGTCGAGGGCGTCGAGCTCGCGCGTACCGCTGGCGCGGCCGCGCACGGCGCACGCCGCGCGCATTCCCCCCGGCGGCGCGAGCGTCACAGTGCAGCCGGTGGCGCTCTGCGAATCGGTCCAGTGCCCCACGGTGATCCCCTGCACCGCGGCGAGATTCGACGGAGCGGCTTCACTCATCGGGCGCGAAGATAGCTTGGCTTGCTCGGGTTCTGAAGGGTACATACGTTAGCGCCATGACCAAGACCGATGCGCAGGCCGCTCCGACCACCGTGTTGGTGGTGGACGACGAGGAGGGGATCCGCCAGGCGCTGGACCGGTTCCTGACGCGCCTGGGCTACCGCGTGCTCCAGGCCGCGAGCGGCGCCGAGGCGCTCGACCGCCAGGCGGCGGAGCAGCCGCAGGTGATGTTGTCGGACATCCGCATGCCCAACATGACCGGCGTGGAGCTCGTCCCCAAAGCGCTCGCCCAGGACTCGGACCTCGCCGTCATCATGTTGACCGCGATCGACGAGCCCCGCACGGCGATCGAGTGCATGAAGCTCGGCGCCTACGACTACCTCATCAAGCCAGTGGACTTAGACGAGCTGGAGATGTCGCTGCAGGGCGCGCTGCGGCTGCGGCAGCTCGAGGTCGACCGGCGGCAGCTCGAGCAATGGCTCGCCCGTGAGGTAGCGGTGCGCACGCGCGATCTGGAAGAGCGGACCACGGTGGCCGAGGAGATCGCCCTGAGCGCGCTGGCGGCGGCGCGGGGTTGGGCGGGGGCGGACGACGCGATCGAAAAGCTCGCCAAGGAGCTGGGCACGTCACCCGAGGACGTGGCGCGAGAGGTCGACAAGCGACGGAGCTAGGCCTGCTGCTTCGCCTTGGCCTTCTCCTCGCATGCCTTGCAGCGCGTGACTCCCCGGAACGAGCAGATCAGACAGATGAAAGTGCCGCAGTCCTGACAGGGATACCCCTCCGAGGCGCGTTCCTCATTCCCGCAGTAGCGGCACACCATCCCGTCGTGTTCCATCAGCTTCGGCTTGTCTACCATAGTGTCCTCAAAGGTCGAGCGCGTAGGCTTTAATCTTATTGATCAAGGTCGCGCGCGAAATCCCGAGCTCGTGTGCGGCGCGCGTGCGGTTGCCACCGTGGAACCTGAGCGCCCGCTCGATCTGCTGGCGTTCCACGTCGGCGAGCGTCAGCGCCGCGTGCCGCCGTTCCCCCGCTCCACCGCCTCCACCTCCTCCAACACCTCCACCGCCTTTTCTCAGGTCCGCCGGGAGGTGCTCGACGCCGATCTGCGCCGCCCCGCGGGCCAGGATCATAGCGCGCTCGAGCACGTTCCGCATCTCGCGGACGTTACCCGGCCAGGGCGCCGACAGGAGGCGGTCCAACGCCTCGGCGCTGCACCCGCTCGGGCACCCCGGCATCTGTGGCCCCAGATCGAGCAGGATCCGCGTGACTAGGGCGAGCCGGTCCTCCCGCGAACGTTCGCGCACCGGCGGCAGCTTGAGCGGCATCACGCTGAGCCGGTAGTACAAGTCTTCCCGAAACCGACCCGCCTGGATGTCGCTGGCCAGGTCGCGGTTCGTCGCCGCGATGAGCCGCACGTTCACTGTCATCTCGCGCGTGCCGCCCAGCCGCCGGAAGGTCTTCGTGTCGAGCACCTTCAGCAGCTTGGGCTGCAGCTCGGGCGCCAGCTCGCCGATCTCGTCGAGAAAGATGGTGCCGCCGTCGGCCAGCTCGAACAACCCCTGCTTGCGCTCCTTCGCGTCGGTGAACGCACCCTTTTCGTGCCCGAACAGCTCGGAATCGAGGAACGTGGCGGACAGGCCGCCGCAGTTCACTTCGACGAACGGACCGCGCGAGCGCGGACTGAGGTGATGCACGATCCGCGCGGCCCAGCCCTTGCCCGTCCCGCTCTCCCCGGCGAGCAGCACGGTCGAGCGGTCGCTCGCCGCCAGCAACTCGATCTGACGCGCCAGCTCGCGCATCGCCGGCGAGACGCCGAGCGAGTCGAGCCCTTCGCCCTCGTGATCGCGCGCGCGCAACAGCGCGTTCTGCCGCGCCAGCCGCACTTTCTCGGCGACCCGCGCCGTCGCGGCGGCCAGGTGAGTCATGTCCACCGGCTTCGTGAGAAAATGCTCGGCGCCGAGCTGCATGGCGCGTACCGCGGTCTCGATGTCGCCCTGGCCCGTGAGCAGAATGACCGACGCGCCCTGCGGGCGCAGGCGCTCGAGCACATCGAGGCCGCCCACGTCGGGGAGGTGCAAATCAAGGATCACCACGTCGGGGCGCAGCCGTTGGAACGTCGCCATGCCCCCTTCTCCGGTGTCCTCCCGCGCCACCTCGTAGCCCAGGCGCTCGAAGTAGTCACCTACCGCCCGCACCACATCGGCGTCATCGTCGACGAGGAGGATGGTCTCAGCCACGGCGGTCTACGATCACCGAGAGGGCGCCCGGCAGCAAGCGCGCCTCGAACGGGGTGTCCCCCCTGGGCTCGCCATCGAGCTGCATCGGCCGCGCCGCGCCGTCGAGTACCTCGACCCGCACCACGCGGCCGCGGCCGAACCACAGCCGCCGCATCCCGTTGCGCGGCCGGCGCACTAGCTCGAGAAACGCCGCGAGGCTCTCGATCGTCCCCTCCGCCCGGAGCACCAGCACGTCGAGCCACCCGTCGTCGGGGGCGACCTCGTCGCGCAGGCGCAGAAACGGTGGGACCAGCTCGCCGCAGTTCGCCACCAGCACCAGGGCGGCTGGGAGCTCGTGGCCCACGCCGTCGACGGTCACGCGGTGCAGTGGGCTCGTGACTGCAGGGAGCGCGGCGAAGGCGCGCGCGATGTAGGCCGCCATCTTCCAGCGCCGCTTCTCGTCGGACCCCGTCGCGGCCATCAGCGCCGCATCGAACCCGGTGCCGCAGCATACCGCGAAGTAGTGGGTACCATCCGCGCGCGCCACGCTCCCGAGGTCGAGCGGCAGCGGCTTGCCCTTGAGCATCGCGCGCGCGGCGGCCGCGGGGCTCTTTGGCAACCGTAGATTGCCGGCGAGCAGGTTGCCCGTGCCTCCGGGCACGATCCCCAGCGGAATGCCGCTCCCTACGGCACCAGCCGCGATCTGCATCGCCGTGCCGTCGCCGCCGTAGCACACCAGGACGTCGAAGCCCTGGATCCGCGCCTCGGCCGCGAACCGCCGCGCGTCACCCGCCTGGGTGGTGGCGAGCACGTCGACCGACCAGCCGCCGCGCCGCAGCGTGTCGCGGATTGCGGTGACGGCACGCGCATCGGTGCGCGCCGCCGCGGGGTTCGTGATGAGGAGGGCCCGGGTCATCGCTAGTACCGCTTCTCCCAGAACAGGTCCAACCCCACCTGACGGGGGATGGTGGTCCCCTGCCCCCCCGTCGCGGCATCGAGGCAGGTCTGCACGGGCGCGAAGCTCGCCTCCGTGCGCCATTCCGGGCTGATGCGGAACTGGAGCGACAGACCGAGCAGGTTTTGCACCGCCACCTGGCTGCCCTGACAATATCCCGCGTTCACGACCAGGAACGTGTTGGGACCGAGCTGGCGTCCCACGGCGAGCTGCCAGCTGAGGAGCGGGTCTCCCTGGCCCCCGCTGCTGGGTCGGATCTCGACGTAATCCACGGGCACGCCACCGGACACGATCGTCTGCTCGATCTCGCCCGACAGCACCGCGAGCGCGCTCTGCAGGACGGCCCGCTGGTCCGCGATCCCGCCCTGATCGCCCCCGACGTCCACGCTGCTCTTTCCGAACAAGAGGTAGGAAATCACCTCGGTCTGGGACAGTTCCTGCTTCTCCGCCTCGAGTGCGACTTTGGGCTCGAGCAGCGTGCCCGTGATGTGCGCGACAACGGTGAGATCCCCGGTCGGGTTGATCAGCGTGGCCGCGGGAAGGTGCACGACGTGCTTCGCCTCGATGTCGAGCGCTGCGTCCTGATCCGGCGTACCAAAATACCGCACGGTTCCCTGGGAGACGACGAACTCGCGCGACACCGGCCCGACCTTGAGCCGGTACGTGCCCCGGGCGGCCTGCAGCGTGCCACTCACGAGGTACAGATTGCGCCGCTTGGTGAGCCGCACGGAGCCGGCGAGCTGAATATTGGCCTCGTTCGAGCGCAGCCACACGTCGCTTCCCATCTCCAGCCCCAGATCGTCGATCCGGAGACTGTCCAGGAAGACGCTCTGAAACTCCGGACCCAGCCGTTGCTGCTGGATAATGGCCGCCAACGACGTGTCGGCCAGCTCGTCCAGGTTCACGATCCGCTTCTGCACCAAGTCCGCGAAATACAGCACGCCGGACGTGACGTTGGCGTGCCCCGTGAGCGACGCCCCGAACACCGGCCCTTGGAGCGCCAGCTGGCCGCTCGCCGTGATGGAGACGTTGTTCTTCAAGTCCAGCGCCCTGAACTGGTCTGCGGCGATGCGCAGGTCGAGGACCGGGCGGGTGAGCCGCTCCAACCGCACGACGCCGGACACATCGATGCGGCCCCGACCCCGATCGCTCCGCGCGGAGAGCGTCTGGATCGCGATCGAGTCCCCCGACAGCATGAGGCGGCCGTTGACGGCTTCGTAGCGCACGTTCAAGGCGGGAATGGCGGCGGCGCCCGTGACGCCGAGCGTGCCGCGCAGCCGCGGGGAATCCCACGTGCCGGCGATGCCCAGATCGGCCGAGAACACTCCCTCCACCTGCCGCAGCGCCGGCGTCAGCGCTTCGAGCACCGACAGGTCCACGCTGTCGGCGGTGGCCCGCACGAAGAGGGTGTCGGGGAGCTGGCGCCGCTCCACCGGAACGAGCGACAGGTCGAGCGGGAGGTGCGCCCGGACGGACAGGATCTGCTGACCCGATCGCCACAGGTTGAGGGCCGCGTCGAGCCGGCGCGCGCGGTAGTCGAACGTGCCGTCTGCAAACGGGGCGTGGAACTCCCCGAACGACCCGTTGGTCACCGAGAATGTGCCCGTGGACACGGGATCCGCCCGCGTCCCGGCCAAACCTGCCGCGGCGGTGATCACGCCGCCGACCCCCGCCGTGTCACGCTCGAGCAGCGCATACACGCCGACGAGCGGGAACGACTCGAGCTGGAGATGGGCGTCGGCGCGGCCGTGGGTGGGGAGATCGCCCGCGAACGTGAGCTTCCCCGCCCCGTACACGCTCTGCAGCGAGAAGCCGCTCACGCGCGCGGTCGAATCGGTCACGGTCAGCTCAGTCGGCCGCTCCAGCACCCACACGTCGCCGGGGAGCTGCAGCGCCAGGGAGTCGATGCCCACGGCCGTGATGTCCCGGCTCCGCGCGAAGCGCCCGCCCGCCAGGAACGCCCCGCCTTCGCCGACGCGGGAGCGGGAGAACCACACGAGCGAGTCGCGCGTGCCATGCAGCGCCGCGGCGGTGGCCGCGAAGCCCAGGACGCCGTGCGCCACCGAATCGAGCGTGGCGTCGAGCTCGAACGCCGGCACCGGGCCGGGCCGATAGACGAGCCGCACGCGCCCCTCCCGCGGCACCGACCAACCGCGCCATTGCAGCCGCTCGAGGCTCGCCCGGACGTCCACGCCCAGTGAGTCGAGCGACCCCTCCAGGCTCACGAGCACCCGGGCCGCACCCGCGAGCGGCCGGACACCCCGATTGTCCGGATCGCCCGGATCGCCGCGCGCCGTCATATCGCTCCCGGTGACCCAGCTGAGCAGCGAGTCGAGCGAGTTGAGGCTGTCGGCGTCGAAATCGAGTGCCAGCGTGCCGCGGTCCCCACGCGTCCAGCCCAGGGTGCCCCCCCCTGTGGTGATCAGGCCGGGCTGCACGAGGCGCAGCGAGTCGACGTACAGGTGCCGGTCGGCCAACCGGACCGCCGCGACGCCCGAATCGAGCGGCGTCCCGGCGAACAGGGACGGCTCGACTCGGACGCGCAGTGCCCCGACCGGCGGTGCGCCCGAGTCCACGGCGACGTCGCCTTGCACGGTGACCGTCAGCAACGAGGCAGGCGCTCGCTTGAGCCAGCTGGCGAGGTCCAGGTCGCGGGTGCGCATAGTGAAGTCGCGGACGCCGCGACCCGATGCTCCGTCGCCCCCGAGCCGCAGCACGCCGTCGCCCTGCACGGTGCCGCCCGCTGAGTGGAGCACCGTATGTGTCTCGAGCTGGGGGAGCGGCCCGGCGAGCTTCACCGTTCCGGCGACCGCGCCGGAGAACGGCAGCGTCGGGAAGCTCCCCTTGAGCCCGTCGAACGACAGCGAGTCGGCCGCCACGTCCGCGTACACGCCGAGCGTGTCGCCGCGGCCGTCGAGGCGCACCGTCCCGGTGAGCCGGCTGGGCGCCAATGCACCGTCCCGGTGCTCGAGCGTGCCGGTGAACTGCGCGTTCTTCAACGGCCCGCTCAGGGTGCCCGCGGCGTACAACACCCCATGCAGGGCGGCGGCCGGAACGAGCCGCTCGACCGTCCCCCAGTCGACGGCCGCCGCCTCGACCGTGAACGGCTGGAAGCGCAAGCCGCTCCCCCCCAGGCCCACCTCGCCCCGGCCCCGGATCCGCGTGGCGGGGTGACCGGGCACGAGAGAGTCGCGAAACACCCAGTCGATGTCCAGAGTCAGACCCGAGACCGGGCCGGTAGCCGTGGTATGGCCGCTCAGTCGGCCCGCGAACGGCAGCGTATCAAGGAACGGGCGAGCGAACTCGAGGTCGAAGTCTTGAGCGGCGAGATCGGCGTCCCGCAGCGCCACGAGCCCCGAGTCGCCGGCGGACAGCGCCGTGAGGCGGCCGGTCACGGTGCCGCCGCCTTCGCTCACTCGCAGCGGGTCGAGTCCGACTTCGAGCACGCGTTGGCCATGAGATTTGAGCCGCACGCCGCCCGCGAGCACGGCGCCGGGCGCGAAGCGCCGATCGATGAAGTGGAAGTCGCCGAGCGTCGCCGAGTCGGCGTGCAGGGACAGATCGAACAGCAGCGGGCCCCGCGGCCACGATACGCGGCCTCGCGCCGCCCGCAGCGCGGACCCGGGGAACTTGACCCGCGACAAGTCGAACTCGAGCGAGTCCCCGATCACGTGCAGCCGGCCGGCGACGTCCACCAGCCGCAGCGCGGGGTCGCTGCTCTCGACCGCGAGCCGGCTGATATCGATCCCGATGCCCCGCTCCACCGGCGATGACACCTGCAGGGCCGCGAGCCGGGCGTCCAAGTGCTCGAACCGCCGGACCCGCACCCGGCCGTTGGGGCCGCCCCCCTGGATCTCGAGCGCCGTATCGCCCGGCTCGGCGCGCTGCGCCTGCAACCGCAGCGTGACGGTGCCGTCCTCGATCTGCACGTTCCGGAACAGGATCAGCGTCGCGGGCCCGTGGGGGCCGTGCCCGGAGTCGGGGCCGCCCAGCCGGAGCAGCTCCTCGATGTTGAGCCTGCCGCTCCGGTGCTGCACGAGGGTGATCACGGGCTGCCGCAGGGCGAACTCGAAGAACACCACCCGGCCGGCCGCGAAGTCGAACGGGTTGTAGGTGAGGTCGGCGCGCGGCAGCCAGGCGACGAGGGTCGTGTCCGCGTCGAACAGCCGTACCCCAGTGAGCGTGACCCCGGTGAGGAGCGACCCGCGCACGTCGGCCACCTCGATCGACCCCGTGAACACCTGCGCCAGCGCGCTCTCCATCACGCGCGCCAGCAGTCCCCGCCCGGCGCCTGTGCCGACGAGCGCCGAGAGCGCGCCGAGAAAGCAGGCCAGCAGCCCGACGATCATCCAGAGTGCGACGCCGAGCGAGCGGCGGACCATCAGAACGCCTGCCCCACGGCGAACTGCACCACCACCCGACGCCAGAACCCGTGAGGCAGGCCGGGATGGAACGGCACCGGACTCCCGGTCGAATCGGTCACGGCGGTCAGGCTCTTGTTTGTCGTATTCAGCAAGTACAGGCTTCCGGGCTCTGCGGGATAGCCGTTATAGGCGGCGTCGAGGCGCACCGGTCCGAGAGGCGTCACAAACCGCACGCCCACGCCCGGCGTGAATCGCACCCCCCGTACGGAGGGATCCTCGAGCTCCCAGACCTGTCCCACATCCGCGAACACCGCCACGCGCATGCGGTCAGGAAAGAGCGGCGTCGGGATTCGGAGCTCGGCGTTCGCCACGAAGATCGCGTTGCCGCCGGTGGCCGATGCCTGAAGGTTGCCGAACGTCGTGTCGCCCTTGACCGAGTCGACGCTGATCGATCTGAAGTACACGCGGGGACCGAGCTCGTTGCGGGCGTACCCGCGTACCGAGTTGGGGCCGCCGCCGTAGAATCGCTGGTCAGGCGGCACGAACCTGACGCTCTGGCCGGCGAAGCTGATCCGCCGTGCCGGCAGGATCGTCCCGCCGAGCACGCGCCAGGCGAACGCCCCGCGGCGGCCGATGGGATAGTAGCGCGACACCTCGAGCTGCCCTCGGTTGAATTCGTACAGCGTGTCCGATCCGACGAGCCGCGATGAGTGAGTCAGCGACGCGGTGACGACACCCCCCGCTGTGGGGTCGAGCACCGAGTTCGTCTGATTCCGCACGCCCGAGATGGTCACCGCCCCGAACCGCCGCCGGTTGGAGAGGAACGCCTGCTCGGAAGCGTCACACAGCCGGAACAGCTGGCAGTAGATCGCGGGGAGCGCCGTCGTCCGCCCCACCGAATAGCTATAGCCGAGCGTGACCGGAATGGTGCGCCGGGCGTTGAATGTCACGGCCAGATTCGCGCCCACGGCCTGGCGTGTGTACGCGTTGAACTCCGAGCGCCGCTCGGCAAACAGCGCGAAGCTGGCGGTGTGGCGCGGTGACAGGAACGCCGGTTGCCGCAGCGTCAAGCCGACATTGTAATTGATGGTGTCGGACGTCGGGTCGTCGTGCAGGAAGTGGCACACGTTGCTGCGTAGTCCGGCGTCGGTGGGCGAGCCGACCCCCAACTTTGACACCCGTCCGGTCAGGTCGAGCGCACGGGCGCCGCCTAAGAAGTCATACGCCGTCCAGCCGCTTTGCACGCGGAAGCAGTCGAGGCTGCCGTACCCGGCGCCCACGCGCACCCGGTGGCGCGGCCCCTCCGCGACCCGCACGAGCACCGTCACCGTGGAATCCCCGGGGCGGGGCGCGGAGTCGGCGAGCACGACGTTCACGGACCGGAACACCCCCATGCCGTACAGATCGCGCTGGCTCTGGTACACCCGGTCTTGCCGGAACAGGTCGGACGGGTGCACCGAGAGCATCTTCCGCACGGTCCCGGTGTCCACCTGTTCGAGGCCCGTGATCACCACGCGTCCGATCCGCGCCCGGGGCCCAGGCATGGCTTCGAGAGACGCCTCCGCTTTCAGCGCCGTGGCATCCACATCGTAGTTCCGCAACACCTGCGCGTACGGATACCCGAGGTTCCGTAGCCGATCCGCGATGGTGTCGGCGGATGCCTGAAACAGCATCCGGTTGAATGGGGCTCCTTCCTGGAGCGGGAGGGTACGCTTGAGCGCCACAACGTCGAGCAACGAGTCGAGGCCCACGAGACTGAGCCTGGTGAGACGGACCGGCTCGCCTTCGTATATGCGGAACAGGACATGCACGTCTCCGGCCTCCCGGCGTACTACCGTATCCACGACGGCGTTCATGTAGCCGCTCTGGCGGTACAGCAACAGCAGGCGCACCACGTCGCGGCGGAACTCCAGCTCGTTGAAGTAGCGCTTCTCGCCGAGCCCCATCCAGCGCAGCAACCACACGCTCGCGAACACGCTGGAGCTCGACGTTGCGATCGCCGATCTCAGCGTGTAGTCGTCGATGGCGCGGTTGCCCTCGAACGCAAGGCCGCGCACCACCCGCTCTTGCTGCGCCGCGAGGGGAGCCGCCGCGCACGCGGCGACGAGCAGGAAAGGAAGGAGGGCACGCAATTGACGCGGTCGGGCCGCTCCCCTATGTTGGCTACCTCCCGCCACACTGTCAACCTTTTCGACACCTGAACGCATGCGCGCGCTCCCAGTGACCACCCTCGCCTGTCTGGTCGTGCCCGCCGCCTGCGGTCGCGGGGGGAACGCGGGGAGCGCCCGGCCGCCCGGCCACGCGTCGCTCGTATACTACGAGACATACGATCCGCGCTCACTCGACCCAGCCCTGTCCACCGATGTCCCGACCGGCGAGATGGTCGCTCTCGCCTACGACGGGCTCACGCAATTCGACCCGGATGGGAAGTTGCTTCCCGCGCTGGCCGACCGTTGGACAATCTCCCGCGGGGGGGGCGGCGGGGGCGGCGGGGGCGGCGGGGGCAGTCTCCGGTACGTGTTCCACCTGCGGGCGGGCGTCAGGTTCCATGACGGGACGCGCCTGACGCCGGCCGCCGTGCGACAGAGCATGCTGCGCGTGCTCGCCCCCGGCACGCGCGGCGGGCGCGCGTGGCCGCTCTATCCGATCGCCGGCACCGAGGCGTATGCGGCCGGCCGCGCGAGCGACGTGACGGGCATCCAGCTCCTGGGAGATTCGGCAGTCGCGTTCGATCTGGCAGAGCCGCTCGCCATCTTTCCCAAATTTCTCGCGATGCCAGTGGCCGCAGTGGTACCGGCGCCATTGCCCCCGCAGGCGGACCTCGGGCAGCACCCGGTGGGCACGGGTCCCTGGCGCTTCGTCAGCTGGCAGCATGACGACTACCTCGTGTTTGCGCGCAACCCGGACTATTGGGGCGGCCCGCCGGCGGCCGACACCCTGACGGTGCGGATCATTCCGGAGCCGCTGACGCGGGCGGCCGAGTTCGAAGCCGGGCGGCTCAGCGTCATGGAGGTGCCATTCGGCGAGACGACGCGCTGGCGGCAGCAACACCCCGACCTGCTGCTCGAAAAGCCCGCCCTGCGAGTGGTCTACGTGGCGCTCAACAACCGGCGGGGACCGCTCCGGGACGCTCGCGTCAGGCAGGCGATCAACTACGCCGTGAACGTGCCCGAGGTGCTCGCCAGCGTGTACGGCGGGCGTGGCATCCTCGCCCGGGGGGCGATCCCGCCCGGGCTGGCGGGGAGCGACACGACGCGCCCGGGTTACCACTACGACACCGTCGCGGCAAAGCGGCTGCTCGCCGCCGCAGGCTATGGGAGCGGGATTGCGCTGCAGCTGTGGCGCAATACCAGCAATGTCGAGCTGGCGCGCGTCGCGCAGGCGGTGCAGGCCCAGCTCGAGCCGGTCGGCATCAAGATCGAGCTGGTCGAGCGCGATGCGTCGAGCCAGCGAGAGGCGGCCCGCAAGGGTGAAACCGACATGGTGGTGCTCGACTGGTGGGCCGACTACCCCGACGGCGACAACTTTCTGTATCCCCTGTTTTACTCGGGGAGCGTCGGCCCCGGGGGGAACTATGCGTTCTACGTCGATCCCGTCACCGACTCGCTGATCCTGCGCGCCCGCCGCACTACCGATGACGCGGCGCGCTCCGCGCTGTACCGCGAGATCGACGCGCGGGTGTACCGCGCGGCGCCCTGGCTCTACCTTTGGTTCCCCACGGACCTGTGGGCGAAGCGCCCGGACGTCCGCGGGTGGGACGTGCCGGTGATCTTCAACGGGCAGCACTGGACGGGAGCGCGGCGCGCGCCGTGATCCCGTTGCTCGCGCGCCGCCTGCTGCTCACCCTGCCCACCTTGCTCGGGGTGCTCGTGGTCGCGTTCCTGCTCCTCAACGTGGCCCCGGGGGACCCGGTCACCGCAATGGTGGGGGAGCGCGCTGATTCGGCCACGATCGCCCGGCTGCGCGCCGAGCTGCGTCTCGACGATCCCCTCCCCACCCAGTTCATCCATTACGTGGGGGCGGTGGTGCGCGGCGACCTGGGCCGGTCCTACATCACCCAGCGCCCCATCGCCCAGGACCTGCGGGAGCGCTTTCCTCGAACCGCTGAGCTCGCGCTCGCCGCCATGACGCTCGCCGCCGTTTCCGGGATCTCGCTCGGCGTGGTGTCGGCGGTCCGCCCGGGAGGGCTGGTCGACCGGATCGGAATGCTGGTCTCTTACGTTGGCGTCTCCTTTCCGGTGTACTGGGTGGGACTGCTGCTGATTCTCGTCTTCGCGTTGGCGCTGCGCTGGCTCCCGCCCTCCGGGTCGGGAGGGCTCGCTGCGCTGGTGCTGCCCGCGGTTACGCTCGGCATGCGGTCGATCGCCTTCCTGGCGCGCATGACCCGCGCCGCGATGCTCGAAGTGCTGTCGAGCGATTTCATCCGCACCGCCCGAGCCAAGGGGTTGCCCGAGCGCGCGGTCGTGCTGCGGCACGGCTTCCGCACCGCGCTGGTGCCGGTGATCACGGTGTTGGGGCTCGACACCGGCAACTATCTCACCGGCAGCGTCCTCACCGAGACGATCTTCGGCTGGCCGGGGCTGGGACGTTACGTGCTCACCGCGATCGACAAGCGAGACCTCCCCGCGATCCAGGGGAGCATCCTCTTCATGTCGGTCGTCTTCGTCGTCGTGAACCTCGTCACCGATCTGCTCTATGCGAAAGCTGATCCTCGCATCGCTTACGATTAGCTCGACCTTGGCGGCGCAGTCGAAGCCCCGGACCGCGCCGCTGCACGGGTCGCTCGAGCGGCGGCTCGCGACGCTGCTCGACCAGCCTCCGTTCAGCCGTGCGAACTGGGGCGTGTACGTCGTGGACGACGGCAAGGTCCTGTTCGCGCGCAACGCCGACCGGTTCTACGTCCCGGCGAGCAACACCAAGCTGGTCGTCAGCGCGGCGGCGACGGTGCTGCTGCCCGCCGACTATCGCGTCACGACCAGCGTATATGCAAACGGCCGCGTCGACAACGGTGTGCTGTACGGTGACCTCGTGTTGTACGGGCGGGGCGACCCGACGTGGTCGGAGCGGTGCTTTTCGGTCGACAGCCTCGCGCCGGGCGCGTGCGACTCGGCGTTCACCGCGGTCGCCGCCATCGCGGACTCGATCCGCGCGCGCGGGCTCAAACGCGTCACCGGGAAGCTCGTGGGCGACGGGTCCTACTTCGAGCCGGTGCTGGTCCATCCCGGCTGGAACGCGTGGGACTTGAATTGGTGGTACGCCGCCCCCGTTTCGGGGCTCGGCTTCCACGACAACAGCGTGGACTTCCACATCGCCCCGGGCGCCGCCGTGGACCAGCCGCCCACGATCACGTGGTCGCCCGAGCTGGGGTTGTTCACCTTCGAGAACCGCGCCCGCACGGTGCCCGCCGACTCGAGCACCACCATCGGCGACAACTTCTTCCGCACACCGGGCACGTGGGACATCTGGGCCGAGGGGACGGTGGCGCTGGGCCGGAAGCCATGGATCGAGAGTTTCGCGCTCCCCGATCCCAGCCGCTACGCGGCGCGAGCGCTCGCCGCCTCACTGATGAAGAAAGGCGTGTCGGTGGAAGGCGGTACGGCCGGCACGACCGACTCGCTCGCCTACGGCACCGGTCGCGGCTGTTGCGCGCCGCTCGTCGAGTACCGCGGTCGCCCGCTTACCGACATCATCTTTCCGATCTTGAACTCGAGCCAGAACTGGTTCGCCGAGATGCTGCTCAAGATCCTGGGGCGCGAGCAAAAGGGGGAGGGCTCCTGGCGCGCGGGGCTCGAGGTCGAGCGCCGTTTCCTGATCGACTCGGTGGGGATCGACTCGACGGCGTTCGCGCTCGAGGACGGCTCCGGCCTCGCCGCGGGGAATCTCGTGACCCCCCACGCGTTCACCCAGCTGCTCGCCTACATGCACCGCCACCCCAAACGGGCGCCCTTCCTGGCCGCGCTCCCGCATTCGGGACAGCCGGGCTCGCTGCTGAAGCGCTTCGCCGGCACCGCCGTCGAGGGGCGGGTGATCGCCAAGACGGGGAGCATCGACCGGGTGAACAGCCTCTCCGGCTTCATCGAGCGTCCCAATGGGCGCACCATCACCTTCAGCATCCAGGCGAACACCCACGCCGTCCCTTATCAACAGATGTTGGCGCAGATAGACTCGGTCGTCGTCGAAATCGGCAAAACGTCGCGGTAATACGACAATACGTCGAGCAGATACGTCACGCCTTCGCGCGACGCCTTTCAGTCTTCCGATTGGCCAAAGATGGCCATATTGGACGAATGTCCCGGCTCGATTTTCGCCGCCGGGTTGATGAAATGCACCGCGTGGTTCACGGCGATCGCGGCCTCGGACGCGCCGGTGGCGATGAGCTTGAGCTTCCCCGGGTAGGTGATGATGTCCCCGGCCGCGAAGATGCCGGGGATGTTGGTGGCCATCGTCTGCGACACCTTGATCTCGCCCTTCTCGATCTCGAGCCCCCATTTGGCGATGGCGCCGAGCGAGGAGACGAAGCCGAGCTGCGGGACGACGCAATCGACGGCCACGCGCTCCTGCTGCTTCGTCTTGTTGTTGACGATCGTCGCACCCTCGATCCGGTCGCCGCCGTGGATCTCCTGCAGCTCCCAGAACGTGCGCAGCTCCATCTTTCCCGCGGCGGACAGCTCCTGCACCTGCTTGACCGTCGCGGCGTGGGCGCGGAACCCGTCGCGGCGGTGGATCATCAGGACTCGCTGCGCCACCCCCTGCAGGTTCACCGCCCAGTCGAACGCGGAGTCACCGCCGCCCACCAGCAGAACGCGCTTTCCCGAGAAGACCGCCGGGTCGAGGATGCGGTCATACAGCCCCCGACCGTACCAGAGGTCCGCGTCCTTGAGCGGCAGCTTGCGCGGCGTGAACGCACCGATCCCCCCGGCGACGAGCACGGTGCGCGAGGGATACGCGTCCCCTTCGGTCACCACGGTGAAGCGCGGCGTGCCGTTATCCGATCCGCGCTCGAGGCCGACGACCTTCTGACCGAGGTGCACCGGGGCCTTCCACTGTAGCGCCTGCTCCGCCATGCCTCGCACCAGGTCTTTGGCGAGGACCTTCGGAAAGCCGGCGACATCGAAGATGTACTTCTCCGGATAGAGCGCCGTGAGCTGGCCGCCGACCTGGTCGAGCGTGTCGATCAGGCGGCAGGAGGCCCCCCGCATCCCCGCGTAAAAGGCGCCGAACAGTCCGGTCGGGCCGGCGCCGATGATCGTGATATCTTTGACGTCTTGCATTCGCCCAATCGTAACGGGAGACAACGGGAGACGGGAGAGGGGAGCAGTGAGCGGAGGGGAGCGCGGCTGAAGATCTACACCAGGACCGGTGACGCCGGAGACACGGGGTTGTTCGGCGGCGGGCGGGTGCCGAAGCACGACCGCCGGGTGGAGGCGTACGGGCAGGTGGACGAGCTCAACGCCACCATCGGGTTCGCGCTCGCTCAGGAACCTCGCACCTTCTGTCGCGAGCTGCTCGAGACCGTCCAAAAAGACCTGTTCACCATCGGGGCGGAGCTGGCCACGCCCGACCCGGAGAAACTCGCCAAGGCGCTCGGGGGGCCGCCGCTCGGCCGGGCGCAGGTCGCCGCGCTCGAGGCGGCGATCGACCAGTATGAGCCACACCTGCCCGCGTTGAAGCAGTTCATCCTTCCCGGCGGCGTGCCCAAGGGGGCCGCGCTCCATCTGGCGCGCACCGTGTGCCGCCGCGCCGAGCGCGCGGTGGTGCAGCTGCACCGCGCGCAGGAGACCGGCGGCCTGTCGTCGGTCGTTCCCTATCTCAACCGGTTGTCCGACCTGCTGTTCGTGCTGGCGCGCGTCGCGAACCACGCGGCCGGGGCGTCAGAGGTCGCGTGGTGACCGTCCGCGTCCCGATCACGGAGCAGCGCGACGCGTCGTACGACATTCGCATCGGCCGCGGGCTGCTGGCCGAGCTCCCCGAGCTGGTGGGGGCCGCCTGCCCGGCCGTCCGCTATGCGGTGATCACCGATTCACATGTCGGGAAGCTGTACGGAGCGCAGGTCGTGGCACGGTTGCGCGACGGCGCGCTACCCGCGGAGCTGTTCGAGTTTCCGGCGGGAGAAGGGAACAAGACGCGGGAAACCTGGGCCTCCCTGTCCGACCGGATGCTCGCGCGTCAGTTCGGGCGCGACTGCGCGGTGATCGCGCTGGGCGGCGGCGTGGTGGGCGACGTGGCCGGGTTCGTCGCCGCCACCTACCTCCGCGGGGTCCCCTACGTGCAGGTCCCGACGTCGCTGCTCGCGATGATCGATTCGGCGATCGGCGGCAAGACGGGCGTGGATGTCCCCGCCGGGAAAAATCTGCTCGGTGCATTCCACCAACCGGGCCTCGTGGTCGCCGACCTGGACGTGCTGGCGTCGCTCCCGGCGGCCCAGCTCGCCGCCGGAATGGCGGAAGCGGTGAAGCACGGCGTGATCGCGGATGCGGCGTACTTCGGATTCCTGGAGGGTGAACACCGCGCGGTGCTGGCGCGCGATGCCGGCGTGCTGGAGCGCGTCGTGGCCCGTTCCGTCCAGATCAAAGCGGACGTCGTCGCCGCGGACGAGCGGGAGGCGGGACGCCGCGCGACGCTCAACTTCGGGCATACCGTGGGGCATGCCATCGAGGCGACCAGCAAGTTCGCCGTGCTGCACGGTGAAGCGGTTGCGATCGGGATGGCGTACGAGGCCCGGCTCGCGGAAGCGCTGGAAATCGCCGAGCGAGGGACCGGTGAGCGGATCCGGGGCGCGCTGGAGCGTTACGGCCTGCCGCTCGAGCTGCCGGACCCGGCCGCCGTGCAAGCGCTGCTGACGGCGATGCAGGTCGATAAGAAGGCCCGCGCCGGCACGCTGCGCTTCGCCCTGCCGCGGGCCATCGGGTCGATGCACGGCGGCGTCCCGATGGGCTGGACCGTCGCGGCGCCGGAGGAGATGGTGAGGCAGGTGCTGCGAGGAGACCGATCGCCGTCCTAGTTAGAGCGCCTGCACCTGCCGAGTGCGTTGCTTCCGAATGCGCCAGATGCCGCGACCCAGGAGCAACACACCTACTACTGCGAGCGCCGTGCCGCTGTTGGTCCCGACCAGGGCCAGCGTCCCCGAGAGGCCGCCGACGATGAAGACGAGACCCAGGATGATGCTGCTCACGAGAGGCTCCGGTTGAAGGAGCGGCCATGATACGAGGCGGCCGGCGGTGGAAATAGGGCGCCCGTCACGTTGCGTTTTTGCCACATATCCGTCAACACTTAATCACATATCCGTCAACAACTTCCCACACGATTCCCACCTCTCCACATTCCGGCTAGGTTTCGAGCGCCGGTGTTCCACAGCCAGTCAACATCCATTTCTCCACATACGATGTGGATAGTGGACAAACGATGCAGTCGTGCGTCGCTCTAACAATTTGTGATGTTGAAAACTACTGAGATTTGCACCAATGGCAGGGGATTCCTATATTGGCGGGCGTTTCGGAACACATGCGTCACCGTCCATCGTCCACCGTCGGAGCCCTAGCTATGGCGCGGTCGAGCGGAGGTAAGGCGAAAGCCTTTTTTCGAGCTAATCCTTCCGGAGCATTCGACCAGTACCTCCAAGACATTCAGAAGCTGCCCCTGATCAAAGACCCCGCCGAAGAGCGCCGCCTGGCGCGGCGGGTACAGCGGGGCGATGAAAAGGCCGCCGAGCGGCTCGTCACAGCCAACCTCCGATTCGTCATCTCCTACGTCAAGAAGTATCAGGGACACGGCCTCGATCTCTCCGAGCTGGTCGCCATCGGCAACGAAGGACTGCTCAAGGCGGTGAAGAAGTTCGACCCGGACCAGGGCGTGAAGTTCATCTCGTACGCGGTGTGGTGGGTGCGCCAGGCGGTGCTGAAAGCCCTGGCCGAGCAGACGCGCAGCGTCCGGATCCCGTTGAATCAGAACTCGCAGCTGATCCGCATGAGCCGCACCGAGACCTACCTCTCGCAGGAGCTCGGCCGCGAACCCACCGACGACGAAATCGCCCTCGCCCTCGAGGACACCGTTGAGAATGTCCGCACCGCGCGCCGCATGACGGCGGCCGAGCTGTCGCTCGACGCACCGGTGGATCGCACCGACAAGGATGCGGCCACGCTGGGCGAGCGCTTCGCGGGCCAGGAGGGCGGTGAGATCGAGGAAAAGACGGACGGCAAGCTGATGCGGGAGTTCATCGACCGCATCTTCCAGAAATACCTCACGCCGCGCGAGCGGAAGATCCTCTACCTCTATTATGGCCTCGAAGAAGGCAGCGAGGCGATGACGCTCGAGAAGATCGGGGCGCTGATGGGAGTCACCCGCGAGCGCATCAGGCAAATACGGGAACGGGCGTTCGAGAAGCTGCGGGAGTCACCCGACGGACGGGCGCTCAAGGGATTCTGGAGAGCAGCGTAAGGATGGGCAAAAGCTAGACGCGCAGACGCGCAGCGGTGAACAAGTTGAGGGGTCAGGACAAGCACTTCCTGACCCCTTTGTGCTGTTGTCCGCTGTGCGTCTGCGCGTCTAGCCTTTGCATTTTCGGTATACTATTTACCCATGGCTCGCGAGCTTCCCATTTTTCCGCTACCGATTGTCCTGTTCCCCGGGACGCCGCAGCCGCTGCACGTCTTCGAGCCCCGCTACCGCCAGCTGCTCGCCGATTGCCTCGCCGCCGATCGACGGTTCGGGATCGCGTATGTGCCGGCCGAGCCCGAGCCCGGAAGCGAGCCGCTGCCGCGCCCCGGGGATGTGGGGTGCGTGGCGTTGATCCAGAACACGCAAGCCCTGCCCGACGGCCGGTCCAACATTCTGACGGTGGGGGAGCGTCGCTTCGTGCTGATCGACTGGGTCGGCTCCGACCGGCCCTACCGGTTGGCGCGCGTGGAAGAGTTCGACGATGAGCCGGTCGAGGCGAGCGAGACCGTGACGCTGGCAGGGGACGTGCGAGAGGGCTTCACGCAGCTGGCCCAGGCGCTGAGCATCCTCACCGGGCGCGAGGACGATGTCGTCGAGCTGGCGCCCGACCCGCAGCTCCTGTCGTTCCAGGTCGCGGCCGCGCTCGAGCTCGCGCCGGAGGCGAAGCGCGCGTTGTTGGCGCTGCGCAGCACCACGGCGCGGCTGCGGCAGCTCGCCACCCTCGTCCGACCGCTCGCGGCCGACGCCGAGCGCCGGGCGGCGGTGCGCCAGCGGGCGAAGGGCAACGGGCGCGGCGGGCCCCACGCGCAGATCGAGCCGGCCACGTGATCACCCCGGGGCTCGTCGAGGCGCTGACCGGCATCGCGGGCGCACGGCACGTCCGTACGGCGCCCGCCGAACGGCTCACCTATGCGCGCGACGGCCTGCCGACGCACCGCCGGGTGCCCGCCGTAGTGGTGCTGCCGGGGAGCCGGGACGAGCTGGTCGCCGTAGTACGCCTGCTGGCGGCGCACCACGTGCCCTTCGTGCCGCGGGGCGCCGGGACGGGGCTGTCGGGCGGGGCGCTCGCGGACGGGGCCGCCGTGCTGCTGGTGCTGACTCGCTTGAACCGGATTCTCTCGCTCGATCCCGGGAATCGCCTGGCGGTGGTCGAGCCCGGGGTGGTGAACGTTCGGCTCTCCGCGGCCGCGGCGGCCCACGGCCTCCACTATGCCCCCGACCCGTCGAGCCAGACGGCGTGCACCATCGGTGGCAACGTCGCCGAGAACGCCGGCGGCCCGCACTGCCTCAAGTACGGCGTCACGGCCCAGCACGTGTTGGCCCTCGAGGTGGTGCTCGCCGACGGGCGCATCGTGGAACTCGGCAGCCCGGGCGGGGAGCCGTGGGGCCCGGACGTGGTCGGGTTGTTCGTCGGCTCCGAGGGAAACTTTGGAATCGCGACGCGGATCGCCGTGCGGCTCCTCCCGCTGCCGCGGGCGGTGCGCACCCTCCTCGCCGCCTTCGCCTCGCTGCGCGCTGCGGGGGAGGCGGTTTCGGCCGTCATCGCGAGCGGCATCGTTCCCGCCGCCCTCGAGATGATGGACCAGTCGTGCATCCGGGCGGTCGAGGATTCCGTGTACGCCGCGGGGTACCCGCGCGACGCGGCGGCGGTGCTTCTCGTCGAGCTCGACGGGCACTCCGACGAGGCGGTGGCCGCCGACACCGAGACGGTCCAAGAGCTGCTGTCCAGCCACGACGCGGCATCGATCCGCGTTGCCGCGGACGCGGGCGAGCGCGAGCGCCTGTGGCAGGGGCGGAAGAAGGCGTTCGGCGCGATGGGCCGCCTCTCGCGCGACCTCGTCGTGCAGGATGCCGTCGTCCCCCGTTCCGCCCTCCCCGATGTGCTCGAAACCATCGGGCGGATCGCGGCGACGTACCAGGTTACGGTGAGCAACGTGTTCCACGCCGGCGACGGCAACCTCCACCCCAACATCTCGTTCGACGCGCGCGTGCCCGGCCTGCGGACCCGCGTGGACGCCGCCAGCACCGCGATCATGGAGGCGTGCGTCGCGGTCGGAGGCACCATCACCGGGGAGCACGGGGTCGGACTCGACAAGCTGCGCTACATGCCGCTGATCTTCGACGCGGAGTCGCTCGCCGCGATGCGCGCCGTCCGGCGGGTGTGGGATCCGGAAGAGCGGGTGAACCCGGGCAAGGTGGTGCCGGTGCATGCGTGCCGGGAATGGACCGGAGTGCGGAGTGTGGAGTGGGGCGTGCGGAGTGTCGCGTCTCGAGATGCGCCTGCCGATTCCGCACTCCGCACTCCGCACTCCGCACTTGACACATGAGCCTCCTCGACCGCGTCCGGGCCCTGCTGGGGGACGACGCCGTGGAGATCGCGGGCGGAGCCGACGCGGTCCCGCGCGTGGCGCCCGCCTCCCCCGATGCCGTGGCGCTGTTGCTCGGCACGGCGCGCGAGGAAGGGTGGCGGGTCCGGCTGGAAGGCGCCGGGACCTGGCTCCCGGCCGACGCGCCCGCCGACCTGGCACTCACCACCCGGCGACTCGATCGCGTCCCGGCGGTCGAGCCGCAGGACCTCTCCGCCACCGCCGAGGCCGGCATCGGCTGCGACCTGTTGCGCCAGCAACTGGCCGATCGCGGCACCTGGCTGGCGCTCGATCCCCCGGGCCTCGCCGGGCGGACGCTCGGCTCCGTCGTGGCCACCGCGACCGCGGGGCCGTTACGCCACGGCTTCGGTGCGGTGCGCGACCACATCCTCGGCGTCACGTTCGTCACGGGAGATGGCCGGCTGGTGCAGAGCGGCGGCCGCGTCGTCAAGAACGTGGCCGGGTACGACCTCACCAAGCTCGAGGCGGGCGGGTTCGGCGCGTTCGGTGTGATCGTGCTCGTGCACCTGCGGCTCCGGGCCCTGCCCCGCGCCGACCAGACGTTCGTGCTCGCAGGAACCCGCGAGGACCTGACGCAGGTGGCCGAGGACGTCGCCGCCGCGGGATTGCAGCCGGCGGCGCTCGAGCTGATGTCCCCGGCCCTGGCGCGGCGCGACGGCTGGGCCCTGGCGGTGCGGCTGGCAGGCTCGGCGGCCCTGGTCGCCGCCGAGGAGGCGGGCCTGCGCGGCGCGAGCGGCGGGCGGTTCACGGCGCTGCGCGCCGAGGAGGCGCACGGCTTCTGGATGCGGGCGGCGGAGAGCTTCGCCACCCGCCCGATCACCTTCCGGACCGGCGGCCTCCCGGACTCGAGCGATGAGCTGCTCGACCTGCTGCAGCATCAGGTGGGTGACGAATGGGTGTCGGCGAGCCCCGGCGTCGGAGCGATCCGCTGGGCCGGGGACACGACCGTCGACCGGCTGCGCCGGCTGCGCCGTACGCTCGCCGGGCTCGAGGTGCCGCTCACCTTGGAGCGCGCCCCCTGGCCGATCCGCAGCGCGGTGGGCCATTTCGGCGCCTACCGCGAGGGCGTAGGCCCGCTGGTCGCGGGCCTGCGACGCACGTTCGATCCCGGTGAAGCATTCGTGGTGGCGGTCGAAGGCTCCGACTGAACGCGACGGATGACTGAGCGCGGCGGGTTCGAGGCGCTCGACCCGTGCGTCCACTGCGGGTTCTGCCTCCAGGCGTGCCCCACGTTCCTGGCGACCGGCGACGAAGCCGACAGCCCGCGGGGACGCATCGACCTGATGCGCGCGCTCGAGGCCGGCGAGCTCGCCCCGGACGACCCCGCCCTCCGCCTGCACCTCGATCGCTGCCTCGGCTGCCGCGGCTGCGAGCCCGTCTGCCCGTCGGGCGTGGGCTTTGGGCGTGGGATGGAGGCGGCGCGCGCCCTGCTCGCGACCCGGCGCCGCCCCTCAGCGCTCGCGCGCGCGGCCCTGTGGGCGCTGACGTCGCCCGGCACGTCACGCACGGTGTACGCGCTCGCGCGGATGCTGCGGGCGACGGGGATCCCACGCCGGCTGGCGGGGTGGGGGAGGCTTCGGTTCGCGATGGGGATGCTGGCGGCGACGAAGCCAACGCGGAACGCGAAACGCGGAACGCGGAACAGACGCGCGGGCCCCAGTTCCGCGTTCCGCGTTCCCACTTCCGCGTTGCTGTTCCGCGGCTGCGTCATGGACGGCTTGTTCGCGCATGTCCACGATGCGACCATCCGCACGCTGCAGGTCAACGGCTACTCCCTGCGCGAGGTCCCGGAACAAGTCTGCTGCGGCGCACTGCATGCGCACGCCGGACTGCGCGCGGAGGCGCGCCTGCTCGCCCGGGCGAATGTCGCGGCGTTCGGCGAGGGAGACGAGCCGATCGTCGTCAACAGCGCTGGGTGCGGAGCGATGCTGAAGGAGTACGGGCATCTGGTCGACGCCGCGGGTTTCACGGCACGGGTGCGCGACGTCACCGAGTTGCTCGCCGCGGGGGGAGGGCCCCGGCCGGGGGCACCGGTCGACGTACAGGTGGCGTACGACCCGCCGTGCCATCTCCTGCACGCGCAGCGCATCGCCGACGAGCCGCTCCGGGTGCTCGCCGCGATCCCCGTGCTCCGGGTCATGTCCCTCCCCGACGCAGCCCAATGCTGTGGCAGCGCCGGCCTGTTCACCCTGCTCGAGCCGGCGATGTCGCGCGCGGTGCTCGCGCCCAAGCTGGCATCGCTGCGCACGGCGGCGCCGCAGGTCGTCGCCACCGGGAATCCCGGGTGCCTGATGCAGCTCGGGGCCGGCCTCGCCGCCGGCGGGCTTTCCGCCGCTGTATGTCACCCGGTGGAGTTGCTCGACGAATCGTACCGGGCCGCGGGCTATTATGCTTGAAGCAGCATGATCGAAGCCTTGCTGTTCGACTTCAATGGCGTGATCGCGGACGACGAAGAGCAGCACCGAGCCGCGCTGGGCGTCGTGCTCGCCGGGGAGGGCCTGTCGCTCACTCCCCAGCAGTACTACTCCGACTTTCTCGGCTTCGACGACCGCCGCTGCCTGCTCGAGGCCTTCCGTCGCGCCGGCAAGCCGCTCCCCGCGACGCGGCTCGAGGGGCTGCTCGCCCAGAAGTCTCGGGTGTACCTGGAGCTGATCGACCGATCGCTGGCACTCGTGCCCGGAGCGGCCGACTTCGTGCCCCGCGCGGCGGAGCGCTTCCGCCTCGGCCTCGTGTCGGGGGCGTTGCGGCAGGAAGTCGAGCTCGTGCTCGCCCGCGCGGGGCTGCAACGCTATTTCGATGTGCTCGTCGCTGCCGAGGACGTGGAACAGTGCAAGCCCGACCCGGCGGGGTACCTGGCGGCGCGCGGCGCGCTCGACCGGCGCCGTCCCCTGCCGCCCGGCCATTGCGTGGTGATCGAGGACTCGTTGCCGGGGCTCCGCGCCGCTCGCGCCGCCGGGATGCGCTGCGCCATGCTCACGACCAGCCACCCCTCCGCCGCGCTCGCCGACGCGGGGGCCGACCTCGTGTGGTCCTCCTTCGCCGGCCACGCCCCGGCTGAACTGCTCGCGCTCGCCGACCGATGAGCGATGCTCCTCCGCCGACTCCCGGCCCCCCGCCCCAGCCGAGGACGGTCGCCCGCCTCATTCCCGGTGCCGTGTCGCCGGCGCGGCTTGCCGCCCTGCGCACCGGCGCGGTCCTGGCGCGGGCCGAGGCAGCCGTTGTGACGCTCACGGGACCCGGCGCCGTCACGGCCGCGCAGGGGCTGCTCACCAACGACGTCGAGCAGCCGGGAGACGGCGCGTTCGTCTACGGCGCCCTGCTCACGCCCAAGGGCATGATCGTGGTCGACGCCTGGGTCGCGAGACTCGGGGCCTCGATGAGCTTTGCGGTCGCTGCGGAAGGACGGGAGCGGGCGCTGGCGATCTTCACCCGCTCGGTGCCGCCGCGCCTTGCGCGGTTGGCCGACCGGACGGCAGAGCTGGCCGTGTACCGCTTGGCGGGCCCCAACGCGCTCGCCGTCGCCGAAGCCGCCGGCCTGCCGGTGCCGACCGGCCCGGGTCGCGTCCTGGCCGCACCGGGCGGCACGAGCGAGGTCGCGCGCGCGACCGAAGGTGCACCCTTCACCTTGCAGCTCACCACACCGATGGCGGAGACCGAGGTCTTGAGCGCTCGCCTCGGGGCCGCGGGAGCCGTGCCGGCCGACGCGGCCACGCTCGAACTTGCCCGCATTCTCGCGGGGTGGCCACGGCTCGGCGCCGAGGTGGACGACAAGACGATTCCCCAGGAAGTCCGCTACGACGAGCTGGGCGGCGTGTCGTATACCAAGGGGTGCTACACCGGCCAGGAGACCGTCTCGCGCCTGCACTTTCGCGGTCATACCAACCGCTACCTGCGGGGCCTGCTGTTCGACGCTGAGCCGCCGGCCACGCCGGCGGACGGATGGAGCAGCGTGACGCACCTCGATCGCGACGTCGGACGCGTAACGAGCCTCGCCTGGGTGCCCGAAAGCGGCGTCGCAGGCGGCGGACGGTGGATCGGGCTCGCCCTGATCCGTCGCGAGGTGGGCTCGGGGGTGATGGTGCGGGCCGCGGGCCGCGACGCGCGGGTCGTCGACCTCCCCTTCGTCACGCCGTTCGTCGGACCGGCATGACGGTGCTGGTCACGGGCGGGAGCGGCCTCGTCGGCAGTCACGTGATCGAGGCGCTCCGCGCCCGTGGGGAGCCGGTGCGGGCGCTGGTGCGCCCGGCGAGCCGCGCCGTGATCGAGCGGCTCGGCGCGGAGGCGGTTCCGGGCGACGTGCGGGACGCTGCCGTGTGGCACGCGGCGGTCCAAGGCGTCCGCGGCCTGGTGCACGCGGCCGCGCTGCTGCAGCAGCGCGCCAGCTGGCAGGAATACGAGGCGGTCAACGTCGACGGCACGCGCCGCGCCGCGCTGGCCGCCCGGACCGCGGGGGCGCGGCTCGTGCACATCTCCTCGGTCGCCGTCTACGGCGGGCTGGCGAACTACCGACCGGAGTCCGAGCGGCGTACCGAGGATTTCCCGTTTCAGCCCATCCCCGAGCACGACTTCTACGCCCGCAGCAAGCGCCTGGCCGAGACGGTGGTACGGGAGGCGGCCGAGGGCGGGCTCACGGCCGTGGCGCTCCGGCCGAACGTGATCTACGGCGAGCGCGACCGCCTGTTCACGCCGCGGGTCATCCGCGTCGTGCGCCGCCGCGTGGTGCCGCGCATCGGGCCGGGCACGAATCACCTGTCGTGTGTGTACGCCGGAAATATCGCCGCCGCGGTCGTGACGGCGCTCGACGCGCCGGTCTCCGGGTTCCGCGCCTACAACGTGACGAGTGATGCGCCCCCGGTGCCCACGCAGCACGAGTTCCTGGCGTCCTTCGCCGCGGCGCTGGGCGTGCGCCCCGTGACGATCCCGATCCCGGAGCGCCTGGCGCGCGGCGTGATGACCGTGCTGACGTCGCGGCGCCTCGCCCGAGCCGCGGCCGCGTTCATCACCGGGGAGAACCCCTACGTCGACGAGCGCGCCCGGCGGGAGCTCGCCTGGCGGCCCCCGTTCACCGCGGCGAGCGGCGTGCAACGCAGCGTGCGCTGGTTCCTGGAAAACGAAGAGCCCGGGCGCTAGTCCCGGGCATCGTCACCGCCGACTGCGAGGGCCGACTAGGGCCGCTTGGCGGCGGGCTTCTTGGCGGCCGGCTTCTTCGCGGGAGCCGTCGCGGGCGCCATCTTCTTGGCCGTGTCGGGCGCCATCATGTGCTTCGCGGTGTCGGCCATCATCTTCGACGTGTCGGACATCATCATCATGTGGGACGTGTCCTGCATCGTCTGGGCCTGAGCGGCGGGCTTCTGCTCCGGCTTGGAACACGCGCCCATCGCCACGACGGCGACGACCATTGCGAGACGCTTCATGCAGACTCCTGGCGATAAAGTGGCGGTTGAGGGGGGGCTTCGGCGGGAGAACCTAGCGTGGGGACCCCCGGAGTCAAGGGCGTTCCCGCCGAGCGGGGTATACTAGGCGTGTCGCCCGGAATCCCTCACGCCTCGCGGACCGATCGACGGAGCTTCCTGGGCTGGCTGGCCGCCGCAACCGCGGCGGTTAGGCGGTCCCTAAAGGACTCCCTGCCGGTCGCGGGCGGTCGGGCGATCGCTGCCCCGCCCGTCACGATCGAGGCCACGCCCACGCCGCTGTACCAGCAGCCCGACGGGCGGCGCAATCTCGTGCGCATCAGCGTCACCGGTCTGGACGCGCCCGCCGCCCGGGCGCGCGTCACCGATCGCCGCGGTGCGCTCGTGGGGACGGCGGGCCTCCTCCCCGCCGGCGGGTCGCCGGAAACGGGCTTCGCCGGCGAGGTGTGGGTGCCGCTGTCGGAGCCGTCGGATTTTCAGATCGAGCTCGAGGTGGCCAAGCAGCGCGTGGCCCGGCGCAAGGTGCGACTCGTCCCGCCGCGTCGCTGGACGTTGTACTGGCTCGCCACCAATCACACCGACGTCGGCTATACCGACCTGCAGGAGCGCTGCCTCGAGGTCCACCGCAAGAACCTCGACGCGGCGCTCGCGAGACTGGCCGCGCACCCCGACTTCCGCTGGAGCGCGGAGTGCGCCCTGCAGGTGCTGTCCTACGTCGAGAACCGCTCGCCGGCGGCGGGCGACGCCCTGGTCCAGGCGATCCGTGACGGCAAAGTGGGCTTCGGGGCGTCGTTCGCCAATCTGCTGACGGGGATCCTCGATCACGAAACATTGGCGCGCATCGCGTGGCCCGCGGGGCGGTTCGCGCGGGAGCACGGGCTGGGATACCTGAGCGCGCAGCTCACCGACGTACCCGGACAGACGCTCACGCTTCCTTCAGTGCTGGCGGCGAGCGGCGTGCGCTATCTGGCGACCGGCCCTAACCCGGAGCGGGCGGTGCCGCTGCTTCCCGAGGCCGAGGCGATGCGCGTCGGGCTCACCGGGGAGTGGACGACCTACCCGCAGCTTTACTGGTGGGAGGGACCGGACGGCAGCCGGGTGCTGCACTGGCGCGCGTACCATTACGGCGACGCGTTGCGCTTCGGGTTCGACGTCGGCCCCGACGCCATGGCGCGGCGTCTGTCCGACTGGCTGCTCACGAACCCGGTGCTCGTTTCGCCGGGATACCCCTACGACGTGGCGCTGCTGTATGGCGCCCAGTGGGACAACGCGCTCATGGACGAGCGGCTGGTCGACAATTTCGAAGAGTTTCGCCGGCGCTACGCCTACCCGCGCCTCGTCGCGGGCCGGGCGGAAGACTTTTTTCGCGATGTGGAGCGGCGCTTCGGAACGAAGCTTCCGGTGCGGCGCGGCGATACCGGGTTGTACTGGGAGGACGGCGCGGCCTCGACCGCCGCGGAGCTGGCACGCTACCGCGCCGCGCAGCTCGCGGCGCGCGCCATCGAGCTGCTGGCGCTGTGGGACGCGAAGACGGAAGCAGCCGACGCGGAGGGCGCGGCGCGCATCCGCCGCCGGGCCGACGAGCGCCGTCAGATCTGGCGCGACCTGCTGTTGTTCGGAGAGCACACCTGGGGCGCGGCGGAGAGCGTGTCGGAGCCGGAGGGCCGGCAGACGGTCGCGCAGTGGGAGTACAAACGGCGGTTCCTGGACGGCGCGGCGGCCGCGCTGGAGCAACAGCTGGCGGGGGGACTGCTCCGGATCGGACGCGCCACGGCGGCCGGCCCCGGCCGCCTGGTGTTCAACGCGTCCAGCTGGCCGCGGACCGACCTACTGCGGGTCCCCGGCGGCGCCGGCCGGCGGCTCGTGTCCGACGGACGCGAGTGGTCCGCCGTCGACCTGCCGGACGGGTCCGCGCTCGTCCTGGCGCGGGACGTCCCCGCCCTCGGCTACCTGGCGCTGGCGGAGCGCGCGGGCACGCTGAATCCTCCGCAAGACGGGGGCGCGGCGCTCGAGGCGCAGACGGGAAGCTTCCACGTGGTGCTCGATCCCGGGACGGGCGCGATTCATTCGCTCACGGGCGGCGACGGTCGCGAGCGGGTGAAGCCCGGCGCCTGGTCGGGGCTGAACGAGCTGGTGTACGTCACCGGGGGCGCCGCGAGTGCGCTCTGGACCGACGGCGCGCGCGAGCATCTGACCGCGGCGCCCGAGCTGCGCGTCACGACGGCCCGGCTCGCCTCCGCCCGGCGCGAGCGCCTGCCGGGCATCGGGACGAGGCTCGTCGTGGCGCGCACGCTCGAGGGATTCCCCGCACTCACGTCCGTCGTGACGCTGTACGACGACCTGCCGTGGATCGACATCGAGAACCGCTGCACCAAGACCGCCACGCTCGACAAGGAGGCGCTGTACGTCGCGTTTCCGTTCGCCTTCGTCAAGCCGACGGTGGACGTGGAGGTGCCGCTCGGACGGATGACCGTCGAGCAGGACCAGCAGCCCGGCAGCTGCCGCGACTGGTTCTGCCACACGCACTGGGTGTGGCTGCACGAGGGCGCGGACGGCGTGGTGTGGAGCGGCCCGGATACGCCGCTGTTCACGTTGAACGAGGTGGTCCGCGGCCAGTGGCGCCGCAAGATCGCGCCGGACGGCACGCTGTTCGCCTACACCATGAACAACTACTGGCACACGAACTACGCGGCGCGGCAGGGCGGCGAGTACACCTGTCGTTTCCGGATCTCGCTGCTCGGGGCGGCGCCCGGCGGGGATGCCGCCGAGCCCGTGCGCCGCGGCTGGGCGGCGTGTGAGGCGCTGCACGTGAGCCCGCCCTACACCAACGCGGCCGCGGGGCCGCTCGGGGCGCAGGGCGTGGCTCTGTCGATCCCCGACGCGGGCGTGCTCGTAGTGGGTGCGAAGCCCGCAGACGACGGCGAGGGCGCGATCGTCAAGCTGCTCGACGTGGCCGGCGCGGCGCGGGGGGTTCCGGTCGGGCCGGCCGCGTTCGAGTTCCGCGAGGCGCGGCGCACCAACCTGGTGGAGATGAACGGCGACGCGATCGCCGTCGGCCCGGACCATCGCGTGACGCTCGAGCTCCCCGCCCGCGGGGTCGCCGCCGCGCGACTCTTTACACCGCGGGAGGCGGCCGGTTAACTATCGAGCCATGAACAAGCCGACCACGCTGGGCGAATTGAAACAGACCGAATGGGGGAGCGACGCCCGCATCCGTCGCACGGTCAAGGACGAGCTGCGGGAGAACCTGATCTGCCTGCTCGAGAACGGCTCGCCCCTGTTTCCCGGGATCGTGGGTTACGAGGACACGGTGATTCCGCAGCTCGTGAATGCGATCCTGTCGCGCCACAACTTCATCCTGCTCGGGCTGCGCGGGCAGGCGAAGAGCCGCATCCTGCGCCAGCTGGTGACCCTGCTCGACGAGGAAGTCCCGATTCTTGCTGGCAGCGAGGTGAACGACAGTCCGTTCGCGCCGATCTCGAAGTACGGCCGGGAGCTCGTGACCGAACGGGGGGACCAGGCGCCGGTCGCCTGGCTGCCGCGCGACGCCCGCTTCGTGGAGAAGCTCGCCACGCCCGACGTCACCATCGCCGATATCATCGGCGACGTGGACCCGATCAAGGCCGCGCGGGGCGGGCACCTCTTGTCCGACGAGCTGACGATGCATTTCGGGCTGCTGCCGCGGGCCAACCGCGCCATCTTCGCGATCAACGAGCTCCCCGACCTGGCCGGCAAGATTCAGGTGGGGCTGTTCAATATCATGCAGGAAGGCGACGTCCAGGTGAAAGGCTACCCGGTACGACTGAACCTGGACGTCGCGCTGGTCTTCACTGCGAACCCCGAGGACTACACGGCCCGCGGCAAGATCATCACGCCGCTCAAGGACCGTATCGGCTCTGAGATCCTCACGCACTACCCCTACACCGTCGAGCTCGGCGCCGCGATCACCCATCAGGAGGCGTGGCTCGAGCGGAATGGCCGGCCGCTGCGCCTCCCCGACTTCATCGCGGAGCTGATCGAGCGCATCGCTTTCGAGGCGCGGGAGGACAAGCGGGTGGACCGGCGCAGCGGCGTCTCCCAGCGCCTCCCCATCAGCGTACTCGAGAACGTCGTCTCGAATGCCGAGCGGCGCACCATCGCCACGAAGGAAAAGACCGTCGTGCCGCGCATCTCCGACATTTACGCCGCCCTCCCCGCCATCACGGGGAAGCTCGAGCTCGAGTACGAAGGCGAGCTGCAGGGCCCCGAGGTCATCGCCAAGGATCTGATCCGGCGGGCCGCCGGCAAGACGTTCGAGGCCCGAGTCGGAGGCGCCAACGTGGACGACGCCGTGCACTGGTTCGACGAGGGCGGCGCCCTCAAGATCTCCATGGACGAGCGCTCGGAGACGTGCCTCAGGGGCTTCAGCGTGGTCCCCGGGCTGCTGGACCTCGTGGATCAGGTCGGGCTCGCCGCGAAAAAGGACCCCGGCACGGTGGTGGCGGCGTGCGAGCTGGTGCTCGAGGGACTGGTCGCCGAAAAGCGGATCTCGCGATCGGAAGAGCTCGGCTACGTGCGCGCCCGCGCCGAGCCGAAGGGGCCGGGGTACGGCAAGCCTGGAGGGGGACCGAACCTCTTCTCCTGACGCCTGAGGGCCGAGGGCGTATCTTCTTCCCGTCTCCCCCTCGGAGCCGCCATGGGCAAGCTCGTTTCCAGCGCCGTCCTCCTCCTCATCGCTTTCTCGCTGCTGCTCGCCGCCGCGACGCTCCGATCCCAGCGTCCCGGACCCGTCGTCAATCTGTTGCGGCTGGCTGGCTACGTGGTCGCGGCGATCGCGCTGGCCGTGGGCGCCGGGTCGCTCCTGGCCGTCATTGACCCCGGCGAGGTGGGCGTGCGCCACGCGTTCGGTTACACCGACCCCGCGCCGCTGCTCGCGGGGATCCGCTACGTGCCGCCGTGGTCGTCGATCGAGCGCTACTCCACCCGCGAAGAGCAGTGGCCCACGCGCGGCGAGCAGATCGAGGCGATCGAGGCGCTCTCGAGCGAGCAGATGGGGATGCACGTGGAGGTGTCGATCCGCTGGCAGATCGATCCGATGCAGGCACCCAAGATCTTCACCGAGATCGGTGACGAGAACCAAATCCGCGGGGCAGTGCTCAACGCCATCCGCAAGGGTGTGCGCGACGGCATGGTGCAGTTCTCGATCAACGACATCTCCAAGCGCACCCAGATCGCCAGCACGATGGAAGGGCTGGTCGACTCGGCGCTCGTCACCACGCCACGCGCCGGTGGCGGCAAGTTCCGCATCGCCACCGTCACCGCGTTCTTCCTGCGCGATCTCCAGCCGCCCGCTCAGGTGGTCCAGGCGATCAACAATAAGATCGCTCAGGAGCAGCAGATCGAGACCGAGCGGCACCGCGTCGAAGTCGCTCGCCTCCAGACCGAGCAGCAGCGGCTCTTGAACCAGACGCTCTCCCCCGAAGCGCTCACGAAGCAGTGGATCGAAGTGCTGCACGACATGCGGAGCTCGAACAACCTGATCATCTTCGTGCCCACCGAGGGTGGCCTGCCGCTGCTCAACATCGGGGACCTGCGGAAGAACCTGAAGCCCTGAGGCACATGGCCGCGCCGGTCATCACCATCACCCGGCAGTACGCCTCCGGCGGGTCCGAAGTCGCCCGGTTGGTCGCCGGCGCGCTCGGCTGGACGGTGATCGACAACGAATTCGTGGACCAGGTCGCCGAGCGCGCCGGGCTGCCGGCCGCCGAGGTGGCGCAGCGCGAGGAGCGCGCCCCGGGGCTGCTGGAGCGGCTGGCCCGCACGCTGGCCGTCGCCTCGCCCGAGATGTTCCTGGCGTCGGCCGCGGCGCCGCGCGTCGAGCAGGACGAGGCGACTATCGTGCAGCTGACCGAGCGGGTGATCGCCGAGGCGGCGGCGCACGGCCGGATCGTGCTGGTCGGCCGCGGCGCCCAGGCGGTGCTGGCGCGGCGGCCGGACGCCCTCCACGTGTACGTCGTCGCCTCGAAGCCGTGGCGGATGAGGCTCGCCGTCGAGCGCCTCGGTGCGGATCCCGCGAGCGTCGAGCAGGTCGTGGACGAGACCGACCGGCAGCGCGACCAGTATGTGAAGACGTACTACGGCCGTCACCGCCACGATTTCGTGAACTACGACCTGGTGGTGAACACCGAGCGGCTGGGGCTCGAGGGGGCGGCGGCGGTGGTGGTGAGCGAGGCGAGAAGGCGGGGGTGGAAGTGAACGCGACTTCCGCGTTAGGTTCTCCGCAGCTCCCCCACCCGCCACCCCGCCACCGTCACCGCCAGCGCCGTCGCCGCGCCGCCCAGCGCCACCGCGGCCGGCGTGCCGATCCGCTCCGCCAGCGTCCCCACCTCGAGCGACCCGAGCGGCGCGAGCCCCACGAACACGAACGAATAGAACCCCATCACCCGACCGCGCAGCCGGTCGGGGACGATCTCCTGGATCATCGTGTTCGCGAGCGCGTTGTTCACGATCATCGCGCCGCCGGTGAGCGCGAGCAGCGCCACCGAGACGAGATACGACGTGGAGAGGGCGAACGCGACGAGCAGCAGCCCGAACGTGGCCCCGGCGGCAATGAACGTGGGGCCCTTCCGGATGCGGCGGTCGAGCGACGCCACCGCGAGCGCGCCGCTCAACGCCCCGACCCCGACCGCCGTCATCATCAGGCCGTAGCCGGCGGCGCCGCGATGCAGCACCTGCCGCGCGAACACCGGCATCATCACCAGGTAGGAAAACCCGAAGATGCTGAACACGGCCATGAGGACGACGATCGTCGAGATCCGGCGGTCGCCCCGGAGGAACGCGACGGCCTCGGAGAGCCCCGTCCAGGCGGACCCGGCCCGCGGGCCCCGGGCGTAGGGCGGGAGCCGCATCGCCACGAGCCCCGTGATCACGGCGAGGTAGCTCACGCCGTTGAAGCAGAAGCACGCGCCCACGCCCAGCACGCCGATCAGCACTCCCGCCACCGCGGGACCGATCACCCGCGCCGCGTTGAACGCCGACGAGTTGAGCGCGATCGCATTCATCAGGTCTTCCTTGCCGACCAGGTCCACGATGAACGCCTGACGGGCGGGGATGTCGAACGCGTTGACGATGCCCAGGAACGCGGCGAGCGCGGCCACGTGCCACACGGCGACCGCCCGCGTCCACACGAGCGCCGCGAGGGCGAACGCCGGGAGCATGGACAGCGTCTGCGTGAGGATCACGAGGCGATGCTTGTTGGTGCGGTCGACCACGACGCCGGCGTAGAGGGTGAGCAGCAGCACGCCGAGCGAGCCGAGTGCGGAGACGAGGCCGACGTAGAAGGGTGAGTTCGTCAGCTCGAGCACGAGCCACCCCTGCGCGACGTTCTGCATCCACGTGCCGATGAGCGAAACGCCCTGTCCGAGGAAGAACAGCCGGAAGTTGCGGTGGGCGAGCGCCCCAAACCGAAACCCGCGCGCAGGCTCATCCATTGCGGGAAAGCTCGCCGCCGTCCGATATTTCGGGTAGGGAGCCGATGAAATACACGACGTACAGCCGCTACCTCCCCGAGCTGGCCGACACGATCAATCTGCAAGGCCTGCTCGATCAGCTCGCCGACTTTCTGCTCCAATCGGGCTTCGCCGGAGGCGCGTATTCCCACCCGTTCTGGGGCGAGTTCGGCGAGGACGACGCCGACCGCTCGCTCGACGCGCTGCGCCAGGCGATCCTCCAGGCGCTGATGGAGTCGGGGCAGCTCACCCCGGAGATGCTGAAGCTGCTGCGTGGCGAGTCCACCGGCGACGCGGCGCGCGACGCCGACCTCGAGCGCCAGCTCTCGGAGCTGCTCGACAAGATCGTCCAGAAGCTGATCGAAGAAGGCTACTTGAACGTCTCCGAAGCGCCCAAGATGCCCGCGGGACAGCAGCCGCTGCTGGGACCGGGCGGGATGGCGAAGGAGGCCGCGCAGCAGGTCCAGTTCAATCTCACCGAGAAGGGCATCGATTTTCTCGGCTACCGCACCCTGAAGCATCTCCTGGGGAGCATTGGCAAGTCGAGCTTCGGCGCGCACGACACCGAGCACCTCGCCACCGGGATCGAGGCCGAGGCCGTCAGCAAGCCGTACGAGTACGGGGACACGCTCAACCTCGACGTCAACGCCACGCTGACGAACGCGCTGCAGCGCGAGGGGCTCGGCGTGCCGATCAACCTCGAGTACGACGACCTGATGGTGCACCAGGCGGAATACCGCTCGTCGTCGGCGACCGTGCTGATGCTCGACTGCTCACACTCGATGATCCTGTACGGGGAAGACCGCTTCACGCCCGCGAAGAAGGTCGCGCTCGCGCTCACGCACCTGATCCGCACGCAGTTCCCCGGCGACACGCTGCGTGTCGTGCTGTTCCACGACACGGCGGAAGAGATCCCGCTCGCCCAGCTGGCGCGTGCGCAGGTCGGGCCGTACCACACCAATACGGCGGAAGGGCTCAAGCTGTCGCGCCGCATGCTCATGTCCCAGCGGAAGGACATGCGGCAGATCATCATGATCACCGACGGCAAGCCGTCGGCGCTCACTCTCCCCGACGGCCGCATCTACGTCAACTCGATGGGACTCGACCCGCAGATCCTGCAGGCCACCTACCGCGAGGTGGCGCTGTGCCGGCGCAGCGGGATTCTGATCAACACCTTCATGCTGGCGCGCGACCGCAGCCTGGTGGAGTTCGTGAAAAAGGTCTCGGCGATCTGCCGCGGCAAGGCGTACTTCACGAACACCATGACGCTCGGGCAGTTCATCCTGATGGACTTCATGCGGAGAAAGACGAGACGGGTGTCCTGACCCCGCGGCGCACCACGCTCCCGCTCGCCGCCCTGGGGCTCGTGGTCGCCGCGGCCGGGGGCTATCTCGTCACCCGCCCCCGGGCGCTCGCCTCCCGCGGCGGCGCCGGCACCGACTCGATCGCCCTGGCCGACTCCGCCCTCGGCAGATGCCGCGCGCAGTCCGGGGACGTGCAGATGGACTGCTACGACGGCTTCCTCGTCCCCCTCGTCGCCGCGCGCGGCGTGCGCACCGCGCTGGGAACGCTGAACGTGCTGGCCGCTCGGGACGCGCAGCTCCGCGTCGACAGCCACGTCTACGCGCACGCCATCGGCATCGCCGCCGGGCGGGCGGGGCGCGCCGACGTGGGCCGCGCCTTCGCGAGTTGCACCGAGATCTTTCAATCGGGCTGCTACCACGGCGTGATCCAGGCGTACTTCGAGGACGTCCGCGCGGTCGACACGGCCAGCGTGAACGCGCTGTGCAGCTCCTACGCCTCGCCCGCCGCAGACCAGTGGTTGCGGTTCCAGTGCGTGCACGGCATGGGGCACGGGCTCACGATGTTCTACGGTCACGACCTGCCACGCGCGCTGGCAGGCTGTGACCAGCTGCGCGCCGGCTGGGATCGCGAATCCTGCTACGGTGGCGCCTTCATGGAGAACGTCGTGAACGCGACCGCGCCACACCACGCGGCGCACGCGCTCCACTCTCACGCCGCTGCACACGACCGTGGCGCGGCCGCCCCCTTCAAGGCGCTCGACCCGACCGACCTGCAATACCCCTGCTCGATCATGGCCGAGCGCTTTCTCGCCGCCTGCTACAACCTGCAGACCTCGGTGATGTTGTTCTTCACTCACGGCGACATGGCGGCCACCGCCCGGAGCTGCCTCGGTGCGCCTCAGCCGGTCCGGCCCGTCTGTTTCCAGGGCATGGGGCGCGAGGTCAGCGCCTACTCCCGGCACGACCATCAGGAGGCGATCCGCCTGTGCGGCTTCGCCCGGGCCGAGTATCAACCGTGGTGCCACTTCGGTGTGGTGAAGGACTTCATCTTCCTCGCAGCCAGGGTCGATGACGGCATCGCGTATTGCCGCTCCGTGCCAGGATCCGCCAACCGGCTGAAGTGCTACGAGGCGGTGGGCGAGCAGATCGCCACGCTGCGCAATAACCCGACCGAGCGCGAAGCGGCGTGCGGGCCGGTCACGGCGCCGTACCGGGACGCGTGCCGCTACGGCGCACGGCTCACGAGCGTGCTTCCGCGCTAGCCCATGTCGAACGTGAAGATCGGGATCATCGGCTCGCGCTTTCAGGCGGATTGCATCGCCGGGGCCGTGCGAGCCGTGCCGGAGGAAGGCGAGGTCGTCGCCGTGGCCTCGCCGACCAAGGGACACGCGGCCGCCTTCGCCAAGCGGCACGGCATTCCGCGCGCGTACACCGACTACCGCGAGCTGCTGCGCGATCCCGCAGTCGAGATGATCTCGATCACGGCGCCCAATCGGCTGCACGCGCAGATCACGATCGATGGCGCCAAGGCCGGCAAGCACGTGGTGTGCGAGAAGCCGCTGTGCCTGACGCTCGAGGAAGCCGACGCGATGATCGACGCGTGCCGCACGGCGGGCGTGCTGCTCCTCTACGCCGAGGAGCTGTTCTTCGCGCCGAAATACGTGAAGGCGAAGCAGCTGGCGGACGAAGGTGCGTTCGGCCGCGTGCACCTGGTGAAGCAGGGCGAGAAGCACTCGGGCCCGCACTCGGATTGGTTCTGGGACGTGGCACAGTCGGGCGGCGGCGCCGTCATGGATCTCGGGTGCCACGGGATCGCCTTCTGCTGGTGGTTCCTCGGCAAACCGAAGATCCGGAGCGTCTACTCGCACATGGCGACGCAAGTGCACCGGGCGCGCACCCAGGGTGACGACGAAGCGGTGACGATCATCGAATTCGAGAACGGCGCCGTGGGAATGGTCGAGAGCAGCTGGAACCGGCCCGGTGGCATGGATGACTGCATCGAGGTGTTCGGCGACAAGGGACAGACCTACGCCGACCTGCTCATGGGCAACGCGCTCCCGACGTACTCGGAGCAGGGGTTCGGCTACGCCGTCGAAAAGGCGGCGACGACCAAGGGCTGGACGTATCCGGTGTTCGAGGAGCACTGGAACTACGGTTTCCCCCAGGAGATGCGGCACTTTGCGCGCTGCGTGCGCGGTAAGGAAACGCCGATCTCCGACGGCGAGGCCGGACGCGTGGTGCAGGAGGTGCTCTACGCCGCGTACGCGTCGGCCGGACTGGGCCGGAAGGTCATGCTGCCGTTCCGCCCGCAGGGCGTCGCGAAGCCGATCGACCTCTGGAAGACGCCCGAACGCGCCAAAGGTGCGCTCTGATACCGCTCAGGGACTGTTGGCTCCGTACACCAGGCGCGACAGGTCCGCCACCAGATTGTGCGCCACACTGTCCTGCTTGATCCCGCCAGTCAACACCACCAGCACGTAGCTCCCGCCGCTCGACCTATACACCACCGCGGCGTCGTGATACACCACCTCGCCGATCCAGCCGGTCTTGTGCGCCACTCGCGTCCCCGGCGGCAGGCCGACGGGGATCCCCTCGTTGAACTCCTGCGCCTCCAGGATCCGGAGCATCTCCCGGCACGACGCCGGGCTCGCTGCGCGGTTCTGGGCGATCGCGGCGAGCAACACGCCCAGGTCGCGGGCGGTGGTCGTGTTGTTGAGCCCCGCGCGGTACGCCTTGCCGTCCTCCACCCCGCGCAGCACCTGGATCGACCACGCGCCGAGCGCGCGCGCCGACGCCTGCGCCCGCCCCGCGCCGACCCGCTCGACCAGGATATTGGTCGCGAGGTTCGACGAGCGAGTGATCATCAGCTCGAGCAGATCCCGGACCGACGCCGGGCGGCCGACGCGCCCGTAGAGCGTCGAGTCCGAGTCATCCGCCTTGTCCACGTCGAACGGCGAGGCGTCCACGAGCGACGGGAAGACGACGTGCACAGTGAGGGAGTCGTCGAGCCGGAGCAGCCCGGCGTCCGCGTCCCGAAACACCTGGATCAGCACGGGGAGCTTCATCGTGCTCGCCGCGTGAAACCGCACATTGGCATCGAGCAGCAGCGAATCCGGGTGCGTGAGGCTGCGGTAGTACAGCCCCACCCCTGTCGCGGGCGCCTGCGCGACCCGCGCCGCCAGCCGCTCGCGGACCGAGGGGAGGCGTTGCGCCGCACCAGCGCCGCAGGGCAGCAACCCGAGCAACAGAAAGGCGCATCTGGACATGACTCGCATGATTTGCCGATCGCTGATGGCTGATGGCTGACACCTGATTAAATTGCTGCTCGTGAGCGAGTTCGTCTTCGGCACCCACAACGCGGCGTTCGTGCAGGTGATGTACGAGCAGTACCTGCGCGATCCCGCCTCGGTGGGAGAAGAATGGCGGAACCTGTTCGACAACGGCAAGCTGGCCGAGCTGCCGGTGATTCCGACGAGCCGCGAGGAGGCGCTTTCGGGAAGCGAGATGCGGGATGCGGGAAGGGTCCCCGCCACCACACCCACGCCTCCCGCATCCCGCATCCCGCATCCCGGGCTTACGCCGATCGTCGGTCCCGCCGCGCGCCTCGTCCAGAACATGACGGACTCGTTGTCCGTCCCGACGGCCACCTCATTCCGCGACATCGCGGTCGAGACGCTCGACGCGCGCCGCAAGGAGCTGAACGTTCAGCTCGCCGCCCGGGGGAAGAAGGTCTCGTTCACGCACCTGATCGGCTTCGCGATCGTCCAGGCGGCGAAGCAGCTGCCCGTCATGACACACGCGTTCCAGGAAGTGGAAGGGAAGCCGCACCGCCTCGACCCGCAGGGGGTGCACCTGGGCCTCGCCGTGGACGTGGAGAAGAAGGACGGCAGTCGCGCCCTGGTGGTTCCCGTCATCAAGCACGCCGAGCAGATGGACTTCGCCGCGTTCCACGCGACCTATGAGACGCTGGTCGACAAGGCGCGGACCAACAAGCTCCTGCCGGACGACTTCGCGGGCGCGACGATCACGTTGACCAACCCCGGCACGATCGGCACCGTCGCCTCGGTGCCCCGGCTCATGAAGGGTCAGGGCACGATCATCGCGACGGGCGCGATCCGCCAAATCGGCCCCGCCAAGGTCATGACGCTCACGAGCACCTACGACCACCGCGTCATCCAGGGCGCTGAGTCGGGGATGTTCTTGCGACGGATCGACGGCTTGCTGCAGGGCGACGAGAACTTCTACGGCGGCGTGCTAGAGAGCCTGGGATTGACGGGAGGCGGGACGCGGGAAGCGGGAGCCGTTGTTGCCGCGGAGCCCACGCTTCCCGTCTCCCGTCTCTCGTCTCCCGATGACTTGCGCGCCGTCGCCGCCGCGATGGCGTTGGTGAAAGCGTTCCGGAACTTCGGGCACATGGCGGCCCGGCTCGACCCGCTCGGCTCCGATCCGCCGGGCGATCCGGCGCTCGATCCCGGGCCCCTCGGCCTCACCCCCGAGATCATGGCGCGCGTGCCGGCCGAAGTGCTGCGGATCTACGTCCCCGGCAGAACCCTCGGCGACGCGTACCCCGAGCTCCGCAACACGTACTGCGGCACCCTCGCCTACGAGGTCGAGCACATCGGGAGTCACGTGGAGCGCCTGTGGCTGCGACAGGCGATCGAATCCGGCCAGCACCGCGCGCCACTCTCGGCGGAGCAGAAGCAGAAGCTGCTGCACCGGCTCACCGCGGTAGAGGGGCTGGAGCGCTTCCTCCACAAGGCCTACCTCGGCCAGAAGCGATTCTCGATCGAGGGACTCGACGTACTCGTCCCCATGCTGGACCAGACGATCGAGCTCGCCGGAGTGAGCGGGGCGCGCCGCGTCGTGCTCGGCATGGCGCACCGCGGCCGCCTCAACGTGCTCGCCCACATCGTGGGGCTGCCGTACGAGACGATCTTCGCCGAGTTCGAGGGCGGGCGTCCCGTAGAGGAGACGCTCACGCCCGAGGGAGGCACGGGCGACGTGAAGTACCACCACGGGGCCGACGGCGTGTACCAGACGGCGTCCGGCAAACCGGTGAACGTCACGCTCTCGCCTAACCCGAGTCATCTCGAGGCGGTCAATCCCGTGGTCGAGGGCCGCGCCCGCGCCAACCAGACGAATCGCCGCGGGAAAGACGCCATCCACGATGGGACCGTCGCACTGCCACTGCTGATCCACGGCGACGCGTCCTTCGCAGCGCAAGGCGTGGTGGCCGAAACGTTCAACCTGGCGCGTCTCAAGGGCTACTCGACCGGCGGGACGATTCACCTAATCGCCAATAACCAGGTGGGCTTCACGACCGACCCCAAGGAAGGGCGCTCGACCGACTACTCGAGCGATCTCGCCAAGGGCTTCGACGCGCCGATCGTCCATGTGAACGCCGACGACCCCGAGGCGTGTCTGGCGGCGGCGCGGCTCGCCATGATGTACCGCGACAAGTTCCACGCCGACGTCGTGATCGACGTCGTCGGCTACCGGCGCCACGGGCACAACGAGGGCGACGAGCCCGCCTACACGCAGCCGTTGCTGTACGAGCGGATCAAGCGGACGCCCACGGTGCGGCAGCGCTACGCCGAGCAGCTCGCAGGCGAGGGCATCCAGGACGTCGCGCGGGCCGACGCCGAGGCGGAGCGATTTGCCCAGCGCCTCTCGGAGATCCAGCAGTCCCTGCGCGCCCATCTCTCCGAGACGGGGCAGGGGCAGGAGCCGCAGCGCATCTCCGACGCGCCCCAGCCGATCGCGGAGCCGGCCACGTCCGTCGCCGGCCAGGTCCTCACGAGCTTGAACGAACAGCTGCTCGCCGTCCCGGCCGGCTTCAGCGTCAACCCCAAACTGCTGCGCCAGCTGGAGCGCCGGCGCGGGGCCCTCACCGAGGGCGGGATCGAATGGGCCCACGCCGAGGCGCTGGCGTTCGCCTCGCTCGTCGTCGAGGGGACGCCGACCCGGCTCACCGGGCAGGACACCGAGCGGGGGACCTTCAGCCAGCGACATCTGGTCCTGCACGACACGGTGAACGGGCAGCGCTACGCGCCGATCCAGAACCTGCCAGGCGCGCGGGCGCCGTTCGAGCTGCACAACAGCCCGCTCTCGGAGTTCGCCTGCCTCGGCTTCGAATACGGGTACGCCGCGGCGGCGCCCGATGCACTGGTGCTGTGGGAGGCGCAGTACGGCGACTTTACCAACGGCGCCGAGGTGATCATCGATCAGTTCCTCATCGCCGGCCTGGCGAAATGGGGACAGACCTCACGTCTCAGCCTGCTCCTCCCCCACGGGTACGAGGGCCAAGGGCCGGAGCATTCGAGCGCGCGGATCGAGCGGTTCCTGGCACTCTGCGCCGAGGGCAACCTGCGGGTCGCGAACTGCACCACACCGGCGCAGTACTTCCATTTGGTACGACGCCAGGCGCGCCACGCCGAGCTGCGCCCCCTCGTATTGTTCACGCCGAAGAGCCTGCTGCGGCTGCCGCAGGCCACCTCCCGCCTCGAAGAGCTGACGACCGGGGGATTCCGGCCGGTGCTCGACGACCCCGCGGGCGAGGCGCACCGCGCGGCGACCCGGCTCGTGTTGTGCAGCGGCAAGGTGTACTACGATCTGTCGCTCTCCCCCCGCCGGGCGCAGGCGGCCCACGTGGCGATCGGCAGGGTCGAGTTATTGTATCCCTTCCCTTCCGCCGAAATCGCCGAGCTGATCACACGCTACCCGAAGCTCAGCGAGATAGTTTGGGTGCAGGAGGAGCCGCGCAACATGGGGCCGCAGAAGTTCATGCTGCCGCAGCTGCGCCAGCTCGTGGGCCCGGACGTGACCGTGCGGGACATCGGGCGGCCCGAGCGCTCCAGTCCGGCAGAGGGGTACCCCGCGGCGCACCAGGCCGAGCAGGCGAGGATCGTGGCGGCGGCGTTCGCCGCGTGAGCGGGTACGTGGTGCCCTCGCACCTCGCGGCCGCCCTCGCCGTGGCGACGTCGGTCCTCTCCTCCGACGGCCGCTGGTCGACCGCGTCCCCGCTCCCCGAGCCGATTCAGGAGCTGAGCGCCGCCGTGCTGCACGGGAGGATCTACATCGCCGGCGGGTTCGATCGCTCCGGTAAGCCCATCGCCAAAGCGTTCCGATTCGACGCCGCCGCAGACCGCTGGGAGCGGATCGCCGATCTCCCTGCACCGCGGCACCACATGCCGCTCGCGGTCGCGGGAGACACGCTGTACGCGGTGGGCGGGCTCGCCGAGGCGACGTTCGTCCCGGAGAACACGCTGTGGATCTACCGCGAGGGTGTGAACCGCTGGGAGGCGCGGGCGCCGCTCCCGGCGCCACGCGGAGCGTCCGGCGTGGGCGTCGTGAACGGCAAGCTCATCCTCGTAGGCGGCTGGGGTCTCGGCCGCAAGCTCGTCGACTCGAGCGCGATCTACGATCCCGCCACGAATCGTTGGCACAACGTCGCGCCGATCCCGACCCCGCGCGATCATCTCACCGCGGCCGCGGTCGGGGGTATCGTGTACGCCATCGGCGGGCGCCCCTTCAACCCCGACCACAACTATGATCTGGTCGAGGCCTACGATCCCGCGACGAACCGCTGGACCAAGAAGGCCCCGATGCCGAGCCGCCGCGGCGGGCTGGCCTCGGCGGCGCTCGACGGGAAGATCCACGCCTTCGGTGGCGAAACCAGATCGTCGGTGTTCGACAACCACGAGGTGTACGACCCCGTGACCGACCGCTGGAGCAGCGCGCCGCCGCTCCCCACCGCGCGCCACGGGCTGGGCGCGGCGACGGTGAGCGACAAGATCTACGTGATCGGGGGGGGCCCCAACGCGGGGTTCGCGCAAACCGACGTCGTGGAGGTATTCGCGCCCTGAGATGCCCGACCTCCATACCCTGGCCCGCTACGCCGTCTTCACCGCGTTCACGCTCAGCGTGTTGGTTGCCTGCGCCTCATGGCTGGTGCGCGCGCGGCACGTGTCGCCATTTGGAGCGCTGGGCCGGATGCTGCGCGCGGCAAGCGATCCGGTGATCAGACCGGTGGAGGGGCGGCTGGTGCGGCTGGGCGGTAACCCGGTCAACGCCGGGTGGTGGCTCGTCGTCGTCGTAGCGATCGCCGGCGTCGTGCTGCTTTCGCTGTTGGACTGGGTGATGGGGACGGTCTACGGAATGACCGCGGCCGCCGGCGGAGGCCCGCGGGCGCTGCTGGCGTTCTTAATCGGCGCCCTGTATAGCGTGCTGTTCGCCGCTCTGCTGCTCCGGATCGTCGGGTCGTGGTTCGGCGCGTTTCGGTACTCTCGCTGGATGCGGCCGGCGTACGCGCTCACCGACTGGCTGGTGGAGCCGATCCGCCGCGTGCTGCCGCCCATGGGGGCGGTCGATTGGAGCCCGCTGGTGGCCTGGCTGGCGCTCTGGGTGCTGAAACAGGTGCTACTCAGCGTGGTGTGGTTCTGAGAGCGGCCCGAATCGTCCTGCACAGGGAGGGGGAACACGCGTGAAGCTCCTCAAGGCGCTCGTCAGCTTCGTCGTGGGCACGATCGTCGGGGTGCTCGCGGGGCACGTGCTCGGGGTGTGGGGTCAGCTGTTGGGATTCGTCGCGGGGGCGTTGGCGGCGTGGTGGGTGGCGCAACGGGTGTTCGACGCATGACTACGCTGTCGGCCGTCCCTTAAACACCCGAAACAGGTAGTACAGCGACGGCAACAGCACCACGGCCCCGAGCGCCAGCGCGCCGACCAGGAGCCGCAGCGTGGCCGCCGGCGCCGCTGCGCCCGTGACCGTGAGATCGGGCGGCAGGATGTAGGGATACTGGCTCAATCCCCAGCCCCACAGGATGAGCGACACCAGCGCGGCGGCGGCGACGCGCGCCGCACCGTAACGCCGCTGCCACAGGGCGACAAGCGCCGCGACGGCGGCCACGCCGGTGACGAGGTGGAGCGGCACGGCCCACGGTGCGAGGATCAATCCGGCACGCACGCGCGGCGCCCCCACTCCAGACAACGCCAACACCAGTAGCGCCGCGCCCAACAGCGCGACGCCCGCGCTCAGCGCGCGGCGGCGGAAGTCCTCCCGCAGCTCCGTGTCCTCCGCTTCGAGCGTCAGGTAGACCGCCGCGAGGAACGCGAACGCGACGAGCGCGAACAGCCCCACGCTCAGCGCGAACGGTGTGAGCCACGGCGCCACATACACGGCGAAGAACACGGTGTCCGGAGCTCGGGGCCCGGACACCGCACCCGATGCCACTGCCCCCACCGTGATCCCCAAGAGCACCGGCGTGATCAGGCTGGCGACCGCGAAGGTGACTCCCCAGTGACGCTGCTGCGCATCTGCTTCGCCACCGTAGCGCCAGAACGTGAAGGCCGACCCCCGCAGCACGATCCCGATCAGGACGAGCGAGAGGGGGATGTGCAACAGGATGCCGAGCCGCGCGAACGCCGCCGGGAAGCCGGTGAAGAGCAGTACGATCGCGAGGATGAGCCACACGTGGTTCGCCTCCCACACCGGGCCAATCGCGTGCGCGATGAGGTCGCGCTGGCGCTCTTTGCGCAGGCCGCCCGCCAGCAGCGCCCACACCCCGCCGCCGAAGTCGGCTCCGCCGAGTACGGCGTAGGCGTTGAGTGCGACGAATACGACGGCGGCGAGGATGTCGGCGAGCGTCACGCCCCTTCCCCCTTCCTGCTTCCCCGGCTGTCCACCGGCATATAGAACCCACGCCACTCGGGGATTTCCGGACTACGCAGGATCTGACGGTACAGGAGCCACGCGACGATCACCCCCAGGAAGCAGTACAGCAGCGTGAACGTGAGGAAGGGCACGATCAAACCCGGCATTGGCGTGACGGCGTCCGCGGTCTTGAGCACGCCGTAGATCACCCACGGCTGCCGGCCCAGCTCCGTCACCATCCAGCCGGTCTCGACCGCTATGAACCCCAGCGGCGTGGCGAGCGCGATCGCGCGCAGCAGCCAGCGATCGTGGGCGAGATCGGCACCGCGCCAGGCGCGCCAGCCGGCCCACAACGCGACCAGCGCCAGATAGGTGCCGAGCGCCACCATGAGCTGAAACGCGAGGTGCACCGCCGGGACATCGGGCCACTCGTCGCGCGGCGCCGCGTCGAGCCCCTTAACGACCGCTCCGGGGTCGTGGAACGCGAGGAGCGACAGCCCGGAGGGTATGTCGATGGCGAACCGCGTCTCGCGGCGGTCCATGTCCGGCCAGCCACCGAGCGTGAGGGGAGCGCCGGCACGCGTCTGGAACAAGGCCTCCGCCGCGGCGAGCTTCACGGGCTGGTGGCGCGCCAAGTGGCGCGCGCTCAGGTCTCCCGAGATGGGCTGTAGCACCGCGGCGGGCGCGCCGACGATCAGCGCGATCGCGAGGGCACGCCGGTGAAACGCGTTCGCGGGGTCCTTGAGCAGCAACAGTGCGTGGATCCCCGCCACTGCAAAACCGGTAGCCGCGTAGGCGGCGAGCGTCATGTGGATCGCCTGGGGCAACGCCGCCGGGTTCGCCATCGCGGCGAGGGGGTCGACGTTCACCGCCTGGCCGTTCACCAGCTCGAACCCGGCCGGTGCGTTCATCCACGCGTTCGCGACCACGACAAACACGCCGGAGGCCGCGCCGCTCAACGCCACGATCCCGCCCGCGGCGAGGTGCGCGCCAGGGGAAATGCGGTCCCAGCCGTACAGGTAGATGCCGAGAAAGATCGCTTCGGTGAAGAACGCGAACCCCTCGAGCGAGAACGGCATCCCGATGATGGGACCCGCGAACCGCATGAACTCGGGCCACAGGAGGCCCAGCTCGAATGACAGCACCGTCCCCGACACGGCACCCACGGCGAACAGGATCGCGGTCCCCTTGGCCCAGCGTTGCGCCAGGTCCAGATAGATCGCGTGCCCCGTCACCTGCCAGCGGCGCTCCGCCACGACCATCATCACGGGCATTGCGATGCCCACTACGGCGAAGATGATGTGGAACGCCAAAGAGACGCCCATCTGCGAGCGGGCGGCGAGGAGGTCGGACATGCCGGAAAACTAGTTGAGTTTCGCCAGCCGATCCTCGATGGCCCGATTGTTCGAGAACTCGCGGGCCATCGCCTGCAACTGGGCTTTCGCCGAGTCCGCCATCCCCGCCGCCGCGAGCGCGTCCGCGCGCAGCAGCCCCACCCGGAACCGCAGGAAGCGGCTGTCGGGTGCCGTGGGGAACCATTTGAGCGCCGCCAGCGCCGCCTTGCCATCGTGCTGGTCGACGATCAGCGACTCGACCGCCAACAGCCGCACGCCGGTATCGGCGGGATACCGCTGGGCGAGTTGGCCGATGAGCTGCGCCGCGTCGGCGGGCTTGCCCGCCTTGCGCTCGAGCATCGCCTGATGGTACAGCCCCGCCACAAGCAGCCGGCCGACGTCGGCGGGATCACCCGAGCGGATGCCCACGCCGCCGGCGTAGTTATAGACGAGGTCACCGCCCAGGTCCGCCGCTTCATACAGCGAGACCGCGCCCCCGACCCCCACGAGGGCCGACCCCGCCAGCACCCACCGGCGCCAGCGGCTCACGGCCGGCACGAGCGCCGCGATCTCGAGCGCGGCCACTACCAGGAAGATGTTGCGAGTGCGCTGTCCCCACTCCTCGTGCTCCATCACCGCGGCGCGCGCCCCGGGCACGCGCTCCACCGGCCCGTGCGCCGCCGTCCCCGACTGCACGGCCAGCACGGCGGCGCCGGTCCCGACGAGCAGCAGCACTCGGGCGGCGGGCCCGGTGAACGGGGCCCGGCCCGTCAGGGAGACACACCGCAACACCACGCCCACGAAGAGCAGCGCGATCACGAAATGCACGATTTGGGGATGCAGGGCGGCGAGCGACACGCGTCGGAGCTCCGATGACGGGTGGAGAAGATACGGCTTGCGGCGCGGCGCCGTTGATCTAGATTCCGTGCACAACCCGAGTACGTGGTGATTTGCGGCCTATTGCAGCCACGTTAAACAATTCGCTAAAACGCCAGGATGACAATCACCCTCAGCGATCTCTTGAAAGACGGCAAGGTCCACGTCCTCGACGGGGCGATGGGCACCATGCTGTATTCCAAGGGCTTCCTCCTCAATGTCTGCTACGACGAGCTGAACCTGAAGCAGCCGAAGCTGGTGCAGGAGGTGCACGAGGCGTACGTGCGCGCCGGCGCCGAAGTCCTCGAGACCAACACCTTCGGCGCGAACCCCGTCAAGCTGCGCAGCTTCGGCCTGGCCGACGAGACCGAGCAGATCAACCAGGCGGCGGTCCGGCTGGCGCGCGCCGCCGCCGCCGGGCGCGCCAGCGTGGTGGGGGCAATCGGGCCGCTCGGCGTGCGGATCGAGCCCTTCGGGGCGCTGGCGCGTGACGAGGCGTGCGCCCACTTCTCGCGCCAGGTGAAGGGCCTGCTCGCCGGCGGAGTGGACGGGTTCATCCTCGAGACCTTCTCCGACGTGGAGGAGCTGCACGCGGCGCTGCGCGCCGTGCAAGGCCTGTCCGACCTCCCGATCATCGCGCAGATGACGATCGGCGACGACGGACTGACGCACTACGGCACGGGACCGGAGACCTTCGCGCAGCAGCTCACCGAGTGGGGCGCAGACGTGATCGGCGTGAACTGCTCCGTGGGACCCGCCGGAGTACTCGAGGCCGTCGAGAAGATGGTGAAGGTGACCGACCGTCCGATTTCGGGCGTTCCGAATGCGGGGCTGCCCCGGGATGTGGGCGACCGCAAGATCTACCTCGCCTCCCCCGAGTACATGGCCAGTTACGCGCGGCGCATGATCGAAGCCGGGGCGCGCCTGGTCGGAGGCTGCTGCGGCACGACCCCGGAGCACATCAAGAAGATCCGCGACTACGTCGCCAGCGTCGTGCCGCGCCACCAGCCGGCGGTCGTGTCGCGCGAGACGATCGCCGTGCCCGCCGGCGTCGAGGAAGTGCCGCTCGCCGCTCGCTCGCGCTGGGGCGCCAAGCTGGCGCGCGGCGAGCTCGTCACCTCGGTCGAGATCGTCCCGCCCAAGGGCGTGGACGCGACCCCGATGCTCGAGCAGTGCCGCGCTCTCAAGGCGGCCGGCGTGGACGCCGTGAATGTGCCGGACGGCCCGCGGGCCCAGAGCCGCATGGGTGTGCTGCCGTCCGCCATCCTGATCGAGCGCGAGGTGGGCATCGAGACGGTGATCCACTACTGCTGCCGGGACCGCAACCTGCTCGGCATGCTCTCCGACATCCTCGGCGCGCACGCCGCCGGGCTGCGCAACATTCTGATCATCACGGGGGACCCGCCGAAGATGGGTCCGTACCCTGAGGCCACGGCGGTGTTCGACATCGACTCGATCGGGCTCACCAACCTCGTGTTCCGCCTGAACCACGGGCTCGACCCCGGGAACAACCCGATCGGTGCGCCCACGCGCTGGGCGATCGGCGTCGGCGTGAACCCCGGCGCCGTGGACCTGGATCGCGAGCTGTCACGCTTCGCGTGGAAGGTGGATGCAGGAGCGGAGTTCGCCGTGACCCAGCCCGTGTTCGACCCGGCGCAGCTCGAGGCGTTCCTCGCGCGCGTCGGCCAGTTCAAGATCCCGATCGTGGCGGGCATCTGGCCACTGATCTCGCTGCGCAACGCCGAGTTCCTCGCGAACGAAGTGCCTGGAGTCTCCGTGCCGGAGTCGGTGCTGACCCGGATGCGCCAGGCGCAGGAAAAGGGAAAAGAAGCGGCGCTCGCCGAAGGGGTGAAGATCGCCCGCGAGATGTTCCAGCAGGTGAAGGGAAGCGTGCAGGGCGTGCAGGTGAGCGCGCCGTTCGGGCGGGTGGAGGTGGCGCTGGAGGTGTTCGGGTAGGGGCGACGGTGGGTGCGTGGCGCACGCATGGTGCTCACTGGTAAGCGATACGTTTTGGCGTGACATTGAGCGGTCCACCAAGGGAGCGCGCATGCCTACCGCCAATGTGAACATCCTCGCCGTCATCGTCGCCGCGGTCGCGACGTTCGTCCTGGGCGCCGTCTGGTATTCCCCCGTGCTGTTCGCGAAGCAATGGATGCAGGCGCACGGCTACACGCCCGAGCAGCTCGAAGCGATGAAGCGGCGCGGCGTCGCCCGGGCCTACGCCGTGTCGGCGCTGTGCTACCTGGTGATGGCGTACGCGCTCGCGCTGCTCGCCTCGTACACCCAGGCGACGAGCTTCGTGCAGGGGCTGTGGCTCGGCTTCCTGCTGTGGCTCGGCTTCGCGGCGACGATCGGACTCACCGCCAACATGTTCTCGGACAACCCGCTCGCGGTGTGGGTGATCGACGCCGGGTACCAGCTCGCGTACCTGCTCCTGATGGGCGTGATCGTCACCGTGTGGCACTGAACTCCTAGTTGCGGCGAATCGCCACCGGGCCGTTCGTGGTGACGGCCCGAATCGTCGGCCCGCCCTTGCCGAGCGCGGCGATCGCCAGTGCAGCCACCACGACGGGCAGGGAACGCAGCCTGTGATCCTCCGGTCTCGAGGGCAGGGGCGATCTTCGCTCCCGGGTTGGGCACCCGGAGCGGCGTGACGGTTGCTTCGCCACCGGTTAGCTTGGCGCCGTGCCTCAGGCGTCGCTCGACCGCACCCTGCGCTCGCGGGACCTGATCTTCATCGTCGTCGGCACCGTCATCGGCTCGGGGATCTTCGTCGTGCCCGGGGCGGTGCTGCGCCAGACGGGCGGCGACGTGGGGTACGCCCTGGTCGTGTGGGTCCTGGGAGGCATCCTTTCGCTGCTCGGCGCGCTCACGTACGGCGAGCTGGGCGGCATGCTTCCCGAGGCGGGGGGGGCGTACGTCTACGTGCGCGATGCGTTCGGCCCACTCCCGGCGTTCCTGCTCGGCTGGACGCTGTTCTTCGTGATCTCCTCCGGGTCGGTGGCGACCCTCGCCGTCGCGTTCGCGGAATACCTGCGCCAATTCGTGCCGCTCGATCCGACGGCCAGGAAGCTCGCCGCCGCGCTGATGATTGCCGTCGTCGGGGCCGTCAACGTGCGCGGCACGCGTCACAGTGCCAACATTCAGAACTGGAGCACGGGGATCAAGGTGGCCGCCATCCTCGCGATCAGCGTCGTGCTGCTCGGCTCGGGCCACGGTCTGGCCGACCTCGGGACCGCGACGTTCACGGCGCCCCTCGGGCCGTCGCTCCTCTCCGGCGTCGGCGTCGCGATGATCGGTGTGCTGTGGGCCTACGAAGGATGGGCCAACGTCGCGGCGTCGGCCGGCGAAGCCCTCGAGCCGCAGCGCGGCTTTCCGCGCGGCATCGTGATCGGCACTGCGACGTTGGTCGCGATCTATCTGCTCGCCAATGTCGCCTACGTCGCCGCCCTCGGGCCCGCCGCCGTAGTCCGGACCGATCGCGTGGCGGCGGACGCGGTGCGTGCGTCGCTCGGGCCGGGCGCCGGTCGGTTGATCGCCGCCGCCGTGCTCGTCGCGATGTTCAGTGCGGCGAACGGGCTCACGCTCACCAACTCCCGGGTGTACTACGCGATGGCCCGGGACGGAGTCTTCTTCCGGAAGCTGGCGGAGGTTCACCCGCGCTTCGGCACGCCGGCCTTCTCGGTGCTCGTGAGCTCGGCCTGGGCCATCGGGCTCGCGGCCACGGGTAGCTTCGAGCAGCTCTTTACGTACGTGATCTTCTCGGCGTGGATCTTCTATGCGCTGGCCGGGGCCAGCGTGTTCGTGTTGCGAAGGAGCCGTCCGGACGCGCCCCGGCCATTCCGCGTCCCCGGCTACCCATGGACGCCGCTGGTGTTCGTCGTCTCGGCCGCGGCGATCGTGCTCAACACGATCTGGGCGCGTCCGCAGCGCTCGTTGCTCGGGCTCGGCATCGTGGCACTCGGTCTGCCCGCCTACCGCGCCTGGCGGCGGGCCCACCCCCGGCCGGCCGACGGGTGAGCGGCTTCAAGTTCCCGCACCCGCTCGTGTTGCTGGTCGCCGGCACCGCGCTCGCCGCCGCGGCGAGCTGGGTGCTTCCGGCAGGCCAGTACGAGCGTCGCGACGATCCGGTCACGGGCCGCCGCGTGGTAGTCGCGGGCACTTACCACGCCGTCCCGCCGCACCCCGTCGGCCCTTGGCGGGCGCTCGTCGCCATCCCCAAGGGCATGGCCGACGCCGCGTCGGTCATCTTCTTCGTCTTCCTTATCGGCGGCGCGTTCACCGTGGTGGACCGCACCGGCGCCCTGCGCGGGGCGGTGGATTGGTTGGTGCGCCGGCTGGCGCGCCGCGACGCGCTGGTGATCCCGGCCGCCTGCCTCACGTTCGCGCTGGGGGGCGTGCTGGACAACATGAAGGAGGAGATCATCGCCCTGGTGCCGGTCATGTTGCTCCTCGTACGCCGGCTGGGCTTCGATTCCGTCACGGCCGTCGCGGCGAGCCTCGGAGCGGCCGCGGTGGGCGCCGCCTTCAGTCCCATCAACCCCTTTCAGGTCGGGATCGCGCAGCAGCTCGCCCAACTGCCGCTGCTCTCGGGCTCGCTGTTCCGCAGCGCGGCGCTGTGCGTCGCGCTGGCGATCTGGACATGGGGGACGATGCGCTACGCCACCCGCACGCGCGTCGCCCCTGAGGCCGGGTCCGGCCCGCCGCGGGGGCCCCCGCCGAGCCGCGGGACGGTGCTGGTCGTGGTCCTGGCCGCCTTCGCGGGCCTGGTCGTCGGCGTGCTGCGGTACCGCTGGGGATTCGATGAGATGGCGGCGCTGTTCTTCGTTATGGGGGTCGTCGCCGGCCTGTGCGGTGGCCTGGGCGTGGGCGGCACCGCCGCGGCCTTCGTGGATGGTTTCAGGGCGATGGCCTACGCGGCGCTGCTGATCGGGTTCGCGCGCGCGATTTACGTCGCGCTCGACCAGGGGCGCATCGTCGACACGATCGTGCGCGGGCTGTTCACGCCTGTCGCGGGCCTGCCCCTCGCGCTCTCCGCCCTGGGCATGTTGCTGCTGCACGCCGCCGTCCACGTCGCCGTGCCCAGCCCCAGCGGCCACGCCGTGCTGACGCTGCCCATCCTCGTCCCCCTGTCCGACCTGCTGGGCCTGTCGCGTCAGGTGACGGTGCTCGCCTACCAGTACGGCGGTGGGCTGTGCGAGCTGCTGACGCCGACCAACGGCGCGCTCATGGCGATCCTGGCCGCGGCGGGCGTGCGCTACGAGCACTGGCTCAAATTCGCGTTGCCGCTGTACGGCCTGCTCCTCGGGCTCGGCGCGGTCGCGATCGCCCTTGGCATCGCGGCGGGCCTGCGCTAGCGTCCGGGCGAGTCTCCTGCGCAAGGGAGTCCTGGTCCTGGCATGTATCGCCGGCTCGACGGCGCGCATATCGTGGAAACCCTCGACCTGGTGCAGCGGCGGATCGAGGAGCGGTTTCCGGGCTCGGGGCTGAGTCAGGTCAGCGGGGAGCTGCTCGCCGTCGCCCGAGACGCGATTGGTCGCGCCGTCGACCTGAGCCGGCCCAATCTCCCGCTGCGCATCGCATCGGGTCTGGTGATCGTGCTGATGGTGGCGCTCGGTGTCGGAGCGCTCCTCAGCCTCAAGCTGTCGGCAGACCCGCGGACCCTCACGGACCTGATGCAGTCACAAGCCATCCAGAACTTTGTTTTTCTCGGCGTTGCCGTGGTGTTTCTCGCCTCGGTCGACACACGCCTGAAACGCGGCCGGGCGCTCAAGGCGCTGCACGAGCTGCGCAGCATCGCCCACGTGGTGGATATGCACCAGCTGGCGAAGGCCCCGAACGAGTTTCTCCCCGGACGGGAGGAACTTCAGGTGACGCCGGACCGCCGCATGTCCCGCGCCGACTTGGCCCGCTATCTGGACTACTGCACCGACCTGCTGTCGTTGACGAGCAAAGTAGCGGCGCTGTACGTCGAGCACTTGCAGGATCCAGTCGTGCTGGAGGCCGTGAACGACGTGGAGAACCTCACCGCCGGATTGTCGCGCAAGATCTGGCAGAAGATCGCGATCCTCGACACGGCGACCCGATGACGGGGCAGATCGCGCTGCTGCTGGACGTGTACGACCAGGCCTTCGATCACCGCGCCTGGCACGGCACACCGCTCGCGGGCGCGATTCGCGGGCTGTCGCATGGCGACGCGCTGTGGCGCCCGCGGCGCGGTCGCCACAACATCTGGGAGATCGTGCTGCACACGGCGTACTGGAAGTACATCGTGCGGCGGCGGTTGATGCGGGACGGCGAGCTCAAGTTCCCGCGCCGGGGCAGCAACTGGCCGCGGCTACCGGTGCCGGCGGACGCCGCGGCGTGGAAGCGGGACGTCGCGCTGCTGCGGGAGGAGCACCGGCTGCTGCGTGCCGTGATTGCCCGCTTCCCGCCGTCGCGCCTCGGCGCGCGCGGGTGGCGCTCGCGCTGGTCCAACGCCGCGCACATCTACGGGATCGCGTCGCACGATCTGTATCACGCCGGGCAGATCCAGCTCCTGAACGTTCTCAGACGTCGCCCCTGAGCTTCTCGATCTCGCGGCGGTCCTTCTTGGTAGGCCGGCCCTTGCCCTCGTAGCGCAGCGACGGCGCCAGTCTCAGCTGCTCGGCGAGCCGCTCGCGCAGCCGCTTCCCCTCCGGCGCCTCGTCGTACAGGCCGGCGGCGACCCGCGGCGGGCCGCGGTGCGTCGCCAGCGCACGCACCGTGACGCGGTACTCGAACGGGCTCTTCCGGATGCGCAGCTCGTCGCCGGGAGCGAGCGGCTTGGCCCGCTTGGCGCGCGCGCCGTTCAGGTCCACCTTGCCGCCGTCGATCGCCGCGGCCGCCTGGGCCCGTGTCTTGAAGAAGCGCGCGGCCCAGAGCCAGGTGTCGAGGCGCACCGGTTCACTGGCCATTCCGCTGCAATGTAATCCCTCCAGAGCCGGTCTCGATCTTCATGCGCCCCTTCCCGTCTCCGATATCCCCCACCAAGTGGTCGCGCTCGAGCCGCGTCGTCTGGATCGACACGCCCCGCAGCTCGATGCCACCGCTCCCCGTCTCGATGTCGACGTGCGCGCCAAACTGCGGCGGCAACGTGAGGGTCACGTCGCCCGAGCCCGTGTCGACGTACAGCGACTCGATATCGGCGAGCAGCTCGAGGCGAACGTTTCCCGATCCGGTGTCGATGTTTGCGTCGGGCGACTTGACCCCGGAGGCCGTCACGTTCCCCGATCCCGTGTCCACCTTCAGCACGTCCACCTCCACGCGCTCAGCGCTCACATCCCCCGACCCGGTGTCGAGCTTCAGCTGGCGGCCGTGCGCCCCCGCCACGATCACGTTACCCGATCCCGTGTCGAGGGTGACGTCGCCCTCGGCATCGGCAACTTTCACGTCTCCCGAACCCGTGCCGATGCGGAGCGACCCCTTCGTATGGTCGGCGGTCACGTTCGCGGCCGACACGTCCACTTGCAGATCTCCGTCGACGTTCGAGACAAACACGCGCCCCACCGCCAGATACACGGCCACCCGCCGTCCCGCCGGGATCGCGACGCGCAGGTCGGCGTGGGCCTCGAGCCCCCGCCCCGAGCCGGAGATCCGCACGCGATGGCCGCCGCCCGAGCGGTGTCCCTCGCGATCATTGAAGGTCCCGTCCTCCCGGACGTCGAGGGTGGTGTTGCCGTCGAAGTCGAGCCCGCGATACACGATGGCGTCGTCGGGATAGATCACGCGCAGCGTCTCCCGGCCGCGCACGGGACCGGTCTCGACCCGCAGCTTGTCGAGGTCGCGCCCACTCCGGCTGAGCTCCACGACGACTGCGGAGCCGGATCCGCCTTCGATCCGCGCCACGCCGACGAGATTGTACACGGCGATGTCGTCGCCGGAGATGGTATGCCGCTCCGGCTGCTGTGAGACGGCGAGACCGGGGTTCGCGACGAATGCGCTGAATGCGAGGATGGGAACGGTCAGGCTGGACAGCCGCATGGAGCCTCCCGCGGGGAATGAGCGATGCACACGGTGGTACGACCGCCGTGGGGGAGACGTTTCACCTGCCGCTACCCCGGGGGTTGGATAGCCGAAACGACGCTAAGGTTGCGGGTCGCTGGCGCGCCGTGCGGACGATACTTTCAAGCGTCTCGGGGGGATGGTATCCGTGTCCGCATGGCAGGTCTGGCTCGTGGCCGCGCTGCTCCTGTTCGTCGCCGAGATCCTGGCGCCGGGGTTCTGGCTGCTGAGCGTGGCGGTGGGGTGCGTGCTGGCGGGCGCGGTCGCGCTGGTCGTGCCGGGGGTTCTGGCGCCGGCGCTGAGCTTCGCCGCCGGCACGCTGCTTTCGCTCGCGGGGATCCGCCCCTTCCTGCTAAAGCGCCTGCACCCGCCCGGACGCGAGATCAAGACCAACGTGGATGCGCTGGTGGGCCGTGTCGGCGTCGTGTCCGAGCGGATCGATCCCGGCACCGGCCGAGGACGTGTCCTGGTGGAGGGCGAGAACTGGCGCGGCACCTCGCTCATGGACACCGTGATCGAGCCCGGCACGCGGGTGATGGTGGTGCGGGTCGACGGGACAACGCTGTACGTGGACAAGGAGGGCTGAGATGGACAACATCGGCTCGCTCATCGTCCCGATCGCGATCGCGCTGTTCGCGATCTCGATCGTCGCCCGCGGGATTCGAATCGTGCAGCAGGCGCAGACGATGATCATCGAGCGGCTGGGCAAATACCACCGCACGCTGAGCTCGGGCGTCAATCTCGTCATCCCCTTCATCGACAAGCCGCGGGCGATCGACTGGCACCAGGTGGTCGTCACGCCCACGGGCGACTCGTTCGCGCGCCACTTCCGCACCGACAAGATCGACCTGCGCGAGACGGTGTACGTGTTCCCGCGCCAGAACGTGATCACGAAGGACAACGTGGTCGTGGAGATCGACGCGCTGATCTACTCCCAGATCACCGATCCCGTCCGCGCGACCTACGAGATCGCCAACCTGCCGGACGCGATCGAGAAGCTGACGCAGACGACGCTCCGCAACGTGATCGGCGAGATGGAGCTCGACCACGTGCTCTCCTCGCGCGATACGATCAACGCCAAGCTGCGCGAGATTCTGGACGAAGCGACCCACAAGTGGGGCGCGAAGGTCAGCCGGGTGGAGCTGAAGGACATCAACCCGCCGCGCGACATCCGCGACGCCATGGAAAAACAGATGCGGGCCGAACGGGACCGCCGCGCCGCGATCCTCACCGCCGAGGCGGAGAAGCAGTCGCGCATCCTCCAGGCCGAGGGTATCCGCCAGTCGGAGATCAACCAGGCGGAGGGCCAGAAACAGGCGAAGATCCTCGCGGCCGAGGCCGAGGCGAACGCCCGGCTGAAAGTCGCCGAAGCGGAGGCGCAGGCGATCGAGCGGATCACGACTGCCATCAAGGGAACCGGGGGGGACCCGGCGCGGTACTTGATCGCGATTCGCTACATCGAGGCGCTCAAGGACATGGTCACGAGCCCGCAGAGCAACAAAGTCATTTACGTACCTTACGAAGCGACGGGCGTGCTGTCGTCGCTCGGCGGCATCCGGGAGATGCTGGCGGGGCCATCGGACAAAGGAGAGAAACGGACATGAGCTGGAAGACGATCGCGGCGCTCTCGCTCGCGGCCGCACTGCAATCCGCCTACCCGGCGAACCGGCTGCCGCCGTGCGACCCCGACAACGGCGGCATCACGCTCCCCGACGGTTTCTGCGCCGTCGTCTTGGCCGACCAGGTCGGCCGCGCCCGGCACCTCGCCGTCGCGCCCAACGGCGACGTCTTCGTCGCGCTCGAGGACGGGCGCGGCGCGGCGGCGAGGGGCGGCGTCCTCGCCCTGCGCGACACCAGCGGCGACGGGAAGGCCGATCGGATCGAGCACTTCGGGACCGCAGGGGGAACGGGGATCGTGCTCGGCAAGGGCGTGTTGTTCTTCGGGACGGGGACCGCGGTGCTGCGCTACGCCCTGCCGGCGGGCCAACTCACGGCGGCGGGCGAGCCGCAGGTCGTCGTGCACGATCTCCCCGCGGGCGGGCACGGCGCCAAGAACCTCGCGCTCTCCACCGACGGGAGCACGCTGTTCGTGAACATCGGCTCGCCCTCGAACTCCTGCCAGCTCGCCGATCGCGCGCTCGAGTCTCCGGGGAAGGACCCCTGCCCCGAGCTCGCGACCCGCGCAGGGGTGTGGCGGTTCGACGCCCGCGGGACCAACCAGGCCCAGCCGGACGGAAAGCGCTACGCGACCGGGATTCGCAACGCCGTCGGCCTGGCACTCGACCCCGCCGGACAGCCGTGGGCCACCCAGCACGGCCGTGATCAGCTCGGTCAGAACTGGCCGAAGCTGTTCACGCTGGAGCAGAGCGCGGAAAAGCCGTCGGAGGAGCTGTTCCCGCTGCACGACGGCGACGACTTCGGCTGGCCGTACTGCTACCACGACGCGGAGCTCGGCCATCTCGTGCTCGCTCCCGAGTACGGCGGTGACGGCAAGAAGGTCGGGTCGTGCGCGCAAAAGAAGGAGCCGGCGGCCGTCTTTCCGGCCCATTGGGCGCCCGACGGGCTGCTCTTCTACACCGGATCGCAGTTCCCCGCGTCCTACCGGGGAGGGGCGTTCATCGCATTTCACGGCTCGTGGAATCGGGCGCCGCTGCCGCAGGCGGGCTATCGCGTCGTGTTCGTGCCGTTCAAGGACGGCAAGCCGGCCGGGACGTATCAGACGTTTGCCGACGGGTTCTGGCACGAGAACGGCACCGGGCCGCAGCATCGGCCCGTGGGACTGGCGCTAGGGCCGGACGGGTCGTTGTACGTCACGGACGATGCGGCGGGGCGGATCTGGCGGGTCATCTACAGAGGCCGGTGAAAAGGCGCGTACAGGGCCGGGGAAGGGGGAAGGGTGTGGCGGGTTACTCGACGCGACGGCTCGTCGACAAGCTCGGGATCAAGCCAGGAGCCGCGATCGCGATCCTCAATCCGCCCCGGGGCTATGAGCGAACGCTCGGGAAGCTGCCGCGGCACGTGGTTCGGGAGACCAATGCCAGGGGCCCGCTCGATTTCATCCAGCTGTTCACGACGGAGAAGCGGGAACTCGAGTGGAAGTTCGCCACGCTGGCGCGCGCGCTCGCTCCCGCCGGCATGCTGTGGATTTCCTGGCCCAAGCAGGCGTCCGGCGTGACGAGCGATCTCACGGAGGACGTGATCCGCGCCGTCGGGCTGGGACATGGCCTGGTGGACGTGAAGGTGGCGGCGGTGGACGATGTGTGGTCGGGGCTCAAGTTCGTGCGGCGGCTGGAGGATCGATGACCCCAAGCCCCGAGCTGACGACGGCGGCGCCTCTGACGAAGCTGTCGGAGGAAGAAGGCCTGTTCCGCGACACGGTGCGCGAGTTCGCGGCCCGGGATGTCAAGCCTCGCGTCGCCGCGATGGAGCAGGCATCGGCGCTCGACCCCGCCCTCATCGCCCAGTGCTTCGAGATCGGGCTCATGGGGATCGAGATTCCCGGAGCCTTAGGGGGAGCGGCGGGAAGCCTCCTCATGACCGTGCTCGCGGTGGAAGAGCTGTCCGCGGTGGACGCGTCGCTCGCGATCTGCGTCGATGTGCAGAACACGCTTGTCAACAACCTGCTCCTCAAGTGGGCGAGCGACGAACTGCAGCGACGCTATCTCCCCCGCCTCGCCGGCGATGTCGTGGGCGCCTACGCGCTGTCGGAGCCCGAGTCCGGCTCGGACGCGTTCGGCCTGCAGACGAAGGCCACGCGCCGACGCGACCGCTGGGTGCTCGAGGGCCGCAAGTTGTGGATCACCAACGGGGCCGAAGCGGGGCTGTTCGTGGTATTCGCGAACGCCGACTTCACGCAGGGCTACAAAGGGATCACCGCGTTCGTGATCGAGCGCGACTGCCGCGGGCTCTCGGTCGGCAAGAAGGAAGACAAGCTCGGCATCCGCGCGTCGAGCACGTGCGAACTGATCCTCGACGGCTGCGAGCTGCCCGCGACCAGCGTAGTGGGAGAGGTGGGCAAAGGCTACAAGGTGGCGATCGAGACCCTCAACACCGGCCGCATCGGCATCGGCGCTCAAATGATCGGCGTAGCGCGGGGGGCGCTCGCTGCGACGCTCCGGTACGTGAAGGAGCGCAACCAATTCGGGCATCCCATCGCCGAGTTCCAGGCGGTACAGTTCCAGCTCGCCCAGGCCGCGACGGAGCTCGAGGCGGCGCGCCTGATGGTCTACAACGCCGCGCGGCTCGAGGACGCGGGCGAGCCGTACACGATGCAGGCGGCGATGGCCAAGCTCTTCTCCTCGCAGGTCGCCGAGCGGGTGACATCGCTCGCCGTGGAGCTGTTCGGCGGGTACGGGTACACGAAGGAGTACGCGGTCGAGAAGTTCTACCGCGACGCCAAGATCGGCACGATCTACGAGGGGACGAGCAACATGCAGCTGAACACGATCGCGAAGCAGCTCCTGAAGTAGCGCCTCCCCCGGCCATGCACACTGCTCGACGCACACACGGCTTCACCGAGTCGGTGATCCGCGGCATGACACGACTCGCCAACGAGCACGGGGCGATCAACCTGGCGCAGGGGTTTCCGAATTTCCCGGCACCCGACGCGCTGAAAGACGCCGCGGCACGCGCCATCCGTGACGACATCAACCAGTACGCGATCACCTGGGGTGCGAAGCGGCTGCGCGACGCCCTGGCGCGTAAGTACGCGGAATGGTACGGCATGACGGTGGATCCGGAGACCGAGGTGACGATCACGTGCGGCGCGACCGAGGCGATGGCGTCGGCGATGCTGGCGGTTGTCGATCCCGGCGACGAGGTGATCGTGTTCGAGCCGTTCTACGAGAACTATGGCCCGGACACGATTCTGTGCGGCGCCCGACCGGTGTATGTGCCGCTCGCGGCCGGCGATCCGCTCGACTTGGACCGCCTCGCCCGCGCGTTCTCGCAGCGCACGCGCGCCATCATCGTCTGCACCCCGAACAATCCGACCGGCCGCGTGCTGTCCGGGCCCGAGCTCGAGGGCATCGCCGAGCTGTGCCGGCGCTACGACGCCTACGCGGTCACGGATGAGATCTACGAGCACATCTATTACGAAGGCAAGCACATCCCGATCGCGACCCTCGACGGCATGCGCGAGCGCACCATCACCATCAGCGGCGCGTCCAAGACGTTCAGCGTGACGGGGTGGCGCGTCGGCACGATCGTGGCCCCGCCGGAAGCGACCGATGCGATCCGCAAAGTGCACGACTTCCTCACCGTGGGCGCCGCGGCGCCGCTGCAAGAGGCCATCGCGGTCGGCCTCGAGACGCTGGGCCCCGACTATTACCGGGGCCTCGCCGCCCAGTACCGGATCCGACGCGACCTGCTGTACGAGGCGCTCCTCGCCGCCGGCTTCCGCTGCACGCCGCCCGAGGGCGCGTACTACATCCTCGCCGATTTCTCACGGCTCTCCGACCGGCCCGACGACGAATTCGCCCGCTGGCTCACGTGCGAGGCGGGTGTCGCGCCGGTGCCGGGCTCGAGTTTCTTCAGCCGCCCCGAACTGGGGCGGCACCTGGTGCGGTTCGCGTTCTGTAAGACGGAAGACCAGCTGCGGGAGGCGGGAGCACGGTTACGCGCGGTGCAGCGCGCCCGCTGAGCCGGAAGAGCCACCGTCCCAGCGGCCCATCCCAAAACCGCAGGCGACGCTCCCGTCTCAAATCGGTGCGATGCTCCATGCACGCCCGAGCCGTGACGGCGGCGAGCAGCGCCACCCCCGCCCCGGCGCCCCAGACCGCCAGCAGTATCGAGTTCGCGGCGAGGTGCGGCGCGCGCAGCCCCACCGTCACCGCGAGTCCGGCCACCGCGACCCCCGCATATGTCAGCGTCCGCAGCATGCGCTCTACGCGCGACGCTCCCTCGCCGTACAGAAACGTCAGCTCCTCGCGGTGGCGCGCCAACTCCGCGGAGAGTGCGTCCGTGAGATCGTCGCGATCGAACCCGGCGGCGACGAGGCGCCGTACGCGCGCCAGCATCAGCGCGGTCGGCAACACCAGCAGCCAGACGATGAAGCCGGCGGCGACGAGCCGCGGCCTCAGCTCCTCGGCGGTGACGAGCTGCATCACGAGCAGCGGGATCGCGAGCCCCAGGATCATCCCGTAGAGCAGCGTGGGCACGGAGAGATGGCGGCTCTCAACGAGAAATGCCCGGACGGCGAGCGGTGGCCCCACCGGCACGGATACGGCGAACCGGACGGCGTCGGCGAGGTGGACACCGCTCGGGAAGCGGGCGGACGGCTCCTTCAACAGGCAGCGGTCGATCACCTGCGCCAGCCGCCGGGGTACGCCGGGGGCGACCGAGGCGAGCGGCGGCGGCGGCTCGGTGATGTGCCGCGCCAGCATCGCATAGCAATCGGGCGCCTCGAACGGCAGCCGGCCCGACAACGCGTAGTAGCCGACCACCCCCAGCGAGTAGATGTCGCTGCGCGCATCCACGCCGAGCCCGCCCGCTTGCTCCGGGCTCATGTAGTCGGCCGTGCCGACCACCTCCCAGGGCCCGGTCGAGCCGGTGCCGCCACCGACCCGGGCGATGCCGAAGTCCGACACCAGGGCGCGGCCCGTGGCGGCGTCCAGCAGGATGTTGTCGGGCTTCACGTCGCGGTGCACTACGCCGCGCTCGTGCGCGTGCGCCAGCGCCCGCGCGACCTCGCGCAACATCCGTGCGCTCTCCTCCGGCGACAGCGGTCCATGTTCGCGGATGCGCTGCCCCAGCGTCTGGCCGTCCACGTACGCCATCGCGAAAAACACCACGTCGGCGCACTCGTCGACGGAGAAGATGGGGACGATGTTGGGGTGGGAGAGTTGCGCCGCCGTCCGGGCCTCACCGAGGAAGCGCCGGCGCGCGATCGGGTCGCCCGCCTTCGGAGGGTCCAACAGCTTGATGGCGACCGGGCGATCGAGCCGCAGCTCGCGCGCCAGAAACACCACGCCCGTCCCGCCCCGGCCGAGGCGGCGTTCGAGCACGTAACGACCGGCCAGAGCGCGGTCGAGCATGCGGACGTGGGGATCCGGTTCTCGTAGCATCGATTGCGCGGTATGGCGGCGACGCGACAGTCCGACTGACGGGGTCGGGTCTACCTCAGTGGCGCGGACTCAGTACCCCGGGGGGTCAAGACCAGGTTCCCGGGCGGTGCGCCCGCTCTGCAAGGTGAAACGCCGCCTGACTGGTCAGTTGCTCGGCGCCTGCAGTGGTGACGAAACCTTCCACTATCGCGTGCTCCCAGCGGCGGCCAGATTCTGCCCCCTATGGCCGACCACGAGCCGTACATCCCCGCCACCCACTTCCCCGCGGAGCTGACGCCGCGCGCCCTCATCCTGGGCGTCGTGCTCGGGTTGATCTTCAGCGCCTCGAGCGTGTACCTCGCGCTCAAGATCGGGCTCACGGTCAGCTCCTCCATCCCCATCGCCGTGCTCTCGATCACGATCTTCCGCGCCCTCGGCCGGACGTCGATTCTCGAGAACAACATCGTCCAGACGACCGGGTCGGCGAGCGACTCGGTGGCGGCCGGGGTCGTCTTCACCATCCCGGCCATCCTGCTGATGGGCTACGACCTGGACATCAGCCGGGTGGCGGTGCTGGCGACGGCGGGCGGGTTGATGGGCATACTCATGATGATCCCGCTGCGCCGCGCCCTGATCGTGAAAGAGCACGACACGCTGATCTACCCAGAGGGCACGGCGTGCGCGGAAGTGCTGATCGCGGGCGAAGAGCGCGGCCTGCAGGCCAAGCGCGTGTTCCAGGCGTTCGGCGTCGGCTTCGTCTACAAGTTTCTGATGGGCGGGCTCAAGCTGTGGCCCGACGTGCCCGGCAAGGCGCTCGCCTTCTATCCCGGCGCGGCCATCTCGTCGGAGATCTCACCGGAGCTCCTAGGGGTGGGCTACATCATCGGCCCGCGCATCGCCGGCTATCTGTTCGCCGGCGGCTGCCTCGCTTACCTGGTGCTCGCCCCCGCGATCAAGCTCGTGGGGTCGGGCCTCACAGAGCCGTTCGGGTTTCCGGCGGTGAAGCTGATCCGCGATATGAGTCCGGGTGAGCTCCGTTCCAGCTTCGTGTTCTACATCGGGGCGGGCGCCGTCGCCTCGGCGGGGATCATCGCGCTGGCCCGCTCGCTCCCGACGATCCTGAGCTCGTTCGCCTCGAGCTGGAAGGAGCTGCGCGCGTCCCGGCTCGGCCAGGCCGTCACCCGGCTGCGCACCGAGGACGATCTCCCGCTGTCACTCACCGTCGGCGGCTCGATCGCCCTCGCCATCGTCCTCACGCTGCTGCCGCAGCTGGGCGTCAACCTGCTCGGCGCGGTCCTGATCGTGATCTTCGGATTCTTCTTCGCCACCGTGTCCTCCCGCATCTGCGGCCAGATCGGCTCCTCGGCGAACCCGATCTCCGGCATGACCATCGCGGCCCTGCTCGGAACCTGTTTGATCTTCGTCGCCATCGGCTGGACCGGCGTGGATCACCGCGTGCAGGCGATCTCGATCGCCGCCGTCGTCGCCGTCGCCACGGCGAATGCCGGCAACACGTCGCAGGACTTGAAGACCGGCTTTCTCGTCGGCTCCACGCCGCGCCACCAGCAGATCGCCATCCTGATCGGCGCCCTGGGCTCGGCGCTGGTCGTCGGCTGGACCCTCACGCTGCTCAACCGGGCGTACACCTATCCCGTCCCCGAGACGCACGCCCCGTTCCGCGCGCAGGCGCTGGCGTCGACGGCGGGTGGCCGGGCGCCGGTGGAGGTGCTGTCCGCGACCATATCGGCGTTCCGCATCGCCGGCAGCGACTCGGTGGACCGCGCCACGTATCAGGTCGTCCGCGTGTACGTCGTCACCGACGGCGTCGCGGCCGGCAAGTACCTGATGGATCCGACGAGTCGCGAGCTACGCTACGTACTCGACCCGGGTATCGGCGGCCGGGTGCACGAGTATCGCGGCAAGACCATTCCCCGGCTCGATTCGCCCAAGGCGACCATCATGGCGCTCATCACCGACGGCATCCTGACCCACAAGCTGCCGTGGGTGTTGGTGCTGCTGGGGGTGTTCATCACCATCGCGATCGAGCTCATGGGGGTGCAGGCGCTGCCGGTCGCGGTGGGGGTTTACCTGCCGATCTCCACTTCGTCGGCGATGTTCGCGGGCGGCCTGGTCCGGTGGCTGATCGAGTGGCGTGCGCAGGCGCGGCAACAATCGCTCGCCCAGGTCGAGTCGGGACCGGGCGTGCTGTTCGCGAGCGGCCTGATTGCCGGGGGAGCCATCTGCGGAATCGTGCTGGCGGGCGTCGCGGGCGTCCTGGGCTCCGCGGACGCGCTCGCCGAGCGGGTGCCCGTGTTCAATGCGCTCGGGAGTCTGCCTCACTCCAACGCCCTCGCCTTCGGGCTCTTCGGACTGCTGGCAGCGCTGCTCTATCGGGTGGGTCTGCGAGAGCAGTGATACGGCCGCGCACCATAGGGGCCCGGCACGCCGCGCCCCTACATTTCGGCATGCGTGCTCTGCGTGAGTAGGGATGCGTGTCATTTCGCTGTTGCCCGCCGCCACCGAGATCGTGGCCGCCCTGGGGGCAGGCGGGCGTCTCGTCGGCGTGACACACGAGTGCGACTATCCGCCCGAAGTGCGTGTGCTGCCGCGTGTGACCCGTTCTCGTCTCGACCCCGACCTCTCCTCTGGCGAGATCGACCGGGCGCTGGCGGCGGCGAAGCACGAGGGTGCCGCGACCGTCGAGGTGGATGTAGACCTGGTCGGCCGTCTGCGTCCGGACGTCATCATCGCACAGGCGATCTGCGACGTCTGTGCGGTAGGCCAGGAGCAGCTCGCCGGTATCGTCTCCTCGCTCCGGCTCACACCCTGGGTCGTGACCCTCCACGCGCACACGCTGGTCGAGGTGTTCGTCGATATGCGCAAGGTCGGCGAGGCCATGGAGCTGCGCGACGAAGCGGACGAGATGATCGCGGGGCTCGCCTATCGGTTGCGGCGGGTACGAGGGACCGCGCGCCGCTCCCCGGGCCCGCGAGTCCTGGTGCTCGAATGGCTCGACCCGCCCTACGTCGCGGGGCACTGGGTCCCCGAGCTGATCGAGATCGCGGGGGGCGAGGACGTCGGCGGCGTTCCCGGCGCGCCGTCCGTGACGCGCTCGTGGCGGGAGCTCAGCGCCCTGGCGCCCGATCTCGTGGTCGTCGCGCCGTGTGGCTTCGACGTAGAGCGGGCGCGCCGCGAGGTGGCCCTGGTCACGGACCGCGACGCGCGGGCGCTGCTCGACCGGCGCGTCGAGTTTCTCGACGGCAACGCCTATACCTCGCGCCCGGGGCCGCGCCTGGTCGACGCCGCGGAAATGCTCGCGCGGTTGATGCACGGTTGACGGTGGCGCGCAGGTTCGTCGAGATTCGATGGCTATGACGGGGAGCCTGGTGGCCGCGTGCCACGTGCTGCTGGCCGTGCTGCAGGCCCCCCCGGCTCGGGGCACGCTGCGCCTGTATGCCGTCGGTGACATCAACCTGGGGCGGCACACCGCCCGCGAGCGGCTGATCGCGGGGGATACGCTGTATTCGTTCCGCCCGCTGCTCGACACGTTGCGCGGTGCGGACATCACCTTCGGGAACCTGGAGAGTCCGATTGCGGCGGACACCGGCCAGGTGGACGACTCGGGGGCGGCCTTCACGGCCCCCCCCGTCGCGGCCCTGGCCCTGGCGCAGGCCGGGTTCGACATCGTGAGCACCGCCAACAATCACGCGTGGGACGGTGGCGAGGCCACGCTGCAGGAGACGATGCGCCAGCTGACCCGGGCCGGAGTGCTGTTCGTGGGATCCGGGTTGGGGCGCGACATGGCCGAGCAGCCGGTGATCGTGCGGCGCGGGAACTGGCGCGTCGCGTTTTTCGCGATCACACGCGCCTGGAACCCTGCCCCGTACACGTTTTACCGGCACGCCGGGGCGAACTACGTCGCCTGGGGAGATACCGGATGGATCTTCCCCGCGATCCGTGGCTTGAAGCAAACCGGCCGGGCCGACCTCGTGGTCGTGAGCGTGCACGGCGGCAAGGAATTCGTGGACGCGCCGCCCAAGTACCACCAGGACCTGCTGTACGGCCTCGTCGACGCCGGCGCGGATCTGGTGCTCGCCCATCACCCTCACGTGCTGCAACCGGTGGTGCGATACAAAGGCAAACCGATCGTGCAGTCGCTCGGCAACTTCGTTTTCCTCCAGAACGATCCGTGGACACGGCTCTCGGCAATTCTGCGGGTCGTCGTGCGACCCGACAAGCGGATGCGCCTGTCCGCGATCCCCATCCGGGTCGACCACCAGCCCACGCTCGCAACCGGCGCGGCGGCCGACAGCGTCCGCCGCCGGCTCGGTATCCCGCTCTCCACCTCAGCGCACCCATGACCAAACCGACGTTGGAATTCCTGAAGCGCCTGCTCGATACACCGGGACCCTCGGGCTTCGAGACCGCGCCGGCGCGGGTGTGGCGCGAGGAGGTGAAGGCGTTCGCCGACGACGTGAAGGCGGACGTGCACGGCAACTCGGTCGCCGCGCTGAACCCCGCCGGCACCCCCCGCCTGATGCTGGCGGGCCACATCGACGAGATCGGGCTCCAGGTGACGCACATCGATGACGACGGATATCTCTACTTCGCGGGGATCGGGGGGTGGGATTCACAGGTGCTGGTGGGGCAGCGGGTCGTGATCGCCGGACCGAAGGGGCCGGTGCCCGGGGTGGTCGGCAAGCAGGCGATCCACCTGATGAAAAAGGAGGACATGGACAAGGTCTCCAAGATCACCGATCTGTGGATCGACGTCGGCGCCGCCAACCGGGCGGAAGCGCTCGAGCGCGTGCGCGTGGGAGATCCGGCGGTGCTCGACGCGGACGTGCAGGAATTGCCGAACGGGCGCATCGTGTCGCGCAGCATCGACAACCGCATCGGGGCATACGTCGTGGCCGAGGTCCTGCGCCTCTTGGCGAAGGACCGACCCAAGCACGCGGCGGTGTTCGCGGTCGCCACGACGCGCGAGGAGATCGCCTGGACGGGCGGCGGCGCGCGCACCAGCGCAGTGGGGCTCGACCCGCAGGTCGCGCTCGTGGTCGATGTCACGCACGCGACCGACTACCCCGGCGCGGAGAAGAAGCGGGCGGGGGAGCACAAGCTGGGCGGCGGGCCCGTGCTGGCGCGGGGCTCCTCGGTGAGCCCGGTGGTGTTCGAGCTGCTCGTGCAGTGCGCCGAGCGGGAGCAGATCCCCTACAGCGTCCAGGCCGCGCCGCACGACACCGCGACTGACGCGGACGCGATTTACAACGCCCTGCGCGGCATTCCGACGGGGCTCGTGAGCGTCCCGAACCGCTACATGCACAGCCCGAACGAGATGGTTGCGCTGGAGGATCTGGAGCGCGCGGCGCGGTTGCTCGCGGCATTCGCGCGCCGGCTCGATCCCAAGGTCAACTTCATTCCCGGCTGACGGGAGGAGGGACGCCATGAAGGGCAACAATCCGGCACTCGGCCTCTTCATTCTGCGGGTGGTGGTCGGAGTCGTGTTCCTGATGCATGGCCTCGGCAAGCTGATCGGTCCCCCGTTCCCGGGACCAGGCATGGCAGGGTGGTCGGGGATGCTGCGGGACGTGCTCCACTTCCCGGTGCCGGGACTGATGGCCTGGGTCGGAATGCTGATCGAGGCGGGGGGCGGCCTGGCGCTGATCCTCGGGTTCGCCACGGCACCGCTGGGCTGGCTGCTCGCTCTCTACATGGTCATCGCGGCCGTGACGGGCGGCCACTTCGCCGCGGGGTTCGACGTGTTCCACTTCGGGGACCCGATGCGGCGCGGCTACGAGTACAACCTGACGCTCATCGCGGCATCGCTCTGCATCGCCTTCGGGGGGCCCGGGAGCTGGGCGCTGGGCGGATCGAACGGTCAGTCAGAGGCGTCACGCATGATGTGAGCGGGATCCAACCTACGACCGTTTCCTCTTGAGCTCCGTGAGGGCGGCCCGCGCGGCCGCCCTCACTTGCTTGTCCCCGTCGTCTGAGAGACCCTGCAGCGTGCCCACGGCCGCTGGCGTCGCGGCGAGCCGCAGCGCTTCGACCGCCGCGACGCGTAATCCCGCGGGCTTGCGACCGAAGATCCGGCCCGTGGGTTGCGCGAATTTGATCAGCGCCTGCACCGCGTCGGGACTCCCAATCCGCCCCAGGGCCAGCACGAGCTCTCGCTGTACGGCTTCATCCGTTTCCTCGTCCATCGCGACGACCAGCGGCATCGCCAGCGCGCTCGACTTGCGGCCGCCGATCCCGAGCGCGACCTGCATGCGGACCTCCGGCGATTTGTCGCGCAACGCCCGTCGCAGCGGCTCCGCCGCGTTGCGCGAGCCGATCTTGGCGAGCCCCAACGCCACGGCCTTGCGCACCCGCTCGTCCGCGTGATCGAGCTGCCGGCTGAGCGCGGGAATGGCGTCCTCCATCCCCAGCTCCCCGACCAGCTCCGCGACGTTGCGGACCACGAACCACTCGTGGTGATCCAGCATTTGCACCAGCTGCTCCGTCCCCTGCGTCATCTGCGTCAACGCGTCGAACGCGGCCCGCCGCTCGCTCATGCCAGGCGCGGCGACCAGCATGCCGAGCAGCACCTCCACCGCGTCGGCGCCGGCCCGCCGCAACGCCAGCGTCGCCTCGGCACGGTGCTTCGGCGCGCCGACGAGACGCGCAATCGCTTCGACCACCGGCTTGGTGCAAATGCGGCGCAGCGCGATCCCGTACTGACGACGCGCGCCGCTCGCCTCGGGCAGCCGCTCCTCGATCCGCGCGATTCCCGCCACGAGCCGCAATACCTCTTCGAGACGGTTGCGCTTGAGCGCGCTCTCCGCCTGCTCGATCACCGTGGCAAGCAGGTCCCCGACGTTTACGCCTGCCGGGTCGCGCTCCAGCTCGCCGAGCACGCCTGCGGCGCCAGCCGGAGGTTGACGGGACGGTGCGGCCGCGCGGGGCGCCGCTGCCGATCGACCCGCGGTGGACGCTGCAGGAGGCGCGGGGGCGGTGGAGGGGGTCTGGGGCGTCGGGGCATGCGACGGGGAGAACGTGGGCTCGTCGGAATGCGCCGCCTGCTCTCCCGGCAGCGCGCGCGCGGCCGGCGGGGGCGGCGGATCGTGCGTCACCATCGGGACGCCGCTCAGCTGCACCGACCGGATGTCCCGCATCGCTTCCCCGCGGAGGATGCCGTCTGTCCCGAGCGTCGGCACTGCCGGCCGGGCGGCGTCGGGGGAAGGGATGACCGGGGCGACGGGGCCGACACCATCCTGCGGGGGACGCGGCGGAGCCTCGCCCGCACTGGTGACACGGATCCCGGCCGCGCCCGAGCCACTGAGGCGTGCGGCGAAGTCTTCCAGACCAGGCTGCTCGGCGAGCACTCTGAGCAAGTCGAACAGCTGGGCGGGCGCCGGGTTCTGCGGCAGCGCGATCGTGCCCACACCGTGCAGGTCGAGCCGCTGGATCAGACCGGTGAGCGCGGGCGACGTGCACGGCACGCCGTTCAGCTCGAGGCGGCCCGCCGCGAGCGTGAGGGTGACCGGGAGGTCCTGAAGCAGCCCGAGCAGAGCCCGAAATTCCGCCTTCTGGGCTTGCTTCGCGCCCGGGTCGCGAAACAGCTCTACACAGCGCGCGAGGCGTGTCGCAATCGTGTCGAGAGTCGCCATACAGCGAGCGAGCAATCTAGGACCGGGAACGACCCCCGGCAACGCGGGCCAGCGTGTCGGCGGCGTCACGCTCGCGCACCGGTCGCCCCGGCAGGTCGAGGGCGACCGACAGTGCGGCGACCGGAGGCGGGACGAGACCGAGCGGTTTGAGACGCTCCGCCGAGGTGAGCAGGCGGTCGAGCGGCTCGTCGCAGGCGAGGCGTCCGCGGTCGAGCACGATCCCCCGTTGCAGCGTCTCGGCGGCGAAGGCGAGGTCGTGCGTCACCACCAGCAACGCCGCACCCCGGTCGGCGTGCTCGCGCACCGCGTCCGCTACGCGCCCGCGCCCCGCGCGATCGAGCCCCGCGGTGGGCTCGTCCAGCACCAGCACGGTGGGCTCGAGCGCGAGCGCACCGGCGAGCGCCGCGAGCTTCCGCAGCGCCGGCGACAGGTCGTAGGGATGTTGCGCCGCGTGGGCATGGAGGTCCAGTGCGTCGAGAGCCTCGTCGGTGCGGCGCCGGACTTCGGGCGCCGGGAAGCCGAGCGCGCGCGGCCCGAAGCTCACATCCTCGCGCAGCGTTCGCGCGAAGAGCTGCTGGTCGGCGTGCTGGAACACCGAGCCGACGCGCCACGCCAGCTCCTCCGGAGCGCGGCCGGCGGTGTCCCAGTCACCGACCCACACGGTCCCTTCGTCGGGGTGAAGCACACCGGTAACGAGGCGGACGACGCTCGATTTTCCCGCGCCGTTGCGGCCGAGCAGCGCGACGCGCTCCCCCGCGGCGACCTCGAACGAGACATCGCGCAGCGCCGCGACGTTCCCGTAGGAGAACGCGACCCCGTCGAAGGCGAGTGCCCCGTTCACCGCCATCGTTGTGCCGCGTCGACCACCGTGAGTGGGTAGGGCGCGCCCAACCCCGCCGCGCGCCACAAGCCCGCGACGGTCGTGCCGAGACCCGCTTCGCACATCGCGTCCTCCGCGAGCAGCGACGGCTCTCCCAACGCCCGCACGCTGCCCTGGTCGAGCCAGATGATGCGATCCGCCACGCCCGGCAGGGCATCCACATCCGACGTCGCCAAAATCACCGCCTTCCCTTCCCCGGCAAGCGAGCGCACGAGCCGCCACACCGCCCGGGCACCCTCGGGGTCGAGCTCGGCGGTCGGCTCGTCCAACAGGACGAGGTCCGGATCCATCGCGAGAATGCCGGCGACGATCACGCGCTGCAGCTCGCCCCCGGACAGGGTCACCGGATCACGCGATGCGAGCGGCGTGATCTCGAGCCGCTCGAGCGCGCGGTCGACGTGGCGGGTAATCTCGTGCTCCGGCCAACCGAGGTTCGCCGGCCCGAACGCCACCTCGTCCCACACCGTGAACGCCATGCCCGACAGTTGCGTCCACGGCGTCGGCAGCACGATCCCGGCCCGCGCTCCCCGAGTTACCGAGCCCGCGAGCCGGCCGCCCGTTACGCGCGGGGCCAGACCGGCGGCGATCAGAAGGAGCGTCGACGCACCGGCTCCGCCCCTCCCGACTAGCGCCACGACTTCTCCCGACCCCACCTCGAGCGAGACGCTCTCGAGCGCCGGGGTCGCCGTGGCCGGATACCAGAAGGTGACCTCCTCGAGCGCGAGGATCCTCATGCCAGGCGCCAGATCAACGCCGCGAGACACAACAGCAGCAGGGCCCAGCGCGCCACGCGCTCCGCCGGTCGATCGGGTGGCGCGGCGAGTGGCGTGCGAGGCACGCCTGCCCCGAGGCCGCGCGTTTCGAGCGCCAGGGTGCGCTCGTCCACCTCGTGGAGCGCGGAGAGGACCAGAGGGAGGGCCAGCGCGCGCAGCGCCCGCAGCCGGTTCGCCACGCTCCCGCGCGGCGAGAGCCCACGGCAGCGCTGCGCCTCGACGATGCGCCGGGCGCGCGCCTTGAGCACGGGAACCGCCGACAGGGTGGCGGCGAACACGTAGGCGACCGCCAGGCTCCACCCGCGCGCCACCATCGCCTCCACCAAGCGGTCGGGGGAAAGCACCGCGACGAGCCACACGAAGCTCGCAACCATGGTGGTGATCCGCCCTCCGATCGCGACCGTGGTCGGCCCGTCATGGAGCAGGCGCAGGAAGAGCCAGAACGGCGCGGCCGTGAGCAAGGCGAGCCGCACAACGCGCACGCCCCACCGCGGGTCCGGGACGAGGGGGAGCATCAGCGCGAGCCCCGCCGTCGCGAGCCCGCCCGTGGGGGCCGGCAGGATCCACGCGAACGCCGGGAGCGCCGCGGCGATGGCGAGCAGCGAGAACGGGTGGAGCGCGCTCACGTCGCGCCTATGGCGCGCAGCGCGAGCGGGAAACGCGCCGCGGTGCGACGCGGCAGGGCGTGCAGCACCGCCGCCACCAGCGCGAACGTCACGGCCTTGTCGCCGAAGTCCGAGACGAAGCTTCCGAAGAAGCACGCCCCCAACGGCGGCAGGCCGAGCGCTCTGCCGAGCGCCGTCGTGAGCGCGATCCCGCCTGTCGTGGTGCAGCCGAACACGAAGTACGAGATGGGAGTAGAGGTGAGCGACGCGATCACGCCGAGACCGAGCCCGGTCGGCACCGCCGTCTTGAGGCTGCGAAACAGACCGGCGCGCGCCGCGAGTCCGGCGTACAGCGCCACGATGACCTGGACCACGACGAACGGCCAGAACGTCGGATTGCGGAGCGTGTTCACGGCGGAGGTCAGCACCCCGACCGCGATGCCCACGACCGGCCCCGCCAGCGCCGTCGCGAGGATCGTGCCCGTGGTATCGAGGAAGAGGGGCAGGGCCACCGCGTCCACGGCCGCCGACAGCGCCAGGCTGATCGCCACGGCGACGGGGATGAGCGCGAGCAGTCGGACGGACACCGGCCAGCTTCCGTGAGGGACGGGCCAAAGATAGATATAGACGCGGGCGAGCGACACCGATGACCACCACATTCGCAGCGAGCAAGATCGTGCGCGCGCTCCGCGCCGCGCAGCTGCACGATGCCCCGCGGCAGCGGTTACTCCAGCTGGCGTGCGAGCGCATCCGGGCGGCGGGCGCGCCCTACACCTCCGTGTACGCGTACATGCTCCATGGCGAGGAGCTCGTGCTCGAGGCGTACGCGGGGCGTGAGACGCCCCACACCCGCATCGCCGTGGGCCTGGGCGTGTGCGGCACTGCAGTCGCGACAGGGGAGGACCAGAACGTCCCCGACGTCGGCGCCGTCGGGAACTACCTCGCGTGCAACCTCGACACCAAGTCCGAGCTCGTGGTGCTGATCCGCCGCGGGCCGACGATTCTGGGACAGATCGACATCGACTCGGACGTCCCGGCGGGCTTCACGGAGGCGCATCACCGCGCCGTGAAGGAGGTGGCGGATGCGCTGGCGGTGCTGCTGTGAAGGTCGCGTTCAGTCCGCCCGGATGTCCGACGTTCCCTCGACCGGCTCGGCGAGCATCAGCCGCCCCGCCGCGGCGTCGTGGTCCAGCAGCTCGGCGTAGCGGCCCCACTCCACGATCGTCTGAAACAGTGAATCGGCCGGGATGAACGGGAAATAGATGGTGATGTCCGCCAACACTTCTTCGTCTTCCACCGCGCCTTCGCTCTCCGTCAGCATCGCGATGATACGCCCGAACAGAGGATGCTTCTTGAGCCGCGCCCGCAACGCGTCCTTGCGGGCCGAGTCGTCCATCGCCATGACCTCGCGCCCGGCCAGCGTGAGCTGCACGATCTCACCCGGCGTCGTCACCCACCCGAGCTGCTCCGCTCCCCGCACCACAGCGGTCATGCGGTCGTAATCGACGCCCAGATCCTCGGCGAGCTCGAACACGTGACCCTTGCCGTCGGGCCGCGTGAGCAGGTGGTCGAGTAGACCCGTGACCTCGGACACGTGTACTCGCGGGAACGGGATCAGCCGTTGGGGCGCAGCCGGGGCCGGCTCCGGGAGCAGCGTTGCCGTGAGCACCGCGTGCAGCCGGTCGACCATCGCCTCGAACTCCGGCGTACGCTCCTGCCGCGGGTAGGGGATCGGATTCACCAGCACCTCGCGCACGTGCCCGGGGTGCGAGCCGAATACGACGATCCGTCCGGCGAGAAACACCGCCTCCTCGACGCTGTGCGTCACGACCACGAGCGTGTTCACGCCCGTCGACTGGTCACGCCACAGATCCACCACCTGGCTGCGCAGGTTTTCGGCGGTGAGGGGATCGAGCGACCCGAACGGCTCGTCCATGAGGAGGATCTCGGGCGCCACGGCGAGCGCCCGCGCGAATCCCACGCGCTGCTTCATGCCGCCCGACAGCTCCTTCGGGTACGCCTGCTCGAACCCATCGAGCCCGACCAGGTTGATGGCGCGAGCCACGGCGTCCCGGCGCGCCGCGCCGCCCACGCCGCGCGCTTCGAGGCCCATCGCCACATTCTCCGTCACGGTGAACCAGGGAAGCAGCGCGAACGATTGGAACACCATCGCGGCGGCGCCGAGCACTCCGTCGAGCGGGCGCCCGCGGTACTCGACCGTCCCCTCCGCCGGGCGCGCCAGGCCGGCGAACAGGCGCAGCAGGGTGCTCTTGCCGCACCCCGACGGGCCGACCAGCGCCACCACCTCGTGCTCGCACACGCTGAGCGACACGTCGCGCAGCGCCTCGAGCACCTGTCCGTTCGGCAGCCGGAACCGCTGCGTCGCGTGCCGCGCCTCGAGCAGCACCGGGCCGGGCGTCATTGCGCCATCCCGAACCGGGTCTGGGCCCAGCCGGCGAGCGCGCGCCAGACGAAGCGGTTCCAACCGACCACCATCAGGCTCATCAGCACGATCCCGCCCGCGAGCAATGGAAAGTTGGCATGTGCCGTGGCGTCACTGATCAGGCTCCCCAATCCCGGCGTGGTGCGCAGGGTCCCACCCGCCTCCATGTATTCCGCCACGATCGAGCCGTTCCATGCGCCTCCTGCCGCCGTCACCCAACCCGTGACGAGCGCCGGGAACGCCGCGGGCAGGTACAGCGAGCGCCAGCGGGCGAGCCGGGGCAGCTGAAACGCGTTGGCCGCGTCCTTCAGCTGCTCCGGGATCGCGGCCACCGCCGAGATGACGTTGAACAGGATGTACCACTGTCCCGCGAGCACCATCAAGGCGACGGCGCCGAGTCCCAGCCCCACGCCGGCGCGCTCGAACAAGAGGACCACGAGCGGGAACAGCATGGGCGCCGGAAACGACGCGACCACCTGGATCGCGGGCTGCAGCAGCCGCGCGAGGCGGGGCGAGCGACCGATCACCACGCCCGCCGGCAGCGCCCACGCCGTGGACACGAGCACGGCACCCATCACCCGCGTGAACGTGAGTGCCGCCGACCCGACCAGTGTCCCCCACTCGCGCACGCCAAGGTGGCGCAACAGCAGCCAGAGTTGCCAGACTCCGGCGAGCGCCGCCACCGCGACCCCGGCGCCGAGCAGCGCGGCACCGATCAGCCGCGCCACCCGGTGCTCAAACGCGAAGCGCGGCGCCCGCAGGATCACAGGCCCCGCGACCGCGAGCGGCCGCTCGAACGGCCGCGCCGCCCGACGGGCCGTCCGATAGGCGCGCCGCCGCAGCTGCGCCGCGCGTCGCGGCAGGCGCGCGTGTCGCAGGAACTCGAGCACCCACGAGGTCGCCGGCGCTCCCCCCTCTCCGCCCGCCGTCTCGTCCAGCCGAAACTTCTCCACCCACACCACCAGCGGGCGCCACAGCAGCTGGTCCACGCACACGATCATCGTCACCATGGCGAGGATGGCGAGCGCCATCGCGGGGACGTTCCCCTGATCCAGCGCCACGCTCATGTAGGAGCCGACGCCCGGGAGCCGGAAATCGCGGTCGCCGAGGCGGAACGCTTCGTTGACCATGAGGAAGAACCAGCCGCCGGCCATCGAGAGCATCCCGTTCCACACGAGGCCCTGCGCCGCCGCCGGCACTTCGAGCTGCCAGAACGTCCGCGAGGCGCGCCACCCCGCGACTTTGCAGGCATCGCGCAGCGAATCGGGGAGCGTCTTAAGCGAATTGTAAAAGGAGAACGCCAGATTCCAGGCCTGTGCCGTGAAGATCATCAGGATCGCCGCGAGCTCGAGACCGATGTTGCGGGTGGGGAAGAGCGACATCAGCCCCAGCACGAGGCCGGGCAGGAACCCGAGCACGGGGATGCTCTGGAGGATGTCGAGCATCGGCAGCAGCACCCGCTCGGCGGCCCTCGATTTGGCCGCCGCCCAGCCGTAGCCGAGCGCGAAGAGGTACGAGATCACGAGCGCGATCACGCCGCGGGCGAGCGAGTACAGCGTGTATCGCGGGAGTGCGGTGGGACGCACGTCGATCTGCACCGCCTGCCGGAACGGCGCCTCGAACTCGCGCGCGAACGCGATCAGCGCCGCGATCGCCCCGCCCACGAGGCACAGGATCGCGACGTCGGCGAGCCCGAGTCGCCGGATCCCGGGCGCCGTCAGGACGGGCGGAAAGCGAAGCGGCTTCATGACCGTGTAACTTGTGACCCCATGACCGGCACCGAGCACAGCGAGGCGGTCGACGCGTTGGTGGACGTCGGCGGCGTCCGCCTCCACACTCGGCGCGTGGGAACCGGCCCGCCGGTCGTCGTGCTGCACGGCGGGCCGGGCGCGGACTACGCCTACCTGCTGCCCCAGTACGACCGGCTGGCGCACGGCCGCGCCCTGCTCTTCTATGACCAGCGTGGCGGCGGGCGCTCACCCGTCGCCCGCGACGTGCCGGTCGGCTGGCAAGAGCACGTCGCCGACCTGGACGCGCTCCGCAAGCACTGGGCCATCGACCGCCTCGCCCTGCTCGGTTATTCCTGGGGCGGCCTGCTCGCCGTGTTGTACGCCCTGGAGTACTCCGACCGGGTGGGGCGGCTGGCGCTCGTCGCCCCGGCACCTCTGACGGCGCGGTGGCGCGAGGAGTTCGAGCGCCGGCTCTCGGCCCGGCTGGCCGACCCGCGGATCGTGCGCGCGCGGGCCGAGCTCTCCGGCTCAGGGCTCGCCCAGCGTGATCCCGAAAAGTATCGCCGTCTCGCGTTCGCGCTATCGGTCGCGGGCTATTTCAAGGACCCGAGCCGCGCCAAGGAGCTCACGCCGTTCCGCGTCGTGGCCCGGACCCAGCAGGCGGTGTGGCAGAGCCTCGGCAACTACGACCTGCGGGATCGGCTCCGCAGCACCTTTCCCAAAGGCAAGGCCCCGCGGGCCGTCGTCGTTCACGGGGTCTACGATCCCCTGCCGATTGAATCCGCTCGGGAAACGGCCGCCCTGCTCGACACGGGAGTGATCGAGCTGGCGACCGGTCACGCCCCCCACGTGGAGGCGACGGAGGACTTCGTGCGGGCGCTGGACGGATTCCTGCCCCACCGCTGAGCCGTTAGCTTCAGCCGACGCATGCCGACGAAGCCACGGACCAAGCGGCGCCGGGGGGCCGAGACCCCGGCCCGGCTCCACGCGCGGCTGACGCAGATCATCGCGCGCCTCGAGCAAGCCTATTCGGACGCGACGTGCGCGCTCCACCACCGTAATCCGCTTGAGCTGCTGGTCGCCACGATTCTGTCGGCGCAGTCCACCGACGCGCGCGTGAACATGGTGACCCCTGCCCTCTTTACGAAGTACCGGACCGCACGGGATTTCGCCGCCGCCGACCCCAGGGTGCTCGAGCAGGAGATCCACAGCACCGGGTTCTTCCGCAACAAGACAAAGTCGATCATCGGTATGGCTCAGGCGCTGGTGGAGCGGCACGGCGGCGCCGTTCCGGCCAGCATGGAGGAGCTCGTGGAGCTTCCCGGGGTCGGCCGCAAGACCGCCAACGTGGTGCTCGGCACGGCGTTCGGCAAAAACGAGGGCGTGGTAGTGGACACGCACGTGCAGCGTCTGGCCACGCTGCTCGGCCTCACGCACGAGCACGATCCCGTCAAGATCGAGCGCGATCTGATGGCCCTCGTGCCGCGCGACAAGTGGACCTGGTTCTCACACACCCTGATTCAGCACGGGCGCAAGGTCTGCATCGCGCGGCGGCCGAGGTGCGAGCAGTGCGTGGTGAACCGGTGGTGTCCGAGCTCGCGGGTGTAGATTCCCTGCAATGGCCAACCTCCTCGCCACCGAGCCCTCCGCGTACTTGAAGTCCGCCGCCCACCAGCCGGTGCATTGGCACCCCTGGGGCGAGGCGGCGCTGGCGCGGGCGCGCGGCGAGGACAAGCCGATCTTGCTGGACATCGGCGCCGTGTGGTGCCACTGGTGCCATGTGATGGACGGCGAGTCGTACGAGGATCCCGAGGTGGCCGCGCTCCTGAACCGCGATTTCGTGTGCGTCAAGGTCGATCGCGACGAGCGGCCCGACGTGGACTCCCGCTACCAGCGTGCCGTGCAGGCGCTCACCGGACAGGGCGGCTGGCCGCTCACCGCGTTTCTGACACCCGAAGGGGAAGTGTTCTTTGGCGGCACCTACTTTCCGCCTGAGGACAACCATTTCGGGCGCCCCGGCTTCATCTCCGTCCTGAAGCAGGTCGCGGAGCTGTATCAGCGCGACCGGGCGCGCGTCACCAAGAACGCCAAGGCGATCCGGCAGCACGTCACGGAATCCCTGAACGAGACGAAGGCGGGACAGGTCACGCCGGCCATCCTCGCCGACGCCGCCGGGCAGATGGCGCGCTTGTTCGATATCCGCTACGGCGGCTTCGGGACCGCGCCCAAGTTTCCGCACCCGGCGGGCAATGATTTCCTGCTGGCCCGCTGGCACGATACCCGGGAGGCCTGGATCCGCGAGGTGGTCGAGAAGAGCCTGACCGGGATGGCGAAGGGCGGCATCCGAGATCACCTGGGCGGCGGCTTCCACCGATACGCGGTGGACGAGCGCTGGATCGTGCCCCACTTCGAGAAGATGGCCTACGACAACTCGGAGCTGCTGCGGTCGTACCTGAACGCATACGCCGCCTTCGGCACGCCGCTCTTCGCCGACGTGGCGCAGGGTATCGTGACGTGGGTGCTGGAGACGCTCTCGGACACCGCACACGGCGCGTTCTACACCTCGCAGGACGCGGACGTCGAGTTCGGCGACGACGGCGATTACTGGACATGGACGCCGCGGGAACTGCACGAGGCGTTGAATGACGAAACGGCGTATCACGTAATACGTCGCGTATACGACGTCGCAATTCCCGGCGAGATGCAGCACGACCATGAAAAGAACGTGCTGTGGTGGAAGGAGGACCCGGCCGACGAAACGGAGTGGCGCCTGCTCAAAGAGTCGGTCGCCCAGCTCAAAGCCGCGCGCGGTCGGCGGAAGGCCCCCTATGTCGACACGACCGCGTACGTGAACTGGAACGCGATGATGGCCGCGGCGTTCCTGCACGCCGGTGCGGTGCTCGACCGCCCGGAGTGCAATACCCTCGCGTTGAAGGTCCTGAGCCGCATCTGGGCCGAAGCGTGGGACGACGCGCGCGGCATAGCCCACGTGATCGGGCGGACCGAGCCGCACGGCCTGCTGGACGACAACATTCAGGCGGCGGCGGCGTTCCTCGACGCCTACGAGGCGACGGGCGAGGATGCCTGGCTCACCCGCGCGCTCGCGGTGGTGCGTCATTGCGTCCGCGTCCACTGGGACGAGACGGACGGCGGATTCTCGGACTTGGCGCGCGATCGCGCCGGCGCCGCCTACCTCGCGACCCCCGCCAAGCCGATTCAGGACGCTCCGACTCCCTCGGCCAACGGCGTCGCCGCCCTGGTGCTGGCGCGCGCGGCGGCCATCACCGACGACCCGGAGTGGCGCCGGCTGCTCGACCGCCAGCTCGCGACGTTCGCGGGCGCGGCGGCCCAGCTGTCGCTGTACGGCGCCACGCTGCTGCGCGCCGTCGATTGGGCACTCAACCCCGTCACCCGCATCGAAGTGGCGGGCCCGCGCGGCGAGGGACCGGCGTGCGCCATGCACCTCCTGGCCCTCCAGACGTACCGACCCCGTAAGGTCGTGATCCGGAAGACGGCGGAGCGGCCCGCCGCCACGGTGTGTGTGGGCACGACGTGCTCCCTCCCCGTCGCGATCGCCGCCGAGCTCAGGACGCTGCTCACCTAGCCTGGGAGACCCGATGCCGAACAAGAAGGTGATCGTCGAGACCGCGCGGGGCACCATCGAGGCGGAGCTGTTCGCCGACGAGGTGCCGGACACGGTCGCCAACTTTGTCAAGCTGGCGAACTCGGGCTTCTACGACGGCACCAAATTCCACCGCGTGATCCCGAACTTCATGATCCAGGGCGGCGACCCCTACTCCAAGACCGGGAAGGGGCGCGTGGGCACGGGTGGACCGGGGTACACCATCAAGTGCGAGACCCACAAGAACGTCCACAAGCACGTAGCCGGAACCCTCTCCATGGCGCACGCCGGGAAAGACACCGGTGGGAGCCAGTTCTTCATCTGCCACTCCCCGCAACGCCATCTGGACGGAGTCCACACCGTGTTCGGACAGGTCACCAAGGGCATCGACGTCGTGAACACGATTGCGCAGAACGACGAAGTGAAGTCGATTCGAGTGACATGATCCGACGCAGAGGCGTCGCGCGCGCCGCCCCACTCGTGGCGCTGCTCGTGCCGGCGCTGCTCGCCGCCCAGGGCGGCGCGTTCATCGTGCGCCTCGGCACGGATACCCTGCTCGTGGAGCAGTACCGCCGCAGCGCCACCACGCTCGAGGGCGATCAGATGCTGCGGTCCGCCCGGGTCACGACCGTGCGGCACTTCACGGCCGCGCTCGACCGCCGCGGGGGCGTGGTGCGCTACGAGCTCGCCGGCCGCCCGGCGGCCGACCCCGGGGCGCCGCCGCAGACGCTGCGCGTGGATTTCGTGGGCGACACGGCGATCATCGAGCTCGTGATCGGCGACTCGAGCCGCTCGGAGCGGTTGTTCATCCCGGGCGGAGCCATGCCGTTCGTCAACCACTCCTATGCCCTGCTCGAGCTCGTCACCCGCCAGGCCGCCGCTGCGCAGCGCGACTCGTACGTGACGCCGCTCCTCTCCCTGGCGCGCCTCGCCCCCGTCGCCGCCACCATCGCGCGCGGCAGCGGCGACTCGCTCCTGGTCGCGATCGCGGACGGCAGCTCGCTGCGGATCCGTGCGGACTCGGGCGGGGACATCCTGGGCGCGCGGGGCACCGCCGCGGCGCAGCGGATCACGGTGGAGCGCGTCGCCGCGGTTGACGTCCCCGCGATCGCACGCGCGTTCGCGCACCGCCCCCTCCGCGGCGAATCGCCGTCCCAGGGCACCTTCATCGTGCGCCTGGGACATGACACACTGGGGCTCGAGCGGTACAACCGCACCGCCGACCGGCTCGAAGGTGAGCAGGTCGCGCGCGCGCCGAGCACGGTGCACCGCATTTTCGCGGCGACGTTCGGCCAGGGCGGCGCAGTCGAGCGCTTCGAATTGGTCGAACACAACGTCTCGGGTGCGCCCGGCCCCGGCGAGTCGAAAGCGACCGTCCAGTTCGCCGGCGACACGGCGATTTCCACGCTGCTGGACGGCGATTCCACGCTCCACCAGCGCGTGAAGGTCCCACCGGGCACGCTCCCGTGGTACTTCCAGAACTACGCCCTGGTGGAGGAGCTCACGCGCCGGGCGCGCTCGGCAGGTGGCACGAGCTACACGACGACCATGCTGCCGCTCGGCAACACCGAGCCGTGGACCGTGACTTTGGACCCGGTCGGCCGCGACTCGATGACGATCCTGCTCGGGTCCATCGGCCTGCTGCGCGCCCGCGTGGACGAGCGCGGCACGCTGCTGGGGCTCTCCGGCATCGGCACGACGATGCAGGTGACCGTGGAGCGGGTCCGCGGCGCGTTGGACTTCGCCGCACTCGCGAAGGCGTTCGCGCCGCGCTCGCTCGGCCCGCTCTCCCCCGCCGACTCGGTGCGGGTGAGCGTGGCGGGCGCGGCGCTCGCGGTGCGCTATAGCCGCCCCTCGACGCGGGGCCGCGTGATTTTCGGCGGCGCCGTGCCGTGGAACAAGGTGTGGCGCACCGGAGCGAACGCGGCCACCGTGTTCGAGACCAGCGCCGATCTCGTGATCGCCGGCACGGCCGTCCCGGCGGGCAAGTACAGTCTCTGGACCATCCCCTCCCCCGACGGCTGGAAGTTGATCCTCAACCGCAACACCGGGCAGTCGGGCACCCAGTATGACGCGCAATACGACTTCGCGCGGGTCGACATGAAGGTCGAGCGGCTGGCCCACGCGGTCGAGCAGTTCACGATTGCCATCGCGCCGCTGGGCGATGGTCGGGGCGGCGTGTTGCAGCTCGAATGGGAGCGAACCCGGGCGTCCGTTCCGTTCGCCAAGAAGTAGCGTTTGTACCTCGACTTCGCCGTCATCGCGGACTATGCGCTCGTCGATCAGGCGGGCAAGCTCTCCGTCCTCGGCATCTTCCAGCACATCTGGGTGCAGCAGTTTCCCGCCACGCACCCGCGGCTGCACCTCGTGCTGCGTCTCAAGGGGAAGCGCACCGAGGTCGGCGAGCATCACGTGCAGATTCGCTTGCTCGACGAGCAGGACGCGGAAATCCTCGGCGGCAACGGCAACGTCACCTTCGCCGAGCCCCCGGCGGGCGTGACCGATATCGAAGCTGGGGCCATCCTCGTCTTCGACGTCCCGTTTCCGCACGCCGGGCCGTATCGCTTCGAGATCACCGTGGACGGTGCGCGGAAAGCCGCCGTGCCGGTGACGGTATCCCAGCTCCCCGCGCAGCCGGCCGGCGGACCGCAGTTGCATTGAGCGCGGCGCCGCTGACCAGCCGGCCGTACCCGGGCCTGCGGGCCCTCCTCTTCCTCGCGGCGGTCGCGCTCGGCTGGAACCTCGACGGGTACCGTCTGCTCGACCCCGACGAGGGCCGCAACGCGGAAGTCGCGCGCGAGATGGCGCACACCAACGACTATCTGGTGCCGCACCTGGACGGGCTGCCGTATCTCGACAAGCCGATCGTCTACTTCGCCGCCGCCGCGGCGTTGATGGAGCTGCTCGGACCCACGGAGACCGCGGCACGCCTGCCCGCCTACGCGGCGACGCTCGCCACCATCGGCCTGCTCGTCGCCTTCGCGCGGCGCCGCTGGGGCGCGGACGCCGGCTGGCTCGCCGGGATCGCCTACGCCACCATGCTCCTCCCGCTGGTGTACGCGCGCACGGCGATCTTCGACAGCACGCTGACGCTGTGCACCACCGCCGCCATCCTGTGGTTCTTCGAGGAGCGACCCGTCCTCGCCTGGGCGGCGATGGCGGCCGGCGCGCTGACGAAGGGGCCGCTCGCGATCGCGCTTCCGCTGCTCGTGTTGGTCCCGCACGCGCTCGCGACCGGGCTGCCGCTGCGTCGGCTGTTCTCCTGGCGGGCGGTCGGGGCGTTCGCGCTGATCGCCCTGCCGTGGTTCATCGCGGTCTCGATCCGCGTCCCGGCGTTCCCGTACTACGTGGTCGTGCGCGAGACGCTGCAGCGCGTGACGACCGGAACGTTCCACCGCACCGCCCCCTTCTGGTATTTCTTCCCCATCGTCCCGGTAGCCGCGTTCCCGTGGATCGTGCCGGCGCTGGCGCGCACGCGCACCTGGCGGGCCACCTGGCGCGCCCGTCGGGCGCCCAGCGCGCGCGAGCCGCTGCTGTTCGCCAGCTGGATCATCGTCCCGCTCGTCTTCTTCACGCTCAACCAGTCCAAGCTGCCACAGTACGTGCTGCCGCTGATGCCGGCGTTCGTGCTCGCCGCCGTGCGCAACCTGGTGACACCCGCTGCCGCCGAGGGCGCGGGCCCGGGTAGGCGCAGCTATCCCGTCGTGGCGGTGTTGGCGGGCGCGGCGCTCGTCGCCCTCACCCATTGGCTACCCGCGCCGATCGACCTGACGCCGGCCGAGAAGGCGGCGATCCCTCCGACGGCGCTGGCGCTCGGTGTCGTGCTGTTCGTTTCCGCTGCGTGCGTGGCCGCCGGCGCCCTGATCCGCCGGCCCCGTGCGGTGATCGCGGGGTACGCCATGGTGGTGATGGCGATCCCGCTCGTGAGCGGTCGCCTGCTCGCCGCCGTCGGGGACGACCGCTCCGCCGCGGCGCTCGCCCGCGCCGCCGCGGCCGCGCTCGGCCAGGGGAACACACCGGCCGGCACTACGGCCGTCCTGGGCGTCCTCGCCTATCCGCCCTCGCTCCCGTTCTACCTCGGACGGCCGATCGCGGTCGCGACGGCGACGGGGATCGAGCTCACCAGCAACTACATCGCCGACTATCAGGACCGCTACCGCGACGTGCCCGGTTCTCCCCTGCTGCCGGAGGGGTATTGGCGCGAGGCACTCGCTCGCTGCCCCGTCCCCACGGTGTTCGTCGCGACCGCCGCGAATCGCGACGCGCGCGCGGTGCTCGCGGCGGCGCTCCCGCTCCTCGCGCTCGACGGACATTACGCCGCCTACGGCCCGTGTCGACCTTCACATCCTCCACAACCTCCACAGCCTCCCCAACCTCCGTCTCGGGGCGGGAGGGTGCGGTAATGTGCGGCATCTTCGGTGCCGTGTCGCTGGCCGGACGGCCGCTCCGTCATCCCGGCTGCCTCGGTGCTATGGCGGCGGCGCTCGCGCACCGCGGACCCGACGGTGAGCAAATCGTCGGCCACGAGCGCGCCCGGATCGGCGCGCGCCGCCTCGCGATCATGGACCTGACCACCGGCGACCAACCGTTCTTGAGCCCCGGCCGCGCCGTATGGATGGTGTGCAACGGCGAGATCTACAACGCGCCCGAGCTGCGCCGCGAGTTCGCGCAGGCCGGATATCCGTTCCGCTCCACCGGAGACATCGAGACGATCGTGCCGTTATACGAGCGCCTCGGGCCGGACGGCGTGGGACGGCTCGACGGGATGTTCGCGCTCGCCGTGTGGGACGACCCACAGCGGCGCCTCCTGCTCGCGCGCGACCGCGCCGGCGAGAAGCCCCTGTTCTGGACACAGGTCGAAGGCGAGATCCGCTTCGCCTCGGAAATACAGGCGCTGCTCGTGTTTCCCGACCAGCCCCGGCGCCTGAACCCCACGGCGGCGGCGCTGTACGCCGCGCTCGGCTACGTCCCTGCCCCCCACACGATGTTCGCTGGCATCGCGAAGCTCGAGCCCGGGCACGTGCTGGTCGCGCACGAGGGCGGCGTGACCGAGCGCCGCTACTGGGACGCGGCGGCGGTGGCGGCCGGCCCGTCGCGCCTCGATGCCCCGGCGACACTGCGCGCCACACTGCTGCGCGCGGTCGAGCGCGAGCTCATGTCCGACGTGCCGGTGGGCGTGTTCACGAGCGGTGGCCTCGACTCCTCGCTGCTCGCGGCCGCCGCCGCGCGCGTGATGCCCGGCGAGCAGATCCACACGTACTCGGTGCGGTTCGTCGAGCCTGGGTACGACGAGAGCCCCTACGCCGAGGCGGTGACGCACCACATTCGCACGCAGCATCACGTCGTCGCCGCCGATGAACCCGCGCTGGAGCGCGCCTTCACGACCATCACGCGTGGGCTCGCCGAGCCGGTGGGCGACCCGGCGATCCTGCCCACGTATCTGCTCGCCGAGGCGGCACGGGAGGACGTGAAGGTCGTCCTGTCGGGCGAGGGGGCGGACGAGCTGTTCGGGGGTTACCCGACGTACCTCGGGCACAAGGCGGCGGCGCTGTTCCAGCGCACGCCGGGGCGAGCGGTGCTACGCTGGCTCGTGAACCGCCTGCCCACCTCGACCGGGAAAGTCACGCTTGAGTTCCTGCTCAAGCAGCTGGTCGCGGCTGCGGAGTCGCCGCCCGTCGAGCGTCACCTGACGTGGTTCGGCGCCCTCGGCCCGGATCGGCGGACGCTTGCCTGGGCGACCGGCTTGTTGGACCGATTTCCCGCGGACGGGGGCCTCAACCGCCTGTTGTGGCTCGACTTCCTCTCGTATCTACCCGACAACCTGCTCGTCAAGGTGGACCGCGGCACGATGCTCGCCTCGCTCGAAGCGCGCGCGCCCTATCTCGACCGCGCGGTCTTGGAGCTTGTCCTCCCCGCGCCCGTGCGGCTCAAGGTGCGGGGCCTGACCACCAAGGCGATATTAAAGGAAGCGGCGCGCGGGCTCGTGCCCGACGACGTGATCGGGCGGCGCAAGCGCGGCCTCTCGGTGCCGGTAGCGCGGTGGCTCAACGGCGGCCTGGCGGCGCTCGCCGACCGCTATCTCGCAGCGCCGCGGCTGTACCCCGACGCGCCGACCGCGCGCCTCCTCGCCGAGCATCGCGCCGGGAAGAGCAACAACGCCCGCAAGCTCTGGCCCATCCTCATGGCCGAGCTGTGGGCGGAACGGTGGAATGTGGAGATCGGATGACCCGAGCCGAAGCCCTCGCCCTGATGGAGGAGCACACGCTGTCTCCATCGCTCCGCCAGCACATGCTCGCGGTGGAGGCGGCCATGCGCGCGTACGCGTCGCGGTACGGGGAGGACCCGGAGACGTGGGGCATCGTGGGCCTGCTGCACGACTTCGACTACGAGAAATTCCCCAACAGCGAGCACTCGCCGACCGAAGGCCATCCCGCCTGGGGCGTACGGCTGCTGCGGGAGCGGGGCCTCTCCGACGCGCTGTGCCGCGCGATCCTCGGTCACGCGACGTATTCGGGCGTGCCGCGCGACACGCCGCTCGCACGGACCCTGTTCGCGGTGGACGAGCTGTGCGGGTTTCTGGTGGCGTGCGCGCTGGTGCGTCCCTCGCGCAGCTTCGCCGACCTGGCGGTGGCGTCGGTGAAGAAGAAGCTCAAGGACAAGGCGTTCGCGCGTGGCGTGAATCGCGACGAGGTGCGCCAGGGCGCGGAGGAGCTGGGCGTCCCGCTCGACGAGCACATCGGGTTCGTGATCCAGGCGCTACGCCCGGTGGAGCGCGCCCTCGGGCTCGGGGGGGGGACCGAGGCGCCGCCGGTGGTGCCGGTGGGGTGAGGGCGTCGCCCCGGGCGCCGAGCCGCCCCGTCAACGGGCACGCCCCCGATGCCCTCGGCCTCGCGATCGACCGCGCGGCAGGGGCCCGCGCGATCGGCGGCAATCGGCTCGAGCATCACCCCGACAGCCCGCGCGCGCTCGAGGTGATGCTCGAGCTGATCGCCCAGGCCCGCCGCTGGGTTCACTTCGAGAACTACATCATTCGGGACGATCGGACGGGGCGACGCTTCGCCGCGGCGCTCGCCGAGCGCGCGCGGGCCGGCGTAGCGGTCCGCGTACTGTACGACGCGCTCGGCTCCCTCGGGACGTCGCGCCGGTACTGGCGCGGGCTGCGGCAGGCGGGGGCGGAGGTACGCGCGTTCCACCCGATTCTCTCCCGGCGCCCGTTTCGCATCATCCAGCGGGACCACCGCAAGCTGCTCGTGACCGACGGGACGCAGGCGATGGTCGGGGGGCTGTGCATCGGCGACGAGTGGGCGGGGGATCCCGTGCGCCGCCGCCGCCCCTGGCGCGACACCATGGTCCGCGTGGACGGACCCGCAGTAGCCGCGTTGGATCGGGCGTTCGGCCGGATCTGGGGTCGCACCGGCGGGGCGCTCCCGTTCGACGAGCTCGCCGCCGATCCGCCGTCGGGCGGCACCTCCACCGTGCGCGTGGTGGAGGGGGCGCCGCGCCGCGCCCGCGTGTATCGCGCGGTGGAGCTGTTGGCGGCGAGCGCGGCCGAGCGACTGTGGATCACCGACGCCTACCTCGTCGCACCGGCGCCGCTCTATGCCGGCCTGCTCGACGCCGCCCGCGGCGGCGTCGACGTCCGCCTCCTCGTCCCGGGCACGAGCGATCTTCCGGTGTTGCGCAACTTCACGCGCGTCGGCTACCGCGAGCTGTTGCGGGCGGGGGTGCGCATCTTCGAGTATCAAGGTCCGATGGTCCACGCCAAGACGATGCTGGTCGACCGCCGCTGGGCCCGCGTCGGCTCGACCAACCTCAACGTCTCGAGCCTGCTGACGAACTACGAGCTCGATCTGGTGGCGGAGTGCGAGCACCTCGCCGAGGAGCTGGCGGCGCAGTTTCGGCATGACCTCGCGTCGAGCCGCGAGATCGTGCTGCAGCCCCGCCGCCTCAGTCTCCCGCCCCGCCTCGTCGGCGCACCGGGCGAGCCCGAGCCGCCCGATCCCGCGCACAAGCGCTCGGGGTACGAGCTCGGCGCGGTCGCAGTGGTGGCGCTGCGACGCGTGGCGGGCGGGCTGCGGCGGGCGATCGCCGCCACGGCGGCCCTGACGCTCGCGGGCATAGGGACGCTGCTGGTCGTGTTCCCCCGGGTGATGAGCATCACGCTCGCGGTAGGTACGTTCGGGCTGGCATTCTGCTTCGCCCTCTACGCTGTCGAGCGGCGGCGTCGCTCGCGAGAAGGCTCCGATGAAGCCTGATTCCCAACCCCCGGAGCCTGCCGCGCGTATACCCGAGCAGGACGAAGCCGGGCTCGTCGCTCGGATCCGTGCCGGGGACCGGGCCGCGTTCGGCGTGCTCGCCGAGCGATACGCGGGCGTCGCGCGCCGGGTGGCGCGTGCTGTCCTGGGAGATCCGGACGACGCCGACGACGCGGCGCAAGACGCGTTGCTGTCGGCGCTCGTGAAGCTCGACCAGTACGATCCCCGCCGACCGTTCGGGCCGTGGCTGTTGCGCATCGTCGCGAACGCGGCGACCGATCGCCGGCGCCGCCGCAAAGTGCGCCGGGTCGAGCAGCTCGATCCCGCGCTGGTCGCGGGCGGCGCCCGCCCCGATGCGACCACGGAGCAGCGCGCCCTGTCGGAGCGACTGCGGGCGGCGCTCGCCGAGCTGCCGCACCGGCGTCGCATGGCGGTCGTGCTGTTCGACGTGGAGGGCTACTCGCACGCCGAGATCGCGGGCATCCTCGGCATCCCCGAGGGCACCGTGCGCTCGGAGGTGTTCCACGCGCGTCGCCGGCTGCGCGTACTGCTGGCAGACTGGAAGGAGCAGGAATGACGCGAGAACCGCTGCCGTTCGATCACCGGCCCGATCCGGCGCTGGGTGCCGCGCTGCGGCAGGCGCTCGAGCCGCCGGAGGGAAGTCACGCCGCGTTCGTGGCGCGGCTGCTCGCGCGGGTCGACGACTCGCGCGGCGCCGGCTCGTGGGACCGAGTACTCGCCCGCTGGGCCCGGGTGGGGGTGGCCGCGGCCGTGCTCTTCTCGCTGGCGGCGGGGTATCTCGTGGGCCGCGCGACGGCGGCGCCCGGCCCGTCGGTCGCGGAAGCGCTGATCGCGCCCCGCACGCCGGTGGTCGAGGTGGTCCTGGCCTCCGTGCTGGGCAACTAGAAAGGAAGTTGCGTGATGCTGAACCGTCCGACCGCGTGGGCCACGCTGCTGCTCGTCACGACCTTCGCCGCGGGGATCGTAGTCGGCGTGGGCGGCCGGGCCCTCTGGGGCCGCGTCGCCTACGGCGGCGCGCCCGAGCGCGGCCGGGGAGTCGAGCCGCTCGTGGCCGAATTGACCGACGAGCTGGCGCTGACGCCGGTGCAGCGCGACTCCGTCCACGCCATCCTGCAGCGGCACTTTACCCGCATGGCCGCGGTGTGGGACACGGTCCGACCGCGCTTCGACGCGCTGCGGGCGGAGATGGACTCGGAAGTGACGGCGCACCTCACGCCGGACCAGCAGGCGAAGTATCGCGACCATATGGCCCGGCATCGGCATCAGAGGGAGAAGACCGACTCGAGCGGAAAGAAGCGATGACGTCCGTCCGTCACCACCCGACAGCCGCCCTGGCGGCGATCATCTGTCTCGGCATGCCCGGCGCCGTCGCGGCCCAGGGGCAGGCGCCGCTGGAGGTGACGCTCGCCGAGGCGATCCGGCGCTCGCTCGACGTGCAGCCCGCCATGGTCCAGGCACGCGGCGCCGCGCGCAACGCGGGCGCCGGCGAGCGCAGCGCGTGGGGGGCGTTCCTGCCGACCGTGAGCACCAGCGCCTCGGCCTCACGCAGCAACACCTCAAGCTTCCGAACGGGGACCACCGACACGCTGCCACCCCTGTATTCGTACTCGGGCGGCCTGTCGGCGAGCCTCGTCCTGTTCGACGGCTTCAGCCGGTTCGCCAACCTCCGCTCCTCGGCGGCGACCCAGGACGCCGCGGTGGCAGGACTCGTGAACCAGCGCTACCAGACGACGCTCGCGACCCAGCAGGCATTCTTCGCAGCGCTCGCCGACGAGGAGCTGGTGCGAGTCGCGGAGGCGCAGGTGCAGCGGGCCCGACAGCAGCTCCAGATCTCCGTCAACAAGTTCCAGGCGGGGGCTGCCACCCGCTCCGACACCCTCACGTCCACGGTGGACCTGGGCACCGCCCAGCTGAACTTGCTCCAGGCGCAGGCGAGCCTGGCCACCGCCCAGGCCGCCCTCGGCCGGCAGATCGGCGTGGACCAGCGGGTCCGTGCCCTGCCAGACACGACGTTTCCACCACTCCCCGATACGACCGCGCTGCGCCCCGCGGCGCTCCAAGCGGCGCCACTCGTGAACGCAGCCGAGGCACAGGCGCGCGCGGCGGGCGCCCAGGTGTGGAGTGCTCGCTCGCAGTACTGGCCATCGTTGATCGTGTCCTACAGCAACAGCCGGACGGGCACGGGCTCCCCCAGCTTGCCCCTGTTCGGCACCTACCCCGAGAACTTTACGTGGCGCTTCGGCCTCTCCTGGACGCTCTTCAACGGGTTCCAGCGCGAGCAGGCTCAGGTGTCGGCGAGCGTGGCGCGCGACAACGCGGCGGCCCAGGCGGCAGACGCGCGCCGCCAGGTGAACGCCCAGCTCACCCAGCAGCTCGCCGCGCTCTCCACCGCGTACGTGCAAATCGGGATCGCCGGCGCCAACGTGGTCGCGGCGACCGAAGCGCTGCGCGTGCAGCAAGAGCGCTATCGGGTGGGCGCGGGGACCCAGCTCGACGAGGTCACGGCCGAGGCGAACCTGACCCAAGCCGAGGTGAACCGGGTTCAGGCGCGCTACAACTACCGCATTGCCCGCGCCCAACTCGAGGCGATCGTGGGGCACGCCCTATGACCAGCGCTCAGGCGGCCACGTTCCGGACCGGTGACACACCCCAGCCGGACATCGTGATCTTGACCCACAAGCTCACCCGGAACTACGACATGGGCGGTGAGGTGGTGCACGCCCTCCGGGGGGTCGACTTCCAGATCCGCCGCAACGAGTTCGTCGCGATCATGGGCCCGTCGGGATCCGGGAAGTCCACGCTGATGAACCTGATCGGCTGCCTCGACACGCCGACCGCGGGGGAGTACTGGCTGAACGGTCAGAAGGTGAGCGATCTGTCGGACGATGACCTGGCGCGCATCCGCAACAAGGAGATCGGGTTCGTCTTCCAGACGTTCAACCTGCTGCCGCGGGCCAACGCGCTGCACAACGTGGAGCTGCCGCTCATCTACGCCGGCCAGGCGGCCCAGGCCCGGCGCGCCCAGGCCGCCCGGGCGCTCGAGCGCGTGGGACTGGCAGACCGCATGGACCACCGGCCCAACGAGCTGTCGGGCGGCCAGCGCCAGCGCGTGGCGATCGCGCGCGCCCTGGTGAACGAACCCTCGATTCTGCTCGCCGACGAGCCGACCGGGAACCTCGACTCGGCGACGGGCGAGGAGATCATGCGTCTGTTCGAGGAGCTGCACAGCGGCGGCCAGACGATCGTCCTGGTCACCCACGAGCGCGACATCGCGGCGCACGCGCGCCGCCAGATCCACCTGCGCGACGGGCTGATCGAGCGCGACGAACGGATGGAGCGGTGAGCGTACCCCGATCGCTGCGAGTCGCCGCGTCCGCGGCGCTGGCGGTGGGCTATGCCGCCTGCAAGAAGGCGGAATCCGCGCCCCTGTACGAAAAGGTCCCCGTCGAGCGGCGCGACATCGTCGTGGCGGCGGTCGCCGACGGCGTGATCCAGCCGGTGCTCACCTTCACGGTGAAGTCGAAAGCCTGGGGGGAAATCATCGGCATGCCGGTCCAGACGGGAGACGAGGTCCAACAGGGTCGGCTCTTGGCCAAGATCGACCCCCGGATTCCGCGCGACAACCTGACCGAGGCCCAGGCGAACCTCGACAAGGCGCGGGCACAACTGGAAAACGCCACGGCGCAGCTCAAGCGGAGCGAGGACCTGTTTCACAGCAATTCCATCGCCGAGACGGACTACGAAGTCGCCAAGCTCGCCGCCGCGACGGCGCAGGCGGCCGTCGTGACGGCCACGGCGAACCTCCAGACCGCCAAGGACGCGATGGAGGACACCCAGGTCCGCTCGCCTATCACCGGTACCATCCTCGAGATCGACGCCGTGCTCGGCACCGTGATCTCAAGCCCCACGCTCGGCGGCGGCACGGTCATCCTGAAGATGGCGAACCTCGATGCCGTGCAGGACTCCGCGCTCGTCAACGAGACCGACGTGGGCAAGGTGCAGCCCGGGATGCCGGCGACGATCACCGTCGACGCGTTTCCGAACCAGCCATTCGCGGGCGCGGTCGTGAAGATCAAGCCGCAGGCCCAGGTGGTCCAGAACGCCACGATGTTCACCGTGCTCGTCGGCATCCCGAACCCCGGGCACCTGCTCAAGCCGGGGATGAACACCGAGGTCAAGGTCCACACGGGGCAGCGCCAGGGCGTGCTGGCGGTGCCCAACGCCGCGCTGCGCACGCAGCGCGACGTCGGCTCCGCGGCGAGCGTGCTCGGCCTGGACCCCGATCTCGTGCTGCAACGGCTCGCCACCGCTCCGACGCCACGGCGGGCGCCGCGAGACAGCATCGCCCCCGGGGACAGCGGGAAGGGGCAGACCGGCACGGGCGGTGGTGGAGCGACGTTTACGACGCCCAGCGGCCGGACGATCACCCTGCCCCCCGGCGTGACCGCCGAACAGGTGCGGGCGGCTTTCCAAAAGCGCATGAGCGGTCAGACGCTGACTCCGGCGGAGCAAGCCATGCTACAACAGATGCGCAGCCAGTTTCAGCGGGCCGGCGGCGGGGAGGGCGGGGGTGGAAACGGCGGGGGCGGGGGACGGGGCGGCCGGGGAGCCCGCGGCGAGCTCGGCAGCAACTTCATCGTCTTCGCCCTGCGGCATGGCCAGCCGGTGCCGGTGCCGATCAGGACCGGCCTCACCGATCAGGACTACATCGAGGTGACGAGCGGCCTGACGGAGCAGGACACGGTTCTGGTGCTGCCGAGCGCGTCGCTCGTGCAGGCGCAGCAGCAGTTCCGCCAGCGGTTCCAGAACGTCACCGGCGGCGGGCTGCCCGGCCTGCGACAGCAACAGTCGCAGAGCACTCCCGCGACCACCGGGAGAAGGGGCCCGCCGTGACGCGATCGCTCCGCGTGACGACCGCCGCGGTGATCGCGGGCGTCGCCGCCTGCCACAAGGTGGAGACCGCGCCACCGTACTCGCTGGTCCCCGTGGCGCGGCGCGACATCGTCGTCACCGCCACCGCCTCCGGTGCGATCCAGCCGATCCTGACGCTGAGCGTGAAATCGAAGGCCTCGGGCGAGATCCTCGAGATGCCGGTCCAGACGGGGGACGAGGTCAAGAGGGGCACGCTCCTCGCCAAGATCGACCCGCGCATTCCGCGCAACAATCTGACCCAGGCCCAGGCGAACCTCAACGTGGCCCAGGCGCAGCGCGAGAACGCGACGGCGCAGCTCAAGCGCAGCGACGCGCTGTTCCAGAGCAAGTCCATCACCGAGAGCGATTACGAGGCCGCGAAGCTCTCCTTTGCGACGGCCCAGGCGGCCGTCGCCACCGCCGAGGCAAACCTCCAGACCGCCAGGGACGCGATGCAGGACACGCAGGTCCAGGCGCCCATCACCGGCACCATTCTCGAGCTCGACGCGGTGCTCGGGACGGTGATCTCGAGTCCCACCAACGACGTCGGCGGAGGCACCGTCATCCTGAAGATGGCGAACCTCGACACGGTGCGGGTGTCGGCGCTCGTGGATGAGACCGACGTGGGCAAGGTGCGACCGGGGGTGCCCGTCACGATCACCGTCGATGCGTACCCGAATCGCCAGTTCGAGGGCCATGTCCTCAAGATCGAACCCCAGGCGCAGGTCACCCAGAACGTGACGATGTTTCCGGTCGATGTGGACATCCTGAACCCCGACCACCTGCTCAAGCCGGGGATGAACACCGAAGTCGAGATCCACACGGGACAGCGCCAGGGGGTGCTGGCGGTGCCGAACGCCGCGCTGCGGACGCCGCGGGACGTCGCATCGGCGGTCAGCGTACTGGGCCTCGACCCACGTCTCGTGCAGCAGCAACTCGCGGATACGCAGGCGACGGCCGCGTCCCCGCCGGCCGCGGGAGGAGACGGCAGTAAGCTTCACGCGGCGGAGCCGTCGAAGGGGAGCCGGTCGGCCGGTGGGTCGACCACCAGTAGTGCGGGTGGCAGCTACATCGTGTTCGTGCGGCGGGGCGGCAAGATCGTGCCGGCCTCCATCCAAACCGGCCTCACCGACCTGGACTACATCGAGGTCACGAGCGGCTTGACCGAGCAGGACACGGTCGTCGTGCTCTCCGGCAGCGGGGCGCGGTAACGATGCTCCTGGGCGAGATCATCGTGGTCGCGCTCGAGGCGCTGCGGGCCAACAAGCTGCGCTCGCTCCTCACCATGCTGGGCATCATCATCGGCGTGGGCGCGGTGATCACGATGGTCGCGTTGGGGTCGGGAGCGCAGAAATCGGTGCAGGACCGCATCCAGTCGCTCGGCCCGACCCTGTTGAGTGTGTATCCCGGCCAGAGCTTTATGCGCGGCGTCGCGAGCGGCGCCCGCGTGAGCCTCACGCTGGACGATGACACCGCGCTCGCGAACAACGCCCGTTACATCAGCGCCGTCGTGCCCGAGCTGAGCGCCAACCTCCAGGTCCAGCAGGGGAATCAGAACATCAACGTGAACGTCGTCGGCACCACGCCCGCCTACGTGCCGATGCACGCCTACACGATCACGGCCGGCCGCATGTTTACCGCCGGCGACGACGCGGCGCGCCGCCGCGGCGCGGTCATCGGCTCGGCCGTCCCCGAGATGCTCAGCTCCAATCGGGACGCAATGATCGGCCAGGAGATCCTGATTCGCGGCATCGCCTTCGAGATCATCGGCGTGCTCTCGGAGAAAGGCTCGCAAGGGTCGTTCTTCAACCCGGACGAGCAGATCCTCGTCCCGCTCCAGACCGCCCGCTATCGCCTCATCGGCACCGACCGGTTGCGCAGCATCACGGCCCAGGCGACCGATTTGAACGCCATGAACCTGGCGATGATCGAGATCGAGCGGGTGCTGCGGCGCCAGCACAAGATCCGGCCCGGGCAGGACAACGACTTCCAGATCCGCAACCAGACGGACATTCTCGCGACCTTCCAGCAGACGACCGAGACGTTCAAGTATCTGCTCGCCGGCATCGCCGCCGTGAGCCTGCTGGTCGGCGGCATCGGCATCATGAACATCATGCTCGTGTCCGTCACCGAGCGCACCCGCGAGATCGGCGTGCGCAAGGCGCTCGGCGCCACCCGGTTCAACATCATGTTTCAGTTCCTCGTGGAGGCGCTGGTGTTGTGCCTCGCGGGAGGCTTGATCGGCGTGCTGCTCGGCTCGTTCGGCGCCATCGTGTTGTCGCAGCTGGCGCACTGGAACACCCTGATCTCGCCCCTGGCGATCCTGCTGGCGTTCGTCTTCAGCGCGGCCGTGGGCCTGTTCTTCGGCATCTGGCCCGCGCGGCGGGCGGCGGCGCTCGATCCGATCGTCGCGCTGAGATACGAGTAGAGTGCGGAGTAGCGTGGTTGGCTGACGATTCGTAGGCGACCGCTCGAGGCCGGTCGATCCATTCCGCATTCCGCACGCCGCACTCCCCACTTAGGTTTCACGCCATGCTCGCCCTGCTGCTCCTGCTCCAGTCGGGCGTCCCCGACCCGCCGACCTACGACGGTTGGAAGAAGCAGCTCGCCGTGGCGCTCCCGCGGATCGAAGCGGACCCCCGCGTCGACGGCATGCTCGACGAGCCGGTGTGGCGGCGGGCCGCGCGTCTGGTCGGCTTCTCGCAGTACCGCCCCGTCGATGGCCGGCCCGCCGAAGATTCCACCGAGGTGCTCGTGTGGTATGCGCCCGACGCCATCTGGTTCGGCGTGCGCGCCTACGAGCCGCACGGCAACGTGGTGCGGGCCACGCTGGCCGACCGCGACCACATCGACGCGGACGACAACATCCAGATCCTGCTCGACACCTACAACGACCACCGCCGCGCGCTGTTGTTCGCGGTGAACCCGCTCGGCGTGCAGGAGGACGGCGTGCGCAGCGAGGGGCAGGACGCGGGCGCCGCGGGCGGCGGCGCGTCCGCCACCGGGCGATACGACGGCATCGTGGACCTGAGCCCGGACTTCGTCTACCAGTCTCACGGCCACCGCACCGACTGGGGGTACGAGGTCGAAGTGCGCATCCCCTTCAAGAGCCTGCGTTATCAAAGCGCCGATCCCCAGTCGTGGGGCCTGCAGGTGGTGCGGGTCGTGCAGCACTCGGGCTACGAGGACACCTGGACGCCGGTGTTCCGGGCGAGCGCCAGCTTCCTGATTCAGTCCGGCCGGCTCACAGGGCTCACCGGATTGAAGCGCGGGGTGGTCGTCGATCTCACGCCCGAATTCACCTCCAAGGTCGACGGCGCACCGGCCAGCACCGGCTACGACTACCGCGGCACTCCCGAGCTGGGCGGCAACGTGCGCTGGGGGCTCACGCAGAACCTGGGTCTCACCGCCACCGCTCACCCGGATTTCTCCCAGGTCGAGGCCGACGTCGGCCAGGTCACGGTCAACGAGCGCTTCGCGCTGTTCTATCCGGAGAAGCGGCCGTTCTTCCTGGACGGGCTCGAGCAGTTCGACACGCCGAACCGCTTGATCTACACGCGACAGATCGTGCAGCCCGTCGCGGGAGCGAAGCTCACGGGCAAGCTGGGTGGCACGGCGGTCGCCTACCTCGGCGCCGTGGACGACCACACCCAGTCCGCTGCCGGGAGCAATCCGGTCTACAACCTGCTGCGGCTGCGCCGCGACCTGGGGGCGAGCTCCACGGCCGGGCTCGTCTACACCGACCGCATCGATGGCGGCGACTACAGTCGCGTCCTCGGCGCGGATGCGCGGGTTGTCTGGAAGAAGATCTGGTTTTCGCAGGCGCAGGTCGTGGGCTCGTGGACCAGGGACGGGAGCGGCGCGCGTGCGGGACAGTTGTGGGCAGTGACGTTCGGCGACCGCACCGGGCGCAGTTACGGGAACCACTATGAGCTACAGGGAGCCACGTCCGAGTTTGCGACACGGAGCGGGTTCATCAACCGCGTGGACTTCGTCCAGGCGAGGGTCTACAACCGGTTCACCTGGTACGGCGCACCCGGCTCAGTCTTGGAACAAGTGAGCGCGTTCGTGAACCTCTTCCCGCTGTGGCGGTACGACGACTTCTTCCGGATGCGCGGCATCTTCGAGGGCGGCCCCGAACTCGACGGGAGTGCCACGCTGCGCGGCGGCTGGAACCTCACGGCGCAGCTCACGAGCCACGCGCAACGATTCGTTGCTGAAGCGTACAGCGCATACCGGGTGGACCGCACAGCGGACACGATTCCGTTCGTAGTGCCGCACGGACTCTACAATCTCTGGGCCACGAACGCGGGCATGAGTACGCCGCAGCGGGCGTTCACGCTCACCGCGAACCTGAGCTACGGCGCGACGGCGATCTTCGCGGAAGCGGCGGCCGGGCGCCAATTCGTCGTCCAGGCCACCGCCGCGTGGAAGCCCAGTCCCGCCGTCCACCTCGAGGCGCGTTGGGCCCACGTGCGGCTCACCCGGGCGCGCGACGGGAGCCGCTTTTCGACGGCGAACATCCCGCGCGTGAAGCTCGAGTACCAGCTCTCGCGCGCCGTCTTCTTCCGGTACGTGGGCCAGTACTTCGCGCAGGACCAGGTCGCGCTCGAAGATCCTCGCACCGGGCAGCCGATCCTGGTGAACGGGAGCGGAGCGGCGGCGGTGGTGACGAACGACTTTCGCAACGACTTGCTGTTCTCCTACAAGCCGCTGCCGGGGACGCTGATCTTCTTCGGCTACGGTACTTCACTCATCGAGCCCGAGGCGTTCCGCTTCCAAAACCTGAGCCGCGCCTCGGACGGCTTCTTCTTGAAGATCAGCTACCTCCTGCGGATGTAGCCCACTACCCCCGGCCGCGGGCGCCGCTCATCTTGTCCCCATGTCCGCGCCCGCCCTCGCCGCCCAGCTCGCCGAGGAGAGTCGCGCCGCGCAGCGCCAGTACGTGCTGGCGAACACGCGGGCGCGCTGGACGTTGCTGGGACTGGGCGTGGCCCTCCTCGCGGCGGTGCGCCTGGCGCGTCTCGTTCCCGTCTCCTGGTGGCTGATCGTCGGCTTCGCGGCGGTGTTCGCGGCGGCCAACATCGCGATGTATCGGATCACCCGCGATACGCCGTTCCGCCCGGGGTACACCCACGTCAACATTGCCATCGGCTCGGGCGTGATCTCCACGCTGTTGTACGCGCTCGGCCCTACCGGGCACGTGCTGTACGCGGCCTATCTCATCGCGCCACTCGAGGCGGCGTGGTATCTCGGGCGCACCGAAGCGTGGCAGGCGCTGGCGCTCAACCTGACGGGGTTCGGGTTGGCCACCGCGCTCCGCGCGGCGGCGGGCGATTGGAGCTGGAGCCTTGTCTTGCAGGAGTCGCTCGGGCTCGCGGTCGCCTGCGGCATTCTGGTCCCCATGCTCACCCGGATCGTGAGCCGCCTGCGAGCGACGCGCGAGGCGTTGGTGCAAGTGGAGCGCGGCGATCTGACCGGGCAGGTGGCGGACGCGGCGCTCGACGAGCTGGGCTCCCTCGGGATGAGCGTGAACCGTACGACCGAGGCGATCGCCGAGATCGTGCGTCAGGTGCAGCAGCAGGCCCAGGAGCTCACGACCGGGGCGCAACAGCTCGCGGGCTCGGCGCAGGAGGTGCAGCTGGCATCGCAGCAGATCGCCGCCACGGCACAGCAGCTGTCCCGCGGCACCGCGCGGCAGCGCCAGCTCATCGGTCACGGACGGGAAGACTCGGAGGCGGCGGCCGGGATCGCCTCGCAGCTGCACGGGCGCGCCCAGGAGGCCGAGCGGCAAATCAACGCGGTGGCACAGCAGGCCCGCCGTCACGGCGCCGAGATCGCGCGCGCCAGCGAGCTGTTGGTCAGCCTGGTCGCCCACCTGGACCAGGTCTCGCGCGCGGCCGGGACGTTGGAGCAGGGGTCCCGCGAGGTCGGAAAGCTCGTCGACACCATCGCGCGGATCGCGAGCCAGACCGATCTGCTGGCCTTGAACGCCGCCATCGAGGCGGCCCGCGCCGGACAGCACGGCCTGGGGTTCCGCGTCGTGGCGGACGAGGTGCGGAAGTTGTCCGAGCAGAGCTCCCGCTCGGCCGAGGAGGTGCGCGCCCGGGTGCGCCAGACCCAGGAGCAGATCACCCAGGTGGTGGCGGCGATGGACGAGGGGCGGCGCACCGCTCAGGGCGTGGACGCCGTCTCGAGCGCCGTGCGGCAGGCGCTCGACGCGATCTTCGCGGACTTGAACGCGACCGTGCAGTTCGCCACCGCGTTCGCCGGCGAGACCGAAGGGCAGGTGCGCCGCATGCGCGACGTGGTGCGACAGATGGAGGAGGTGGCCGGCATCGCCGACTCGGCCGCCCAGGGCGCGGAGCAGACCTCGGCGGCGACCGAGCAGCAGATCGCGTCACTGGGCGAGCTCACGACTACATCGCAACACCTCTCGGTGGCGGCGGCCCGGCTCACCGAGACGATTCAGCGCTTCAACGTCAACGGAAAGGCGTGAGGGGTCGAGTCACGGCGAGACGTCGGCCGGCGTTTCCCGAAGCATGTCGGTGTGCACCTGCAGCATGCGGGCAGCCTGCACGCCGGAGAGCCGGCGGGCATCGTACAAGCACAGGGTGGCTACGCCGAAACGCCGCGCCAGCGCTCCGTAGTCGCGCTCGTAGACGAGCAGGTCACCGAACGAGCGGTGCCGCCCGAGGCGCTCGCCCGAGATATCGCCTACTACGCGCAGTTCCCCCGCACCGGCGCGCCTGGCGTCGGCGAACCCCGCCTCCCAGTACTCGAGCTGCGCGGCCGGGAGTCGGGCGTACCGCGACACGACGAGCCGGCCGCTGCGGGCGGCGGCCGGCGCCGCGGGCCAATCGCGGGCGAGCCGCGCCAGCACGCGCTCGCGAACGGTCGGCTCCGCCGCCAGAAAGCACGTGCCCCCGGCCTCCAGCCCCTTCGCCAGAAAGGCCGCGGCCTGTCGCTCCCGCGCCGCTCCACTCGTGTACAGTCCGCACAGGTGCCCAGCGTGGGGCGCCGGCGCGGGCTCGCCGGTCCGCTCCAGAAACGCGAGCAGATCGGCGCGGCGGAAGCGCCGCTCCCGCCGCCCACCGACGCGGAAGCAGGGCAGCCGGCCGGAGTTGGTCCAGCGGCGCAGCGACATTTGGCTGACGTGCAGGAACACCGCCGCCTGGGCGATGTCGAGCAGCTCGGGTTCGTGCGCCATCGCGCGGTCCAGGAACCGTGCCCTGTTGACGATCGTTGTGTAGCATAGTATATCAAAGATCACTAAAGGGAAAGATGGAGCTCCGACACCTTCGTTATTTCGTCGCCGTCGCCGAGGAGCTCGGATTCGCCCGCGCCGCGCGGCGCCTGCACGTCGCCCAACCCGCCCTGTCCAAGCAGATCCACGATCTCGAGACCGAGTTGGGCGTCGCGTTGTTCGAACGAATCCCCCGCGGGGTTCGACTCACCCGCGCCGGTGAGGCGTTTTTCACCGAAGCCCGCAACACCCTGGACGGCGCGGCCCGCGCCATCGCGAGCGCCCGCGGCGCGTCCGAGGACCGAGCGTCCACACTCCACTTCGCGCACGGCGAGCTGTCGCTCTATGCCGCGACCATCGAGGGCCTCCTGGCGACATTTCGCGACGCCTCTCCTGGCGTGCAGGTGCGGGTCTCCAGCCAGACCGACGGGGAGACCTACCGGGCGCTCCGCGAGCGGACGGTCGATGTCGCGAGCGTCTTTCTCGCGCAGTGGCCCGTGGCAGGCTTCGGCGCGCACCGCCTGATCGACTGTGCCACGACAGGCGTGCTGCTCCCGGCGAGCCACCCGCTCGCGGCGCAGCCGTCCGTGCGGTTGCCGGACCTGCAGGCGCTCCCCTGGCTCCAATCCGCCTCGCTGCGCTGGCCCGGTTTCCTCCAGGTGTTCGAGGAAGCTCTGCAAGACCGTGGCCTGCGGCCGCAGCGGCGTCGCGAGCGTCCCAAGGAGGCGCCCTCCCACAACCTGCTGATCGCCGCGGGCGAGGCCTGGGCGCTGGCGAGCGAGGCGATCGCCGCGCCGTACCGCACGGGCTCGCAGGCGATCGTGTATCGTCCGTTTGTCGAGCCTCCGATTCCGTGCTGGCTCGCGCTGGTGTGGCTCCCGGAGGCGTCGGCGGCGGTGCAGCGGCTCGTCGAAGTGGCCCGCCGGAGCGGGCTGGCGGTGGGAGATGCCGATGGCACAACGCAAACCGCCGGGAGCGGCGAGGCGCTCGGCCGCCGCTCCGCTCCGACCCCTACCACCCGTGCAATAGCGGCGCGTCGCCGTAGTCCCAGAGCACGAACGCAATGAGTCTTGGACGGCGCGGCTCGGGCCCGACTGCCCGGACCTCCGCGCCGACGGACGCGGCCACATGGCCCAAGCGGGAGAGTCGCATCCACAGCTGCGGATAGAGAGACAACGCGTGCTGGCCTGCCCGCGGCACCGTCCATCCGGCGTCAAGCATCGGCACGACGCGACCGACTTCGCGTCCCACGCCCAGCCGGTAAGAGAATGCGGTGACCCCCGCGGCCTCCTCCCACGAGGCCACGACTTCGCCCTGGAGCACGAGCGCCCCGGGGTTGGCTCCGAAGGACACGAAGGGCTCGATCTCCCACGTCTCCTGGCGGCCGAGCGGGGGCGTCGCTTCCACGCCCAGGCTCGCCAGCGCCCGGCGCTCCAGGCTATGCCACACATTGTACTTGAGGGATGCCGTCACACCGTCGAACGGCCGACGGAGTGAATCGAACATCGTACGGGCCTCGCCCTCGACCTGCAGCCGCTTACCGAAGCGGCGCTCGTAGATGAGCGCCTGGCCGCGCCCCGCTTCCGTCACGACCCACTCATTCTCCGGGAACGCCTTTTCGACGAGAAACGACCGCGGGAAGTTGAGCTCACCGGGAGGCCAGCCGGAATCGCCGCACAACGAGCGGGCGTAACGGACGACGGCCCGGATCTGCGCGGGCGTACCGGCTTCTCCGAACGCAGGCATGTCGAGCGACAGCCCGAACGCCGCGCCGCCTTGCGTCACGATGCCGATCCAGCGGGCTTCGGGCTCGGCGGTGCTGGCCTGGCACTCCTGCAGATCGGCAGGCGGGACGGCGAGGCGCGTGGTCGCGGCGGCCCGGCCGCGGCCGTCCGTCCCGTGGCACTTGCTGCACCACGCCTGGTACAACGCGGCGGGCCCCGAGTCGGCGGGGGCCTGGACGGCGAGCGCGAGGAGGACGGCGACCGATGGGGCGGTCACGCCAGCTGCGCCCGCCGCCGCAGCTCGGCGGCGCAGCGACCCGCTTCGCGCACGATCTCGTCCACCGACACGGTCACCAATTCGTGGCCCAGCACCAGGGCGCGCCCGTCGACGAACACGTCGCGCACGTCGCTCGGGCACGCGGCGTACACGAGCTGCGACACGGGATCCGCGCCGGCGGGCGTCACGTGCGGCTCGCGCAGGTCCATCACCAGGAGGTCCGCCCGTCTGCCGACCGCGATCGAGCCGATCTCGTTTTCCAATCCGAGCGCTCGCGCCCCTCCCACGGTCGCGAGCTCAAGCACCTTGCCGGCGGGGAGCGCCTCCGCGCCGAGCCGCGGCTTCTGGATGAGCGCGGCGAGGCGCATCTCCGCAAACACGTCGAGCCGGTTGTTGCACGCCGCGCCGTCCGCACCGATCGCCACGCGGCACCCCGCCTCGAGCAGCTCCGGCACCCGTGCCACGCCGCTGCCGAGCATCAGGTTCGACGATGGGCAATGCACCACATTCGTCCCCTGGCGGGCGAGCCGCGCGGTCTCGTGCTGGTCGACCCACACGCAGTGCGCCAGTGCCGCGTGCTTCCCCGAGATCCCCACGGAATCGAGGTAGGCGATCTCCTCCATTCCGGTCGTGCGCAGCACCGTCTCCCGCTCGACGATCGTCTCCGCGGCGTGCGTGTGCACCTGTGCACCGAACAGCTCTGCCAGCTCGCTCGCCGCGCGCAGCAATGGACCGGAGCAGCTCGGCACGAAACGCGGCGCGAAGCAGACGCGCAGCCGGTCGCCCGCCGCCCCGTGCCAGCGGCGCGCCAGGCTTTCGGCCTCGGCCAGCGCCGTATCCGTGGATTCCGCCAGCTCGAGCGGCGCCCCCTCGGGGTGCGCGTCCATGAGGCACTTCCCCACCACGGCCCGGAGGCCGATGCGCTCGAGCGCCCGGAACGCGCCCTGCGTGTGATGCACCGTCTCCATGTCGAGGATCGCCGTCGTGCCGCCGAGCAGCAGCTCCGCGGCACCGAGCATCGCGGACCAGTACACCGTCTCCTCGGTATGCGCCGCCTCGAGCGGCCAGATGCGGCGGCTGAGCCACTGCTCGAGCCGCAGATCGTCGGCGAGCCCGCGAAACAGCGTCTGGCAGAGGTGGATATGCGCCTGGATGAGGCCGGGGATGACGAGACAGCCGGTGCAATCGCGCACCTGAATAGCGGGATGCTTCCCCCTTCCCTCGACCGTCAGGGAGTCCTTTAGGGCTTCCCCCCTCCCCGGCCGTTCCCCTGGCCTTCCTACCGCGTCAATCCTCCCGCCGGCGACCACGACATCGGCCCGCACCACCCGCCAGCCGTTCTCGTGCAGCAGCACGTCACCGCCCGCGAGGATCAGATCGGGCGGGGAGGCACGAGCGGCGCTCAGGTGGTGATCCGCGGCCGCACCGCGGTGGAGTCGTCTGAGATGTCGAAGTAGGCGCGCAGCTCGTCCATCAAGTCTTCGTTGGCGTACACGCCGGTGAGGATGCGCTCGGGACCGCCCGGATCGATGAAGAGATATCCGAACGGATAGTCGAGCCCCGACAGCAGGACGGGACGCAGCGACCGGTTCGGCAGCGCCACGTACACCGTGTCGGCGTGGGTCGCGAGCAGCCGGATCCCGTTCGCCTGGAGCGCCGCGGCGACCTGCTCGGTATAGTACTTGAGATCGTCGAACGCCTGGGCCCGGTCGTCGGCGCCCAGCGTGTCGGCCGCGGGTAGCCAAAACAGCACCACGCTCGGCTCCGCGATCACCTGTGGCGCGAGCAGGGCGCTGTCGCTCGAGTCCCGCGGCACGAACGCCGCAAGATCGACGGAATCGGCCGGGTGCGTCGTCCGGGTTACCCCGCGCGCCTGGCAGGCCGCGACCCATCCGAATCCGAGCAACATGACGTACCTCATGGACTGAAATATATTCGACCGATGAGCGACGGCCCGACCCCGCCAGCGAACGCGGCGCCTCCCCCTGTGCGCGCCCCGGTGCGCCGCCACCACTGGATCGTGCGTGTGACCCATTGGGCGACGCTGCTCCTGGTCACCGGGATGATCGCGAGCGGGCTGCAGATCTACGAGGCGTACGCGCGGTTCGGGAATCGCGGCGGCCCGCTCTTCCCGAGCCCGTTCGACGGTACCCAGTTCCCCCACTGGACCCGCCTCGGTGGCTGGCTCGCGGGCGCGTTGAACTGGCACTTCGCCCTGATGTGGCCCCTGGTGACCGTCGGCCTGCTTTACCTCGGCTATCTCGTGCAGAGCGGCGAGTGGCGCGCGCTGCCGTTCCGCCCCCGCGACGTGCGCGGCGCGATCGACATGACGCGGTACTACCTCCGGCTCCGCCCTGACCACCCGCCACAGGGCAAGCACAACCCGCTGCAGAAGCTCGCCTATACGAGTATCTACCTCCTCGGCGCGGTCGCGGTGCTGACCGGGCTGGCCATTTACAAGCCGGTGCAGCTCTCGTGGCTGACGGCGCTGTTCGGCGGCTTTCAGGCGACGCGCTACTGGCACTTCTGGATCGTGTGGATCTTCGTCGCCTTCACGATCACTCACGTGATCCTCGTGTTCGCCGTGGATCCCGCCTCGTTCCGCGCGATGCTCACCGGCTGGTACCGGGGGAGGTTCCCGAGCCGTGACTGAATCGCAGACGCCAAGACTGGACCGGCGGGCGTTCGTGACGCTTGGTGTGGCGGGCGGCGCCGCGTCGCTCGTCGCGGCGTGCGGGTGGGACGGCGGCAACGCGGTCCGCCCGCGGCTGCTCGACATCAGCCGGCTGAACGACTGGGTGGGCGAGAAGATTCTCTTCTCACCCACGCGCCTGGCGCGCACGTACACGCCGGCCCAGCGGAGCGCCATGCTGCCGGGCTACTTCATCTCGAACAGCGTGCCGACGCTGGAGAACCCGAGCGCCTGGCGGCTGCGGGTGGACGGCCTCGTGCGGCAACCGCTCGACCTCTCGCTCGATGATTTGATGGGGATGCCGCGGGTCACGTACACGGTGAAGCACCATTGCGTCGAAGGATGGTCGGCGATCGCGACGTGGCATGGCGTGCCCGTCTCGGCGGTCGTGCAGCGCTGTCAGCCGCTCGACGCGGCCCGGTACATCCGCTTCGTGTCGTTCGACTCCGACTACTCGAACGGCTGGGACATGGCGAGCGCGCTGCACCCGCAGACGATCCTCGCCTACGGGATGAACGACAACCCCCTGCCGCCGGCGCACGGGGCGCCGCTGCGGCTCTACTCGCCCACCAAGCTGGGCTACAAGATGACGAAGTACCTGGTCTCGCTGACTTTCACGGACAAGCGCCCGGGCGGCTACTGGGAAGACCAGGGCTATCCGTGGTTCGCGGGGATCTAGGCCTGGCGCGCGAGCGCGAGCGCGATCACGAGCGCCAACCCGATCCCGAGCGCGACCGCGATCAGGATCGTGCGCGGCAACGCCCGGAACGCCGCCAGCTCGGCATCGCGCGAGCAGAAGGACACGAAACCGCCGTACACGCTGCCGCCCGCCGAGCGGATCGGCCCCGCCAGGCCGACCAGGTGCTCCCCCGCCACCTGGGCCGACAGCCCCACTCCCGCCGAGTCTTGCTGCAGCCGGCGCAGCGCCGCGGTGTCCGCGACGAGGACCCGCTCGATATCCTCGCGCGGCAGCGTGCTCGCCACGACATGCGGGCGGTCCAGCGTGTCGAGGGCGAAGAAGACGACGTCGGAGCCGCTCGCCTGCTTGATCTCCTGCGCCAGCGTGTCGCCGACCTCGTACGCGGCGACGAGCACGCCCTGAGGCGCCGCGTCCGGGGAGGCCCGCAGGGGAGTCGCCACCGCCATGTAGAGGCGTTGCGCGCGATCGTCGAGCCAGGCGCCGTCGGCTTGCTCGCCGGAAAGCGCCCCGGCCATGAGCGCACCACGGGAGAGATCGATGTCGAATTCGGCGGGGTAGTCGGTGCGAGCGACGAGCAGCCCCCGGTCGTTCGTCACCAGCACCCACGACGCACCCAGCAGGTGCCGGTACTCCTCGGCCTGATCGAGCACGTCGCCGCGCGATCGCTGCAGCAGGCGCTCGCGGAATTGCGGCACCTGCACGCTCGCGCCGCTCATACCGGCCAACGCCGTGGTCCGACCGGCGAGGAAGGCCTGCACGCCGCGGCGCCGCCCCACCAACGCGCGCCGGATCGACTCGTCCACGGTGCGATGTGCCTCGAGCGACGTGAGACCAAACGTCAGGCCCAGCACCACCACGACGAGCAGCGTCGCGGCGAAGAAGATCCTGGCGGCGAGGCCGCCCCGCCACCGCGCCCAGGCCTGCCACCACGCGCCCGCCGGCAACACCATCCACCGCATTCCGCGTTCCCTCTCGCGTGTCCGGCGGCGCAGCTTAGTGCAGTCCTCCCCCAACCGCCAGGAGCGCGTTGCCGCGAAGGCGGACTCCCGGGCCCGGGGTCCCGCGTCTCACAGCGATTTTAGGAACTGCACGAGATCTGCCTGTTGCCCCGCATTCAGCCCGAGATTCAGGCAGGTGTTGTAGTGGGTCACGACGTCGGCGAGCGTGGCGAGGCTGCCGTCGTGGTAGTAGGGCGGATGCCGTGACAACGCTCGCAGCGGCGTCGTGCGGTACTTCCCCGTGGTGCCGCGCGTCGCGAGCCCGCCATCGCCGCAGACTTCGGCGGGATTGTGCAGGCCGAATCCGGCGTCGGTGTATTGCGGCGGGACGTGACAGTTGGAGCACGTCCCCGCGCCGAAGAACACCGTCTGCCCCCGGCCCGCGGCCGCGGCATCGAAACTGTCGGCCGGCGCCGGGGGCGTCGTGAGACTCAGCTCGTACTGCTGCAGCGCCGGCAGCTTGGGCGTCACGAGGTCCGGGTTGTAGTGGATCGCGTCGCCCGTGCGCGGATCCACGAACGTGCCATGCCCGTGCATCTGCGTGACGGCGACGTACGCGTTCCAGTAGGGAATCCCGCCCTCGCCGGTGTACGTCTCGAGGTTCACGCCCGCGAGGCCGTACGCGGGTGGGATAAGCACTGGCCCGTTCTGGTTGTCGTGATTCCAGTGCGCGTCGTACTTGCCGGGACCCCACGAAGTGAGCACGGCGTGCGCGGCGGGCGCCTGCAGCGCCGGTGAGAGCGACAGGATCAGCCCGGGGTTGAGGTCGCGATTCGGCCAGCCGTCGAGCCGCCGGCCGATGCCGGGGGCGAGCGAGTTGTCCACGGTGGAGTGGCACAGCGCGCACGTGACGCCGAACCGCGTGATGGTGTTGGCGGCGTCGACGCTGGCCTGCACGCCGACGACGGCGTTCAGCGCGAGCAGGGCGACCGTGGTCGCCGGGTCGTCGAGGTTGACCTGCCCCGCCTGGAGCTGCGACACCAGTGCGGCGGGGAGCGCGTCCACGTCCACCTTGAGCCCGACGCCGAGTGCGGTCTTGGGGCTGATGCCCTGGACCACCTGGTGCATCTTGAGCGTATCGGTCCAGAACGCCTCGTCGCCGAAGGTGTCGAACCGGAAGATGTGCTGCCCGTCGAACAGCGTGCGCTCGATCGCGGGGTTCGTCGGGGATTCGGAGCAAGCCACGAGCGCGACCAGCACGGTGGCCAGGAGCCAGCGCTGCCTCATACGCACCTCTTCGCGTGGAGGGAGATCTCTATAACAAACGTTTAGTTGTTAAAATAGGAGACGCTGCGAAGCCGGCGCCTGGATGCCGGGTGCCTGGAGCGGATCAGGCGGGCAGGCGACCCTTCAGGTCGGCGGGGCGGAACGGTCCGGGCTGGGCGATGAGCGCGCGGGCGTGGTCCACCTGGCCCCAGGTGTTCCACAAGAGCACTCCCCGTACCCGCCCCGCCTGCAGGTAGTAGACGACGCCCTCACGGAACGGGGTCTTCCAGTCGGCGACGGCTTCGAGGCGCGAGTCGAGCTCCCCCACGGCTTCGTAGCCGAGCTCGAACAGGTCCGAATAGAAGAACGGCAGGTGCGTGTAGGGCGTCGCTCGACCCGCCATGTTCTGCCCTGCGATCTTGCCCATGGTGTTGGCGTTGTCCTCGTGCTCCACTCGGAGGCGAGAGCCGAGGGCGGGGTTGGGGAAGCTCGCGACGTCGCCCGCGGCGTACACGTCCGGATGGCCGGAACGGCAGAACTCGTCCACGACGATGCCGTTCTCCACCAGCAGCCCGGCCTGCTCCGCGAGCTCGACGCTCGGCTGGATCCCCAGGCCGGCCACGACGATGTCGCTGGCGACGAGAGCCTGCGTCGTGGTGCGCACGACGCACTTGCCGCCGCGCGACTCCAGCCCGACCATCCCTTCGCCCGTGCGCACCTCGACGCCTTTCTGCCGATAGTAATCGACGAGGAAGCGCGATAAATCCGCCGGGAAGACCCGCGCGCCCAACCCAGCTTCGGGCACCAGCATCACGACGTCGCGACCCTGCAGCCGTAACGCCGCCGCGACCTCGCTCCCGATGAACCCGCCGCCCACGACCGCGAAGCGGAGCTGCTGCTCCGCGAGGCCGCGCAGGCGGCGGTAGTCGTCCAGCGTACGAAAGTAGATCACCTGGTCCGACTGGAGCGGCAGGCGCCGCGGCGCACCCCCGGTGGCGAGCAGCAGCTTCTTGAAACCGTACTGCACGCCCCGGTCGTCGGTGACGCTCCGCCCCTGCAGATCGATGCCGACCACCCGGCGGCCGAGATGCAGTTCGGCGCCGGTCGTCGCCGCCTGGCGCCAGATACCGCCTTCCGGGTCTCCCTTCCACAGGCCCTTCGAGAGCGGCGGGCGGTTGTACGGGGGGTGCGGCTCGGCGCCGATCACGGCGAGCGGGCCGGCCGGATCGGCCAAGCGGATGCCCTCGACCGCCGCGTCCGCCGTCATCCCGCCACCGACGATCACATACGTGTAGTCCCGCATTCCCCTCCCGGACGCCCGGTCTAACGGCAATATACGCTGTGATTACAAGCGACAGATTGGTAGATTTGTCCCGTGCATCGATCAGAGCTCGAGCGCCAGATCGCCGCCATCGCGTCGCTGGACGAACCGGTCCGGAGGGGTCTTTATTGTTACGTCGCCCGCCGGCGCCGCGACGTGGGACGGGACGAGGCGGCGCGGGCGCTCCGCATCTCGCGCGCCCTCGCCGCGTTCCATCTCGACAAGCTGGTGCGGCAGGGCCTGCTCGACACGTCCTACCGCCGCCTGACCGGGCGGCGCGGGCCCGGCGCGGGCCGGCCCGCCAAGCTGTACCGCCGGTCCGCACACCAGCTCGACCTTACGCTCCCGCGGCGGCGCTACGAGCTGGCCGGCCGGATGCTGGCGCAGGCGCTGACCGAGGCACGCTCGCCCGCTGCCGTGCGCGCGCTGCGGCGTGCCGCCCGCAACCTGGGCCGCAGCCTGGGAGCGGACGCGAGCCGCGGACGACGCGGCGCCGGAACGGCGCGCGGCCCCTTGGCCCGCTTGCTGCCCGTGCTGGAGTGGTGCGGCTTCGAGCCGGTCCGGAGCAATGGCTCCGTGCAGCTCGCGAACTGCCCGTTCGCGGCTCTCGCGAGGGAATCCCGCGTCCTCGTGTGCGGGATGAACCTCGCCTTGCTCGAGGGCGTGCTCGAGGGCGTGCAGGCGCGAGGCATGCGGGCCGTGCTGGACCCGCAGCCGCTGGCGTGTTGCGTGGTGTTGCGAAGCGCCCGCCGGCGCTACTCCCCTTCGGCGAGCGGGCGCTGATGCTTCTCGCGCCGGCGATACTGCTTGGCGTGCCGATGCACCTTGTGCGACGGCGTCTTCAGCCGCTCTTTGACCGGGGCGCGCGGGTTCGGCACGCGGACCGTGAGCTTTCGCTTCTTCCGGCTCACGACGCGAGACGCGCGCGGATCTGTTTCGCGTGGTGCGCGCAGTGGCGGACGTGAAAGCGCAGCCACTCGGGAAGCGTCAGATCCCCGAATACCGGGTTCTTGACGAAGAGGTCGTGACGGCGGGCGGGAAGCAGCTCCCGCTCGAGTGACAGGAAGCGGGCCACACCGTCGCGGAACTGCCGTTCCACGGCGCGGGCGTCCGGCCGCTCGACCGGTCGGGTCGCCGGGGGAGCGTCGCGCCCGGTCGGCATCCACCCGATTTGCAGAACCAGGAAATACGCCAGCCGCTCCCGTGGTGTGCGGGGTCGCCGTCGCATCGGTGGCTTGCCACGACGCTCCTCGAACGTGCGGCCGCTGAGCTCGAGCGAGATCGCGAGATGGTGCACGATCTGCGCCGGGCTCCACTTCCCCGGCGGCGTCTGGTGCCAATCGGCCTCGGGACGGCCAACGAGCGGCCCGAGCACTACCTCGGCAACGCGGGCGAAGTCGCTCACTGGAGCACCGCATCCGCCAACTGCCGCGCCTGCGCCGCCGCGGGAGACCCCGGCCTGAGACGTCCCACGAGCACGCCGGCGCTGTCGACGACCACGAGGTCGGCTTCGGCGAGCGCCGCGCTGTCGGTCCGCACTGAGAGCGCCCACTGGTGGCTCGCCGCGACGCCCGTCAGCCGGCCCATCAGCCGATCGACGGCCTTGGGAGCCACGTAGACCGTTACCACCGTCCCCGCATCGGCGGGCGGCGTCCGAGCACCCGCCGGCCGCCGACACGCGAGCCCGACGACGGCGAGGAGAACCGTGGCGTCCATCGCTCTCATCATCAAGATTGTACGAGTGAATCTCCTGCGCCGCCACCCGATCGCGTTCGCCCTGCTCGCGCTGTTGCTCTGGTCGGCGCTACAGCCCTTGCCGGGACTGGTGGACGCCGTGACAGGCACGGTTCCGGCCGGCGCCGATCTGGTGCGGCCGGCCGCCTACACGGTGTTCGCCCCCCTGTCGACCGTGCTCGATGCGTTGACGTTTCTGAGCGTGCAGCGCGCCAAAGCGTTCCTCGCGGTCTGGGTCCTCGCGCTCGCTCTGTGGGGCGCGCTGCGCCGCGGCACGCTCGCGCAGCGGCTCAGCCGCGCGCTCCTGGGACCGCTCGCGATCGTGCTGTTGGGCGTCGGAGCGGTGCTGCTGCCGCGGCCCGTGCCCACGCTCGTGACCGCGGACTCAGGCGTCACCGTGATCGACTATCACGCCCACACCGCCGCTTCGCATGACGGCCGCCCCGGGTGGCGGGCCCAGGACCTCGCGGCCTGGCACGCCGCGCAGGGCTTCCAGGCGTCCTACGTCACAGACCACAACGTCATCTTCAACCAGCCCGTGGACGACCCGATCCGCCTGCTCCCGGGCGTCGAGTGGAGCGTGTACGCCCAGCACGTCGTGGCACTGGGCGCCGTCGCCCCCGTCGACCGCGGCGTCTACAACCGGGACACGCGCGCGATGCTGGGGCTGTTCGCCGAGCTCCACCGCCAGGGGGCGCTCGGGCTCGCGTCGCTCCCCGAGTACTGGGAGCATCACTGGGGCGATCTCACCGCCTTTGTGGCCGCCGGCGTCGACGGCTTTGAGATCGTGAACTGCGCGCCTCGGGCGATCGGGTTCCCCGCCTCGCTGCGCGCTCAGGTGTTGCAGCTCGCCGCGCAGCACGACCTCCTCGTCGTCGGCGCGAGCGACAACCACGGCTGGGGCAAGGTCACCTGCGTCTGGAACCTGTCGAGCCCCAGCGCGCACGGGTACGCCGCGAATCACGTGATCGCGCGGCCCATCGCGCTCGCCCAGGGTGACTGGGACGCGTGGACGGCCGCGTACACACAACCGTGGCTCATGCTCCGCAGCCTGTCGTGGAGCGAGCGGTCGAGCTGGATCACCTGGATTCTCGTGATTCTGATCTATCGCGCCGTGCCGCGGCGGACCGGGGACTCGGCGGGGATCGGGATCCTGGCACGGTCGCTCGAGCTGTTCAAGGTGCGGCGGCCGCCGGGCTGACGCCCACCACATAGTAGCACCCGAAGTCATGGTGGCGGACACAAGGATGGGGAACTGCGGGCCCTGAGTCCGCTACTCGACCACCGCCGACAGGTTGAGCATCGCGCGCCAGCCCCGGAAGACTTCGCGGTAGTCCTGGTGGGTGAAGGCCACCGTGCGACCGGCCGTGCGCGTCGCCCCGGGGCACAGCTCCGCCATGTCGGCGTGGATCGTCAACGCGAAGTCCACCTCGACGGTGATCGGCGGCGGCAACACGAGGGGCGCGTGTTTCTGAGTGAGCGCCGCGGCGACGCCCTCGCGGATCATGCGACAGGCGACCGCCGGCGCGACGCTCCGGGCCGCGTGACGGCTCACCGCCTGCTTCACCACCACGGTCGCGACGTCCTCCCCGAGGAGCGCTTTCGCTTCCGCGGCGACGCTCGAGTCGCCGCTCACCACGGCCACCGGCACTCCCGCGACCCC